>Ga0302321_100006737_pt1 | contig 10117 bp, 4 predicted proteins | sample Fen_T0_1_FD_202505 | JGI IMG/M metagenome (GOLD analysis project Ga0302321, IMG submission 202505) | Peat permafrost microbial communities from Stordalen Mire near Abisko, Sweden - Fen_T0_1 | ecosystem: Environmental > Terrestrial > Soil > Wetlands > Permafrost | place: Sweden: Abisko... | reverse complement strand
CATCGACCAATGCTCCTGCGTATTGGCGAGTTGGTAGCGCTCGTCCGTCTTCAGCAGCGTGGCACCAGTGGCGATTTCAGACGCCGCTGTGGTGCGAACGGGATACGCGCTGAAACCCTGGTCTTTGCCCACGCGGCCGGAAATCGTGCGACCATAACCAAGCGGAAGCACCACGGTGTAATTGGCCAGACCGGGCTGGATGTGCAGCGGACCGCGGATCTTGCGTCCGTTAACCGTCAGCTCGCCGATCCAGGCATTTTCTCGGCCAATCGTGAATTCTGCTTCTTCGACGCGGGCAACCTGCAGCTTCGCACCGCCCGGATAAATGCCGAGTTCGCGCCCGAGCTTCGGGCTGACGAGAATGGCGTTGTCCCAGGAAATCTTCGTGATCGGATCGGGACACTCCTGCAGCCAGCCGTTGTTGGCGAAGCGACCGTCGTCCATCTTGTGATCGGCGACAAAACGCACTTCGAGCGAGTCCTTCGAGAGCGCGACGGGCTTGGGCGCGCCTTGGAAAACAGCGCGCGCAGAATCGCGGTTGAACTCAACCCGAACCACCGCGTAGGCCGAACCTTCCAGCAGGCCATCGTGCAGGAATTTGCGGAACGCCTTCTCCGGATCGCCGCCAGCCAATGTGGTGATCGTTTGATGAACGAGCGCGTAAGGATCGGTTGTAGGTTCGCCGAGAATACGGGCGAGCACTTCGAGCTCGGTCAGACCGTTGAATAGCGGCAAAATCATCGGTTGCACCGGTACAATCGTGCCGTCGACCGTGCGAGCATCGCCCCAGGATTCCAGATAGTGCGCTGCCGCGATCTGCGTGACGGCCTCGGGTTTTACTGAAAACGTTTCATCAACGTAGTAGCCGAAGCGGATGACGTCCGGTACGGAAGCCTGCAACGTCGGCCAGTCGAGATCGGCAGGTGCGTTGTAAGCCGGATTGCCGCCGAGAACGACAAGTGTTTTAACCGAACCAGCCTTAATCGCCGAAGCGACCTCACCGATCGGTGCCGCGGAGGCGGGTGCGATTTCAACGTAATCGACGGTCTTGCCGATATTACCGAGAGCCCAGTTCAGTCCGTGAACAATCACGTGAGCCTCGACTGGCAAATGCGCACCGGCGACGATCACGCACTCACCGCGATGGGCGAGCAGGTCCTTGGCACACTCCTCGATCCACTTCTGATTTAGTTCAATGCCCTGCGTGTAGGAAGAGAGCACTGATTTGGTGCTCGGCTCGACGACGCCAGCAATCACCGCAGCCAAAGCCACGACGTGACTGCTCGCAATGCGCAGCCGGTGATCGGCCATGCTTCCGGTGAGCGACAGATGGCTCTCGGCAACGTAAAGGCGGTTCATCTCGTCGTTCTTCGAGGCAACCCGACGGCCTTTGGCAAATTCGCGGGCGTAATACAGGCTGCCTGACTCGGCGTGGAAGAAATCTGCATCCAACGATAGGATACGCTTCGCCTTGGCAAAACGGTAGAGCGGCTTGACGTTGCGACCGAAGGCGGCTTTGGCGGCGGCGACTGGAGGTTCGTCAACAATCGGCTCGTACTCGGCCCAGAGCGCTTTGGGAAATTTGGCTTTGAGCTTCGCGATCAGCGCGGCGCGGGTTGGCGAACTGGATTCTTCGGCCAAGAAGGCCAGTCCAGCGCCAGCGTCGGCCGCATGGGTTTTGCCGATGGCAGCCAGTTTGTCCTGGATCTCGGCCGCGGTGGCGGCGGCTCCGCCGATCGTGTGCGTGGTGGCGCGATCCGGATCGTAGAGATCGAGAATGGAGGCTTGGGCGAGGAGTGAACTCGCGCTGCCGTGTGGCAGGTAGCTGGGATTGCCTTCGAGTTTGGTCGGACGGCCTTGGTGCGTCTCGGCGAGCAGCGGAATGGCGGATTTGCGCAGCGGCATCGCCGTGGCAAAGTAGAGCGGCAGGCCGGGAATGATTTCCTCGACCGATTTTCCGTAGGGAAGAATGTACGATTCGGGGCGGCGACAACCAGCCGCCAGACCTACGCCGCCCAGAGCGAACGAGGCGGCCATCAACTTGAAGAACTTGCGCCGGTCCACGCCTTCGAGGCTGGACGCGCCCTCGGGGAATTCGCGTTCGACGTGCGCCTTGAAGCCGGGCGTTTCCGCCAGCTCGTCAAGGCTGCGCCAATATTTGCGACCGGTGGATTCGCCTGCAGCAGGTTCGGGATGGTGAACTTTTCGTTTCATCGATGGCAGCCGGTGCAGCTTTGCGGAGGCTTGATCTTGTTGTTCTTCACGAATTCGGCGGCCCACTCCGCGTGGGACTTGCCGTCGATTTTCATCTGGTCGGGCATCCAGTTGAGATTGGTGATCTGGTCGAGCGGGCGGACGTTGGCCTGCGGGTTGCGATGGCAGTCGAGGCAGAAGCCCATGCTGAGCGACTTCGCGTGGTAAACCGTTTCCATCTGATTGATCGGCCCGTGACAGTTGTAGCAGGAAACGCCGCGGTTTACGTGGACGGAGTGGTTAAAGTAAACGTAGTCCGGCACCTGATGAACCCGCACCCAGTGAAGCGGCTCACCGGACTGGTAGGCGGCGCGGACGGGCGCAAGCAGCGGACTGTCGGTTTTGACCTGACTGTGACAGTTCATGCAGGTCTGCGCGGTAGGAAGATTGGCCACGCCAGATTTTTCCACGTTCGAATGACAGTACCGGCAGTCGAGCCCAAGTTTGTCCACGTGCAGCGCGTGGCTGTACGGCACCGGCTGCACTGGAGCGTATCCAACCCGTGTATACTTCGGCGTCGCGTAGTACGTGGTGGCCGCGGTCACGACCCCTGCCACGATAACCAAAAAAATGATAATCTGGAGCGGAAGGCGGTTGGCCGATTTCGGGAAAATTTTCGACATGAGCCGGTGAGTCTACTGTTGGTGTCCGGAATGGAAATCAGACGGTATCGCTCCTGCGAGCAACGGCGCGGGGATCGGTTTGCACGGACACGGGGGCGGCAGTCGCAGCGGGTGCTGCCGAAGCTGGACGCGAGAAAAGTTTTGGCGCCAGCCCGATGCCTGCGAACAAGCCGAGCAGCTGGGCAAGGAATGTTTTTCGCGAGTTTTGTGGGCTCACAGGGTGGATGGTCAGCGGTTTAGGTTAGCCGTGCAACGAAGGCGCTGCGAAAAACTATGTAAACCAAATTCTCTAATGAAGGATTCCTTTTATGAAAAACTACTACCCCGCATGCCAAGCAAACGTTTCCGCTTATCATCCTGCCAGCAAACGCGCGCATGAATTGAAACTTATCGATTAAACCGACATTAGTAAAATTGCTTGCTCCCGATAACTGCTGCCAGCGTCGACATCCCTTACGTCAGGCGTCTCTGACAATTGGTTTTTAAGATTTGGCCCGGGCGCGGATGCAGACAAGAGCGACTGCGGCGGCAAAAAGTTTTGCCAGGCCTTCCCCCGCCGCTGGCCCCCGTAAATCCGATCCTTTTGCCTCATGAGATTTGGTGACGGATTCCCCGCCTTTGCCGATAAGCTTGTCGGCCCGCTCGTCCGACCTGGCGTGCGGTTTTAATTATCAGGCGGTCGGACGTCACAGGACCTCGAGATTCTTCGCATTGCCATCCTTGTCACCAGCCTTAGGTATCGGACCGTTTTCTAAAATAACTCCCCTATGAATCTGAGTCGATCGTTGCTCCTTCTCGCCGTTTTTTTCTCAATCGCTCGGACCGCGCTGGCGCAGCCCGTCGAACTCGTGCCGCTGCACAAATCGGGCATTTATGCCGTCGGCGATACAGTCGGCTGGATCGTGACGGCGAAACCCGGCGCGACGGTGCCAGACGGCGGTTACGCGTACACTCTGAAGCTGAACAACGCGACGCCGGTTAAGGCCGCGAAGGTCGATCTTTCGCGTGGCGCGACGCGGATCGAGGCGAAGATCTCTGTGCCGGCGATGGTTTACCTTGAGATCGCGGCGGCCGGCGTGGACGGAAAACCGGTCGCGGCGGGAGCGGCAGTTTCACCATTGAAGTTGCAGCCGGTCGCACCCCGTCCGGCAGATTTTGACGCGTTCTGGGCCTCAAAAATCAAAATGATCGAGAGCATCCCGGCGGAGCCCGTCGTTACACCCGGCGAAAGCGGGAAAGAAGGTGTCGAGTATGCGACGATCCGGTTGAACAACATCCAGGGTTCTCACGTTTACGGGCAGCTCGCAAAACCAGCGCGCGAAGGAAAATTTCCCGCGGTGCTCATTCTGCAGTGGGCCGGAGTTTATCCGCTACAGAAATCGTGGGCCGTGGAGCGTGCCGCTCAGGGCTGGTTAGTTTTGGACATAGAGGCGCACGATTTTCCGGGTGACATGCCGCAGGCGTTTTACGACGCACTGCCTGCGATGATTCAGCGGTATCCCACGATCTATAATGATGATCGAGAACGGTCTTATTTCCTCCGGATGTTCCTCGGCGACTATCGCGCGCTCGAATACCTCGCGGGCCGCCCCGACTGGGATGGCAAGATCCTGGTCGCCACAGGCGGCAGCATGGGCGGCATGCAGAGCTTCGCGCTGGCGGGACTGAACCCGAAGGTGACGCATGTGATCGTGGATGTACCGGCTGGTTCGGATACGAACGGCGTGCTTCACGGTCACCACGAATGTTATCCCAACTGGGATAGTACCAAGCCGAAGGTAATGCAGACCGCGCTGTATTTCGACCCGGTGAATTTCGCGTCGCGCATCCACGCCACCTGTCTCGTTTCCATGGGATTCATCGACAACGTCTCCACGCCAACGTCGATCTGGACGACCTTCAACCAAATCGCCGGGCCAAAGGAGGCCGTGCCGCTGGTGTACGCAGCGCACAACCATCAGTCGACGCCGGAGCAGATGAAACCGTACACGGATAGGTCAGCAGAATGGTTCGACCTTCTGGCCCGAGGCGAACAGCTGCAGTTGCGTCCGCTGGAGACGCCAAAATCGAAGTAAATGCCCCGGGGTTCGAGCGCTTTCAAGAAGTCCTGGCCGCGTCATTTAGGACGCGGGGTTGCGCGTTCCTTTGATTCTCCGCTGCTCAATGGCAGCGGCTACCGCGACAGCTTAATTAAATATACCCAAGCTTCGGGCACCGCAGAAAACGGTAGGAGCGAGTTTATCTCGCGATCTGCCTCGGCCATGGCGGGCCGACGCCCTCGTCGGACAAGCGCGGTGAGGGCACCGCGCTTCCATCTCCCACCCTCGGCTTAATCGTTGCGACGACCGCCGGAAAACAGGAGCAGCAAGTACAGAAGCTTGCCGAGTGAATCGACAAACGCGGCCACATACGTGAGCGCCGCGGCGTTGAGTGTCTGGTCGACACCGACCATTTCGTCACGCCCAAGGATGCCGAGCTTGACCAGCTGGATTTTTGCGCGACGGCTCGCGTCGAACTCGACCGGCAGGGTTACGAGTTGAAAGATCACCATCACCACCAGCGCGGCGACCGCGAACGGGAGCAACGTTTTGATGAAGGCGCCGCCGAGGAAAAAGCCCCAACCAAAAATGAAGTAGCTCAGCGGAGCGGCGAATTGAACGGCCGGCGCCACCGTTTGCCGGATCTTCATCATCGCATACCCCTGCTTGTGCTGGATCGCGTGGCCGGACTCGTGCGCAGCAATGCCCAGCGCCGCTAGACTGTCGCCGCGATAGTTGTTCGCCGACAACGCCAGCCGTTTATGGATCGGGTCGTAGTGATCGCTCAGGTAGCCTTCCACTTCGACGATCTCCACATCGTCGATCCCAGCGCTGTTCATGACGGCCTTGGCCGCTTCAGCGCCGGTAATGCGGCCCCGCGAAGGGATCTGTGAATTTTTGTGGTAGGCGCTCGACACCTTCATCTGGGCGTAGAGACCTATGAGCATCGGAATGCCAATGAGAATGAGCCAGTACATCATGGTGATATGGAAATAAAGTTGGGTTAAAACTGATCTATATATGACCCGAATTAAACGGCGGAGAGCAATCTTTTCAAATCCCAGTGGCGAGCACCGATACCGCCACAAACTGTTTGCCCGCGAGTGATTGAGAAAAAAAGGTTAGGCGGCTGGAAAATCTCTCGCCGTTTCCAGCCCTTCAGGACGTTTTTTAAAATGGAAACCCGATCGAGAGGTGAACGGTGCCACTCGGGTCGTTGGGGCGTGGGTTCAAGTTGCGCCCGTATTCGAGCCGGATCGGTCCGACCAGAGTTTGATAGCGCAGGCCAATGCCCGCCGAATACAGACGCTCGTTGAAGGGATAATCGGCGAGCTTCACCGCCTCGCCGAGCGCATCGAAAAAAATCACGGCCGACCACGTTTCGGTGAGCACCTGTTCGTATTCAAGATTCAACAACGTGTAGGTTTTCGCGCCGATAAACCGTCCGTCCGTCCCGCGCGGCGCCGCCTCACCCTCTTGATAACCGCGAATACTGCTGTCGCCGCCCGGGAAAAACCGTTTATTCACCGGGATGGTCACGTCCGTCGTGCCAAACGTCGTCAGCACACCATGCGTCAGGCCCAGGTGTACAAACTGCCATTGTCCCATGCTGAAATGGTAGGCACCGCCCAGCTCAAAGCGCTCGTAGTTCACCTGGCCGCCCAGTCCCTGGTTAGCCGCCTCCACTTGCCCGAACCAGCGATACCCGCGGCGCGGACGCAGCGGACTGTCGCGTCGGTCGCGGGTGAGGCCCACCTCGACGCTGCCCACGTTGACGTTTTTGTCGTCGACCGTGCGAGTAGCGAGTTCGTTGTCGCGGTTGGTTAAGGTCTGGAGCGTGTAACCCACCGTTCCTTCTGCACCAAACCACGGAATCCGGCGCTTCAACGTCGCATTGACGCCGAATTCCTGTCGCACGAACGCAAGTTCCTCACGTCGAAGCCCGAAAACCCGGGCGGTGCCGTCAATGGTTTCGCCAAAGAGTTCCGGCACCGTGTAAGCATACTCGCCGCGCGTGCCCTTCATGGATTGCACCAACTCAAGACGGCTCTGATGGGCGCGACCGAACAGATTCATCTGCCTAACTTCCACGCCGCCGCGCAACTGTTCGTAGCTGCCGTAGCCGGCCAACAGATTCGCCTCATAACGCGGCCCCTCGCGCAGGCTGTACACCGGATCGCGCACCGCTCCGTCGGTCGGATTGTAAGACAGATCCACCGCATCGAAAACACCCAGCCGCGAGAGCCGGTAACGCGAGTTTTCAAGCGCCACCGGGTCGAGCGGTGCTCCGGCTTTTATCCGCACGCGCCGCCTCAGGACCGCGGTGCTCGTGTGCTCGTTTCCCTCGAAGCGAACTTGGCCCACCTTCACGAGCGGCCCAGATTCGATCTGGAGCAAGGCGACCACCAACCTTTTTCCTTCAACCGCCGGCGCGACCTCGGTCCGCAAACGGATCGTCACGTCCGCGTATCCTTTCCGATAATACGCCTGCCGAATCTCCTCGGTGATACGCTGCTGCAAAGTCGGCGTCCACGGCTTACCAGCGTGGTTCGTCGGCGTCAGGCCGATGTCCTTCGGTTCGGCTTTTTCGTAACGCAGCTCCGACACCACCCACAGCGGCCCTTGCTCAACTCGAATCAGCAAAGTCACCGGGCCGCCTTTCGCCTGGTCGGCGCCCACGCGCGATGCATCAACCTTGGCTTGCGCGTAACCGTGCAGCCGCAGCTCCTCGCGGAGTTTTTCGGCGGCGCGCCTGACTCTCGACGGCGAGTAGGCGCGCGCGGCCTGCGTGGTGATGAGCGTCTGCGACGGTTTGAAAAACGACTCGCCCGCTTTCGCGTCCAACGCTTGCAAGCCTTCGATCTGCACCTGGTCGACGTAGGAGCGCGGTCCGGTCTTCACATCAAAGTGGACCGCCTGCGCCGCCAGTTCGCGGGGCAGGTTCACGTCGAGATTTTCGTTGAGTTTATAAGTCTCCGTCGTCCCGTTGGCGACCTCTGCCCGGATGGCAATCACCGGCGTTTGATAACCCTCATCGTTCAAAACCGAGAAGAGCAGGAAGGCGGTGTCCTCGATGGAATTGGCGCCGAGCGTCGGGCCACGATCCTTTCCAAGCATCCGCTCCAGCGCCACCCGCATCTCGCGATCACGCCAGAGACCGAGACCGCTCACATAAACCTTAGCGGGTTTAGCTTGTTCGGCATGCACGGCCATGGTCGGCATGAACGCAGTCAGAATCACCAGCACAACCAGCGAAATGCGCCCTCGGATATCACTTCGCATCGGTTTTCTTCTCCTTGGGTTTGTCAATCAATGCACGCCACTTCAGGCCTATATTGTAGTCATCGAATTCGTCATACTCACCAACCAACGACCATCGTTTACCCAAGCTATATTCTGCCTCATAAGTCTCCCGACCCTGTTGGGAAATCTTCTCTCCGGTACTGATGGTGAGACGGTCCGCCGCGCTCGAATCGCCGCTTACACTGCTGAAAAGGCTCTTCCCGATAAACGCGCCAAACCGCACCGCACGCTGGTTGCCAGTGTAGCTCATCTCGCTGTTTGGCGTCTCGCCCGCCATGACCAGCAGCAACACCTGCTCCGAACTGAGCGGCGGACTTGAGGAAAACGTCAGCACCGGCGCCGAAGCCGAGCCGCTCATCTCCATGCGTAAATCGTATCCATAACGTCGCGACGTACCAGTAACGAACAGCGCCGGTTCATAGGGATTTGCCTCGGTGAGCTGGATAGAACCTTGTTGAATAGAAAACGAGGCGAACGGCAGCAGAACCTCGCCCTCGTCGATCACAGCCTGGCCGGTGGCTCGTGGTTCCCCCAGCGTGTTTCCCAGATGAAAATGCATCGATGCCAGCCCAATGAAGACCGGCGTGCGCAGCCGCAAAAAACGATCGCCACTCAGATCAACATCCAGTTGCCAGGTATTAAACGGGGGGGCCTCGACGGTAAAAAACGGCGGTCGAGCAGCCGCACCGGCGTTCCCGCCGCCCTTCGGCACAAGCTCACGCACGTCGGTCGAGAACAAACTGTCGCGCAGCTTCACCTTGCCGGAAATTTTGCCGGCACCGCCGTCCAGCGACACCAGCCGCAAATCCAGATCACCGCGCAGCAGCAAACCCACCTGCCGCACAAAAGGCAGATTTTCTCCCTTCAACGAAAAATCGAAACGCGGCGCGCCATCACTGGTCAATTCAGCCGAACCTTTAATCGCAACCAACTGACCGGCCATGCTGGCCTCAAGGGTGCGGATCTCCACCGACCGTCCCTCCAGCGCGAGATCCGCCTTGAGATCCTGCAGTACTCCGAGCGGGCCGAGCGGACGCGTCGCCGCATTTTGTACGCGCACAAAACCGTGCGCCTTTCCCTCTGCAATCGTGACGTCCACTTCCAGCCGGCCTTTGGGCGCGACGAATTCCGGTGCGTAGGGCGCGATCGCAGCGAGTTCCGCCCCAGGTACCTGCAGGCGGCCCGTCGCCTCCTGCACGAGTTGTCGCCAAGACACGTCTTTCAAAACGCTCAGGCCTTCCTTCGGCACGGGCAAATTGCCTTCAAGTTGGAGCTGCTGCCCGGCGACCAGCGCAGAAAATTTGCGCAAAGTAATCTGTCCACGATCAAGCTCGATCAGGGCATCGATCGCCTCAGCCACCGGCATTTTTCTTTTGAACCGTTCGGGATTCGCCGCCACCCGCGGCACTTGCAACGAAATTTTCCCGTGAGGCGTCAGCCAGTTTCCCGATAGTTCAAGGTTAATCTGCGGCCGCTCAATCAACAGCCCAGTCGTCTCCGCCAGATAAGTCCAGAAGGCCGCATCCGGTCGCGTCGCCGCAGAGAAGTCCAGTCGTGCGTTCGTGTCGAAAGCCCACAGCGGACGCGACGCCGGTGTGATTACTACCGGCAACATCCCACTCGCCGCAACCGCCTCTTGTTGTCCTTCAAAAATCTTCAACGTCTCCAGTTTCACGCCGGCGCGGCCGCCGGTCGCCTTCAATTGCAGTTCGACCGGCCGTTGCTCGGCGAGATCCGTGTCCGCCGTGACCAAAAGCGAAAAATCCATCGGTCCGTTATTCCAACGGCCCGAGAAATCGACCGCGGGAATCCGCCAGTCAGGACCGCGCCAGACGAACCAATCACGCAACCACGCGGTCGAAAAATCTTTCGCCTGAAGTCGCATTTCCCCCTCGATTC
>Ga0302321_100006736_pt1 | contig 10117 bp, 9 predicted proteins | sample Fen_T0_1_FD_202505 | JGI IMG/M metagenome (GOLD analysis project Ga0302321, IMG submission 202505) | Peat permafrost microbial communities from Stordalen Mire near Abisko, Sweden - Fen_T0_1 | ecosystem: Environmental > Terrestrial > Soil > Wetlands > Permafrost | place: Sweden: Abisko... | reverse complement strand
CGCTAGCGATCCGGAAAGCCTTCCCACCCTCATGATGATGGCGGATGCCTATGCCGGCGACCCCAAGGACGCGGCCAAGGCTGAGACGTACTCTAAAAAAGTTCTGGGCGTTGTCGGAAATAATCCGGAGGGTAGTGATAAGGAAAAGACATCGTACGCAGGGCTCGCTCATATCACCTTGGGCAGAGCCGAGTTGAACCAGGAAAAGCTGGTTCCCGCGATTGCAGACTTAAAGGCCGCCGTGACGTTGCTGCAAGCAGACCCATCCGATCAGCAGCAGGCCTTGTACTACCTCGGCTACGCCTATGCCAAACAGAACCACCGAGCTGATGCCGTGGCCACCTTGCAAAAGGCCGCTGCCATCGACGGGCCGTACCAGGGTCCAGCCAAAGAGATGTTGGCAAAGATTAGTGCGGCAGGTACGGCCAAAAAGAAATAAGTCGAGAACTGCGAAACATTACTTCTTAACAAGCGCTTCAGCCAGCAGTTGAGCTTTCTTCGCGAGATTGAAGGCGCGCTCAAGATCGCCGTCTGAAGTCGCTTTTCGCGATTGCCGCAAATAACTCTCGACTTGGCTTTTCATGCCCTTTTCTTCGTCGCTGAGCGACCGAGTGAGTCCCTTCAGGGCATTTTCCGTGGCATCGACCATGCGCGAAGTCTCTTCTCTTTGGTGAACCAACTGGGCATTCGGAACAGCCGCCGCAATCATCGTTTCGGAGACGGCATCAGCCGGGTTCCCTGGCGGCTTCGCGCTGGCGTCCGTCTGGTTTCCCTGAGTCGATGGCGCAGGCGGATTGGACTTTTTCGCGGTGCTCGTAGAATTTCTGACCGGCTTTTTCGGTTTCGTCTTGGCCTTCGCTGGCTGTTCCTGCGGAGGGGTTGCCACGATTGGCGTCGGAGTCTCTTCGGGTTCCTGAGTCAGTGGGATTTCGCTGGGCAGCGTGACAGCTACCGTAGGAGCCTGCATTCTGGGCGGAACGGCAGCCTTCTTCTTCTTGTCACAGCCCTGCGTTGCCAGGAGTGTCAATAGAAGCGTAGAACAGACGAGTTTGTGCGCTGCTGTCATTCCGAGTGTGCTCTATTCGTTCGGCTGGACCGACGGGCCAGAGAGCATCTGTTTATGATAAACACTCGCGCCGCCTAGCGCGAGTCGGGCACGACCTTTGCTAGCGGGCCGTCAACGCTCCTTTTGTCGTTTCCTGCCTAACTATGGGCAGGATCATGCGAAAGACCGTCCCTGCGCCTAATTTAGATTCGAAGCTCAAGGCGCCGCCGTGCAACTGCATAACCCGGTAACTCATAGCCAGTCCTATGCCACTGCCCTCTTTTCTGGTCGTAAAGAACAGGTTGAAGATCTTATCCCTGATTTCGGGCGGGATGCCTCGTCCTTGGTCTCGCACCAGAATGGTGGCGCTGATGTCATCGCGCTGGGCGGTTACCGTCAGTCTCCCTCCGTCTTCCATCGATTGAACTCCGTTTAACACGATGTTGAGCAATGCCTGTTTCAAGAGGTCTGCGTCCGCCTTGACGGGTAGCGGGTCCAATCCTGCCATAGTCTCGATCTTCACTCCGTTGCGTGCTGCATCCGGGGACGCCAGCATTGTGACATCATCCATGAGTCGCCGCAGATCAAATGTGACGAAGCGCGGCTCGATTGGGCGGTTGAAATCCACGAGTGTTTTGACCACTCGATCGAGGCGACTGATTTCACTGCCGATGATATCCATATGCCGCCGCGAATCGTCGTCGCCGTACCGCATCTTTTCCCGCAGAAGCTCCAGGTGCACAACAATCGCATTGATCGGGTTCTTCACTTCGTGGGCTACGCCGGACGTAAGGCGTCCGATGGCGGCAATTCTTTGCGACAACTCCAGTTCATTTTCCAGGCGTCGCACCGATTCCGCATCGCGCATGGTCAGCAAGGCGCCGATCTTCTGGCCGCGATCGGCGATGAAGTCCAGAGCGATCTGAATGCGGCGCCCGTTCTCTAATTCAATCTCCCGCTGCGAAATGACATGGTGCAAAGCGAACGCATCGAGCACAATCAGGCCCAACTTGTTGCCGTCACTAAAAATCTCTTCCACTGACTTTCCAAGCATCTGATCGCGCGACCAACCTAAATAGCGCTCGGCCGAAGCACTGACCAGCACAACGCGATTTTCATTAGTGAATAGAATCACGCCTTCCTGAAGCGAGCCCATGACCTGCTCCAGGTTGCCCTTCATTGTCGTGAAGATTTCCTTCACGTCGCGAATCTGGCGTCCCAGCCGATCGATCTTGGTGTTGACCAGTCCGTACTCGTCTACCCTGCCTGGATCGGGCTGTGGCTGGCTGTCGGGCACCTCGGCGGTCATCTGGTCGAGGCGCCGCCCGATGGCTTCCAACGGTCTAAGGGCAAAATTGGAAACGCTCGCCGCCAGGATTAGCGACAGCAAGATGGCGATCGCCGAATACACCAGGGTGCGATTCAGCTGCGGCGCCAGCTCGCTTTTCAGGAAAACCGTGGAGATTCCAACTCGAATATATCCAAATTTCTCGTTGCTGCCGCGGCGAATAGGTACATACAGGTCATAGACCTTGGGTGGGCCATAGATGATCTGCAACTGGCGGAAGAAGTCAGCCGACAGCACATCACTGTAGTTCTCGCGCGACTTGAGCTGGGTGCCTACCAGCGAGCTGTTCGTGTGGACGATGACACGGCCAGTCGAGTCGGTAATACCGGCGTCGTAGACCGCGAAGGAATACGCCAATATCGACTGCAACAATGTGTGCAGGCCCTTGTCTTCCTGGATAAGGCGTTCCAGTTCGTTCTGCACGTGCGCCGGGTCGAAAGCGTCCAAACCTAATTCTTGAAGGTTTACTTGCGTGGCTTCGCGCGCGCTTTCTTCGATTTCTTTGGCGACAAAGTCCGCGCGAGTATAAGCTTCCGTCGTGCTCTGTCGCAGGCGATGCGATATGTAGATGTAACTGAACGCCGCCACGAGCGTAAGCACCATTCCACTGATGGCTAGCAAGAGTTTGGTCTTTAGGCGGAATCTTCCCATCAATGCGCTCGTGACGAGCGTGGCGATGCTGGCATCATAGCAGCATTGAGCGTCAAGCGCGCCTCACGCGATGGTTGGATTTTGCGGTACAGACGCGGCTTGGCTTTGCGGCTTGTGAGCGGTTGTTCCGTGGGCCGCGAATCTAAGGTGGCCGGTGATATGTGATAACGTTTTGTGATGTACTTTCAGGAGTGGAGGAATCGTGCCAGCCTCCGTGCCAGTGAGACGGAGACACGATGCGGCGGGTCACATTGCGCCAATTCTTTGCTGCCGCTGCAATGGAATGATTAAGGATGATCCCAACAAACTCGGCGAGAACACGGTCACGACTCTCCGGACCCTCGCGCATGATCTGAGCAACGCGATCGAAAACGTTTTGCAGGCCTCGTATTTGCTAGGGCAGGCCAAACTCGATGACCAGAACGCCAAGTGGCTAGCGCTAATCGACACCGCTGCTGGAGACGCGGCCCGCATCAATCGCCAGATTCGTGACATCCTGAAATCACGCAGCTAGGTCAGACCGATATCACACCATTGCGGCCGAAAAGCCAGTACGCCTCCGGGGCCTCGCCTGCTTCGCGGCCATTACCGTTCATTAGTCGCGCTTTGCTTCGCTGCTGCCCGCACTAGGAAACAAGCTTCGCATCCATTGTGATCTTCGCATTCAGCACGCGCGACACCGGACAACCGGTTTCCGCCGCCTTTGCAGCTTCTTCAAACTTCGCTTGGTCCGCTCCAGGAATTTTTACGGTCACATCGAGATGGGAGGCGGTGATGGAGAATCCGGAATCCGTCTTTTCGAGCGTAATCGTTGCCGTTGTGTCAATGCTCTCCGCCGTCAACCCCGCATTTCCTAGCTGTGCTGACAACGCCATGCTAAAACACCCCGCGTGAGCCGCGGCTATGAGTTCTTCTGGATTGGTTCCAGTCCCGTTTTCGAACCGCGTCCCAAATGAGTACTGCGATTGGCTGAGGACCCCACTGGCTGTCGAAACGGTTCCCTTGCCATCTTTCAATCCGCCCGACCAATGGGCGCTTCCCGTCCGTTGCATATTCATCTCCTTAACGCTGCTCCTTAACGCTGCGAAACCTGCTGCAACCAAGGTACACGAACCGGCTCGCCGCCGTTGGGTAGCCGCGACCGTAAGCACAGCCGTTCTAGACGGCGTCGGGCTTTTGCGTACGCACTCGGTTTCAACTACAAGGACTCAGTAAAAGTCGGAGAAACTCAAGTAAAATCCGCGAACAGCACACAATAGCTTGCAACTCCTCGCCTGTAATCGCGGTGAGCGGTTTGGACACACCTGTGCCGCATCGGCCTGCGATTTGCCTTGCACCGCGCCAGCGAACTTCTCCTGCGGCTCTGAACTTTCGTCGCAATCGTGCATCTTTGGGATGGTAAATGTTGTCGGCTGTTCCAACCGTCCCGGGAGTTTAGCTTTTAGAGCCAGGCACAAAAGTGGCCACTTCCCGAGCACGAACGGATACAGTAACCTTGGCTTACCCGAAGGTACATGTACTTTTGGGTGGCGGGGGGTACAAAAATGTATTCGATTCGCTTCAGGCCGGGTTTCTATAATGCCATCAGAGGTATCCGATTGCTAGTTGCGCCGATGCGTCCCGGTTGGGACCCTCGCGATGAGTCGCTGTCGGTTGGTGTTACTCCGCGGCCTGCCGATATATAAGGCCTTTAACTTCTGCAATCCCTGTCCATGGGTGGCCGATCGGCCTCTTTGGGATTAAAGCAGGATAACCAATGCCTCGCAAAGAGCCTGCTTGGTTAAGCTCTTCGCCCGCGCAGGCTACGATTCTCAGTAAGGAGATTTCAATCATGAAAAAGACGTTCCTCGGATTATTCGCCAGTCTCATGGTTGCGGGAGCACTTTCGGCCGCAAGCGGCTTGACCACGACCACCCATCCGACAGCAGAGGCGATCGTGATGATCGGCGATGGGACGTCTCCAATTCTCATGTCGGCAATTCCTGTCGACGCCGCCTGCGACCACTCGTCGCATAACAAGTAATCCCCCAACTTGGGTCATGTACGACTCGTAGGAGAAAATACCATGAAGAAGTATTGGTACGTAGCAGTTCTTTCACTGATCGCTTTGACAGTTCCCGCGAGCGCAGTATCCTTTCCGGCGAACCGCGTTACTATTCACAACCCAACCACCTCTAGCGATGGCGGTCCCATAGCGACATGCCGGCCAGGACAGAACTGCAAGCCAGACGACCTGTTGCGGCAGAGGGCCAGCGACGGTGGCCCGATCGTGACGTGTCGTCCGGGACAGAACTGCAAGCCCGAAGACCTGTTGCGGCAGACCGCCAGCGACGGCGGCCCGATCGTGACGTGCCGTCCGGGGCAGAACTGCAAGCCCGATGATCTTTTGCGGCAGACCGCCAGCGACGGCGGCCCGATCGTGACGTGTCGTCCGGGACAGAACTGCAAGCCCGATGATCTTTTGCGGCAGACAGCCAGCGACGGCGGCCCGATCGTGACGTGCCGTCCGGGACAGAACTGCAAGCCAGAAGACCTGCTGCGGCAGACCGCCAGCGACGGTGGACCAATCGTGACGTGCCGTCCGGGGCAGAACTGCAAGCCGGACGATCTTTTGCGTCAGACAGCCAGCGACGGGGGCCCGATCGTGACGTGCCGTCCGGGGCAGAACTGCAAGCCCGATGATCTTTTGCGTCAGACAGCCAGCGACGGCGGCCCGATCGTGACGTGCCGTCCGGGACAGAACTGCAAGCCAGAAGACCTGCTGCGTCAGACGGCCAGCGACGGCGGCCCGATCGTGACGTGCCGTCCGGGACAGAACTGCAAGCCGGACGACTTTTTGCGCGCCGTCGGGGGGTTAACTTAATTGTATTCATCAGCTTAAGGTAGTAGTTGGCGGTGACTTGTTGGTCTAGACCGGACGGTGAGAATGTCACGGCGGGAGGTTTGTTCCGTTCCGGGCGTATCCGTAAACTATTGAATTTATGCTTGTTTCGCAGGTCGTGCGGAGTTACCATTAGTTCTTCGTCATGCAACTGCATCTTATCGATCTCGTTTTTTGGTGGGCAACTCCGGCCCTGATGTCTTGCGTGGCCATTGCGATGTACCGCCGCGGCCTGCAGAAAGAATTTCCGTACTTTTTCAACTACGTTGTATTGCAAGTTTTATCGTTCGCCATTGAATTTCCGCTGCGCAAATCGGACAATTTGTTTTGGATTAGCTGGACGACCACAGCGCTTAGCGTAATTGTGTCGTTTGGCGTCCTTCTGGAAATATTCAAAGACGCGTTCCGACCCTACGAGGCGCTCCGTGATTTAAGCGTCATCCTGTTTCGCTGGTGTGCGTTGGTCGTGCTGCTGGTAGCGGGAATGTGGGCCATGACATCGTGGCAGGCCAGTGATCCGGACAACATTAAGAATGCGATCTACCTGGTTAGCCGTTGCGTGCGGATGATGCAGTGCGCACTGGTGTTCTTCATGCTTTTGTTCAGCGAATACCTCGGCATTTCACGCCGAAATGTAGTGTTTGGCATCGCCATCGGGTTTGGCTTCTTTGCCGGCGTAAATATGCTGGTAATCACTGCGCTTTCGCATACCTCGCTCGTATCCCACTTGGCTCTCAGGCGAATGAACTCCTCAGCCTACGTGGTTTCGATGCTGATTTGGCTGGGATACAGCCTTTTGCCCAGTACCGTTCGGAGCGACGGCAACCAAGCTGAAAAGGCCTCTCAGAAGTGGGATTATGCACTCGACGAAGCCCGAAACGCGACGCCTGCGGATAGCCTGCTCGACACCATGGACAAAACCGTAGAGCGACTCCTTTACCATCGTGGTACCGAAGCCAGCGTCACAGTGACGAATCGGCATTAAAAACGAATTTCGATTTGTGGTACTCCGCTGCTTTTTGGAAGCGGTCTTTGTTTCCTATACTGGCGTCCTGGTCTTCCGTGGCGGATTGAAGAACGGCAACTCTCGTACCTGCGCCGTCGCCCGATGCCGCACGGCCTCCACTGTCAATTCAATCTGCAACTTCGTACCTGGTTTGGAGTGCTCCGGTTCCACACTCGCCAGGGCGATGAGCTGTTTCAGCAGTGGCGACCAAGTCGTTGATGTTGCTTTCCCAACTTGCTCTCGTCCCCGATATACCGGAACATGCACGCGTGACGCTGTCGCCGGGGTCTGCGGTGGTAACCCGACGTCGTCGAATAATTCCTCGACCTCGTTCCAGCTGATCTCCAGCCCGACCAGAACCCGCTCCGGTCCGCGTTTCTTTTCCTTCAGCAGCGCTTGTTTGCCAATGAAATTGTCCTTATCCAGGTGAATTAGCTTGCCCAGTCCGATCTCATACGGAGTGTACTTCTGCGACGCAATCAATGCTTTCTTGCTGCTGACAAAGTCCACATCCGCCAGGATCAGCCCCGCTTCAATCCGCGCCACATCGAGCGCCAGCATCCCCGTGGGATGAATATCGAACCGCTGTCCCGCCTCCATGAGCGCGTCCCATACCTTGACACCGTCTTGCCACGGAATCCATACCTCGTATCCGAGATCGCCCGTGTAGCCGGTGCGCGATATATCAACGGGCACGCCCGCAATCTTGCCGCTGGTCTTGCGAAAATACTTCAAGTTCTCGATGTCGGCTTCAGCCACGGTCTTGAGTAGCTTGCCCGAGGTCGGACCTTGTAACGCTAACGCAGCCAACTCCTCCGTGATGTCTTCAATCTGCACCTCGAAACCGATGGAGTTCTGCCGAAACCATCGCAAATTCGGGTCGGCTGCGGTCCAGCGATAGGTATTTTCTTCGAGGCGCGTCATCGTGCCGTCGTCGATAACCTTGCCGTCTTCGTCGCACCAGCAGCAATAGATCATCTGGTCCACCGCGACTTTGTTGATATCACGAGCGACCACCCGGTTCACGAACTTCGTCGCATCTCGTCCGGTGATCAGGTACTTGAACAGTGGTGAAACGTCGATCAACGCTGCGGCATTGCGGATGGCGTTGTATTCGTGCTCGTGGTGCGTCTCGTAAACGCTGACGGCGTAAAAGCCCGACCATTCGCGGTAGTTGAGGCTGGTGCAAAGCGGAAGCGTGCGTTCGTGAACGGCAGTACCGATAGGCAAGTGATTTCCTCGCAGGAGTCGATCAGCGCGGATTATAGTGGCGTCTGCAACTGTCGGGCAAGGACGTAACTGCGTTTCTCACTGTAGTGCCCGTGCTACAGACAAAGCCGCCGCGCGCCATTTAGAATGGCGCTGCCCTCATCAAGCACAACTGGTCTCGCAGGCAAACTATGTCTTCCAATGGAACTGGAAAGTACGACGCCATTGTCATCGGCGGCGGTCACAACGGCCTCGTAAACGCCGCCTACCTTGCCAAAGCGGGCAAGAAAGTCCTTGTCCTCGAGCGGCGCTACGTCCTCGGCGGAGCTGCCTGCACCGAGGAAATTTTCCCCGGCTTCAAGTTCTCCGTCTGCTCTTATGTAGTGTCGCTTCTTCGTCCGGAAATCATTCGTGAGCTTGACCTACCCCGCCACGGTCTCGAGATTTTGCCTCTCGACGGCACGTTTACTCCCATGCCGAACGGCGATCACCTCTGGCGAGTCAACGACCATGGCGTGACCCGCCGTGAGATCGCCCGCCACTCGAAGCTCGACGCTGAGGCATACGACGAATTCGGCAAGGCTATGGTGCAGATGTGCCGCTTCGTCAAGCCGATCCTTAGCATGGTGCCGCCCGATCCCACTACGCTCAACCCGAAAGACCTGATGAAACTGCTTTTCCTCGGTCGCCGCTTCAAAGACCTCGACGGAGAAGACAAGTACAACCAGGTGCAGCTCATGACCATGAGCGCCATCGACTTCCTCGACCAGTGGTTTGAGACAGACGTGCTCAAGGCCACCATGTCGGCGTCTGGGATCATCGGCACCTTCCTCGGTGTCCGCTCGCCCGGCACCGCGTACGTTCTGCTGCATCACTACATGGGTGAGATCGATGGAGCCTTCCGTGCCTGGGGTTTCGCCCGCGGCGGAACTGGCGCCATCTCCAATGCCATCGCCGATGCTGCCCGCGAAGCTGGTGTTGAGATACGCACGCAAGTCGGGGTGGCACAGATTCTAGTCAAAGACGGCAAAGCGGTTGGTGTTGCCACGACCAACGGCGACGAGTTCTACGCGCCCGTCATCTCTTCGAGCGTCGATCCCAATCTTACGTTCCTCAAGATGCTCGACGCCAAGCACCTGCCTGACGACTTCCGCGAGCAGGTGAAGCGCTACAAGTTCCGCGGCTCTTCCGGCAAAGTAAACCTCGCGCTCGACGCTCTCCCCAACTTTACCTGCATGCCCGGTGAGGGTAAGCACCTGCGCGGTGCGATTTCGATTTCGCCCAGCGTCGACTACATGGAGCGCGCTTACGACGACGCCAAGTATGGTCGCTACTCCCGCCGTCCTTACATCGACATGGTCATTCCCAGCCTCACCGATCCTTCGGTCGCTCCTCCGGGAAAGCACGTGATGTCGTGCTTCGTGCAGTACGCGCCCTACAAACTCAAAGAAGGTACGTGGGACGAGAAGAAAGAAGAGTTCGGCGATAACGTCATCAACACCATCGCCGAATACGCGCCCAACATCAAAGACATCATCGTCGGTCGTCAGGTAGTCACGCCGCTCGATCTCGAGCGCGAGTGGGGTCTGACCGAAGGCAACATCTTTCAAGGCGAGCTTACCCTCGAGCAGTTGTTTTTCCTGCGCCCGGTGCCCGGCTACGCGCAATACAAAACGCCCATCAAGAATCTGTGGATGTGCGGCTCAGCCACGCATCCCGGCGGAGGCATCATGGGGGCCAACGGTCGTCTCGCGGCGATGGAAATCCTCAAGCAGGGGAAGGGAAGCAACTAGGCCATGGCGGAGACTCGCGACGTCGTCATTATCGGTGCAGGGCACAACGGATTAGTCACCGCCTTCTACCTCGCCAAGGCCGGACTCAAGCCCCTCATCCTCGAGCGCCGTCCCCAGGCTGGTGGCTGCGCCATCACCACCGAGTTCCATCCTGGCTTCCGCTGTTCGACGCTCGCTCATGCGA
>Ga0302321_100006735_pt1 | contig 10119 bp, 7 predicted proteins | sample Fen_T0_1_FD_202505 | JGI IMG/M metagenome (GOLD analysis project Ga0302321, IMG submission 202505) | Peat permafrost microbial communities from Stordalen Mire near Abisko, Sweden - Fen_T0_1 | ecosystem: Environmental > Terrestrial > Soil > Wetlands > Permafrost | place: Sweden: Abisko... | reverse complement strand
TCCAGTCGTGACGCGGCACCCCCGAATGGTGGCAAAGCAAATCGCGCACCGTGACGCGGTCGCTCGCGATGACGTCATGCAGCCGGAATTCCGGGATATATTCCCGCACCGGTTTTTTCCAATCCATGCGCCGTTCGTCCACCAAAAGGGCCAAGCCCGTGGCGGTGAACGACTTCGAGACCGACATGAGCTGGAACTGCGTGTTGGTTGTCACTTTGAAGCCGGCTTCGACATCGCGAAGGCCATAGGACCTGACTAGCGCCGCCTCTCCGTTTTGTACGACCGCAACAGCGAGGCCCGGGACCTTCCACTCCTCCATAACTTCCGCGATGAGATTTTCGAGCTCGGGAATGAAGATGGTGAAGGATTCGCTGTGTGCGACGGGTCCGGATGCCATTAGAAGGAGCCTCGACTACATCAGCTTGTGCGCAAGTCGAAGATAATCAATTTTCCAGCGACTCGGCTACCCGGTGCCGGACAGAACCATGGGCATTTTGCAAATGGCGTGATGCTGGAACATCGCCCGACGTGTCTAACTTGTCTAAGGCGCGCCAATCTGTCCTTTGGCGGCTTGTTCGGATTGAGCTTAGTCTCGTGATACTTTGGCGAGTCTGCGGCCGGCTGCGATCTTTCATGACGCGGATATGTGTGACAATGCTGTTGTTCCCGTTTTGGGAACATGCTGGGCTGATGCATGCGGGTCATCGCTCGAAACGTGCTTGTCAGCTTCTGGGGCGAGCACCCGGAAGCAAAGGTCTCGCTTGAACGCTGGTACGCGATTGTAAGAGCCGCGCAATGGACATCAACCGATGAGGTCCAGAAGGCGGCTCCGAAGGCCAAGGTGTTGAACCGCGAGCGTGTGAGATTTGAGGTCGCAGGAGGAAACTATCGCCTGGTGGCCACCTTCGATTTCCGTCGGCAGATCGTCTTCGTGAAGTTCATTGGCACCCACGCGGATTATGTCGCATCGATGCATTGAAGGTGTCGCAGTTCGAGGGAGACGACATGGACATCCGACCGATTCGTACAAACCAGGATCACCGCGCAGCGATCGAGGCGATCGAAGCCTGTTGGGGCGCGGCGGAGGGTACGGAAGAGGGCGACAGGCTTGATGTGCTCCTCGCGCTGGTCGACATCTACGAGGCCAGGCGATGGCCGATCGAGATCGGCGCGACCTTCGATCCTGTTGATGTGCTCCGGTATGCCATCGACGAACTTGGGCATACCCAGGCCGAGCTGGCAGAACTTCTGGGCTCGCGCTCGCGTGCGTCGGAGGTGCTGTCGCCTCGGCGAGCGCTGACGGTCGAGATGATTCACAAGATCGGCGAGGCGTGGAAAATTCGGGCCGACCTTCTTGTTCGTCCCTACAGGACCGAACGAGCCGCCTGACGCGTACCTCCAGCAATTGTCGTCGAACGGCTTAGCGCAGCCGGATACGGTGGGTCCTGGCACAGAGGCGATTCCCTCGCTGTGGCGAGCCGCTGCAGCTTCGATTGTGGGGATGCCGGTCTGCGATCGCGGCGAACAGCCCGGTGCCGGGCAGGATCAGGGACGTCTGACAATGGCGGGGTACTGCAATAGTGCACGCGATTTGCCCGACGAGGCAACAGGTTTTTCACGAGATCGCGCCTTCCTCGCGACCGCCCGGTTACTATGCATGGGGTTGTTTTCGACATTTTGCTTGGGAGCGAGAACCGCCCCGGTCTTGCGGCAGGGAGCCGGAGCTCGCGGCCGCGCCCGGGCGCACGTTGATGGCGAGCCCGTTCAATCCACGTCGAAGCTGACGCCCTGGGCCAGCGGCAGGGTGCGGCCGTAATTGATCGTGTTGGTGGCGCGGCGCATGTAGGCCTTCCACGAATCCGACCCGGACTCGCGGCCGCCGCCGGTTTCCTTTTCGCCGCCGAACGCGCCGCCGATCTCGGCGCCCGACGGGCCGATGTTGACGTTGGCGATCCCGCAATCGGAACCGCGCGCCGACAGGAAGGTCTCGGCCTCGCGCAGGTCGTTGGTGAAGATCGATGATGACAGGCCCTGCGGCACGGCGTTGTGCAACTCGATCACCGCATCCAAGTCGCGATATCTGATCACATAGAGGATCGGCGCGAAGGTCTCGCGTTCGACCGTTGCGGTCTGTTCGTCGATCTCGACCAGCGCGGGGCGAACATAGAAGGCGGCATCGGCGCCCGCGACGGCGACGCGCTCGCCGCCGACAACGGCAGCACCGGCGGCCCTGGCCTCGCCGAGCGCGTGCTGCATCGCCTCGAAGGCGTGCCCGTCGATCAGGGGACCGACCAGATTGGCGGCGAGGGGATTGCCGACCGAGACCGACGCATAGACCTTCTTCAGGCGCGGTATGAGGCCGTCATAGACGCTCTCGTGCACGAACAGGCGGCGCAGGCTGGTGCAGCGCTGGCCGGCCGTCCCCATCGCCGCGAAGGCTATGCCGCGCAAGGTCAGGTCGAGATCGGCGCTCGGCGCGACCACCGCCGCGTTGTTGCCGCCAAGCTCGAGAATGGCGCGGGCGAAGCGCTGCGCGAGCTTCGGCGCGACGGCGCGTCCCATCGCGGTCGAACCGGTCGCCGACACCAGAGGCACCCTGGGGTGGTCGACCAGCGCCTCGCCGATCCCGCGTCCGCCGATCAGCACCGCTGACAATCCGTCCGGCGCCTGACCGCCTTCGGCCTTGAAGCGCCGCAGGGCGCGCCCGAACAGGGCGTCGGTTGCCAAAGCCGTAAGCGGGGTTTTCTCCGATGGCTTCCAGACGATGCTGTTGCCGCAGACCAGCGCCAGCGCGGCATTCCAGGACCACACCGCGACCGGGAAATTGAACGCCGAGATGATGCCGGTGACGCCGTGGGGATGCCAGGTCTCCGCCATGCGGTGCTCGGGGCGCTCGGTGGCGATGGTCAGGCCGTAGAGCTGCCGCGACAGCCCCACGGCATAGTCGCAGATGTCGATCATCTCCTGGACCTCGCCGAGGCCCTCGGAGACGATCTTGCCGGCCTCGATCGACACCAGCCGGCCCAGCGCCGGCTTGCTGGCGCGCAGCTCTTCGCCGAGCAGCCGCGCCAGTTCGCCGCGCTTGGGAGCTGGGACCAGGCGCCAGGCGAGGAACGCCGCATGCGCTTTGTCGATCGCCGCGGCCGCGCCGGCGGCATCGATCTCCCTGACATGTGCCACGGTCTCGCCAGTGATCGGGGTCTTCGCGACCAGCGTGCCGCCGTGATGGCTGAGGGGATCAACACCAAGTTGAAGCAGCAGCGCGTCGACCTCGGACTTGAGCGAGATGGTTCCGGACTCGGCGGATGGCTTGATAGATTCGACGGACATGACGGACTTCCAAGGGTTCGCGTTGATGCGTGACGGGCTGCTTTCAGCCGCTGGCGGGAGACTTCAAGATCATGCCCGTTAAGGCACGGGTCTTGACCGATATCGGACGTGAGCCTTGGGCGGATCAGCGCGGCGGCGCATCGGCCCATTGATCCAGATCAATGAAATTTCGCGATCACTTCATCGATTGTCGAATGATGGTTTGTTCCCGACATGCACAAGAAGGAGGCGGGGAATGCCAAGCGCTGCGGCGGCTCATAGACAACCTTCGGAGGACGGCGTGGAGACGGAAAAGCCGGCGGTGACCAGTGATGTTCTCGTGCATGTCCGATTCTATCCGAATACCGAGATCGTTTCAATCGGCGAGAAGCCCGATGACTTGAGCGCTGGCGAATGGTTCGAACGTCTGCTCGGGGCTGCGTCGCCGCATTACCAGGTGCTGGCTGGCGGACGCGGCTTCTTCCGGATTCCGCGTTCCACGTTCGACGCGATGCCCAGGAGCGTCGTCAACAAAGCCGCGGGCTGACACGACGGTGAGCCGGGCGGGTTTCAAGGATCTCCATGCGATGTTCGCGCGCGTTCTGGTGGAGACCCCCAGGACGCCCAGGTTGTTCGTCAGGCTGGTCGAGGGGGTGTTCGATCTGTTTGAGACGAACGTCGCAGCGCAGACCGGGCATCTTCCGCCGCTCGCATGCCAAAAGGGATGTCCGTCCTGTTGCATCCTGCGCGTCACTGCGACAGCGCCGGAGATCTTCCTGCTCGCAGCCTATTTGCAACGAATAGAGGTCGCTCCGGCCGGCGCGGCGATTGGCTTGGGTCGCCGCATAGCACTGGCGGACCGCGCAACGCGTGGTCTCGGCGAGACCGAGCAGTTGCGGCTGCGCAAGCCATGTCCCTTCATCATGCGCGGCGTATGTATCGTGCATCCGGTGCGGCCGCTGGCCTGCCGCGGACACGCCTCCTTTGACCGCCTGGCATGTGTCCGCGCCGCGGCGGGCAGGGATGTCGAGGTTCCGCTCTCCGAACCCCATGTCGCGTTGCGGGGTTTGTTGCAGACCTCTTTGCAATCGGCCTTGCGCGCCACGGGATTGGCCTGGGGACTCTACGAGATGAACCATGCCCTGACGCTCGCGCGCGACGGCAATGCGCGCGACGCGGCCTGGCTCGCCGGCGAGGACAGCCTGGCGCCCGCAGCCATCGACTTCGATCCGGTAACGGCGGCAAAACGTTTCGATGTGATGCTCGCAACCTAGGTTGAACCGGGACGGCTTCAATTGTCGCGTTCGAAAGGTTGAGCATGGCCGCCTACGCGCCGTCCTGGATGGCGGCTCGATTTCTGGCGACAAACGATCTGCGTCATAATTCAGCCCAGTCGGCCGCTTGAACAGTCTGGAAGCCGAGCGAAAGGCCCGCCCTCACATGGCGTCAGGACTGATCTGGTGCGAGGGACAAGTCGAGAGACAGGCGTCGGGATTGGTACCGCCTTGGCGATTGTGAGATATGGCACCTCGGAGGAGGGTGCGTTTCTGGAACCGCCGGTGCCCACGATAATAACGGCAACGCGACGGAGGAGTATCGGCTCCGCGGCAGGCGGATGCTGACGTCCGACAACCATGAATGTGTCTGGGACCTGTTCAAGACCATTCTGTCGCTGGGGACGCGGATATCGATGTTCGACGGGCGTTCAACAAGCTGCACGTCCCGCATCGATCTAGCGATCACCAACTCCGCGGCCTACGCCCTCATAGATGAAGCCGCAAACCTCCATCTCCTGCGGGTTGTAGATATTGCGAAGGTCGATGACGACCGATCCATTCATTTCTTTCTTGAGGCGAGCCAGATCGAGCGCCCGGAATTGTCCCCACTCGGTGACGATGACGATGACGTCCGCACCGCGCGCACATGCGTAAGGATCGTCGCAATACTCGATGTCGGGCAGTTCGCGGCGCGCCTGCTCCATGCCGGCCGGGTCGTGTGCGCGTACACAAGCCCCCATGTCCAGCAGGCCAGTGACCAGCGGGATCGATGGCGCCTCCCGCATATCGTCGGTGTCGGGCTTGAAGGTGAGGCCGAGCACGGCGACCGTCTTGCCGCGCAGGCTGCCACCCGCGGCGGCGGCGACCTTGCGGGCCATCGCGCGCTTGCGGTTGTCATTGACCCCGAGCACCGCCTCGACGATGCGCAATTGCACGTCATAGTCCTGAGCGATCTTGACCAGAGCGCGCGTGTCCTTCGGAAAGCACGATCCGCCAAAGCCCGGACCCGCATGCAGGAACTTCGAACCAATCCGGTTGTCGAGTCCCATGCCGCGTGCGACTTCCTGCACGTCGGCGCCTACTTTCTCTGACAGATCCGCAATCTCGTTGATGAAGGTGATCTTGGTGGCGAGAAAGGCGTTGGCCGCGTATTTGATCAGTTCGGCGGTGCGCCGCTTGGTGAACATCAGCGGCGCCTGATTCAGCGACAACGGCCGGTAGATATCGCCCAGTACCTTTCGCCCGCGTTCGTCCGACGTGCCGACCACGATGCGGTCGGGAAACTTGAAATCCCGGATCGCCGCGCCCTCGCGCAGGAATTCCGGATTAGATGCGACCACGACATCGGCCGACCGATTGGTTTCGCGGATCAGTCGCTCGACCTCGTCACCGGTGCCGACCGGCACGGTCGATTTGGTGACGACCACGGTGAAGCCTGACAACGCGCTCGCGATCTCGCGTGCGGCGGCGTAGACGTAGGTCAAGTCGGCATGGCCGTCGCCTCGGCGCGAGGGCGTGCCGACAGCGATGAACACCGCATCCGCCTCGGCAACGGGGGCCGAGAGGACTGTGGTGAAGTCGAGCCGCTTTGCCTTGACGTTGGCCGCGACCAGCGCGTCGAGGCCTGGTTCGAAGATCGGAATTTCGCCGCGGCGAAGACTCGCGATCTTGGCTTCATCCTTGTCAACGCAGGTGACCTCGTGGCCGAAATCCGCAAAGCAGGCGCCGGAGACCAGCCCGACATACCCCGTGCCGATCATGGCAATCCGCATAATCTTCCTGACTTTCTGTTTGTTAATTCGGTCGAAGCGCAAGTCGTCTATTTAATTTATCAGAATTAAATGCGGTTGTCGCTGAGGTCGTGTTATTAACATAAACATTATTGGCTCCAGGTCCGGCTCGGGCGCGGTGCACGATCCTTTTCGAAGGCAATCCGCAACGGATCGATCGATGTCTCTTCCTCCGCGCGCGGCGGCCTACCGGTTCGATGGAGCAACCTCATCGCAATCAGTCGAGTTTCGTCCCTTGTCGTGTGCTCCCGCTGACCGACGGGGCGTGCATCCGATAGACATCGATGCGAGCCCACTTGCCTTCGGCCAGCGTGGCCGGTCCCACTCGCGCACCCGCGTCGCGACACGGGCAGTCATGCTGGTGGCGGCAGCGATACCTCGCTTCGGAGCGAGAATGCGCGTCTGAAACTCGAACAAATAAAAGCTTCAATTATCTTCGACCAAGAGGCTGGCGGCTGAGTAACGGTTATTCTTGATCTTGAGGGGTTATCACTTACCTCTGCGGCTTCGGGGTAGATCGGGTGAGGTGCTAAGCTACCTCACGAGTCACTGCGGTAATTAATCTTACTTCGCAAAATCGTTAAGTGCAGATGGTTAAATTAATCCAGTTGCGACGAAGCAAGCCGATGAGACAAATGTTCTATGGAGTTTGAATAAAACTCATTCAATAGTGCCTAGTCGAAGAAGTGAGCTGGTCGCCCGGGAGGTACGGTTCAGTAAGCAGTTTGGTGGAGGCTGGAGTGGAGAGTTATCGAGGCGGTCTGTTCAAATATGGGCTGTCGAACTCGTTGAAGGCAATTCGAGCAGCAAGATCGCGCCTCCATTTGTTGACTGCGCGTAGCCCGAATCGTGCCGTGTTGGCTTCGCAGATCGAACTCTGCGACCTCATGTTGGATGAGATCCTATCGATTAGTTGTAGCCTGGAGCAGCGGGTGAATGCCCGCAGCGCGACAAGCCGGAGTTCCGTGACGAACAGGCGTACCCGCAGCGGCAGATATCCAGTGGTCCCGCAACACGACCGGCCAAATCGCTCGATCAACAGAAAATCGGCGCCCACGCGAGCGCAGGCCGGACCAGGCGTGACAAAGAGCGCGTTGCCTGACGACAGGGTCTGAAACGCCACGTCCGATCCGGGCGCGCCAAGTGGTCATTTCTTTCGATTGCGGCTTCGGTCGCTCTCGATCCTCGGATACTTCCGCCGCGCTTCGCGGTCCATCAACGATAGCGACGGTGGCGCATTGGCCCTCGCGCGTCTGACCGCTTGGAACGGTGTGGACTTCGCCAGACGACTCTCCAACCCGTGCTTTTCCGCAGCTATTTTATCGGCCAGCGCTTTCGCGACTTCCTCGTAGAGCTGCCAAAGATCCTCGATCCGCATCGTAGCCAGATCTCGTTTGCACATCGCGTTCTCATATTTGTGCGCGGAAACGAACAGTCTTCCGGGCTTGGGCGCGCGCCATCCGCGTTCGATGTTCCGCCTGGTCCGTGAGCCGTCGCGCGTTCAACAAATCCCCGTCGCTCGGTCGCCCAGGTTCACCTTAACGTCACATAATCATTATTTCACAACCGTGTCGAGCGCTATCAGCTTGTTTAAATGCGATCAGTCCTCGGATTGGTGCGCTGCTCGTGGTTTAAAGCTACCCCTCGGTACTGCTCCCATAGAATTGCAGTATATTTCCGGGGAACCTTACCGCCGACACGTGGCGCTGGTTATGGTATTTCCACGAGCGTTCGAAGTTTGTCGTCTCGGCGGTCGCTGCGAACTGCCATAAAATACAGATCCCCGTCTGAGAATCGGGCGGTTAACGCGGGCGCCCCCAGCTAGGGCGCCATTACCCCGGGGGACTGACCGCTTTGCGGCGCCCGATCGCTTCATGTTTTTGCGACGCGAGCACTTATTTTTAGGTAGATTGGGGGTTGAAATGCAACTGTCGCCCAAATTCTGAGGGTTTAGTCGGCAGGCCACTTGCGAAAGAAGGTAACCGATTATATGGAAATAATCAGGCAAGATAGAACAAGGCCGAACAAGATCGAAATCCCAACTACAAGGTTGCAGAATCCGATGAAGAAGATCGATTTGGACGCGATGTCTTTCGAAGATCTATGGTCGCTCCACGAACAGATCAGCCAGATATTGGCCGTGCGGATCACGTCGGAAAAGCGCGAGCTTGAAAGGCGTCTGGCGGTTCTCAATCGGGGCAGAGACGTCATCGAGGGGAAAGACGCCGCGGCGGACAGCGCAAGTGGCCGGCCACGACGGAAATACCCGAGGGTTCTTCCAAAATATCGCAATCCGCAGACGTCCGAGACCTGGTCCGGCCGGGGGAAGCAGCCGCGTTGGCTGGTCGCAGCAATCAAGACCGGCCACAAGATGCAGGAGTTCGAGATCGGTGCAGCGGGCGAGTTGAAGGGCCGACGTCAGAGAACATGATCCCGCATCGGGTTCGACTTTGTGCGAAGCGCTTCGCGGTCAAGCCGCTGAGGGGAACGGCATTTGGAGATCGGAACGGGGGGCTGAAGATCGGCGGCCGGCATGCGCCGGTTGGTTCAATATGGTTCCAGTCGGTGAATATGAAGTGCCGATCGATTGCTGCGGAATACGTATCGTCGGACCCGCGGATTCGGGCCGCGCTCATCAAGTCTAGTAGGCGTTGTGACCGCGGATCAGCTCGATGGGTGTCCAGAGCAGAATGGCGATGTCGAGCGAAATGCTCCAGTTGTCGATGTACCAAAGGTCATGCTGCACGCGCTCTTCAATCGAGGCGGGGGTGGGAGTTGGTCCTCTGCAGCCGTTCACTTGGGCCCATCCGGTCAATCCCGGCTTGACGCGGCGCCTGAACGCGTAGTTGCTGACGATCTTTTCGAACTCATCATCGTGGGAGACGGCATGGGGGCGCGGTCCCACCAGAGACATGCTGCCGTTCAATACGTTGATGAGCTGAGGTAGCTCATCGATGCTCGCCCTGCGCAGCCACGCGCCCAGGCGAGTGAAGCGTTTGTCGCCGAGTTGGGCCTGAACGACCGAAGGTCCGTCCTCCAGCACCGACATCGTGCGAAACTTGTAGATCTCGAAGGATCTGCCGTTGAATCCGCACCGCTTCTGCCTGAAGAGGACGGGGCCTGGCGAGTCGAACTTGATCGCGACTGCGACGATCAGGAGCAGCGGCAGCAGGGCGATCAGTGCCGTGCCAGCGACCAAGAGGTCGATGATGCGCTTCGCCCCGTGCTCGAATGAAGACATCAGGCCACGCTGCAGCTCGACGCAAACGGTGCTGCCGAGTTCGCGGCTGGGACGCTTGAATATCTCCGAAGCCGGCCCAACGGGAACGAAGCTGACGGGGAACGGCAGTACTCTCAGTTCGGCGACCAGCGCGCGAAGTTCGGACCAACGATCGGGGTTGGCGCCGACCACGATCTCTTCGACGTCGGAGCCGCGCACATATTCGATCACGTTCGTCACGACCGTCAGCGCATGACCTGCGTCAGTGCTTGCTGCGGGGAACAGAAAGCGTCTCTTGACTCGAAAGCCGGTGTCGCTGAGGGCCTGGATCAGGCCGTCATTGTCCTTGCTCGATTCATCGGTGACCAGGACGACCTTTCGACCGGAAAACCGCTTCTCTGCGAGACCTTTCGTAAGCAGAAGCTCCATGACGCGCCGATTCACGATCAATGCCATGAGCCCAAACACCGCGAACAGGCTGCTGGTACCGCGGGAGATCTCATCCCCGATCTTCAGCGCGAAT
>Ga0302321_100006734_pt1 | contig 10119 bp, 10 predicted proteins | sample Fen_T0_1_FD_202505 | JGI IMG/M metagenome (GOLD analysis project Ga0302321, IMG submission 202505) | Peat permafrost microbial communities from Stordalen Mire near Abisko, Sweden - Fen_T0_1 | ecosystem: Environmental > Terrestrial > Soil > Wetlands > Permafrost | place: Sweden: Abisko... | reverse complement strand
GCAACTTGCGAAAGAGTCGAAGAACGCGTCCAGGAATGTCTGGAACCATCCCGAGTCCATCCCCATGCTGTCGTCTATGCCGGAGCTGACCAAACCCCAAGGGCATCGCGGGCCGAAGCCATATTCGCAATAGGCAATTTCGGCACCGGATTGTTCGTCCTTGAGCACGAACCAGCATGGATACTGCGTGTTTGGGCCGTAGTTCCAGGTTCTGAGCAGGACATGAGGTTCGATGAGCATGTTCCGCACATGCGCAATCACGCGGGAATCTGACACGGTCGCCAGTTCACTGGCGATGAGCGCGCTCAACGTCTGGAAGGGATCATCGTCGACCATCAGACCGTGTGGTTTGAGCGTCGGTGTGGTCAAATCCTCGTTCCAGCACCATCAGGATGGCAACCCGCAACTGTCATAGCCGTCGATCTCGTCGATCGGACGAGCATCTCGAATGGTCATGAGGGAGGCGCGCTCGAAGAAAGCATTGAGCGTGGCTTCGCGGTCGCCGGGCACTGGCCGGACGATACGGGACGCCGCTCTTCGATCGCGCGTTCCAGCGCGGTTTCGATGTCTTCGCCAGTCAGGCGGGCAAGATGCTGGGCAAGCTCATCGACCTTGGCGGAGCGAATAATCATGACACCGTCCATCGAACGAAAAAAGTGACGTCTAACATCATCAAGGACGGAGGTCGCTGGTGATGCCCGGGCGACCGCGTGGTCAAGCAGCGGTTTCGTCGTTGAGCTTCTTCAGGGAGGAATAGAGAGTTCACGATATCATTTTTGCTCCGATCTTTCGAGCCGGGCGGGCGGTCTTGTTAGATCGGGAATCGCGACGTTGCTCGGTTTGGGTCCGCGGACCGCCTTGGCGCCGTGATCTGCAAGATACGCCGCGGCTTCCGGACGCTTCTCAGAAATCGCAACGTCGAGAGGAGAGGCGCCAAGGCGATCGGTCGCATTGATGTCGGCTCCCGCGGCGATCAAATATTCGATGACCTCGACCTGGCCTGCCACGGCCGCCCCGTGGAGCGCTGTTTGTCCGTTCGCTCGCACATCGACGGCCACTCCACGTGCGAGAAAAGCTTTGACTGTCGCGAGGTCTCCGATCGCCGCATCGTAGGTGAAAAGCCTGTCCGCATACGGACCGCTGGCAAGCCGATCGATGAACAATCGCTGCCAAAACCCATACGGGCGGTCGAGAAGTCCCAGCAGTCCGACGGACAGAGCCATGGCGACGAGGGAAATTCGCGACAGGGGGCGTCGCTTGAGCAGGCGCCACAATGTATAGGCGGCGGCAACGGCGAGCCATGAAATAAGCAGGAAAGGAAAAAGCACCAGGAGGACGCCCGACCCGTGGATCAGCTTGAATCCGACCATTTGCGGCCCCTGTTCCCAGGTCCACACGGTCATCTCCAAGATCAGACGGGCGGCGAGGGCTCCCGATCCGAGCAGGGCAAACACCCCGGTGCCGAGCAGCCAAAGCGGAAATTTGGGAGTGTCCGTCGGCTGCGATGCGCGAGGAACTTCAGTGACCGTAAACATCGTCGTCCCGCTCCAACTTCGAGGTGGTCAAAGCTGTTGACCGGGTCCACACCGTGGTCAATCACCCCCGCAGTCTCCTTGCCAGCACCTCCACGAACCGGTCGGCATCCTCCTCGTCATTATACACATGCGGCGAAACACGCAGGCGGCCGAGCCGCGGCGCGACATGGACGCCGTCGCTGGCGAGCCCCTCGACCAGGCCGTTCGGCAGGCCACCCTCAATGCTCAGGCTGAGGATGTGCGGCGCCCTGAAGCGGCGGTCTGGGACTCCGACGCCGAGGCCGCGGACACTATCGGCGATACGGTCGGTCAGCAGGGCGAGGCGTTCGGACACGGCCGGAGCCCCCCAGTCCGTCATCATCTCCATGCCGATCGAGGCCATCTCCAGCGAGATGAAATGATCGCGCTCGCCCATGTCGTAGCGCCGGGCATCGTCGACATAGCCGAGATCGCCGAAATACACGGTGCTCTCGGCGCGGACGTCGCGGCGGCCGGACGCGGTCTGCTCCAGCGGCACGCCGTCGTGATGGCGCCTGGCGACATAGAGGAAGGCGCGGCCATAGGGCCCGAGCAGCCATTTGTAGGTCGGGAAGATCACGATGTCGGGGTCGAGGCGGCGCACGTCCATCGCCAGCACGCCGGCACCTTGCGTGGCGTCGATGATGAAGTGCGCGCCCTGCTGCCGGAGTGCGGCGGCGATGGGATCGACATCGATCAGCCCGCCGTCCGACCAGTGCACCGAGGAGATCGAGGCGAGGCCGACCGGTGCGGCACCGGGGCGCGCGATCGCTGCGAGAACGGCGGAGGTCCAGTCGCCGTCGCCGGGCCGCGGCACCGCCTCGACGGTGAACCCTTGCGCATCGGCGCGCGCATGCCATTCCAGCACCGGGGAGGAATGGTCGTCCTCCAGCACGATGACGCGCGTGCCGCGGGCGATGGGGAGAATCTTCGCCGCGGTGGCGACGCCGTAGCTGACCGCGGAGATCAGCGCGACATCGCCCGGGTCCGCGTTGACGAGGCGCGCCGCCGCCGCGCGTGCGCGCTCATACTGCGCGCGGGCAAACGACCAGTCGATCATCCAGGGCCTGCCCTTGCGCCCCACGGCGGCGCGGCCGGCCTCCTGCGTCCGCAGCGGCAGCGGGCCGTAGGAGGCGGCGTTGAGGTAGCAGACCGAACGGGGGATATCGAACAGGGCGCGCTGCGAGGCAAGCATTGGAACGGGTCTCTTATTGGAACTGACTCTTGGCTGGAACGGATGCCGTGATGTCGATCCGATCCTCGCTACCATCTCGGAGCGGATTGGTAAAACCCGAACGTCGCAGTCTGGGCCTCGCGCGGCATCTTTATCGCTGATCGCCGCCTCGCCGGCACGGGGTCAGTCATGGCGTGCAGACAAAACCGCCTGTGCTCCGAGAGAACGAGAGGAGGTCGTCGTGTACTGCCGCGCAGGCCTCAGCGATGGTTGCCGCCCTGCGTCGACGGACATTGACGTCGCGTCGAACGCCGATGCAGGCGGGAAATCGTCAGTCCCTAAACGTTTAGCAATCGAATTAGCCGTCTCGTCAATTTGTCGATGTATGTGAGTACCGTCCCGGAGGTTGCAATACATGATCGATAGAAGCGTCGCGCGCATGGCTGCCCTTGTCGTCTGTCTGGGGGGAATGGCGTCGCCGGCCGGCGCTGCCTCCGATCTCGCTTGCTTCGCGCCAGCCGGCAATGTCGGTCTCTTTCCCGGCACCTGCTCGACAGATTCGAACTTCGCCGTCGGCCGCCGTCCCGGCATTTGCGTCAGTCAGACCGCTCGGTTGCGATCAAGCGCCGCGCCGTTCACGGCGGTTGCGATGATGAAGCCGGCGTATCAAAACCTGTGCTTCAAGACGAGTTTGTCCGCCCCATTGTCGCATCTCGCGCTGCAGGCCGAGCCATGATCCGACGATTCCGGTCCGCAATCTGTTTGATGATCGGTGTCGTGGCCTGGTTCTGTGTCGGCTCTGCGCCGGCCGCCGCCGCGGATGGTTGTTCGCTCGCGCAAGTCGAAGTCAATCCCGAGAGCGTCATCGTGCCGTGTTCGAAGATCATTGCCGACACGACGACGTCGCCGGCCGATCGGGGGTATGCCCTGTTCATTCGCGGCAAGGGTTATCACAGCACTAAGCGCTTCGCGCTGGCGGGGCATGATTACGACGCCGCGATCGAGTTGACCCCGACCAATGATGAGCTGTTCGCGTCCCGCGCCAATATCGCGTTTCGCGCCTGGCGCTATGAGGAGGGGGCGTCCTTTCTTGCAAGGGCCCTGGCGCTCAATCCATCAAATAGTCATGCGTTGAGAGCCGTCGGAGCGCAGATCGAGAAGTCCGGTAACCTCGAAGCGGCGAACCGCTACTATTCGTTGGCGTTGGCGGCGGATCCGAACGAGGCTTACGCCCTGCTGTTCCGGAGCCAGAACTATATCCGGCTGAAGCAATTGGACGAGGCCCTGGCGGATGCCAATGCGTTGGTGGCGTTGACGCCGTCCTCGATCAATCGTCAGGGCTATCTCGACGGACACGGCGACCGTCTCGATTTTCATATCATCGCCCTGGCCAATCGTGCCGACGTCTACGAGGCGCTCGGCCAGTCCGAACGCGCCGAACGGGACCTTGATGCGGCTGTCGACTATCTCCGTTGTGCGCAATCGCTCGCCGCGCGAGGCAAGTTCCTGGCCTACAAATCCGGGCGGGAAAAGCAGGCCCTGTCCGAGCTGGATACAGCGATCTCGCTTGGCCAGGTCGATTACGAATCTTATTATGCCAAGGGCCTGCTCCACATCGGATTTCAGCAGCATCAAATGGCGTTGGCCGCGTTTGATCGCGCACTGGAACGCAATCCGTATTCCGCCTACGCCTTGCGCATGCGCGCCAGAATGTATCGGCAGCTCGATCGGACCGAGCTCGCGGTTGCCGACATGACGCATGCGGTTGCCATCAGTGACAAGGTGCTGCGCGAGACCATGCCGGCGCTGAGGATGGCCGGATATTGGCGCTCACGTGAAATTCCCGACACGACCACCCCTGCCTTCGAAGACGCCATCCGAGCGTGCATGCTCGACAAGAGCTGCAACTGAGCCGAACCATGTCATCTGCGTTTCTCCGTCATTGTGCTGTCGTCGCGGTCCTCGCATTGGCGCCGCTTGCCCCATGCTTCGCCACCGATCCGCTGGGAACGGCCGGTCCCATCCGATCGGCCGGCGGAGACAGCTGCAATGGCGACTTCGAGGCTGCGGCGAGAGGTACGTGCGATCCTCCGCCGGTCGTGTCAACGCTGTCTCCCGAGCGACGCTCGCAAGCGCGTGTCGAACGCGCGCGTCAGCTGGTCTCGCTGCTTCGAATGGAGCAGGCGGTCCTGGAACTGGACGCGGCCGTCACCGAGGACACTGCCAACGGCGCGGCTCGCCTGTTGCGCGGACGACTGAACATCCCCGCCAAGGTCGACGAAGCAAAGAGGGATATCGACGCGACGCTGCGGGCCGATCCCGGCAATGCCGACGCGTTGGCCACGCGGGCCTTCATCCTGATGGGATGGGACGACCAGGGCGGCCTGCAGGACGCCACCCAGGCGCGGGTCCTCGATCCCGGGAACGCGGACGCCCGCTGGATTCGATCGCTGCTCCTGATGCGCATGGGGCGGCTGGAGGAGGCGGAAGTGGATCTGAATTTCGCTGCCGCCATCGAGCCCGGCAACCCGCGCACCCTGATGTCGCGCGCCGAGATTCGCATGCTGATGGGCAAGGCCGCTGAGGCCAGGGACGATGCAACGGCAGTCCTTGCCATCCGCCCTGATCTGGGCGCCCTTCAACTCCGCGCCGTCGTTCAGGCGCAGTCCGGCGACTACGCCGCGGCACTCGATGATCTGAACGTCATTCTCGGACCGCCGGGTGGTCGTCCCGGCAGCGGGCCGCCCGGGCGGGACTTCGTCGATCTCTATGTCCAGCGAGCACTGGCGCTGACTCGCGTCGGGAGACCAGCGGACGCCAGGCATGATCTGGAAACGATCGTCACCTTCGGCGGCGCACGCGCGCTTCTGCAGTTGCAGGTCTATTTGCGCGGTCACGGTTTTCCGGATGTGGCGCTCGACGGAAAGCGTTCGGACCAGCTCGACGACGCGCTGCAGGCCTGCTTCATCAACGACGCTTGCGGGCGCGGCGTCACCTTCCGCCGCGGATAGGATTTCCCGCCCCGCCTTAGTGCCAGGTTAGTTCGCGTCTGAGAGATTTCGGTATCGTGGAATAATGCACGTGATTTGCCCGACGAGTCGAAGTTTTTTGGTGGCATCGCGTATGCCAGTGTCGCTAGGCTACTGTGCATGGGGTTGTTTTCGATATTTTGTTTTCGAGAGCCGCGTTGGTCATGCAACTGGCCGGCAGAAGGCCAGCGGCCGTCGCGGTCAGGCCTTCAGAACGCGGTATAGCCGCCGTCGATCACGAAGCAGTCGGCGGTGTGGTAGGACGACGCCTTGCTCATGAGATATACGGCGATGCCGCCGAAATCGCTCGGTTCGCCGAAGCGCCGCATCGGAATGCGCGGCATCACGTTGGCAACGAACTTCTCGTTGCCCATGATCCCTGCGGTCATGTCGCTCTTGATCCAGCCGGGCAGGATCGCGTTCGCCGTGACGCCGTGGCGGGCGAGCTCGACCGCGAGCGCGCGGCATAGCGCGTTGATCGCGGCCTTGGTGGCGGCGTAGTGCTCGTTGCGCGCGGTCCCGAACAGCGAGGCGAGGCTCGAGGTTGCCACCAGCCGGCCGAAGCGGTCGCCGGCCTCGGAGCGTTCGGTCATGTGGCGCGCGGCGGCCTGGAACACGTGAAAGACGCCGTCGAGGTTGGTCGCGAACATGGTGCGCCATTCCTCCTCGGTGCGGTCGATGAAGGCGCGCCGGCCGCCGCCGCCGATGCCGGCATTGGCAAAGCAGCCGTCGACGCGGCCGAAATGGTCGAGCGTCGCCGCCATCGCGTCCTTGACCGAGGCGGGGCTTGCGACGTCGCAGATGCGGGTGTCGACCTTGCCGGGGAGGCCCGCCATGCCGGCGGCGGCGTGCTGGTTCTTCTCGGCGTTGCGGCCCCAGATGGAGACGTTGCAGCCGGCCGCAGCCAGCGCCTGGGCAATGCCAAGACCGATACCGCCATTGCCGCCGGTGATGACGGCGACGCGGCCGGCGAGGTCGAAGAGGGTCATGAGGCGTTTCCATGTTGGGTTGAGGTGCTACCTGCGCGTTCGGTGGCGGGCAGCCGCTTGCTTTTCGAGCATGGACAAGCCGGTGCAGAAAATCAAATATGGGCTCAACAACAAGGCCGCCTTGCACCGCGACACGAAATAACGCGGGGGCCACAACCGAAGGGGAAACCATGCCGTTCAAGCACGTCACGCTCGATTTCGACGGATCGGTCGCCGTCCTGAAGCTCGATCATCAGGAGGTGATGAACGCGGTCTCGCTCGATATGCTCGGGGGCCTCACCGAAGCGCTCGAAGCGATCGACGAGAAACGGCCAGCCGTCCGCTGCCTGGTGATCACGGGGACAGGGCGGGCGTTCTGCACCGGCGCCAATCTGCAGGGCCGCAACAATCCGAGGCCGGGCCGCAGCAATGCGGGGGCGGCGCTGGAGACCGCGTTTCATCCGTTCCTGCGGCGGCTGCGCAACCTCTCCTGCCCGATCGTCACCGCGGTCAACGGTCCGGCGGCCGGCGCCGGGATGAGCTTCGCCTTGATGGGCGACATGATCCTGTGCGCGCGCTCCGCCTATTTCCTGCAGGCCTTCCGCCGCATCGGTCTGGTGCCGGATTGCGGCTCGACCTGGCTGTTGCCGCGGCTGGTCGGCAAGGCGCGCGCGGTCGAACTGTCGCTGATGGGCGAAAAGCTGCCGGCGGAGAAAGCGCTGGAGTGGGGACTGGTCAACCGGGTTTATGACGATGCCGCGCTGATGGACGAGGCCATGAAGCTGGCGCACGAACTGGCCAGCGGGCCGACGACGGCGCTGGCGCTGATTCGCAATCTCTATTGGGAGAGTCCGGAAAATTCCTACGAGGATCAGCTCAATTTCGAATTCGAATCGCAGCGGATCGCGGGGGCGACCGAGGATTTCAAGGAAGGCGTCACCGCATTCCTGGAAAAGCGCCCGGCGAAGTTCAAGGGCAAATGATCGAGGCCGAACTCTCTCGCTGCGTCGTCGCTTGGTGTCCGGGTGCGACCGGCGTCACCGGGGCCGCGAAGCTCTCCGGCGGCGCCAGCCAGGAAACCTGGAGCTTCGACATCGTCCGCCCCGAGGGCACTATCGGCGCCATCCTGCGCCGCGCGCCAAAGGGCTATGGCGCCGCGCCCTCGCGCGCGGCAGGCCTCGAGAACGAGGCGATCCTGATGCGGCTCGCTTATGAGGCCGGGGTACCGTCGCCGCGCGTGCTGCACGTGTTGCGGCCCGAGGAGGCTCTCGGCACCGGCTTCATCATGGCGCGGGTCGAGGGCGAGACCATCGCGCGCAAGATCCTGCGCGACACGCAGTACGCCGCGGCGCGGCCACTGCTGGCGCACCAGCTCGGCGCCATCGCGGCCGCCATTCATGGTCTGCCGCGCGACAAATGGCCGGTGCTGCGGGAGATGAACGCGACACGGGAACTTGCCGAAATCGAGCGGGAATACCGCAGCTTCAATTGGCCGCGCCCGGTGTTCGAACTGACCCTGCGCTGGCTGCGTGATCATGATCCGGGGCGGCCCGATGCGGTGACGCTGGTGCACGGCGATTTCCGCCACGGCAACCTGATCATCGGCTCCGACGGCGTCCGCGCGGTGCTCGACTGGGAACTCGCACATACCGGCGACCCCATGGAGGATCTCGGCTGGATCTGCGTCAACTCCTGGCGCTTCGGCGAGATCGACAAGCCGGTCGGCGGCTTTGGCGCGCGCGAGGATCTGTTTGCGGGCTATGAATCCACCGGTCGCAAGGTCGATCCCGCCCGCGTGATGTTCTGGGAGGTGATGGGCACGTTGCGCTGGGGCGTGATGTGCTGCGGCATGATGCAGCGGTTTCGTCTCGGCCCCGACCATTCCATGGAGCGCGCGATGATCGGCCGCCGCGCCTCCGAGACCGAGATCGATCTGTTGCGACTGTTGGCGCCGCGGGCATGATCGCGAACAGCGGGAACCGGTTTCTGGATCAGATCATGCGCAAGAAAATGAGATCATGAGATGCAGGACGAACCGACACCGAATGAACTCACCAAGGCCGTCGCGGAGTTCCTGCGCAACGACATCGCGCCCCTGATCAGCGGACACAACGCCTTCAAACTGCGGGTCGCGATCAATGCGCTCGACCTCGCGACGCGGCAGCTGACGCGGGCGCAGGCGGGCGATCAGGCGGAGAGCGCGCGGCTTGCGCAACTGCTGGGGAGGGAGGGCTCGCTGCTGGAATTGAACCAGGTGCTTGCGGAGCGCATCGCGTCGGGTGAGGTCGACCTGGAGACGCCGGGACTTGCCGATCATCTCTGGCAAACCACCATGGACAAGCTCGCCGTCGATCAGCCGAACTACGGCTCGTACAAGCGCGAGCTGGGGAAGACGTGAGCGTAGCGATGACCTGTCCCCGCCGTCATTGCGAGGAGCGTCAGCGACGAAGAAATTCAGGGCTCAGTTCGTTGCTGCTACTGGATTGCTTCGCGGAGTCTGTCATCGGGCGGCGCTTTGCGCCGACCCGTTGGCTCGCAATGATGGGGAGAGTGGAGAAGCGCTCGTCGTCACTTCCCAACCCAGTTCGGCGCGCGCTTCTCCGCGAATGCCTTCGGTCCCTCGACATAGTCCTGTGACGTGACCATCGCCTTCACGGCGGGATAATCGCGCTGCTCGGCGATCGCCTGTTCCAGCGACACGGCGAGCCCTCTCTGGATCGTCTGCTTGGAGGCGCGGATCGACATCGGCGAGTTCTTGCAGATCGTCTCCGCCCAGCGTTCTGCCGCCGCCAGCGCCTCGCCCTGTGGCACCACCTCGTTGACGAAGCCGAGCTCAAGACCCTCGCGCGCGCTGACATGGCGCGCGGTCAGGATCATGCCCATGGCGCGCTTCAGTCCGATCTGGCGCGGCAGCCGGTGCAGGCCGCCGGCCAGCGCGGCCAGGCCGACGCGCGGCTCGGGCAGGGCGAAGGTGGCATTCTCGGTGGCGATGATGAGGTCGCAAGCCAGCGCAATCTCGAAGCCGCCGCCCATCGCGACGCCGTTGACGGCGGCGATAATCGGCTTGTCGCAGTCGAAGCGCGCGGTGAGGCCGGCAAAGCCGCCCTTGTCCCAGCCGCGTTTGCCGCCCGCCGCCTGCCATTTCAGGTCATTGCCGGCACAGAACGCCTTGTCGCCAGCGCCGGTGACGATCGCGACCCATTGCTCCGGGTCGGCGGAGAAATCATCGAATACCCTGTCGAGTTCGAAATGGGCATCGGTGTGAAGCGCGTTGTAGACCTCGGGCCGCGACAGCGTCACGATCGTGATCGGGCCCTTGCGCGTGACTTGGGAAAATTTCAGCTCCATGGTCGCTCCCGTGATGTTTTTCTGTGACGTGGAATACTTGAAACAAG
>Ga0302321_100006733_pt1 | contig 10119 bp, 7 predicted proteins | sample Fen_T0_1_FD_202505 | JGI IMG/M metagenome (GOLD analysis project Ga0302321, IMG submission 202505) | Peat permafrost microbial communities from Stordalen Mire near Abisko, Sweden - Fen_T0_1 | ecosystem: Environmental > Terrestrial > Soil > Wetlands > Permafrost | place: Sweden: Abisko... | reverse complement strand
AGGCGAGATTAGCCACAACGGGGTGCTTCATGGCAGGTTCGGACAAGAGGAAACAGAGTCTCTACTTTCCAGAAGAGATGCTCAAAGAGATCCAAGAAGAAGCTACACGTCAAGACCGCTCTCTTTCCTGGATCGTACAGAAGGCATGGAAGATCTCCCGCAAGGAGATCATGAAGTACCCGTCTGTGAACGAGTTTCCCGGCGAAGAAGACGAGCGCGGCGCGAGCGAGTGAGGTCTTCGCGCACTTGTTCTGAGGTTCTTGCCGGGCCGCAAGAACGGCGGCTCTGACACCGAGGTACCTTCGGGGTAGATGGCCGAATTCCTGCTTGTCGCTGACCAGGTTTCGCCTGTGGTCGATGGCGAGTTGGCCGGGTGTGCGGCCGCCTTGGCGCTGGCGCTGTCAGTGGCCAAGCACCGTGTGACCGTCCTGTCGTTGGCCACGCCCGACCAGACATCCCGGCTTCCTGGAATGGCGCGACGCCTGCGAACCATCACGACCCGCGTGGGGGCGGCGGACCAAGAATTCTCGCTCTACGAAGGACGTTCGGCGGTGAGCCAGTGTGCGCTTTACGTGCTCGGCGCCCATTCGGACAATCGTGGGCGCCGCGCGGCCCTGCTGGCGAGCACCGCCACCTCACTAGTTCGCGACCAGATCTGCTGGCCCGACGTTGTCGTGGGATGGGGCGAGACATCGGCGCTGGCCCTGGCCTGCGCCCCGTCCGCTCATGCGGCCCTGGTCGTGCCGGACGGACGCTGGGACCAACCTCTGTCTGACGACGAGCGTGCCGAGCTGGACCCCGACAACCCTGCAGTGGCCGTCTCGAATGGCATGCTGGTGGGCCTGGGTGCCATCGAGGCCGACCTGGTGATACTCCCCTGCCCCTCGGCCACGGAAGCCTTCCTCCGCGCCGCTGAGATGGCCTGCCGCGCCTCGGACCAGCCGGTCACCTCGCTGCGTTTCGGGTGCGACGAGCTACCGCACGACCCGGCCACGGACCCCGCCCTTGCCGCCGCCTTCTCGCCTGAGTCCCCTGCCGGCAAGCAAGAATGTCGCAGAGCCATTGTCCGACGCACGTCACTGGCCGCCGGGCCGCGCACACTCCTGCTGGCGACGGGGCCGCTCGATCCGACGAAGGGCGGCCGCGAGATTCTCGAAACCGTTTCGCGGCTGGGGCGCGCGGACGTCGCGGTCGTGTTTCCCGCAGGTGGGGATCGCGCACTTGTAGACCAGGCCAACGTTCTGGCGATTCGCTCGCCGGGCAAGGTCACCATCTTTCCCGAGCTGGGCTGGGAGGCCGAGCGGCAGATCCTGGCAGCGGCCGACGCTATGCTTCTGGCGGACGCCGGTGACCTCACCGGCCGGCCGGCGAGCCTGGCCCTTCGCTACGGGGCACTTCCCTTGGCACCCGACGCAGGCGCAAGCGGAGACTACCTGGTGGACTGCGATGTGGCGTCGCAGACTGGCTGTGGCCTGCTCTACGCGCCGGCGGACCCATGGGGCGGAGTCGGTGCGATCCAGCGGGCGAGCGCGCTGCGCGCAAACGCCGAGCTTTGGCAGCCGCTGCTGGTCTCGCTCATGCGCGCGGCTCCGCGCTGGTCAGCCACCGCCGCCTCGTTGGAGGCCGTCTGCCTCACCCCGCGTGCAGCCTGAGGATGCGCACGCCCAGCTCGTCGCCTAGGCTGACCAGCTCGCCGACCGCCCAGGGTTGACCTCCAACCCGAAGCTGGATCGCCTCGCTCCGGCGTGGCCCAAGGCTCAGCACGCCGCCCTTCATCAATCCTGCCAGTTCGTCGCCTCGAAGCGTGAGCCGCCCGATCTCAGCGATGACTTCTACTTGTGCAGTCGCGAGGACTCTTGCCACCTCGGAAGATGAGGGCTCACCTGGATTCCATGGTGCTTTCTCGTCTTGCGATGCCATTGGTCTTGCTTCCTCCTCAACCTGAGAAAAAGGGCCCACCAGGGCGAGTGCACCGTCAGGTGCAACGCGGGCGGGCGCCGAATAGTCGCCTACCCGCAGGCAAGCGGGCCAGGGACCGTGAGGGTTGATTTCAGCCACGCCGTCGAACACGACCGCGTCGCCCGCGGCAGCCGAGGCAAGCGCAGCACCCAGCAGATCGGTTCGCGCAAGTTCCAGGATCGCGCTGACCGCCAGCCTTTCCGGCGGAGCCATGACTAGGCCTGTGCGCGTGGCATCGGCCAGCCACCCGACGGGAATCACCAGAAGGGCCCGGCCAGCCAGGCCCGTGGCGGTGCGAACCGAACCGCCAATCGCGAGTTGACCAGGGGCCGGATCGGAACGTCCCGCCCAGACCCCGAGACCGAGCCCGACCTCCTGGGAAACCCTGAGCGCGTCGAACGCGGAGAGAAGGATGGCCGCCATGACGCCACGTTCGCCGCGGCCGAGCGGACGAAGCGCGGCTGGTACCGGCCCGCCCAGAGTTGCATGCACAAAAGCCAGGGACAGCCTGTGGTCCACTCCCACCCAGCCGCGCTGGCCGTCGCGTTCGATCGGAAAGGCGTCCATGCCGTCGAAACCCACTTCACCTCCAGCCGCCTCCGGTGCGATGGCCACGTGGTCGGGACGAAGCTCAACCTCCCCTGCCCCCTTTGCCGCAATCGTCAGGGCAAACGGCATCCGCGACCGAGCCCGAGCCAGTGCCGTCGTCCATCTTGCGCTCTCGGCCGGCAGGCGCGGCAGAGCATCGAGCGACAGAGCTTGCCATCGGCTTTGGTCTGTCATCGATGGTCAGCCTTCTATCGCCGTGACGCGGCGGCTCCGTTCGCCATCCTTGTGTTGCTGGACATCACCGATGCCATGGGCCATTCTTTCTTTGTAGGGAACGCGTGCGGACGAGGTAAGGTACATTCTAACAAGAGTGGCTCCCGAGAAAGCAACCACGTGAAGCCTTCTGACAACGAACTGGGGTTTCTCTCTTGTCAGGAAATCGTTGACTACTGCCTCGATTTCCTAGGCGGCTCACTTCCCGAGACGGAGCGGCATCTCTTCTCTGTCCACTTGCGCAACTGCCCAGATTGCATGAGGTTTTTTGAAACCTACCGCAAGACACCCGAGATCTCGCGCGACGCACTGGCGCTGCGAATACCTGACCGGGTCAGGGTGGCTGTGCGTGATTTCCTGCGGGAACGCTACGAGCCAACTGCGGCCAGCGACGACAGCTCACCGAGACGGTAACAATCCGTCTGCTTGACAGGCCGAGCGATGCGGGCAAGATGACCCCATCAGCATGCCCGTCGGCCTGGTTTGTCCCCGTTGCGACGCTCTGACCGGCCTCGACGCGACCCGGTGCCCGGTCTGCCAAGCCCCGATCGTCGAGGTGGCTGCGCGCGAGCCAATGCCCGGCCCAGCCGAGCCTGCTGCCCGTGTGGAGGAACCCATGTCAAGTAAGCCATGCCCGACCTGTGGCAATCCGGTCCCCGTCGGGGATCGTTTCTGCGGCCAATGTGGGACGCGCATCGAGGCCCAACCCGCGCCAGGCGCCGGCGCCGGCAAGACCATGTTCTTTTCGGGCGTCCAGGTTTCCGGAATGGCCAAGCTGGTGGTGGTCAAGGCCAACAGTGCCGATGGCTTGGCATACGAACTCGGCGGGAGCGACCATGTCGTGGGCCGCACCGACGGTGCCATCCTGTTCCCCGAAGACCCTCTGGTGTCCCCGCGCCACGCAAACTTCCTCTATCGAGAGGGCAAGCTGTTCGTACACGACGAAGACTCCGTCAACGGGGTGTTTCTGCGCATCCGCACCCCGGCGCGGCTGGACTCCGGCGCGGTGTTCTTGGTTGGTGAGCAGCTCCTGCAGGTCGAAGCGCTGGCACCCGACTTCGGGCCGCAGCCCGATGCCGAGGGGACCTATTTCTACGCCAGCCCCAAGCGGGCCTCCAAGATGCGCATCATCCAGCGACTGCGGGGCGGCGAGATCGGCCTCATCGTGCGCGCGCGCGCCGAGAGCATCACCATCGGTCGCGAAGGCAATGACCTCAACTTCCCTGACGACCCCTTCATCTCGGGCCGCCACGCCGAGGTCAGCATCACCCCGGAGGGGCTGTTCACGGTGACCGACCTGGGCTCAAAGAATGGCACCTTCGTGCGCATCACCGATGAGTCCCCGTTGGAACATGGCGATTATGTGTTCCTCGGCCAGCAGCTCCTGCGGGTCGAGATCTCATAGAGATAGCGTGGAAAAACTGCGAAGAAATGAAAGTTAATGTTTTTCTTTATGAACTGCGCGGAGGATAGCTCGTGATCATCTGTTCTCGCTGCGGCAAGGAAAACCAGGACCAGTTCAAGTACTGCCTCGGCTGCGGGTTGAAGCTGCAGGTGGCAGTCCCTGCGCCGGCTCCGGCGGAGCCCCCGAAGGCGTCTCTTGCCGCTCAGGCCCCGCCGCCTGCGGCAGCCGCGCCCTATCCCGCTGCCCCTGCATCCCCTGGCGCTGTTCCGACGACGAGTCACCAGGCGGCCAGTCCGGCAGCGGTTCGGCCGGCTGCCGCTCCCGGCCCAGCGCCGCAGGCGATCCGTCCCGGCGTGGCTGCAGGAGTCCAGCGGGTCGGGCCGACTGTGACCGGCCCCGCCGCACCGGTCGCAGGTACCCCGGCTGGCGGGATCGTCCCCAGCCCTTCTCCTGCGGCACCCGCCCCTGCCCCTGCGCAGGACGTAGCCCGGCCGCGGCCTGTCACCTCCCCGCAGGACGCTGCTGCGGCCGCAAGGCTCGGCTCCGCGCCGACCGCGTGGCAGGGCGGTGGTGCAGCAGCCCCTGCGCCGAGCCCTCCGGCCTTGGCACCCGGCGCAGCGGTCCGGGGTTCGATCGATTCCAAACAAGCCCCTGCCAGGCCGATTGCGCCGCCAAGCCCGGGCATGGGCGTGCCCGTGCAGCCGGCCCCCATCGCTGTCCAGGCCGCGTACCCGCCAGCGCCGACTGCCCCGGGTCCCACTGCAGCCCCGGGACAAGATGCCTGTCCACGCTGTGGCAACACCGTGTCGGCTGGCTTCACGTTCTGCGGATCCTGCGGTCATCGCATGAGGTCGGCCGCTGGTGCTGTGGTAGAGGCCGCTGTGCAAAAAACTGCGGCGCTGGCTCCCGAGCCTGTCAAGGTCGCGGTTCGCGGCCAGCTGACTCTCATCCGTCCCGACGGCACCGAGGGGGGAAGTCATCCCTTGCACCAGGGCGAGAATCTGGTCGGACGAGGCCAGGGCCATCTCTTCGACGCCGACCCCTACCTGTCGCCTCGCCACGCCGAATTCGTTCTCACCGAAGGAGGGCTCGAAGTCCGTGACCTGCGCAGCCTGAATGGCGTGTTTGTGAAACTCACGCAGGAAGAGCTCCTCGAATCGGGCGACACCTTCCGCATCGGGCAAGAACTGCTCCGCTTCGACGTCATCAGCCCTCCGGCGCCGCTCGAAGATGGAACCGAGATCATCGGCACGCCCAACCCAGGTTACTGGGGCCGCCTGTCGGTCATCGTGGGCCGGGACGTGGATGGCCCTGCCTTCCCACTCTTCGACGAGACGATTGTGCTCGGGCGCGAGCGCGGCGACATCCTCTTCCCCGAGGACGGCTACGTCTCAGGCACGCACGCGCAGATCACGCTGCGTGAGGGCCGCGTGTGCCTGACCGACCTGGGGTCATCGAATGGCACCTTTCTCCGCGTTCGCGAGGCGAGGCCGGTGCCCACGGGCGCCTTGCTTCTCATGGGCCAGCAGCTCTTCCGCGTGGCCCACCAGTAGTAGTAGGGGCGACCGCAGGTCAGCCGCCGGGCGACCGCAGGTGGCCCCTACTTCTTGTCAGCAGCCTTGTTCTTGTTGAAGAAGGCCTTGCGCATATCGTCGTTCTGCTTCGGCTCGATGTAACGGAAGCCGCCCGGGATCTTGAAGCGCTCCCCGTTGTCGAAGTCCAGGATCACGTCCACCGGCCCCTTGTTCCCGGCGGGGGTGACGAGGTTGATCTTGTCTTTGGACGAGATGACGACCTGCTCGGCCACGTGACCGCCGAAGGCGACGCGGACCTGCGTCTTACCTGGCTGCAGCCCGGCGCCAACGATGTTGATGTGGTCACCGCCGGCTGTGATGCCTTCGGCCGGCTCCACCCGGTCGATGCGGAGTTTGGTCTCATCGCAGGCTGCCAGAAATGCCAGGACCAGAACGGCCAATGACAGCCCCAAGACGCGTTTCATGTGCGGTCCTCCTTGATTGGATTGCACCTTAGCCCGCCCCACCCCCGGCGGTCAACGGAGACTCTGCGCCCAACGCAGGATTATGCGACGAGCGGGGGCCCGGCCGGCCAGAGATGGGGTATGACTAGCAGGCCCATCCGGGCGTTGCATTCTCCGTGGAAACCCGACTGCGCGACATCGAGGCCCTGCTGGAAAACGCGGGCGCCGGGACCGCGGCGGAGGTCTATGGCGCCGCAGGCGCCCTGGGTTCGGCCATCGCTGCCTTCCTGGCGCGAGGCACCAGAGGACACGGTCCTCTCCTCTACTTGGTTGCCGCCGAGGAACTGGTCGAGACGCGCTGTGCAGACCTGTCGTTCTTCCTGGCGCCGCGCAAGTCAACCGAGGATCCGCTGGCCCCTTTGCCCGTCCTGGACTTGCCAGCGCCAGAAGTCTCGCCGCACGCCGAGATGCAGCCCGATCGCCGCACCGTCATGCGCCGGCTGGCTCTCCTCTACCGTCTGGGTCACGGTCAGGCGCCCGCCGTGGTGGTGGCGTCCGCCGCTGCGGCGTTTCGGCGCGTGATTCCCCCCAAACAGTTCGCCGACCTCTGCCAGGTGATCGAGGCACATTCCACGCTGGATCGCGACGCCCTGGTCAGTGACCTCTGTCGGGCCGGCTACGGCCGTGCTCAGGTGGTCGAGGATCCAGGAACCTTCGCGGTGCGCGGAGCGGTCATCGACGTCTTTCCTCCGATCTACAGACACCCAGTGCGTATCGAACTCTTTGGCGACGAGGTGGAGTCAGTCCGCCTGTACGACGCTGCCACGCAACGCACTTTGCGAACCATCGACCGAGTGGCGCTCCATCCTGTACGCGAGACGGTGGTAACCACAGGAGCCGAGGTGCGGTCGCGCTTGCTGGCCGCAGCCGACCATGCCGCCTACCCTTCGAGCAAGACCCGAACCCTGCTGGAGCAGATCGAACGAGGCGAGGATTTCTTCGGCAGCGAGTCGCTCGCTCCCATCTTCCATGCCCGTCTGGGCTCGTTCTTCGACTACCTCCCGCAGCACGCACGCATCGTGGTCGAGGACCCGGCGGCTTTGATGGAAGAGGCGCGCCGCAGTTTCTCCCGCGTGCGCGAGAGTGCGTTGCATCGCCGGGCCGAGCATCGGCTCGCCCTCGATGCCGAAGAGTTCCTGCTTGACGAAGAACAGGCGCACCTCGCCCTTTGCTCCTGGCCGCGCCTGGAACTGCGCGCGGTCGAGGTGACGCAGCCGGAGCTGGCCGACGCCCCGGCCGCGCCGCGCATCCGGGTGACGGCGGAGTCGAACACCAGCCTGCGCGCCGAGCTGCTCCACCAGCGCGGCGATGAAGACCTCGGGCACGCCCTGTGCGAACGCATCCGGCTCTGGCAGGCAGGGGGCACCCGCGTGTGCCTGGTGGCGCCCAGCCGCGCCCATGCAGACCGGCTGGCCGGGGTCCTGCGGGCCTTCGGGCTGCAGGCAGATGCTCCGCGCGACCACAGCGAAGGGGGCGGGCACGGCTTGCTCACGCGGGGCGCGGCCCGGCTCTCACTGCAGATCCTGGTCGGGCCGCTCACCCGCGGATTCCGGCTGCCCGAGGATCGCCTGGTGCTGATCGCCGAAGAGGAGATCTTCGGTGCGCGTGCCCACCGCGTGGCCCCGGCTGCAACTGCGCCCGGGTTCGGAGATCTGGCCGAGATCGCCGAAGGGGACCTGGTGGTCCACGACGAGCAGGGTGTGGGCCGCTACCGGGGCCTGAAGAAACTCACCCTGCGCGGGGTGGCGCAGGACTTTCTCCATCTGGCGTACGACGGCGGTGGACTGTACGTGCCGGTCTACCGCATCGGCGTCGTGCACAGGTTCGTGGGCGGCACGCCGGAAACCGTGCGGCTCGACAAGTTGGGCGGCGCCACCTGGGTGGAGAAGCGACGCCGGGTTTCCGCCGAAGCGCGCAAGCTGGCTGAGGACCTGTTGCAGCTCTACGCCCAGCGACAGGCACTGCCGGGCCATGCGTTTCCTCCCCCTGACGTCATCTTTCGCGAGTTCGAGGAGACCTTCCCGTTCGAGGAGACCGCCGACCAGGACCGCGCCATCGCGGCGGTGCTGGCCGACATGCAAGACGAGGCGCCCATGGATCGCCTGGTGTGCGGCGACGTCGGCTACGGCAAGACCGAGGTGGCCCTGCGTGCCTCGCTGCTGGCTGCGCTGGGTGGCCGTCAGGTCGCGCTGCTGGCCCCCACCACGGTCCTGGTCGAACAGCACGCCGTGACCTTCGCGGAACGGCTGCGAGACTTCCCGGTGCGGGTGGCGTCGCTGTCGCGCTTTCGCAGCAAGCGTGAACAGCGGGACACCTTGGCCGCCCTGGCCGCGGGAAAGTTGGACGTCGTGATAGGCACCCATCGCCTGTTGTCACGCGACGTGCATTTTCACAACCTGGGCTTGCTCATCATCGACGAGGAGCAGCGGTTCGGGGTCGCGCACAAGGAGCGCCTCAAGGAGATGCGCTCGCAAGTGGATGTGCTCACCCTGACCGCCACGCCCATCCCGCGCACCCTGCAGATGGCCATGACCGGTTTGCGCGAGATCTCCATCATTGCCACTCCGCCGGCCGACCGGCTGGCCATTCGCACCTTCGTGTGCGGCTTTGATCCCGACCTGCTGCGCGAAGCGATCGCCAAGGAGCTGGCACGCGGAGGCCAGGTGTTCTTCGTGCACAACCGGGTGGAGGATCTGCCCAAGTGGACGCGCGAGGTCTCGGCCCTGGCGCCCGGGGCGCGCGTGGGCATGGCCCATGGCCAGATGCCCGAGGCCAAGCTGGAGCGGGTGATGATCGATTTCGTCGACGGCCGCTACGACATCCTGTGCTGCACGACCATCATCGAATCGGGCCTGGACATCCCGCGCGCCAACACCATGATCGTCAACCACGCCGATCGCTACGGACTGGCCCAGCTCTATCAGTTGCGCGGGCGCATCGGGCGCGCCAAGGAACGCGCCTTCTGCTATTTGGTGATTCCATCGGAAGCCGCGCTTTCGGCCCAGGCTCGCCAGCGGCTCGAGGTGTTGCAGCGCTTTATCGAGCTGGGCGCCGGATTTCAGGTGGCGACGCACGATCTCGAAATCCGCGGCGCGGGCGAGATTCTCGGCGATCGCCAGTCCGGCCTGCTCGCCGCTGTCGGCTTCGACACCTATGCGCGCATCCTGGAAGAAGCCGTGGCCGAGCTGCGCGGGCAGCCCATTCGCAGCGAGTTCGACCCGGAGATCGCCGTGGACGTACCAGCCTTCTTGCCCGACGACTACATTCCCGACACCGGCCAGCGTCTCGACTTCTACCGGCGCTTGGCCCAGGCCCGCGACGACAGCGACGTGCGCGCGACCCTGGCCGAGTTGGAAGACCGCTATGGTCCGCTGCCCGACGAGGCCCGCCTGCTCGGTGAGGTCATGAGCGACAAGACGCTGGTACGCCGCACAGGAGCGCGGGCCTATCAACTGACAGCCGGCCGGCTGGTGCTGTCGGCCGGCGCGGACGCCCGTCTGGATCCGGCCAAGGTCATGCGAATGGTGCAACGCGGGGGCAGCCGCTGGAAACTCTCGCCTGACATGAGACTGTCCTACGCCTTCGACGACCAGGAAAAGCGTGACCATTTGGCCGCTGCACGAAGGCGGCTGCAGGAAGTGTTGGCGTGCGTGACGGGGTAGGTGTTGCGGGAAGGTCGCACCTGTGCCATGCAAGCAGCATGCGACGCTGCGTTCTCTGCCTTGCGGCCCTGGCCCTGTGCGCCTGCAAGCCCAGCCCTGGACCCGGCGGCAAGGGTGCATCCCGTTCCGGGCCAGTGCTGGCCCGGGTGGACGACACCGAGATCACAGCCAGTGATCTGCAGGAGGTGCTGGCCCGCTACTCTCACATGCCGTTCGTACTCGCGCGCTACTCC
>Ga0302321_100006732_pt1 | contig 10121 bp, 8 predicted proteins | sample Fen_T0_1_FD_202505 | JGI IMG/M metagenome (GOLD analysis project Ga0302321, IMG submission 202505) | Peat permafrost microbial communities from Stordalen Mire near Abisko, Sweden - Fen_T0_1 | ecosystem: Environmental > Terrestrial > Soil > Wetlands > Permafrost | place: Sweden: Abisko... | reverse complement strand
TCCTCGTCCCGGAAGCAGCGCACGATCTGGAAGTACCGATCGAAGCCGGCCATCATGTAGAGCTGCTTGAAGAGCTGCGGGCTCTCGGCCAGGGCGTAGAACTTGCCGGGGTTGAGCCGGCTGGGGACCAAGAAGTTACGGGCCCCACCTGGAGTGTACTTCACCATGAAGGGGGTCTCGAGCTCCAGGAACCCCTTGTCGCTGAAGTAGTTGCGGGTCATCAAGTTGGCCCGCGCCCGGGTCATCAGGGTCTTCTGGAGCGGCGCCCGCCGGAGGTCGAGGTAGCGGTACTGAAGCCGCTTCTCCTCGTTGGTCTCGATCTTGTCCTCGATGGGAAAAGGCGTCGGCTCGCTCCGGTTGAAGATCTCGAGGTCTGTGGCGTGGATCTCGATCTCGCCAGTGGGGAGCTTGGGGTTCACGTTGGTGCCCCGGCTCGCGACCTTCCCGCGGATGCCGACCACGAACTCGAGCCGGAGCTGCCCGGCCACCTCGTGCGCGGCCGCGCGATCCGGCGACGGCTCGAACACCACCTGGGTCAGACCTTCCCGGTCGCGCAGGTCGATGAAGACCGCGCCGCCGTGGTCGCGCCGGTTGTGAACCCAGCCGTACAGAACGACTTCCTTGCCGATGTCGGCCTTGCTGAGTTGACCGCAAGTATGGGTACGCTTGATCTGGCTGATGAATCGGGCCAAGAGGGCCTCCTCGTGTCGGTAGGCCACCTAACATCGGGCCACGCGACCCGTCAAGGATGCAGCTACGAAACCTGACCGGGCCGGCAGGAGCTGGGCGCCTGCGTCGCCCCAGCGCACCTGCCCCAACCGGCGACGACCCGGGCGTGCGGTGAGCTGGGTGGCCTCTCGATTGCACACCTTTCGATCTCCACCCGAGGGAGGAGACCACTCATGAACAAGGAAGGGCTCATCTATGACCCGATCTGCGGCCGGCAGGTCGATCTGGCCGGGGCCGAGACAGCGGAGTACAAGCGCAAGAAGTACTTCTTCTGCTCCCCTCACTGCCGCGCGCGGTTCCAGCAGCACGCGGAGAGAACTCGGCTCCACGACCTGGCCAAGATGGGGGTGCTCTTCGCCAAGGCCAAGATGCGCTGGGGGCTGGCATGAGCAGGGGCTCGCGATCCGCGTCCGGGTCGCTCCCTCGGAGCGCGCGGTCGCTCACGCGCCCCGCAGGTCCTTGATCTTGAGCTGGAGCCGCCGGCCGCCGTCCCAGTCGTCGAATCCGAGAGCCACCGCTGCCTCGACCTCCCCGGCACAGACCGACGCCTGGTCGCCCAGCGAGAAGCCGATCGCGTCCAGGCGCCCCAGCGCCAGCTTGAGGTGCGCCCCACCTGGACCGACGGTGCGCACCCGCTCCGGGACGACCCGGACCCCGAAGACCGGCTCGGGATTCCCCGCCCCGAACGGCGCCAGCTTCTCCAGATCGAGCGCCGCGCTCTCGGAGAGGTGACCCGGCTCGGCCCAGCCCTCGATCCGGCAGCGCGGCACCAGGTCTTCGTCGGCCAGCGAGGCCGCCGCGTAGCGCTCGAAGGCCTCCTGGAAGGCCGGGATCGCCGCCGCGTCCACGGTCACGCCGGCCGCGTGGCGGTGCCCGCCGAAGCGGAGCAGGTGCGGACTGCAGGCGCTCAGCGCGTCGTGCAGGTGGAACCCCTCGATGCTCCGGCCGCTCCCCTTCCCCACCCCGTCCTGCACCGCCACCAGCACCACCGGCCGATGGAAGCGCTCCACCACCCGGGCCGCCACGATTCCGACCACGCCCGCGTGCCAGCTCGTCCGGGCCAGGACCAGCCCGCGCGCGCCAGCGGCCACCCGCGCAGCCGCGTCCTCGAGCGCCTCGACCAGGATCTGCCGCTCGATCTCCTGCCGGGATCGGTTCTCCCGGTCGAGCTCCTCGGCCAGGGCCGCGGCCCGGCCCGCGTCGTCCTCCAGCAGGAGCCGCACCCCGCGGCCAGCGTCATCCAGCCGCCCCGCGGCGTTGATCCGGGGCCCCAGGCGGAAGCCAACTTGCCCTGCGGTGACGGGCGTGCCGTCGGCGATACCGGCCACCCGCTTGAGCGCCACCAGGCCCGGGCGCCGGCTGCGGGCCAGCTCCTCCAGCCCCCAGCGGACCAGGATCCGGTTCGCGTCCAGCAGCGGCACCACGTCGGCCACGGTGCCCAGGGCCACCAGATCGAGCACCTGGCGCAGGTTGGGCTCGGGTCGGTGCGCGCCGAACTTGCCCAGCTCCCGCAGCCGCTTCCGGAGCGCCATCGCCAGGCAGAAGGTCACGCCCACCGCGGCCAGGTTCTTCGAGGGGTAGCCGCAGCCGGGCTGGTGCGGGTTCAGGATGGCCACGGCCCGGGGCAGCTCCACCGGGACGGTGTGGTGATCGACCACCACCGTGTCCATGCCGAGCTGCGCGGCGGCCGCGACCTCGTCCACGCTGGTGATGCCGCAGTCGAGCGAGACCAGGAGCCGCACGCCCTGCGCGGCCAGCTTCTCCACCGCGCCAGTGTTGAGGCCGTAGCCCTCCACCAGCCGGTGCGGCGTGTAGCTCACCACGTCGGCGCCGCAGGCCTTCAGAAACGAGACCAGGAGGACGGTGGAGGTGACGCCGTCCACGTCGTAGTCGCCGTAGCACCCGATCCGCTCGCCCGACTCCAGGGCCCGGACCAGCCGCGCCACGGCCGCGTCCATGCCCTTCATGGTGAAGGGGTCGGGCAGCTCGCTCAGCTTCGGGTCCAGGAACCGGCCCGCCGCCTCAGGCTCCGAGTTGCCGCGCGAGACCAGCACGCGGGCCGTCAGTGGGTGCAGGGAGAGCTCGCGCGCCAGCCGCACGGCCCTCGCCTCGTCCCACTCCGCCACCATCCAGCGTCGCCGCAGCCGATCTTGCACGTGGCTGGTTGGTAACACTGGGTGCTGACAGGCTGCGCCGGTGATCGTTTGTTCAGGGAGCCTGAGCGGTCCTCGGAGAGTAGGCCTGGTGCTCTGGGCTTGGGCACTGAAAGACTCACCTTCTTCAGGAGTCGACCAGTGAGCCCACGCGCCTTCAGCGTGTAGATGAAGGGGCAAGTAATTCCCGCGGAGCAAGACGGGAAGTGAGCTCGGCGCTGTGAACGGCTACGTACAGCGTCTCTGGGAGGGCTGCGATCCCAACGATAACGAGCACAAACGCGTTCAAGCCATGGGTGGAGCGAGCGAAGCACTCTGCGATGCTGTGATCATCCTGGCTAGAGGGAGATGGCCGCGTTTCGGGGTGGGTATGCCAGTCTCCAATGAAGTGGAGACCGCGCGTATGCCTCTCGACGATTTCACGCTGCTCCGCTGCGCGATCTGCCGAGTAAGAGGTGCGCGTCCGGTGATCGGTTCGGCGCGGCCCCGTCGCCTCCTCCACCATGATGCGCGGCAACGTAAACCGGGCGAAAAGCTGTCCCCCGGCCTCCTTCTGCCAGAGACGAGTCTGGCGGTGCCGACGAAAGTGCTCCAGAACCGCATCCGAGAACACCAGCACTTGTCCTGATTCACCGACCTGGTACTCGATCACGCGGTATCCCCCTGGCCACACTCCGGGCAGGCGGGATCGGGTTTCCATTGGCGCTGAAGCACCAGTCCCCCCTTCCCTGATTCCGCGGAGGCGCGCCAGGCGGGCGACCACGTCCCCCCGCAGGAGGCCAAGAACTCCTGCGGAGCTGCCCAGATCCGGTGTACGGAGTCGCTAGCGATCCCCAGCAAAGAGTCGAGGGCCAGCTCCGCCACCAATGAGATGGTGTGGCCGAGTTCAACAGGGCCGTACGGCTGAAACCTCGCCCCGCAACCGGGCTCCGCGCGCGTCGTCGTACCGCCCCAAGTCGTTACCTCGTCCCGAGGAACGCCGAGGTCAGTCACGCCGCACTGGAGGCATCCCCCTCGACTGCCGACGAGCACAGCGTGCCCAGCACAGGCATGCGCCTCCGTCCAGGCGTAGAGCACCGGAGGGTCCCTGCCGACCACAACGCTCCATTCGTTGAGTGCACCTTCCGAGGCCCAGTCGCCGATGGCGCTGACGATCAGGTCCGCAGAGGCCAGCAGATCAGGCTTGTCGCGTACCAGATCCTCCCACCGCCGAGCGTAGCCTGTGACTTGGCGAGCATGTGGAAAACGACGACGGAGCCGCTCTGCCAGTGCCACAGCTTTGTTCCTTGGAACATCTTCCGCCCCCAGTGGATGGCGCCCAACGTTCGCGAAGGTGAGCGGCTCGGGATCGATGAGCGTCAGACTGCCGACTCCTGCCTCGATGAGCGCGACAGCGGTCGGGGCGCCAACGGAACCGCACCCCAGCATGATGACATGTCCTTCACGAAGGGTCTCAAAGCGCGGGTCACGGCCCCTACCGTGCACCCAGGCGGCGTCGGCCCGCGCGACGGTCGAACGAATCGCCCTCAGTGCCCCGAAGCGACGGCGCGCCAGGATATCCGGCGGTACCCTGCCCTGTCGAAAACCACGAGACAGCGCCCGGCCGCTCGCACGCTCGTGGGGGTTCGCTCGTCGAGGCGCCTGGACTCGTACTGCTCCAAAACATGCGCCATTCGTGGTCTCGGCTCCAAGAATGACCTGGATCGGCTCTTCGACGCCGGCCAAGCCCTCCAACCTGCGTGCGAGCGCGGGCGCAGTCCGTCGAGCGAGAAGCAGGACGTCCTGTGCGGAACTCGGATACTCGACAGGTAGAAGAGGTCGCGGCAACCATAGGAAGATGCCTGGCTCCGCGGAGAACCTGCGACCACTCGACTCGATGTTCTGGAGCCAGGTCTCGACCGCGTGAGCGTCCTCGCCCACGATAGTGAGACGAGTTCCCCTCCACACGCACATCTCCCGAGACGGCCCGCCGGGTCTCAAAAGCGAGATAACATCGGGAGCGCCTGCATCAGCTGCGTGATACCAGTACGTCCGGAACTCGTCCCTCAGGTCCTGCTCGTTGGAACCGGAGACACACTCCTCCACCAGCTCGATCGCAAGCGCGAAGAGGTGGCGAACGACCGCCACTGGACTCCGCGCGGAGACGCCCCCGAGCTCCGGCAACAAACACAGCAGGCCGTCCTTCTCAACGTGCGGCCAGGACAGGAACGGCGACCGATCGACGAGCGCCAAGCGCGCAGGCGTTCGTGGGAATCCAGTATCGATGAGCAGGTCTAGCTTACGGGTTCGATCCTCGAAGCCGACATCGATCTGCCACCCCAGCACAAATGTGTGTTCGTACGAGCGGAGTTCCGTATCGGCAAGAGGCCTATGCGATCCTGGAAGGGTCGCGACCCAGGCTTCCACCTCCTCGATCGCGCGCGCTCGACGCCCGGGAGCGTCGAGCACTCCCGCGCTACGCATACCTCCCGCCGCCCTCCTTCCGCACTGCACCCTGTACCTCCGCCGATGCTCCATCGGCTTTGATGATGCCGGCCGTCAGTACCGAGCCTCCGGAGTCGCCTCGTGCTTCGGCTTCGTAGCGGCGCGAGAAGAAGTCGGTACTGAAGAAGGTGTCCCAGCACTTCATTGCGTCCTTGCGCGTACAGTCGTCCGCGAGGAGAGGCTTCAGCCAGGGAAGGGCGTCCTTTAGCCGCTCGCGGAGGAATCGCGCCTTCGCATCGTCTGAGCCATTCGTGATGGTGTCACCAGGCGTTACGGGATGCTTGACCTCGAGATTCCAGTCCAGCCGGTCCTTGATAGTTTTGAGCGTCTCGTATAGCGCAACGTCTTCCCGCGCCACGTCGCGACGAAAGCACTCCGCGACAAGCGCCGTAATTCCGAACCCACTCAGGATCGCGTTCTCCCAGCTCGAACGGCTCCGCGCGAATCTCTTCAGCATCCGGACGACCCGCCGAAGCTGCCGCCCGTTGGCCTGGTCAGGGCTCTTCTCCTCGTTCACCTTCTCGAACCAATCGGTCACGTCGCGTGCATCGGATCGTTTCCAGTCAGCGCCGGCGAGTTCGTAGTGCTCCTCCGGTTCGCCGAACGAGAACAGGCTCTCCGTCACGACTCGCCGGTACACCGGAAGGTCAACGTGATAGCCCGCATCGTAGAGCACACGAACGCAGTTCTTCCGGACCTCCGGCTTCGTCTTGAAGCTACCGTCGTCAACCGCGTCGCGAACCATCCGGCGGACATCGAGTGCCGACATCTCAGCGCCACGGGCGCCCTTGAGATCCGTCTTCTCAAAGTACACGCCGTCATCAATATCGTAGTCGTTGTCCGGGTGCTGAACCATCGTCTTCATTGCGTACGAGCCCTGTTTGATGAACTCGATGGGCGAGGGTTCCCCGGCATCCTGCAGACCGGCCTTGAGGCGGTACCTGTTCGCATCCCGTCGGGCCCGCATATCACTCCGGAGCTTCTGCGAGAGCGTGACTTCGCCGTCGTGGTATTTCAGGATATCCTTCGCACAATCACGCATGTCGTAGCCTTTCGGTTCGTGGTGCGTCGTCGAAGAGAGCGCTGACTAGGCCGCCGACGTAGTCGTCCCGCCTTCCGCACCAGCTGTTGGTTGCGTCTGCGTCCGAGCGCGCCAGGCTTATGAGCGCAGCAAGGCCCTCCGGCCGACTCTCGTCCAGGTCGAGGTACCTCAAGACTCCTGCTGGTACAGGACCTACCGGAAAGCGCACGACATGACAGTCACGACGCAGATGCGGGACCAGCATTCGCGCAATGTTATCTACAGCGGTCTGCTGCGCATCGATGGAGAGCGCAGCGGCCTCGCCCCCGAGCTTCCACTTGAAGAGCGAGCGATGAACATCGTCCTTTGCGATGTTCTGTCCGGTTGGCGCAGCGCAAGTCCCAGCGCAAAAGACTTCGATCCGATCGTCCTCCTCAGTCAGATGAAGAGCCTCGACGAGCGCGACAAGGACCGGGTTGTTCGCCCAGAGTCCACCGTCAGCGAAGACCTTGTATCCATCCAGGCCATCAACGTGATCGATCACCGCGAGAGACCTGAACAAGGGCGCCGCACTGCTAGCCAGGCAGACGTCCACGAGGGAGTAATCGTCATCTCGGTGATTGGTGTCCGGGAGATGGGGAGTCTTGAATACCCAACCCCGGTGCTGCTCCATGTCGACGGCGGTGACCGCCAGTGCAATCCTCCTGGATTTGTACACGTCGCCGAGCGTGATGGAGCCGAACGTGTTCTCGAGAGCGGTACGGAGAACCTCCGTGCCTCGAGCAAGGGCTTGAGAGCGGCCGAACCAACTTCTCAGCCGGGGAACCCCGAACAGACGGCCGGCCCGAAGCGGCTTCTTGAAGATGGCGGCGGCATTCTCCTGGTAGAGCCTGACCACTTTATCGAGTGGCACCGCAGCAGCCAGGGCGCACGCGATGATCGCACCGGTACTCGTACCGACAATCAGGTCGAACGCCCTGCCCACGTCCGGCATGCCCCGCTCGTCCTTCTGAGCGAACATGCGCGACACGGAACGCAGGTAAGCAGCGGTGTAGATGCCGCGGATACCCCCTCCGTCCAGGCTGAGAACTCGAAACGGTTTGTCCGCCCCCATAGGAGCGCACTGTACCCGCACGGTCTGACAGTCGAACGCCCCGGGCGCACGGAACGCCCGATCGGGGCTAGGCCTACTCGGCTGTCGAATCACAGGGTTACGCACTTGGGGTCTGATGGGGGCTGACGAAGTACCGCCCGTTTCCAAATGCGGATTCGAGAGGAGCACATGGGTATGATCTCTGGGATGCCCTGGCTCGGAAGCGCCTGCTGAAGCGGTTGTCGGCGACCAGGCCGACTCCAGAGTCGGGCATCTCGCTCAGCTTTGGGTCCAGGAACCAGCCCGCCGCCTCCGGCTCCGACTTGCCGCGCGAGAGAGTACCCTGGCCGTCAGGGGGTGCAGTGAGAGCTCCCGCGCCAGCCGCACGGCCCTCTCCTCGTCCCACTCCGCCACCATTCACCGCGCCGCAGCCATTCTTGCACACAGCTGTCTGGTAACACCGGGTGCTGCCAGGCCGGTGCGGTTGATCGTCCGTTCAGGTCCGAGGAGCCAGGGGCCGCTGCGCCTCCGGTACAGGCCGGTAGACGAGGCTGACCGGTCCGCTCGGCGCCCCCACCCGCATCCGGAACCCGGGCATCCCCTGCTCACCGCGGTCGACTACCGCCTCGGCCTCCTGGTGGCGCCCCAGCTCGCGGTAGACCACGAACAGGTCGAAGTAGGCGTCCATGTTCTCGGGGGCACAAAGCAAGGGGGGGGCCAGCACAAGTAAACCCTTCCCCTCGACCGAATCCCTCCGAGAGTCCCAAAGGTCGCGCTGCGGCAGGACGAGAGTTGCTTCAGAAAGCTGACCGACAAGGACTCGCGGCGCCGAGGGTCGACAGGTCGAGATCCTGCCTCTCTTCCTAGCCATCCAAGGAAGGGAACCCTTACTGTTCACCGTCAAGCTACAATCGGGAGTCGGCCGCAACGAATCCATCCACTCCCTTCATCTTCACAGGTCGGAAGCTAACCGGGCCGTTCTCCTTCTTTGGCCAAACGACTTTGAGAGCATTATCGACAATCACCTCGTTGATTCCTGCCGACAGCTTGGTGGCGTAGTATACGCACTTGCCGATTGCCTTGGGGTGTCGCTCCCCTTCCAGTCCGACGAGGTGAACGACGCACTGCGAATAGCCCAGTCCCACTCCCAGGTCCAGACTGGGTACACGGTAGCGGTTGTACAGCTCTGAGTTGACCGCCTCTCGGACAGTGGTGACACAGCCCATGCCAGCCCGATATGCCTTGTAAATGCTGTCCTGTAGTTCTGTCGCGTCAAACAGCGCAAGCAGCCCATCGCCCAGATACTCCGTCACGCTGCCACCTTCCTCTTTGATCTGCCACGCGAGGGCAGGAAGCAAGGCGGATGTCTCATAGTAAACGCGCTCAAGTTCGGTCTTGTGACCCGATCTGCGCACCAGGAGGTGTTCGGACGAGTTTCGCATATCCGCAACGAGAGCGATGAACTTGCCGATCGTTGTGCGTCCTTCGTGCACCAGCGGATGGCCAGGGATGTAGGACGGTACGGAATCTACGTGTGCCGATATGCCGATGTCTGCTGCCTTCTCTAAGAGCGTCCCGTACTCGCCCCAGACCTTCTCGGCGCTATCGAGCGCTGCGCGAATCACGTCATTTAGAAGAGCCACCGTCAGATGCCCGACAGTCGGAACGCGGCGCCAACAAACGCGACGAGGCCTGCGAAGACCGAGTAGTAGGCGAGTTTTAGCCGGAGCATCTTCACATCACGAATGTATACGAGCTTGATCTGCTCGAACGCCAGTTCCCAAAGGACGTCCGCCTGAGTCTGCGGGCACCGAGCAAGCCATTCAGTTGTGCCGTGGACGGCCTTGGTGTGCGTCCACGGGAGCAAATCAAGAAAGGACAACCTGTAGAGGCCCGCGCCGAAGTACGTTCCCGACGGGTGATCACCAGGAACTCGATCTGCTGGGCTGGCGATTGCGCCAAGAGTCAACAGGTTTGCGCCTGCGGCCACGACCCAGGCGATCACCATGAGCCAGAAATGCGAGTACGAAGCCAGCGCTAAGGCACGCATACCGTCCCGCAAGTGCACGGCTGCAGTCAGTGGGACAACCAGGAACACAAGAAGCGCGACCGCCTTCGCATCGAGCGCTCGAATCGTGGCCTGAGTCTCGTCGATCGCCTTCTGCGTGAACGCTATCCGCGTATCGAGATCTTTGGGATTTGGGGACTGCGATTGTTGCGCGTTGCTCGAGTCGCACATGGACTAGTCCCTCCTTACCAGAGGTGTGAGCGTATCAGACCCAACCGCAAGAGGCCAACGGGCGATACGACCTGACGTGCAGGTATAGCCGCGAGTTGTCGCGTTCAGTTGGCCACGAACTGGCCACGGGTACTGCAAAACGAAACCGCCTTGGCCAAGGTACAGAGTGCCCTCTGTTGGTCTACTCAGCCTCCTGACACGGCTGGCGCGCCTGCGGAGCAACAGCCCAAGTCCGCAGCTCGACGCCCCGCCTGTACCCTTCAACCTCCCGAAGGAAGCCTAGCACCGCGACGCATCGCTCCTGGACGCGGCCTCCAGCTCGCCTTCCGCGATCTCCGTTCCGGATCGGACTACGGGCTGATCCCGATCGCTCCCGGCGCCCCCACCCGCATCCGGAACCCG
>Ga0302321_100006731_pt1 | contig 10122 bp, 2 predicted proteins | sample Fen_T0_1_FD_202505 | JGI IMG/M metagenome (GOLD analysis project Ga0302321, IMG submission 202505) | Peat permafrost microbial communities from Stordalen Mire near Abisko, Sweden - Fen_T0_1 | ecosystem: Environmental > Terrestrial > Soil > Wetlands > Permafrost | place: Sweden: Abisko... | reverse complement strand
GTCCAGCCTGAGGTGGTGATCCATCAGCTCACCGACCTACCCCACGCTCTCGAAGCCACCAAGATGACCGAGGCCCTGGTCCGCAACGCGCGCCTGCGTGAGGAGGGGACGCGAAACCTGGTCTCGGCGGCGGTCGATGCCGGCGCCAAGCGCCTCATCGCCCAGAGCATCGCCTTCGTCTATGCGGAGGGCCCACTCCCACACCGGGAGGAGGATCCGCTGCTGCCTTCGAGCCATCCGGTCTACGGCGAGACGGCTCGCGCTGTCATGAGCCTCGAACGTCAGGTGGTTCAGGCGCCGCTCGAAGGTATCGTGCTCCGCTATGGGCTCTTCTATGGCCCAGGCACAGGCTTCGATGCGCCGATCGCTCCCGGGTCCGTGCACGTCGATGCGGCTGCCAAGGCCGCCGTGCTCGCGATCTCCCGGGCTGTCCCCGGCATCTATAACGTCGCGGAGACGGACGGCGCGGTCACGACCGAAAAGGCGACCCGCATCCTCGGCTGGGATTCAAGCTGGAGACGCGCACCATAAGCGAAGGGCGCGCCGGTCGGAACCGACGCGCCCCTCTCTATCCGAAACGGTGTTCGGTCCTTACAGGTCCAGGGTGATCGGGGCCGAGTAGTTGAATGCGTCGATGCCGTTGATGGTCAACGTCGCCTTGACCTGGCAGGTGAGCGGGGTCGGCCCGAGGAGGTTGGTGTCGGTCACCGTGTAGGTGCTCGAGGTGCCCGCTCCGGCGGCGATGGTTACGCTGGAGTCCACCGTACCGCCCAGGCAGTCCATCCCGTGGTCGCCGGCGTCCACCAGCCTCAGCACGATGGTGACGGGGGCGCCGGTGTCGTTCGTCCCGAAGCCGCCGACCATCACCACGAGGTCCGTGGCGGTGCTGGTCCCGGCTGCGCTGAGCGTGACGTCCGGACCAGGAGTGACCGTCAGGGTGATGGGGTTGACGAACAGGTTGGTGTCGCTGATGACACCGGTCCCGAAATCGGCGGCGAGAGAGGCATCGATGGTGATCGGGCCGGTCAGCTCGGTCACGGCCAGGGTCGTGAGGGTGAAGTTGGCCGTATTCGTCCCGCCGGGGATGGCGACCGAGTCCGGGACGATCGCACTGGGGTCGCTGGACCGGAGGTAGACGGTCAAGCCGCTCGCCGGAACAACGCCGTCGAGGACGACGGTGCCGGTCCGGTGCTCGAGGCCGCCCTGGGGGCTGTGGTTGCCAACCGACAATTCCGACAGGGCGGGGATCACACCCGATACCAGGTCGAACACTGCCGAGTAGGCGTCCACGGTGATTCCGCCGACGACCGTCGCCACATGCACCTTGCAGCTCGCGGTGCTTCCCGTGACGTTGTTGTTGCCGATCGTGTAGGTGTTCGAAGCCGTCAACCCGGTACCGACCTGCAGCGTCGCTACGTCAACGGACACGAAGCTGGCGGCGTCGGCGCAGGGGCCGCTGGCGTCGGCATTGACCAATTCCACCGTGAGGTCCAACGCAGAGCCGGTGGAATTGGCGGCGCCCAAGGTCACGACGTTGCCGATGCTCGAGGCCCCGAACAGAATCGGCTCAGGGCTGGTGGTCGGGCCCACGGAGGCGATCGGCGGATTGACCGTCAGCGATACCGACTGGGGGATCTCATTGTAGGACGCGTTGATGAGGAACGGGCCGACGGGAGCAATCTGGGTGTAGCTCGTGACCGTGAAGGTCGCGGTGGTCGAGCCGGCGGCCACGGTGACGTGGGCAGGCACGTCCGCGGCGTCGGTCTGGTCCGAGGAGAGAGCCACGATCACGCCGCCCGCCGGAGCGAGCGAGGAGAGCGTGACGGTTCCAGTGGCGTTCTCGAGCCCGCCCGCCAGAGAGGACTTGTCGAGGCCCACCGACAGGAGCACCGGTGCGGCGTCCAGGGTGATGGGCGCGGAGTAGGCGTCGACGATGACGCTACCAACGGTGACGCTCGCCTTGACCTTGCAGATCGCGGTGGGGCCCGCGTTGTGGTTGGTCACGGTGAAGAAGTTCGAGGCGGTGCTGGTCACCTCCAGCGGGAGATCGACCGCGGCCACGGTGCTGGCACCGTCGGCGCAGGGGTCGCCGACGCTGCTCGCGTCGACGAGGCTCACGGCGACGGCGAGAGGCGAACCGGTGAGGTTGTCGGCGGCCAGGGTCACCTGGTTGCCCGTGAGCGCGTCACTGTTGGCGATCACAGCGGGAGCGCTCGGCGTCACCGAGTTGATGGTCGGGTCGACCCTGAGAAGCGTCGTGTGCGTGACGCCGCTGTAGGTCGCGCTGATGTTGAACGGACCGACGGCGGCCGTTTGCGCAACGGTCGTGACCGTGAAGGTCGCGGTCGTCGAGTTGGGGGCCACGGTCACGTTGATCGGGACGGTCGCGGCAGGCGAGCCGGAGCTGAGCGTCACGAGGACTCCGCTGGGGGGTGCATCGGCGGAGATGGTGACGGTACCGGTGGCGGTCTCGAGGCCGCCGACTCGAGTGGCGTTGTCGAGCCCAACGGACACCAGCGCGGGCGGGGCGGCCAGAGTGATGGTCGCGGAGTAGGCGCTGGCGATGACGCCACCGATGGTGACGCTCGCCTTGACCTTGCAGGTCGCGGCGCTGCCCACGTTGTTGTTGGTCACCGTGAAGACGTTCGAGGCGGTGCCAGCGGAAGCCACCACCAGCGGCGCAGAGGCCGCAGCCACGGTGCTCGCGGCATCGGCGCAGGAGTTGGCCGTGTTGCTCGCGTCGACGAGGGTCGTCGTGACGGCCAGAGGCGAGCCGGTGCCGTTGCTGGCGCCCAGGGTCACCGTGTTGCCTGCGTCGGTGTAGCCTTCGACGATCGCGGCGGGAGCGGCCGGGGTCACGGCGATGATGGTCGGGGTGACCGTCAGAGGCGCGCTATGGGTGGTACTGCCGAGCGTGCCGTTGATGTTGAACGGACCGACGGAGGCGCTCTGCGCCAGGGTGGTCACCGTGAAGGTCGCGGTGCTCGCGCCGGCGCTCACCACGACGTTGGCCGGAACGGTCGCGGCGCCCACCTGGTCGGACGAGAGCGTCACGGTGGTTCCGCCCGTGGGGGCGTTACCGGAGAGGGTGACGGTCCCGGTGGCGGTCTGGAGGCCGCCGACGCGGGAGGCGAAGTCGAGGGCCACGCTCGAGAGGGAGAGCGTGGTCAGCGTGATGGTCGAGGAGTAGGCGCTGGCGGTGACGCTACCGATGGTGACGCTCGCCTTGACCTTGCAGGTCGCGGTGCTGCCCACGTTGTTGTTGGTCACGGTGAAGTCGTTCGAGGCGGTGCCAGCGGAGGCCACCACCAGCGGCGCAGCGGCCGCGGCCACGGTGCTATCGGTATCGGCGCAGGGGAGGGCCGTGTTGCTCGCGTCGACGAGGGTCGTCGCGACAGCCAGAGGCGAACCGGTGCCGTTGATGGCGCCCAGGGTCACCGTGTTGGCCGCGTTGGTGAAGCCGCTGGCGATCGCGGCAGGAGCGGCTGGGGTCACGGCGATGATGGTCGGGGTGACCGTCAGAGGCGCGCTATGGGTGGTGCCGCTGAGGGTGCCGTTGATGTTGAACGGGCCGACGGAGGCGCCCTGCGCCAGGGTGGTCACCGTGAAGGTGGCGGTGGTCGCGCCGGCGCTCACCACGACGTTGGCCGGAACGGTCGCGGCGCCCACCTGGTCGGACGAGAGGGTCACGGTGGTGCCGCCGGTGGGGGCGTTACCGGAGAGGGTCACGGTCCCGGTGGCGGTCTGGAGGCCGCCGACGCGGCTGGCGAAGTCGAGGGCCACGGCCGTGAGACCGATCGAGGTCAGGGTGATCGTCGCGGAGTAAGCGGACACGGCCACCCCGGCGATGGTGGCGGTCGCCTTGACCTTGCAGGTCGCGGCGCTCCCGGTGACGTTGTGGTTGGTCACCGTGTAGGCGTTCGAGTTGGTGGCGGCGGCGGCCACTGCCAGCGGCGGGACGGCGGCGGCGACCGTGCTGGCCGTGTCGGCGCAGGCCGCGCTGGTGTCGGCCGCGTCCACCAGGGTCGCGGTGAGGCCCAGCGCGCTCCCCGTGCTGTTGCCGGCTGCCAGGGTCACGGTGTTGCCCGCGCTCGTGGCACCGTAGGCGATGGTGACGATCGCGGCCGGGGCCACGGTGGTGATGGTGGGGTTGACGGTCAGCGGAGCAGTCCGGGTCGTGCCGCTGTAGGCCGCGCTGATGTTGAACGGACCGAGGGCCGCGACGCGGGCCAGGGTCGTGACCGCGAAGGTCGCGGTGGTCGTGCCAGAGGAGACCGTTACCGAGGACGGGACCGTCGCGCCGGTCAACTGGGCCGAGCTGAGCGCGACGTTGATGCCGCCGGTGGGGGCGTTGCCGGAGAGGGTCACGGTCCCGATGCCGGCCTGGAGGCCGCCGACGCGGGCTGCGAAGTCGAGGGCCACGCTCGCGAGGGTGACGCCGGAGGGCGAGATGCGGATCGACGCCGTCTTGGTGGAGCCGTTCATCGTGGCGGTGAAGGTGTAGCTCGTCGCCGAACCCGGCGTGCCAGCGGTCACCGTGAAGATGTTGCTGGTCGACCCGCTCGCGACGGTCACGATGCCACCGGCCGGAGCCGGCAGGTAGGTGGCGCTGCTGGTGGCCACGCCCACGTCCATGGCAACCGGCGCGGACGCGCTCAGGGTCACGGTGCAGGTGATGGTGTTGCCGCTCGACGCCGTGCTCGGGCAGGTGAAGGCCGAGAGGGTCGGGGCCGCGGAGGTGATGGTCTTACTGACTGTCACGCCCTGGTAGGTCGCTGCCACCACGGCTGCCACCGTGGTGTTGCCCGCGGCCACGTTGACCGTGAAGGTGGCGGTCTTGGCGCCCTGCGCCACCGTCACCACCTGATTGGGCGAAGCGCCGGACACGGCGGAGCCGGACAGCGTCACGCGGGCCTGGTTGCTGGTGATGCCGACCTGGATGGCCGATGGAGCGGAGTCGCTCAGGGTCACGGTGGCGGTGGTGGTGCCCGCGCCCGTGATGGTGGCCGTGCCGACGGCCAAGGTGGCCAGCGGCGGATTCACCTTGATGGTGGCGGTCTTGCTGACGCTGCCGGTGGTGGCCGTGATGGTCACGGTGGTGAGGACCGTCGACGCCTCGGGCGTCACGGTGAAGGTAGCGCTGGTGGTGCCGGCTGGGACCGTCACCGAGCTGGGGACGGACACCAGCCCGTCGCTGCTGGCGAGGGTCACGACCTTGCCGCCGGTCGGGGCCTTGGCGTTCAGGATCACGGTGCCGGTGGTCGTGCCGAAGGTGATGGACGCCTTGGCCAGGGTGAAGTTCGAGATCACCGGCGACGTCAGCGTGAGGACCACGGCGGCGTGCCTTCCGTTGGCGTCGGTGCCGGTGATGGTCACCGGGGTGGAGGAGGCGACCGCGTCGGTGGTGACGCTGAAGCCGCCGGTGGTGGAGCCGCCCGCGACCGTGACGGTGGTGGCGGCGAAATGGACCGCGGCGGAGTCGGCGCTCAAGGTCACCACCAGGTTGCTGCCCTTGGGGGGCGCGGTGTTGAGGACCACTCGACCGGTGGTGCTGGCGCCGCCCGCGATCGTGGAGGCGGCCAGCGTGACGGCGGCGATGGCCGGCTGGGCCACCAGCAGCTTGGCCGTGGTGGTCTCGCTGCCGTTGGTGCCGGTGATGGTGACGGTCGTGTCGCTGGCCACCGAGCCGATGGTGGCGGTGAAGGTGGCGCTCAGCTTGCCGGCGAGGACCTTGACCGTGCCGGGGACCGCCACGGCGGCGTTGTTGGAGGCCAGGGTGATGGTGGTGTCGCTACCCTGCGCACTGGTGACCGTCACGGTGCCGGCGATCGCGCCCTTGCCGCTGGGCATGCTAACGCCGAGGAAGGTGATCGCGCCGAGGACTCGGCTGAAGGGCGAGGCGGTGTTGGCCAGCACGGTCGCGGGGTTGATTCGGCCAGCGCCCACCGCGATCGACTTACCGGTGGCCCGGTCAAAGCTGTCCACCGAGGTGGTGATGAGGGCCCGGATGTCGGCGGCGGTCATGCTGTGGTTCTTGGCCCAGGCCAGAGCCGCGACGCCGGAGACGAACGCCGTCGAGAGCGAGGTCCCGGACATGGTCTGCGTCAGCGCGCCGTCCGCGGTGCTGTCCGCGGCCCAGAGACCCACCGCCGGGCTGGAGCCGGCGATATTGATGGCCGCTCCAGGAGCGAGCACGTTCACCCAGGTCCCGTAGTTCGAGTCGGGGGAGAGCGTGTCGGTGTTGTCGGTGGAGCCGACCGAGAGCACCATCTGGGCGGCCGTCTGGTAAGCGGCGGGGTAGCGCATCACCGACTTGCCGTCGTTACCGGCCGCCGCGATCACCAGGACGCCGGCCGCCTTGGCCTGCTGAATGGCGTTCTGCATCGTCCAGGACGGAGCCGCGCCGCCGAAGCTCATGCTGATGATCTTGGCGCCTGCCGCGATGGCGTCGGTGACGCCCTGCGCGATGATGGCGTGGTTCCCCTTGCCGTTGGCGTCCAGCACCTTGAACGGGATCACCGTGACGATCTTGGGGTCGGTCGTGTTGTTCCAGGAGGTCACGCCGACCATGCCGGTGCCGGACCCGATGGTCGTGCCCGGGGCGCCCACGATGATGCTGGCGCAGGCCGTGCCGTGGCCGTTGTCGTCCGCGATGGCGGTGGCGTCCAAGGCGTAGGTCACACCGGTGATCTCGTTCTTGGCGGCGGCCAGCGACAGCTTGGCCGCGGAGGCCCCGAACTGCGCGCTCGAGACCCGCACGCCGGTGTCGAGGAGGGCGACCTTCAGGGGCGACCCCGTGGTGTAGGTGCCGTCCGAGGTGGCCGCGGCCCAGGCGCTCTCCATCTCGCCCTTCAAGGCCGCGCCGTACTGCGGGCCTGCCGTGGCGGTCCAGTAGTCGTCGGGCGGAGCCGCGTACACGTGCACCACGTAGTTCGGCTCGATGTACAAGATGTCCGCGTGGACCAGCTGGCCCACCGCCTGCTCCTGCGTGACGCCGGCGTGGAGCTGGATCCGGTAGACGCTATCCTTCACCGAGGTCACGTCGGCGACCGACGCGATCTTGGTCTCGAGCCCGGCCTGATCCGCCAGGCTGGCGCGCACACCCACCAGCAGCTCGCCGGGCACCGCTTCGGCGGGGTCGTTGTCGGTGTTCTGGTCACCGGAGGAGGAACTGCCACAGCCCACGTACATCGCCGCAGCCAGCAACGCCGGCGCCAGGGCCGACCAGGTCAGCATTCTCGTTCGACTAAGCATACGAATTCTCCCTTGCTTCCGAGTCGGCGCCGAAAGCGGCGCGCCAATTTGGTCATCGGCCCGATTGCACTCATTCCTGATGTGTGACCGTCGCATGACCATCCGCGCCCCGGAGGAGCAAGAAGCACGCCTCGCTGGCTGTTGCCTTCACCCTGCGCAACGCCCGTCATTTCAGTCGCTTCGTGGACCTCGAACGAGGGACAGACGGGGTCCGCCCCCGGGTCAATCCGATCCGGGGGTCGCTCTACCATCACATTCTCCGTTAACGTCAATTCCTTGGCGCCAGGGATCACCCGCACCGCGCGGCCACTCTGGTCCCGTGGCTCCGCCATCGGCGGCAGACTCCGACCAACCCCGATCGGGACGTCCACCAGCTGTCTAGGACACGGACGGCGAAGGGGCGCGGCGGCTCAGCCCTGCCAGCGCCCGGCGGGGATCTTGAGGATCTCGGCCACCACCGCACCAGCGGTGATGGCACCGCCCACGCCGGCGCCCTGCACCATGAGCGGATGCTCCTGATATCGGTCGGTGGTGAAGGCCACCAGCGCCTCCACGTCCGAGAGGCGCGCCGCCCAGTGGCCGGCCTCCACCTCCGCCGGCCCGACCGTCATGCGCGCGCTGCCGCCGGACTCCGGCACCAGCCGGATGAGGTAGCGCAGCACCTTCCCGCGCCGCGCCGCGCCGGCCACCCGCGCCGCCAGGATCCCGTCGTGTCCGCGCAGCCCGTCATACAGATCGTCGATGGAGCCCGCGCCGAGCACTTCCCGCGGGACCAGCGGCTCCACCTGGACGTCCTCTAGAGAGAGGTGGAGGCCCAGCTCGCGGGCCAGGACCACCGCCTTCCGCGCCGAATCGAGCCCCGAGAGGTCGTCGCGCGGATCCTCCTCGGTGTAGCCGAGCTCGCGCGCCCACCTCGCTGCCAGGGAGAGCGGGGCGCCCTTGGTCACCTCGTCGAGCAGATATCCCAGGGTCCCCGACAAGGAGGCCTCGATCCCCTTCACCTGGTCCCCTCGGCGCACCAGAGTACGCAGCGTGCCGATCACCGGCACCGTCGCACCCACCGCCGCCTCGTAGAGGAACTGGCGGCCCGCCCTGCGGCGCTCGTCCTCCATCCGCTCCCGCGCCGGCCAGGCGCAGGCCAGCGGCCGCTTGTTCGCCGATACCACGTGGATCCCGCGGCGGAAGGCCTCCTCGTACACGGTCTCCATGCCGTTGGCCGCGGTCAGGTCCACCAGCACCGGCGCCGGCAGCCCGGCGAGCCGATCGAGCAGCTCCAGCGTGCCGGGCCCGCCGAACGGGCTGGCCGCGTCGCCCCGCGCCAGCTCGGTACGCCAGTCGTCGAGCCAGATCCCCTCCTCGCGGAAGACCCGGCGGCTCCGGCCCGCCAGCCCCACCACCCGGAGGACGACGTCCGAGTCCTGCTCGATCTGCGCCCGCTGGACCTGGAGCTGATCCAGAAATTGGCTCCCGACCTTCCCCTTGCCCATCACGAACAGCGAGCGCCCCTTCTCCGCGAAGACGCGCGCGATCGGCTCCGTCTGAGGCCGGGCCTGCGCCGCCGGCCGCCCCCGGAACTCCGAGACCATATCGGAGAGGGCATCGACGTCGATCAGGAAGGCGTCGTGACCGTGGGGCGAGTGGAGGGTCCGCGACCGCGCCGCACGGACTCCCTCGGCCACCTCTCGCTGCTCGTCCGGTAAGTAGAGGACGTCCGAGTCGATCGACACCACCAGCGAGGGCTGCCGCACGCTCCGGAGCACCTCGGCGTACTCGCCGCGGCCGCGCGCCAAGTCGTGGGTGTCCATGGCCTGCGTCAGGGCGACGTAGGTGGCGGCGTCGAAGCGCTCCACCAGCGACTGTCCCTGGTGGCGCAGGTAGCTCTCCACCGCGAACAGGTTGGCCGCCTGGGGCCGGCGCCCGAAGCGCTGCTCGAAGCTGGGCCGGCTCCGGTAGGAGCACATGGCCATCATGCGCGCCGCCGCCAGCCCGGCCGAGGGCGGGTCGGCCAGATCGTACCGTCCGTCACGCCACCTCGGGTCGGCGTAGATCGCCTGCCGCTGCGCCTCGGAGATGCCGATGCACCAGGGCGAGTGGCGGCCCGACGTGGCGATGGCCACGAAGCTCTCCGCCATGTCGGGGTACATGAGCGCCCACTCGAGCGTCTGCATCCCGCCCAGCGAGCCGCCGATCACCATCCGGATCCGCTTCACCCCGAGTGCCTTGACCAGCTGCGCCTGGAGCCGGACCATGTCACGAATGGTTATTGAGGGAAACGTCCCTAGATAGGGGCGGCCGGTGGCCGGGTCGATGGAGGTGGGGCCGGTGGTGCCGTAGCAGCTCCCCAGCACGTTGCTGCACACCACGAAGTCCTTGTCGGGCTCGAGCGCCCGTCCTGGTCCGAACAGGCGAGTCCACCAGCGATCGGCGTCCGCCGAGCCGGTCAAGGCGTGGCAGATCACCACCGCGTTCTTGCCGTCGGCGTCGAGCTGGCCCCAGGTGCGGTAGGCCACCCGGACCCCGCGCAGCCGCTCGCCCAGCTCCAGGGCGAAGTCCCCGGGCAGGTCGAGGTGCTGGGTCTCCGGCGCGACGAAGGCGGCTCGGGCCGCCGCGCCCGGATCGTCGCTCGACGCCGGCGATCGGTTCATCTGCTCCATCGCTTCTCCCATCCCGCGGATTCCCTGGCCAAGCTCGCTGCGTTCCCTGGGCGCGTCCAGCGCTGCGTCGCCAGGCGGCCCGGCCCTGCCTGCAGCCGGCGCTCGCGCCGGAGCCGCTCCCGCCCGCGGCCAGCGTGGCGCGGGCGTGTGGGAGGGTGCGGGAGGGGAGCGACTTTACTGATCGGTCTCCGGGGATGTCAACGTCCGCGGGCCA
>Ga0302321_100006730_pt1 | contig 10122 bp, 7 predicted proteins | sample Fen_T0_1_FD_202505 | JGI IMG/M metagenome (GOLD analysis project Ga0302321, IMG submission 202505) | Peat permafrost microbial communities from Stordalen Mire near Abisko, Sweden - Fen_T0_1 | ecosystem: Environmental > Terrestrial > Soil > Wetlands > Permafrost | place: Sweden: Abisko... | reverse complement strand
AGAGCTGAGAGTTGAGAGAAGGATTAAACCACGGAAGACACAGAATACACGGAATGGAATTTAGGTTTCTGTGTGTTCCGTGTTTTCTGTGGTGGTAAACTGAATCAGTTGGTGAACGCGAAGACTTCGCGGGCGTCGGAGACCGTGCCGGTGACGGCAGCGGCGGCGACCATGACCGGGCTCATGAGGAGCGTGCGGCCGGTGGTTGAGCCCTGGCGGCCCTTGAAGTTGCGGTTGGATGAGCTGGCGCAGAGCTGGTCTCCGATGAGCTTGTCGGGATTCATCGCGAGGCACATGGAGCAGCCGGCGGCGCGCCATTCGAAGCCGGCTTCGCTGAGGATCTTGTCGAGCCCGAGCTTTTCGCACTGGAGCGCGACGATCTGCGAGCCGGGGACGGCGATGGCTTTGATGCCGGGAGCAACCTTGCGACCCTTGATATATTTGGCGACCTCTTGGAAATCCGAGAGGCGGCCGTTGGTGCAGGAGCCGAGAAATGCGACGTTGATTTTCGTGCCCTTGATCGGTTTCCCGGCTGGAAGCTTCATGTAGGCGAGCGCTTCGATGATCCCTGCCTTGTCGTCGGCGGATGTGGCGGTGTCCGGACTGGGGACGTTTTCGTTGATCGTGATGCCCTGACCGGGATTGATGCCCCAGGTGACGGACGGCGCGACGTCGGCGGCGTTGATCTTGACGACGTCGTCGTAATGGCAGCCCGCGTCGGAAGCGAAGGACTTCCAGTTCGCGACGGCGGCATCCCAAGCGGCGCCCTTCGGCGAGTAGGGACGGCCCTTGAGGTAGGCGAAGGTGGTCTCGTCGGGATTGACGTAGCCCACGCGCGCGCCGCCCTCGATGGACATGTTACAGACCGTCATGCGCTCTTCCATCGTGAAGCCATCGAAGGTCGTGCCGGCGTATTCGTAGGCGAAGCCGGTGCCGCCGTTGACGCCGAGCTGGCGGATGATGTGGAGAATGACGTCCTTGGCGTAAACGCCGGGGCGGAGTTTTCCGTTTACCTCGATGCGGCGGACCTTGAGCTCGCCGAGCGCCATGGTCTGGGTGGCGAGCACGTCGCGTACCTGGCTGGTGCCGATGCCGAAGGCGATCGCACCGAACGCGCCATGGGTGGAGGTGTGGGAGTCGCCGCAGGCGATGGTAGTGCCGGGCTGGGTGATGCCCTGCTCGGGGCCGACGATATGAACGATGCCCTGTTTGCCGCTGGCCCGATCAAAGAAGGTGATGCCGAACTCAGCGCAGTTCTTGCGGACCTCGTCCATCATAGCCTGCGCGAGCGGATCCTTGTAGGGCTCGACCAGTTCATTGGTCGGGATGATGTGATCCACCGTCGCGAAGGTGCGATGCGGCATGAGGACCTTGAGGCCAAGGTCCCGGAGCATGCCGAAAGCTTGGGGCGAGGTGACCTCGTGGATCAGGTGCGTCCCGATGAGGAGCTGGGTCTGGCCGTTGGCGAGGGTCCGGACCGTATGGGCGGACCAGACTTTTTCGAAAAGGGATTTGGGTGAGGACATGGGAGGGAGGAGTTAAACCACGGAAAACACAGAATACACGGAATGAAAATCAGGGTTCTGTGTATTTCGTGTGTTCTGTGGTTAATTCTCTGAGGGTTAGCTAGTGGATATGCCGCAAGATTACCAGAAACTTGCCATAACCAGAAATACTTGTTTCGTGTCCTGTGATGCCTCGAGAGTATCAGTATCCGTTCGAACTCCGGCACCTTGTGTACTTCCGCGAGGTGGCGCGGCAGCTGCATTTTAGAAAGGCGGCGGAGACGCTGGCGGTGGCACAGCCCGCCCTTTCGCGCAGTATCGCCCAGTTGGAAACCGCTTTGGGCGTGGATCTGCTCAACCGGACGCGCCGGAAAGTCGAACTGACCGCCGCCGGCCGGGCGTTGCTCGAACGCATTGAGCCGCTGCTCCGGGCGCTGGCGGCGGTACCGGGCGATATCCAAGCCCTCGCTGGCGGTCAGGCCGGACACGTGCGTGTGGCGTTCACCGGCCTCGCTATGGCAACGGTGCTTCCCGGAATCTTGCGCGACTTCAACCGCCGTTATCCGGGCATACGCGTGGAGTTAAACGAATCGCCTACCTCGGCCCAGCTGGAGTCGCTAAAAACGGGCGAGATTGCGTGCGGGTTTTTCCATCCCGACGCCACGTCACCGACCGGACTTTCCACCAAGTTGTTACTGCGCGAAAAAAACGGGGTGCTGCTGCCGGCCGATCACGTGCTCGCAAAGGCGAAGAGTATCCGACTCCGAGATCTGGCCGATACGCCGTTTGTGATGTTCCCGCGTTCGCACAACCCAGGATTTTATGATCGGGTACTCGCGGCTTTCCAACAAGCGGGCGTGACGCCGCGCATCGCCGATGAAGTCTGGCCGCGCGCGAACGCGATCGGACTCGTACGTGCGGGACTGGGGGCGACCTTCATGTGTCCGTCCGAGGCGCGGCAATTGCCTGAGGAAGTGGCGTTCCGTCCGCTCGCCGGACCTGCACCTGAAAGCCGACTCGTCCTCGGCTGGAGCAAATCGGCCGCACCGGACCCTGCCTTGGCGGCGTTTCTCGTCGTAGCCGGTGCGGCCACGGCGTGAAGAAACGAAATTCCTAATGCCAAACTCAAGTTGCCAAACAAACCCACCGACAGTTTTTTGGGTGATTTTGTAACTCTTCATGGCTATTGAATCTGCTCCTTTGTCCGACCAAACGCCCACCATCGCACTTCTGTTCACGACCTTTCCGAAAACCTCGGAATCGTTTCTCCAGCGGGATGTCGCCGCGTTGCAGGCGAAGGGGCTGAATCTCAGTCTGTACTCGCTTTGGGGGGGAGGCGGAGAGTTCCGCGGGTTACCGGTGCGGACTTTCAACAAGTGGCGGCTCATTCCGCTCTTCGTCTTCATTATCCCATGGAATTGCTTTCGCCGGCCGCGCATCGTGCTCGATTTGTTCGAAGGCGTGCTGATGCGGGCTCCGCCATCTTGGTTGAACTTCTGGGAAAACATGCTCGGCGCGGGGTTCGCCGGCTGCTTCTACCGGGAATTCAGGAAAGATCCGCCGGCGCTTGTACACGGCGCATGGGCGGGCGCGCCAGCCACCGCGGGGTGGTTGCTCTGGCGAATTCTCGGCGTTCCGTACAGCACGGGCGCGCATGCCTACGATCTTTACGAACACGGCGGCGATTGGTGGCTGATGGAGAAGCTTGCCCTGGCAAGATTCGTCCACACCTCCACCGAGTCGGGTCGGCGGTTGCTGATCGAACGCGGCACCCGGGCGGAAAAGATTCATGTCATTCGTCGCGGCCTGAATCACTTTCCCTCCTTTAAAGCACTGCGCCCTGTCCGCACTCCGCTGCGTCTCATCTGCGTCGCCCGGCTCGTGGCGAAAAAGGGATTTCATCATCAGCTGAAGATTTATGAAGCGCTCCAGGCCGCCGGGCTGGCTTTCGAAGCGAGAATCGTCGGCGATGGCCCGATGCGCGCCTACTTGGAACAGGAATTGGTCCGGCTCGGATTGTTATCCCAAGTTAGGCTCATCGGGCAGCTGCCCCACGACGAAGTCTGGACGCAACTTGAATGGGCGGACGTGCTGCTGCACACCGGGATCGTGGCTCCGAGCGGCGACCGTGACGGCCTGCCCAATGTTATTCCCGAAGCGATGGCGGCCGGCGTGCTCGTCGTGACTTCGCCCGTCTCCGCTACGACTGAAGCCGTCCAGCAGCAACGCACGGGCCTCGTGGTCGACGTCGATCTGCCGCTGGCGTGGCTGGTGGCTTTGCGGCATCTGGCCACGGAGGATGAACTCGCGGAGCGATTGCGCATCGCGGCGCGCCAGTGGGTCGAAGAAAACTACGACGCGCGCAAGAACACCGATCAACTCGTCGAGTGTTTCAAACGAGCCATCCAGCCATGATCTACTACGACGTAACGAAAATGGCCGGGGCCCGCCAGAAATCAGGGCTCACGCGAGTGAGCTCACGACTGCGCGAAGAACTGGGCGCAGCGGTGAGTGAAGTGTCATGGGACGAACGCAAAAGAACTTTCGTCAGCGTAGGAAATAGAGAAGCGGTGCGCTTTGCGGCGCCTGACTGGTTGCTCACCGTGGAACTTTTCAGCAGCGCGGAACGATCGGGATTCAACGAATGGCTGATGCGCCGGGGGTGCCGGACCGCGGCAATGTTCTATGATGCGATTCCGCTGCGCTTCCCCCACGTGACTTGGCCGCAGAGCGTGCAGCGGCATCCGCTGCACATGAAGATGCTCGGAGACTTCGACCGGGTCTTCGCGATTTCTCGGGCAAGTCAGCAAGACCTCACCGGATTCTGGACGTGGCAAGGTGTGGTGCCGCGCGCAGAAGTTTCGACCATCGAGTTCGGTGCTGACTTTGATGGTTCGCCCCGGGTGACGAGCCCGCCTCCGACCAACGCCGGATATAGCCCGCAACTGCTGTGCGTCGGGATCGTCGAACCGAGAAAGAACCAGAGTTTCCTGCTCGATGTTTGTGAAGTGCTCTGGCGCGACGGCGTGAATTTTGATCTGCACATCGTCGGCCGCGTGAACCCGCACTTCGGCCAGCCATTGGAGAAACGATTCAAGCAAACCCAGCGACGCGAGGCTCGGTTCCATTTCCACGAAGCAGCGAGTGATGCGACGTTGAAGAAACTTTACCGCGAAGCCCGCGCCGTAGTCCTGCCGACCCAAGCCGAGGGCTGCGGCCTCCCGCTGCTCGAAGCCCTGTGGCATGGTGTGCCGTGCGTGTGTAGCGATCTGGCGGTGTTGAAAGAAAACTCCGATGGCGGCGGCTGCCTGACCGCAGTGGTGAATGATCTCGCTGATTGGCAGTCGAAATTGCGGAGCGTGATGACCGATGACGCCTCGCGGGAGAACTTGGTTCGTGAGGCGCAGCAGCGGTCCCTGCCCCGCTGGGCTGACTCGGCACGGGCGCTATTACGGGAGCTGAGAAGTTAGCAGTCGGTATTTGGTCATGGGGACCGCGAGGCGAACTTCCGTTCGGCGAGTCCGGTTTTCCCAATCCCAATTATCAAATACCAATTTCTAAACGCCCCGGCGCAATGCGCCGGTCACATCTGTTTCACGGCATAGGCCATCGCAGCGGCGATCTTTTCGAAATCTTCGTCACTGTGCAGCGCGGAGACGGCGGTGCGGATAAGATCTTTGCCCGGGGGCACGGCGGGAGCAATGGACATGACGGTAAAGACCCCTTTCTCAAGCAGCGCATGCCAGAAGCGGTAGACGAGTTCCTTCGAGCCGAGCACAATTGGCACGGCGGGCGTCTCGCTACCCCAGGTATCCAGACCGAGACTCTTGAGCATTTCGCGATAGCGCCGCGTATTTTTCCACAGGCGCTCGAGATGCTGCGGCTCAGCCTGCATCACATCGAGCGAGGCGGAAGCGGCGGCAGCCATGCTGGCACTGATGGCCGCACTGAAGAGGGTTTGCTTGGAGTTGGTGCGGAGATACTCGATCAGGTCGCAGGACCCGGCGACGTAGCCACCGGTGCTGGCGAGAGATTTTGAAAGCGATCCGCAGATGAGATCCACCTGATCTTTGATTTTAAAGTGGTCCACCGTACCCCGACCCTGCCGTCCGAGGACGCCAAAACCGTGGGCATCGTCGACGACCGTAAAGCATCCGGCTTCCTGGCCCAATTGCGCGAGCTCGGGCAAGCGGCAGATGTGGCCTTCCATCGAATACACACCTTCGACCAGCAGCATTTTGGGGGTGGCAAACGGGATGGTTTTCAGAATCTGCCGCAGGTCTTCCGGGTTGTTGTGACTGAAGCGCTCCACACCGGCCATCGACAGGCGAATGCCGTCCCATAGGCAGGAGTGAATGTTTTTGTCAGCGAGGATCATGTCGCCTTTCTGGGCGAACGTCGCGACAGCCGACAGGCAGGAAACATAGCCGGCGACGCTGACGTGGCAGGCCTCGTAACCGAGGAAAGCGGCGAGTTTTTCCTCGAGCGCTACGTGGTAACCGCGCGAACCATTCGAAATTCGCGCGCCCGTGGTACTCGTACCCCAGATCTTGGCAGCGCTGCCGCAGGCCTCGATCACCTTGGGATGGAACGACAGGCCGAGATAGTCATTACTCGAAAGCATGACCATATCCCGTCCCTGCAGTCGAACCCGCGTGCCCTGCTGCGACTCCATGGCGTGGTAGTACGGCTTGTACTTCAACCGCATCTTGGTCACGTAGTCGTCCTGCGCGCGCTCAACGATGGCTTTTTTGGTTTTGGTGAAGAGGGAAAGGGCCATGGAAATAGAGCCGGAATAGAGGTCAGTTGATCGGCCTTAGCAACCGCAAAGCCAGCATCAGGTTCGTCGGCTCACTGTCCGCATCCACGCCGTAAAATCACCCGCATAAGCACCCCAGTTTTTAAAGCTCCTTCGGCGGGCCGCCTGCGCCAGTCGGTTGAGTTCGATTGGATCCTGGACCAAGCGCCGAATCGCCGAGGCCAGGCTCACCGCATCCACCGACTCGAGCGCAACACAACCGCCTTCCCGGGTCGATTCACCCAAGGCACCGCGAGCCGAGCAGATGCAAGGCTTACCGTATTGGAGGCTCTCCAAGACCGGAAGCCCGAACCCTTCGATCAAGGAAGGATAAACGGTGAACGAAGCGCGGGCATAGGCTTTGTGCAGTGAAGTCTCGGAAGCGCTGCCATGAGAAATCAGCGGTCGGCCGGCGGCTCGCAACGTTTCAATCTTGGCCAGAGCGATTCCCGCCGTATCGGGACGGGGCAAGCCAATCAATTCAAGTTCGAAGGTCAGTCCCTCTCGCCAAAGCACCTCGCAGGCATCGAGCAGCGCCGCGTGGTTTTTTCGGCCTTCAATCGTCCCAACACAGAGAATCCGCGGCGCGGAATCGGCGACTGAATACTCAACCGGTTCCGCCGGATAAGAAGAGTCGATTCCCAGCGGAATACCTTGGACCGGAGGTGGGTTCTTGACACCCAACCATCGCCAATAGTCGCGCAAGCTCGCAGCCGAGTCTTCTGAGATGGCGGCAACCCCATCGAACAAGAGCAGCTCGCGCAAATAAGCCGGGAAGCGGGCGACCGTTCCGGCCGGGGTGAGTTCGGGGAATTTCAGGGGGATGGCATCATAGAAAATCGCCACCCTCGGACCGCCGGTCACGGTTTGTAGCAATTCCGGGAGACACGATCCGACCTTGGCCGAAAACAATTCCGGGCAAATCAGACCCGTCGCTTTCGGCAACGTGTGCCGGGCGCCGAGCCAGCGTCGGGTGGCGCCGGAAATTTTTTGCGACAGGGTCCATTTGGCGCCGCGAGATTTGCCCGCGCCGCCCGTGCGATCACGCAGCACCGCCAGTTCGCCGGCAGCCAGCGGGCGCCAACCGATCTGGTGCGGATCATAGCAGACAGGAGTCACTCCGTCAGTCTTGCGCAATTCCTCAAACAAGGCGCGGCAAACGCGCTGAATCCCGGTCTGCGCGGACGTGTGGCTGGTGTGGGTGGCGTCGAAGAGAAGCATGGTTCAGGGCTGTCGTTGCCAAAAAGTAACTTGGCCGACCGTTGCAAGGGCGGTCCAGTGCCCTCCGATCCTATCTAGGGCCTCGGGGGTCTCAAAGGAAAACAAGGCCGCATAGACTGGGCGATTCTGGCGCGCAACGGCGGCAAGCAGTAAGTCATTTTTCTCCGGGGTGATCAGGTCCCACCGGAAAAACAAAAACTCGGTATAGTAGTAAAACGCCCCGCTGACTTGCATGCAGAAAAGGACGGATCCGGCCGGTAGGTTTTCTTGCGCCCAATGGGCAGCATCGGGATATGATCGCTCGGCTGCCTCCAAATGGAGCACGTCCAATTTCCGGGTCTGAAAAAATTGCCAGCCGGCCGCGCCTGCCACCGCCGCGGCCAATGAAATGGCCGCAGGAATAGGCCATCGCCGGGTCCGCTCCCAGCCCGTTTGAAGGACAACCATGGTCGCGAGAATGAGAGCGGGAAAAGCCGGCAGAATAAAGCGGAGATACCACCACGTTTCACCGGCATGATAATAGAAGACATAGAATCCAATGATGGTGAGTGCCCAAACCGAAAGTATGGCCAAACCGCGCGTTCTAGCCGCGGCGACAATGGGCGCCACAACAGAAAGGATGACCAGCGGGGTCAGCAAAACGGGAATCCACCGGGAAAAATGCGAGAGATTATGCGGGAGATATCCCCTTCCGAAAATAGACGAGATATCGCCGTACCCCGTGGCGAAGGGCGACCCGTAAAGCCGCCAGTTGGAGAAGCCCAGCAAAGCAGCGCCCGGCACTGCGCCGATCCCAAACGACAACCACAAGCGCCAGTGCAACCCGAACGCGACAACCAGCGGCAAGATCAGCAATACATTGGTGGGGCGCACCAGCACGCTGAGACCGAAAGCCAAACCGCATAAAATACCGTTCCTCCAATCCTCTCGAGTTCCCATGGCAAAATAACAAACGGCGAGTGACCAACCCAAAGCCGATAGATCGCTCATAGGCTGGAAAGTTGAGAAAAGAAAAAGCGGACACGACCAAAGCAGCGCCACGCCACCGAGCGCTGACCAGACGTTGAGCCCAAGCCTTCGGCCATAGTTGAACAGGAGCAGTCCACTGACGGTAGCCGTGATCACATTGAGAACAGTGGCCGCGTGCTTCCAACCGAATACTGCCGCGACGATCAACTGGAGCGGATAGCCGGTCGGGTAAGTGGGTGCCATGAGACCATCCGGACGAAGCATGAAACCCAATGGTTCGATCGCACGGGGGCCAAACTCCGCCGGCGGATATCCCGGCAGCACTCTCGGCAAGGCGAGCAACCGGCCCTGACTCATCAGCCGGGCACTGTGCAAATATCCGGAAGGATCCGATCCGGCGGCATGGGGAGAAATATAACGGGCCAGGAAGAACGCGTACCCGACAACGCAAACAACCAGCAGACCGATGAGCGTGAAGCGCGACCTGCCGTAACGGGGCACGGTGCTCATGGCGTGCTCTCAATCCGCAGTTGCTTGATATCAAAGGGTAATGCCTCGGCGGTCGGTTTATCCGACACGAGCGTGAGCTTGATTAGGTTTTTTTGCCCGGGCGCCAGTGGCACCTTGATTATCCAAGGCGGGGGGCCGGCCAAACTTGCGGAGTAGTTCGCCGAGCCTTTCACCGAGCACGCGATTTGCCATGTGCCCACCTGCGATAGTTTCCCCTTTGCCTGAGCCGGCGTCAATTCCATCAGCAGCTGTCCTGCCGAGTGGGGCAGAATTTCCAATTCAATGGAGGGCGATGCCTTATCCGGCGGACCATTCAAGGGGAAGACGCCGCTCATCACAAACACGCGGTTGCTGTTGCGCAGGAGGACATATTCCGTGCCGGTAAGAATCCGTTCGGAGTTGGCGTCAAAGCTATCGGCCCATGACCGACTGACCAAAACTGCGGCGGGAGACGGAATGCTTTGCGCGGCTTCGTTGATCACCTGACTCCGCAGGTAGCCACCACTCTGATCCCCGCGGGACGCAAAATAAATCTGGCTGTCCGGCAAAAAATAGGCCGCCCACATGCCGTGGAAAAACGCCATGCGAAACGTCGCTGCCTCGACCAACACCGGCAGGGCGTGCAGCTTGGTGCGGGATTGCTCGCGCAGGACGAACCAGTCCTGCGACAGCAGTTTCCGCTCACTCCATTTGTAGATTTCCCGGCACTGCATGCCCACCGCAAAGGCCAAAAAGACCGCGAGTCCGCCGGCACCGGCCCACGCGAGCCAGCGCGATAATCTCCATTGGCCACGATGCTGCCAGAAGCTATCGATGATCGCGCCGGCAACGGCAGCAGAAACAAAAATGCCTGTGAACTGGACGCTCTTTTGCCAGCCATAGACAAAATGGGCCAGCAGCGTATAAATAAGGAGGACGCATCCGCCTGAAAAGGCCATTACCACCCCGAGCCGATCACGGGAACGGCGCCAGGCGAGGACGATCCCGACGACCACGACACCGGTGAGCAGCCAGCTCCCCCAGATTCCCAACCATTTGACCACGGCGGGCGTGAGCGTCACCAACGTCGGGATATATTGGATGGGGTGAAACTGATACATGATGCTGCCCCACCAGCTG
>Ga0302321_100006729_pt1 | contig 10122 bp, 9 predicted proteins | sample Fen_T0_1_FD_202505 | JGI IMG/M metagenome (GOLD analysis project Ga0302321, IMG submission 202505) | Peat permafrost microbial communities from Stordalen Mire near Abisko, Sweden - Fen_T0_1 | ecosystem: Environmental > Terrestrial > Soil > Wetlands > Permafrost | place: Sweden: Abisko... | reverse complement strand
ACCAGCGTGCCGTTGGCGCTGGCGCTCTTGGGAAAGCTGACGACGATCCCACCGGGCCAATGCGCGAGCGTCCCAGGCTTATCGGTCCAGCCCCAGACACCGGCGGTCGATGCGCCGACCATGTCGACGTCAAGATCACTGCCGGCCTTTGAGGTGACACGCATCCGCTTGGTGCCTCGCAGCAATCTCGCCGCGGCCCGCACACGCTTCTCCAGCGCCGGATCCGGGACCATGCGCTCCAGCGCTTCCGGATGCTCATTCGAGATGACCAGAATGCGGGCTCCAGCTTTCAGGATCTCCGGCGTCTCCACCGCGTGCATCAGGCCTTCGATGGTGCAGTCTACGACGAAGCCTGCCTGCTGCAACGCAGTGACAACCGGCCCCAGCCGCTGGATCGCCTCGCTTGCGCCGGTCGAACGTACCGGCACCGAATGACGGTTACGTGGCGTCGGAACGACCAGATGAAAAGGCCTCGCCCCCATCCGCAGCAGGGCCAGTTCTGCCAGATGCACGTTGATCGCCCGCGATTGCGTCTCTGACAGGATGGCTGCGATATCGCCTGATTTAACCGCGCAACGTTCGAAAATTTCGCAGAATGCGTCGATCCATTTTGCCTCGATGCGATCCGCAAGCATGCGCATCCTCCTGTTTTCTATGAGCCTGTCGGCGGACCAAATGAGCCGACCGGCCAGTTTGAAAGTTGTTTAGTGCGAAGTCGTGTCAGACTTCCGGAAAGCCGCGCAGCAGGTAAGCGCGCAGGGCTTGCAGCAAGCCATTCAGGACAAGTCCAAGCAGCGATATCGTAATCAATGGCACAAACATGTCGACGGCCTGGAAGGTGCGGGCGGCGGTCACCAGAACGTGGCCAAGGCCATCGGTCGAGGTAATCATCTCAGCCAGGAACACCACGATACACGAGATCACGAGCCCGATGCGGCAACCGGTCAAAATCGATGGGGCCGCAGCCGGCAGCACCACCTTGAACAGAACCTCGCGTGGCGAGGTCCCTGCAGCGAGTGCCGACCAGATCAGCTTCTGTTCGACTGTTGACGCGCCATAATAGGTCGACAGCAGGATCGGGAACATTGCGTCGGCGGCCACCAGCATGATTTTCGATTCATGACCGAAACCAAGCAGCAATAACAGCGCCGGATAGAGTGCGACCTTCGGCAGCGGCGCCAACACCCGTACCATTGGACGGACAATGGCATTCACAGACTGGCTGGCTGCCGCAGCCAGACCGATCCCCACACCGAGGATAACCGCAATTGAAAATCCCGTAAACAGGCGGAAGAGCGTGGCGGCGATCTCCAACTGATAGGCGAATGTCGACAGTTGATGAACGAGGCGCACGAAGACGAGGCCGGGCGGCGGTAACAGCGTCGGCGGTGCGTAACCGAACGAGACCAGTCCCTGCCAAAGCAGGACTAGCAATGTAAGCGGCACCAATCCCAGGACGATGTCTACGGAAATGGCCCGTGTGGTCATGAAAAGCTCAGCGGCATATCGAATTGCGGCTCTGACCACTTGACGAGCCGCGCGCGCAAGATCTCAAACAAGGCGTCGAAGCATATCCCCATCGCGCCGATCACAATGATCATGGCGAATACCGTATCGTACTGCCCCATATCGAGCGCGTTGAACAGGATATTTCCGGCGCCCGATTGCCGCGCAATCATTTCGCTCGTGACCATGGTGATCAGCGCAAGCACCAGCCCGGTTCGACAACCGGTCAGAATTTCCGGCAGCGCCGCTGGCAACACGATCCGGACCATGCGCTCCGCGGCGGACAATCCCATGGCGGCGCCGGACCACAGCATCTTTTCCTGAACGGCCTTTGCGCCTTCGAAGCTATGATAGATCACTGGCAGGCTGACACCGAGAAAGATCACCAGTGTCTTGGAAAGATCACCAACGCCGATCCAGAGCATGATGATCGGCATCAAGGCTGCCTTCGGCACGGGGTAGATCACCATCAACAGCGGATTGAAGAACGCGGCAACGAAACGGTTGCGGCCCATCAGCAGACCAAGCGGAATCGACAGCAGGACTGCGATGCCAAAGCCCATCGCCATGCGCCGGAGCGACGCCAGGATATTGATCAAAGATTCCTTGTCACCCATGATAGCCGGGACGGCGCGGAGCGCTTCGAGCGCAGTCGGAACGCTGTCATTCTGCAACGCAAGCGACCCGACCTGCCAGATCGCGAGCAGACCAAGACAAGCCAGCACGGGCGCGGCGCGGGACACGATTTCTTTTGCCGGCATCATCTGCGGACTTCCGCTTCGGGCGTATCATCAAACATGCGCTCGATGTCCACGACATATTTCTGGTAGCGTGGATCCAGCAGCAGTTCGGTCCGCCGCCGCGGCCGCGGCAGATCGATATCGACGATGTCCCTGATACGACCCGGTGACCGCGTCATCATTACGACCTTGTCGGACAGGAACACCGCCTCTTCGACGGAATGGGTGACAAACAGCACCGTCTTGCGATCTCGTTCCCAGATATTGAGCAGATCGTTCTGCAGGCGCGTGCGCGTGTGTGCGTCCAAGGCGCCGAAGGGTTCATCCATCAACAGCACTTCCGGGTGATAAGCGAGTGTGCGCGCCAGAGCCACGCGCTGCTTCATGCCACCGGACAGTTCCTTGGGGTAGAAGTCCTCGAATCCCTTCAGCCCGACCATCTCGATCAGCGCGCGGCTCTGCGATTCGGCTTCAGCCGGCTTTACGCCCTGCTGGCGAGGACCGTACATGACGTTGCCGAGCACGCTCTTCCATGGAAACAGCGCAAACTCCTGAAACACGGGGCCACGATCGGGACCCGGACCGGTGATCGGCTTGCCCTTCATCCGCGCAACGCCTTGCGAGGGGTTGACGAAGCCACCAACAATGTAGAGCAAAGTTGACTTGCCGCAGCCCGACGGACCGAGGATCGAGACAAAGGCACCATCTTCGACCGTCAAAGAGACATCGGACACCGCCAAATGATCATGGCGCGCAGACGTCTGAAAGACTTGCGAGACACGGTCGATCTCGATCATGGGGACGGCAGGCCTGGAGGCCGGGGCGGCCGAGATTCTTGCGCCAGATCGCGATGAAAATACGTCCATTCCACCTCGTTTCCTGACGGCGACAACGGGTTCCTACGCGCTCAGGCCAGACCAAACATTACCGGAACCACACGGTGATGGCGAGCTAATCGAACCATGGCCATTCCGCAGGTCCCTCATGCGTAATCGCCCCATGCGGCGCTTGCCCAACCAAGCGTGCATATTTTGCGAGCGCTCCTGCCCTGTGCCGAGGCGGTCTGGGATTCCAGTCCTGCCGACGCTTGGCAAGCTCGGACTCGTCGATGACAAGGTTCATTTGCCTTGCGCCCGCGTCAATGCTGATCGGGTCACCGTCGCGAACCAGCGCCAGGGGCCCACCAATAGAGGCTTCGGGCGATACATAACCAATACACATGCCACGCGTCGCGCCGGAGAAGCGTCCGTCCGTGATGAGAGCGACTTTTTCGCCCATGCCCTGGCCGTAGATCAGCGCGGTTACGCCTAGCATCTCCCGCATGCCGGGACCGCCGACCGGGCCCTCATTGCGGATTACGAGCACCTCGCCGGCGCTGTAGTTTCTTGTCCGGACCGCCTCGACGCAGGCTTCCTCGTCCTCAAACACGCGTGCTTTGCCTTCGAACACAACGCTTTTCAAACCTGCTACCTTGATCACGGCCCCATCGGGGCAAAGGTTGCCCTTCAGCACCACCACGCCGCCATCAGCCATGATCGGCGCATGGGTCGAGTGGATCACGTCGCCATCGGGCGCGTTGGCGTTGCCATATTCCTCGGCGATGGTCTTGCCAGTAATCGCCAGGCAAGTCCCGTCGATATGCCCGCTTTCAATCAGCGCACGGATGATTACCGCCGTACCGCCTATGTCATACACATCCTTGGCCGTATACTTCCCACCGGGACGGAGATTGCCGATCAGGGGCGTACGCGCAAAGACCTCACCGACGTCGTCGATAGTAAATACGATCCCCGCCTCGTTGGCGATCGCAGGCAGGTGCAATGCAGCGTTGGTCGACCCGCCCGTCGCTGCGACAATCGCCGCGCCATTTTCCAGCGCCTTGCGGGTCACGATATCACGCGGCAGAGGACCGCCCTGCTGCAGCATCCGCATTACAAGCCGCCCGGCCTGGCGCGCCACCTGCGCCCGCTCGGCATAGACGCCCGGGATCATCGAGACGTTCGGCATGGTCAAGCCCATGGCCTCGGAGACCATGGCCATGGTATTGGCCGTGAACTGGCCGGCGCAGGCGCCGATCGTCGGCAGGCAGGTCCGCTCGATTCCCTCAAGCGTCGCTTCATCAATATCGCCGGTCATAAAGCCGCCAACGGCTTCGTAGGAGTCGAGCACCGTCAGCGTGCGGCCCTGGAATCGCCCCGGTAGTGCGCTGCCGCCATAGATGAAGATGGAGGGAACGTTACAGCGGACCATGCCCATCATCACGCCCGGAAGCGTCTTGTCGCAGCCGCCGAACCCGATCAGGGCATCGTAGGCGAGCCCATGGACGACGGCCTCGATCGAGTCGGCGATCAGTTCGCGGGAGAACAAGGAGAACTTCATTCCCTCGTGGTTCATGCTGATGCCGTCGGAAACCGACACGGTGGTGAACTCGCGCGGTGTGCCACCGGCCTCCGCGATGCCCGCCTTGGCTGCGTCGACCTGGAAATCGTGGGTCATGTTGCAGGGCGTCTGCTCGCCCTTCATGCTCACCACCCCGATCATTGGCTTGCCGAGCGCTTGGTCGTCCAGCCCCATCGCGCGCATGAAGGCGCGATGAGGGGCCCGATCGAGGCCTTCGGTGGTCACCCGCGATCGCCACTTTTTCATAGGCCGGGTTCTCCAGTCGCCGTCCCGACTATCTCGGTTCCTCGACCATTCCTGTTACTGCAGAGGCGCGACAATGGTCGGGTGCTTGAACTGCGCGACATCCAGCTTGGGAAGCATCCCCGTCTCGGCGTAGATGTCGAGCATCTTCTGGATCGCCGGGAAGTTTGGCGCAGCACCCGGATCGCGGCCAAAATCATTGTCTTTCAACAGGTATGTATCGAGCACTTGAACCGGCGCTTTGAGGACCTCCGATACGACCTTCAGCGTTTCATCCCGGTTGGCGAGCGCCTTCTTCATGCCGGAGGTGATATCCCGGACATAAGCCTTGACCAGGTCTGGATTCTTATCAACGAAGTCGGCGCGGCAGGCTTCCAGAATATGGACGATATTCGGCATCGCCTGCGACAACGAGAACAGTTTTCGCGTGCCGCCCTTGGCTTCGGCGCGCGCCGCAAAGGGCTGGTTCATGTTGACCGCATCGACGCGCCCCTGTCGCAATGCATCCTCGGACACTGCGAAACCGACTTCGACGAGCTTGATGTCCTGGGCCGGATCAATCCCGTTCTGCTTCAACAGCATGTTGAAGGGACCCTGGGTACCGCCTCCAATCACTGAGATGCCGACCGTCTTGCCCTTGAGATCGGCGATGGTCTTAATCGGTGAGTCCTCCTTCACCGCCCAATAGACCGAGAAGCCGCCGGGCTTCTCAAACACATGCTGTGCGACGATGTAAGCCTTCAGGTTGCCGCCCACCACGCCATTGGATAGCGACAGCGGGGCCTGGGTTGCGCAGTCCAACGCGCCTGCCGCCAACGCCTGGGTCATCGGTGCGGTGCCCTGGAATTGCGTCCATTCGATATTGTAGGTCTTGCCAAGATCAGGGAATTCGGTCGGGCGCCGCATCATCCAGTATTTCGACTCTTCGGCTGGAATGGTCCAACCGACGCGAATTGTCTGCTGCCCAAATGACGGGCTCGCGCCTGCAAGAATTGAAGCGGCTATTCCGGCCGCCAGTACACACCTCAAAACCATAGGCATCCGCCCGCTCCACCTTCATGACCCTGCCATAAACCTTTCATGCTTCAAATGATCAGGCAAGTCATTGGAGCAGCGCGAGGACCCAGCGATCCATGCCGGCCTGTGGTAGGCTCTACGCCCTCTGGACGTGTCCAGGAACGATAGCGACGGGAGGTTTGTATGAACGGGGTTGGGGCAACGCAGGGAACGGCGGCGGAAAGTCTCGGCTATATTGGGCTGGGGATGATGGGCTTTCCCATGTCGCGGCGCCTGCTGGAGGCTGGATACAAGATCACCGTCTGGAACCGGTCGGAAAGCAAGGCCATCCCGCTAGCCAAGGCCGGCGCAACGCTCGCCGACGCCCCCTGCACCGTTGCGCAAGCGTCGAGCATCATTTTCATGTGCCTGACCGACGCCAATGCGGTCGAAGACGTGGTGTTTGGCCCCAAGGGGATTGCAACCGTCCCAGGAAGCGGAAAACTGGTTGCCGATTTCTCCTCGATCCATCCAGACGCGGCCCGCTCAATCGCAGCGCGACTGCGGACAACGAACGGCATGGATTGGATTGACGCACCGGTTTCCGGAGGCTCCACCGGAGCCGAGGAAGGTACGCTCGCGGTGATGGCCGGAGGCGACGCGGCCGCCATCGAAAGGGCCCGTCCCTATGTCTTGGCGATGGCTCGGCGATTAACCCATATGGGTCCGACCGGCGCCGGCCAAACCGCCAAGCTCTGTAATCAGGTGATCGTGGGTTGCGCCATGGCGGTGCTCGCGGAAGCCACCCGGCTGGCGTCAAACGCCGGAATCGATGCCGGTCGGCTCCCTGAAGCACTGGCCGGCGGCTTTGCCGATTCCATTCCGCTGCAACTCTTCGTACCGCGCATGGTTCAGGGCATTCATTCGCCGCCGCTTGGGCATGTCGCGACCATGCTGAAGGATCTCGATGCGGTCGTTGACGTTGCGCAACAGACGTCAACCCCGGTCCCGATGGCCGCGCTTGCCGCGCAATTATTCCGAATGGCCAAGACATCGCGCGGAGCCGATGCCGACGCGCTCGAAATCTTCAAGCTTTCAGAAAGAAAGTCCTGAAGCAGCGTCGATCGCGTCGGGCCCCAACCTGATCTCCTGACACGACGGACCTTCCAAAACGGAAGAAGCAGTCCAAGCAATATGGATGGGCTTCTGCGGGCATCTGTCAGTCCGCGACGAAGCGCCCATATCCACCGCGAGCGAACAAGAGCGGCTCGCCGCGATTATAGGCATAGGCCTCAACGGCGCCAAGGAAGATCACGTGATCCCCGCCATAATACCGGTTGACCGCGCGACATTGGAAGTTTGCGACACTATCCATTAACAGCGGCGCATTGCCGATGCCCGAGGCCCAGTCGACGCCGATAAACTTGTCCTCGGAGGACTTTGCGAATTTGTTCGCCAGCACCTGTTGCGACGCCCCGAGCACGTTTACGGCAAAATGGCTGGCATTCTGAAACACGCTCAAGCTGGATGAATAGAGCACCAGACTCCACAATACGAGCGGTGGATTGAGCGAAACCGACGCGAACGAATTGCAGGTCAAACCGTAGGGTTTGCCGTCGGCCCCCGCAGCCGTGATGATCGTGACTCCCGTCGCGTAGGTCCCTAGCGCATTGCGAAAATCCCGCGGGTCGATTGGTGAGCTATCGCTCGCAAGTTCATTGGCCGGATCGACATCGGTCGGCGGCTTGGGCGCATCAGTCATCCAGCAACCTCAAAGCGTCAGGTTTTCGGACGGCAGGCCCAGCGCCACGCGACCGTAGTTTGTGCCCGCTGCGTCGAAGTTGAAAGCGATATGCGAATTGATCGCATGCGCGTCGCGGAATTGCCGCTGAAGAACGCCCGTCGTGAATAATCCCCGCGCTCCGCTGGCCGAAAACAGCAGCGACACCGCTTCCGTGCAGAGATTGACGGAATAGGCACCGTCACGCCGCAATCTGGTCTTCATCGCCATGTCAGGGATATGCCCTCGCCTCGCATCCGCCATCGCCTCAATGCAGTTCTGGCGCATGATCAGGCGGGCACAATCAATCTTTGCCGAGGCTTCCGCAATCTTGATCTGCGTACTCTGAAAGTCGCCGAGCTTGGCCCGATTATAGGTCGACACCCGGTGCCGGGTGAGATCGACAAAATCATCGAGACAGGCTTGCGCGTTGCCGAGCGCAACACCGGAAAGCACATACGGGAACAACGAAAACACGGGCAAAGAATAGAGCGGATTCGGATTAATGGCACTCCCCGGCGTCGGTCCTCCGGCCAGATCAGTCACCGCAACCGTCATCACTTCGGCAACGAACGCATCTCTGATCTCGACGTCGTTTGATCCAGTCCCGCGCAAACCGGCGGCATCCCAAGTGTCCAAAATCCGGTAGTCATCTTGATGCACCAGAAAGATCCGGTACTCGATACCATCGGCCTCGTCATCAGAGGAAACGACGCTCGCCAGCATATTCCATTCGCAGGATGCGACGCCCGACGAGAACGGCCAACTGCCGCGCAGCCTGTAGCCACCCTCCACCTTCGTGGCCCTGCCGGCTGGAAAAATGAAGGAGGATGCGATCAGGGCGTCAGGATTCTTGTCCCAGACGCGATCCTGGGCTCGCTTGTCGAACATGCCTAGCATCCAGTGATGACTGGCAAGGTTGCCCAGATTCCAAGCCACCGACGCGTCAGCTCGCGCGAGCATTTCGGCGCAATCGAGTAGCGCAACATAATCCAGCTCAGAACCTCCGACCCGCTTTGGCTGCACGATCCTGAACAGGCCGGCGGCATGCAGATCGCCCTCGGTCTCCGAGGGGAGACGTCGCAGGTCCTCAGTGCGGGGAGCTCGTTCGCGAAGCCGTGGAAGGAGCTCACTCACCCGTGCCGCGACAACCGCAAAGCCACGGTCGTCAGCGTCCGGCACCAAAGGCGCGTCCGCGCCCGATTTTCGACCGACGCCCGCCATTTGGCGTTCCTCGCTGAGGTGGCCTTTATCGCAGCCTTGTTCCACCGGTATCCCGGGCCTTGGTTTAACGCGCGATCCCTCCATGTTCAAGGCGCCGCCCTGAGTTGATTGAGCACCTGGAGGTGCCATCGGGGGGCATCGCTATCCGCCTGAGATCTGATACCCCGGCTGCTCGAATGGGTGGGAGGTGGCGAAAGCCGGCACCTCGAAACAGCGATCGGCGAGGCGCGCGACGGCCGGGAAGTCGTGCAGCTCGAGCTTGAGGAAATGCGCGCCAACAACCTGCCCGGCAATGCAAATATCTGCGAGGCCTGGGATGCCCCCGAGGACGAACGGCGCGGGCGGACGACTGGCAAGCAGCCGCTCGTAAGTTGCAAGCCCTTCGCGGGTCCAGTGCCTGGCCCACTCCTCAATCGCCGCACCGTCGGCTTGGAATACACTTGCGAGGTGATTTCGAACACGCGGAGTCACCAGCGGATGGGCGTCTGCGACCGTCACCAGGGCCAGGGACCGCGCATGGGCCCGTTCCCGGGCGCCTGCGGGGATGAGCGGCAGACCGGGGCCGATCTCGTCAAGATATTCGATGATTGCAAGCGATTGGAACACCGTGTGGCCGTCATGAATGAGCGTCGGCACCACCCGCTCCGCATTGACGGCCTGATAGTCGGCCCCGAATTGTTCGCCGGAGAGAATATCTACGGAGGTTTCCTCAAACGACAACTGCTTCAGCCTGAGTGCAACCCGCACCCGAAAGGAGGCGATCGAGCGCCAAAATCCATAAAGCTGCATTCCCATCTGATGATCCGATGCCGGCCCGACTCTAGCATACGAGAACCACGCCAGCGCAAGCCCCCTGCTCGCAGATGGTCACGCGGATCACGCGCACATATCCGCCAGCCTGCAACGTTGCTTCAGCCCGAATTCTCCATCTTTCCGAAAGCGCCGGCGGCCGTGAGGGCCGCGAGGCGGCTGTCATCATAGCCCAGGAGTTCGCGAAGAATCTCCTGCGTGTGCTCTCCCAGAAGCGGCGCCGCAACCGGATCGACGGCTGGAGTCAATTCCATGCCGATTGGCGGCTCAATGTTCGGTATCGAGCCGGCAGTCGGATGCGGAATCCGGTTCAAGCGGTGGCGAGCACGGGCCTCCGGCGCGTTGAACGCCTGCTCAACAGTCCGGAGATAGCCGACCGGTACGTTCAGTCGCTTCATTTTCGCCATCCAGTTTTCAAGGCTG
>Ga0302321_100006728_pt1 | contig 10122 bp, 11 predicted proteins | sample Fen_T0_1_FD_202505 | JGI IMG/M metagenome (GOLD analysis project Ga0302321, IMG submission 202505) | Peat permafrost microbial communities from Stordalen Mire near Abisko, Sweden - Fen_T0_1 | ecosystem: Environmental > Terrestrial > Soil > Wetlands > Permafrost | place: Sweden: Abisko... | reverse complement strand
GCCGATGTCCATGCCGCGGTAAAACAAGAGCGAGTCGCACGAGACGATCTCGGCGTTGTTGCGTTCGGCCCAGCGCAAAGCCCACTCCGTTTTGCCAGAGGCGGTACAACCGGTGAGGACAAAAATGCGGCCTTTCGTGTTCATGTCGTGTCGGGCATTTATCCAGTGCGAGCCTGACCACGGCAGCAAGGGGGATTCTGGAGTGGTCGTTAGCGATGCATCGCGTTGCGGAGTATGTTACGAATGGGTGATTTCCCGGTTCGGTCGCGCTTTTACCTTTGCGGCGCCTTACGATTTCACCCAACCCCATTGTAAACCTTCTGCAGCTTGAAACGTTGAAACTCGCGCTCGTCACCGAAACCTTTCCTCCGGAAATCAATGGCGTTGCCATGACGCTCAGTCACCTCGTCGAAGGTCTGTGCGAACGAGGACATAAAATTACGGTGGTGCGGCCGCGGCAAAACGACAGCGACCAGCCACGCTCCGACGGTCTCTATCGCGAACTGCTCTGCCCTGGCATGCCGATTCCCGGTTACAGTATGATGCGGCTCGGGTTGCCTGTGCGCGGACGGTTGCTGCGGGACTGGCGTCAGGACCGGCCCGACATCGTTCACATCGCAACGGAAGGACCGCTCGGTTACGCCGCGCTTCTGGCCGCACGGAAATTAGGCCTGCCACTAAGTTCGAGTTTTCACACCAACTTCCACAGCTACAGCCGCCACTACGGTTTTGCTTTCCTCACGCGGCCTGCCCTCGCCTACCTGCGACATTTCCACAACCGCACGCAGATCACGCTTTCCCCTACGCTTGAACTCAACGAGCAGCTGACCGCCGACGGTTTCGAAAACATGCGCCTGCTCTCGCGCGGCGTGAACACGAAAACTTTCTCCCCCGCGCACCGCGACGCTTCCTTGCGCGCCGAGTGGGGCGTTGGCCCTGGCGATTTGGCCGTCATCCACGTCAGCCGTCTCGCCGCGGAAAAAAATTATCCGCTGCTCATCGCCGCCTTCGAGGCGATTCGCGCAAGCCATTCGTCGGCAAAATTCATTGTCACCAGCGACGGTCCGCTGCGTAAAAAACTGGAACGCCAAAATTCCTGGATTCGTTTCACCGGCATCCTGCCGCGCGACGAACTCGCCCGCCACTACGCCTCGGCCGATTTGTTTCTTTACCCGAGTCTCACCGAGACCTTCGGCAATGTCACGATTGAGGCGATGGCGAGTGGTTTGCCTGTCGTGGCCTTCAACTATGCCGCTGCCGCGCGCTTCATCCGGCACGGCGAGAACGGCTGGCACGTTCCGCTCGGCGACAGCGAGCTTTTCCTTAATTCCGCCACCCATCTCGCCGCCGACGTCGGCCTGCGTTCGCGGCTCGGCACCGCTGCGCGGCAAACCGCGGAAGGTATTCCTTGGGGACGCGTGATCGACGGTTTTGAAGCTGACCTTCGAGAAATCGCCAGTCGGCAGATAAGCGCCCAGGTCGTTCCGGCCACCGGACTCCAGCCATGATCAAGGACCAAAAGGCCCGCTTCATTTTCAACCCGCGTTCCGGCCACAATGCCCGCAATCCTTACCTGCTCGAACACGCGCGGCAGTTTATCGCCGAGCATCGGCTCAACGCCGAGGTCAAGCTGACCGAGCGACCACGCCACGCGACAGAACTGGCACGAAAGGCGATTGAAGATGGTTGCGAAATCGTCATCGCCATCGGCGGCGACGGTACGATGAACGAAGTGGCCTCGGCACTCGTCGGCACTCAAACTATTCTCGGGCTGATTCCCTGCGGCTCCGGCAACGGGCTCGGTCGCCACCTCGGCATCCCCGGTCCCGGCAAAGGTGCGTTCCGCACGCTGCTTGATGGCGAACCACGTTCCATCGACACGGGACTGGTTAACGGAATCCCTTTTTTCAACGCGATGGGCATCGGGTTCGATGCGGAGATCAGCGACCGCTTCAACCGTCTTTCGCGTCGTGGCCTCGAAGCTTATGCGCGCACCGCGATCAGCGCCTTTTTTAGGTTTCGCCCGCAAGTTTGCAGCATTCAAAACGGCCAGAGCAAACTTCTCACCTCCGCTTTCATCGTTTCGATCGCCAACTCCGACCAATATGGCAACGACTGCTTCATCGCTCCAGGCGCGGAAGTTGACGACGGTCGGCTCAACGTGACGGTCATAAAAAAGGTCAACTTCATCAACGCCCTGCCGATCGCGGTGCGTCTTTTTACCCGGTCCATCGACGGAAGCCGCAGCGTGCAACGCCTGAGCGGTTCCCATTTTGTGATCGAACGCAACGGCCCAGGTCTGCTTCACACCGACGGCGAAACGCACGAAGTTGGCGCCGTTATCGAGATTTCCGTCCTGCCGCGCAGTCTTCGCATCATGGTTCCGCCCAAAACCACCGGAAACCTGTAACAATCGTGTGACATTCCCGCTCTTTCCCTAGCCCACCGACCGCCGATTTGCTAGCATCGCCCACCGATGGATCAGAAACCACTCAGGGTAAAAACCGTTATCATCTCAGACGTCCACCTCGGTACGCACGACTGCAAAATCCGGGAGGTAAATCATTTTCTCAAATACACGCGTTGCGAGCGGCTGATCCTCAACGGCGACATCCTCGACGGCTGGCGGCTCAAACAGAGTGGTTACTGGCCGACCAGCCACACGCGTTTCGTTCGGCTCGTCCTAAAGAAACTGGAAAAGAAAGGCACCGAGGTGGTCTACCTGCGCGGCAATCACGACGATGTGCTCGCCAAATTTCTACCCATCGCCTTCGAGAATTTCAGCATCGTCGAAGATTTCATTCACGAAACGCCCCGCGGAAAATATCTCGTCCTCCATGGCGATGTGTTCGACACCATCACCAAAAATTTTGTCTTCCTCGCCTACATCGGCGACTGGGGCTACGGCCAGCTCATGCGCCTCAACCGGCTCTACAACAAATGGCGCGCCTGGCAGGGCAAGGAATACTACTCGCTCAGCAAGGCCGTAAAAGCCCGGGTCAAGCAGGCCGTAAACCACATCTCAAGTTTCGAAGATCACATCGCGCGGCTGGCCAAAAGCCGCGACTGCGTCGGCGTCATGTGCGGTCACATCCACACCGCAGCCGACAAAATGATCGGGGACATCCACTATCTTAACTCTGGCGACTGGGTCGAGTCGCTCACCGCCATCGTCGAACACTACGATGGACGCTTCGAACTGATCGATTTCGCAGAGTTCAAAAAACAGTATCCGCTGGCTGATGACGTCGCCGAGAGCATCGAAATCGAAGAAGTGCCCGTTTCCACTGCGCCCAGCCCCGAAATCGCAAAAGCTTCGGGCGCGATCGGATAAATCTTTTTTAGCGCTGGCGGTTTGATCGACCGACGCTTGTTTCGACCGACGCCCTACTTGCTTTTGAAGATATCGTCCGTCGCCAGACCGGTGAGTTTTTGGATGCCACCGATCAGTCGCCAGAGTACAACCATGAGCATGACGACCGCTGGCACAGCCATCACTACCATGCCGAGCGAGTGCATTTTCCCCAGCTCGGCATTGAAAGCCGGTGTGCCGGGTTCGCTACGGATGATCCAGCGAGCCACAGTAAAATTAATCGCCGCGCTCACAAAAAAAGTTGCGGTCAATGCGTAGCTCGCGCGCACCAGCAGCCGCTCAAACGCAGGCCGGGCTTCGCGCTCCGTCAGTGCCTGATCGACCCGCGGGATGTCGATGACCTGCTCGTTGTAGAGCAATTCGCGCACGAGCGGCTGTTTCGATTTCAACGACAACAACACCGCAAGTCCGATCACCACGGGCATCGCCGCGTCTTTAACCGCGAACCAAAAGCCATCGACCTTCAGCAAACCGAAGCCGCCGCTGAGCAGCACGCTGACAAAACCGATGATCGAGATGAAGTTCATCTTCTTGCGCGTGGCGAAATCCCAGATTCCGTAGCCAACCGGAAAGGCCAGCGCCAAAATTAATCCCCAAAGCGGACCGAGATATTTTTCGGTGCTGAACTTCATCAAAATCAACGTCGGCAACGCGAGGTTGCAGAGCAGATTCAGCAGGAGGCTTTCGGGTTTCGGTGGCTTGTGACTGGACATACGCAGGTGTTTCAACAGGGAACTGCCGCCGGTCGGAAGACTAAAGTCGCTCGATTTACTGTTTCCCTGTTTGTCACAATTTTGTCTTCCTAGCGGCATGATCCTCCTCGGCGTCAATATCGACCACTGCGCCACCTTGCGGCAGGCGCGTTACCGGCAGGCTTCCACTACCATCGGCGGTCCGGTCGAACCAGATCCGGTCACGCTCGCCGTCCTCTCCGAACGTGCGGGCGCCAATGGCGTCACCGTGCACCTGCGCGAAGATCGCCGTCACATCCAGGACCGCGACGTCACCCGGCTGCGCGAGACGATAGCCACTCGGCTCAACCTCGAAATGGCCTGCACTCCGGCCATGATCGAGTACGCGCTGAAACTCAAACCCGACGCGGTCTGCCTCGTGCCGGAAAACCGCCAGGAAATCACAACCGAAGGCGGCCTCGACATCGTGCGCAATCGCGACCGGGTCAAAACCTGCATCGATGCGATGAAAGCCGTCGGCATCAAAACCAGCCTCTTCATCGATCCCGACGAAAACCAGATCGAGCTCAGCGCCAAACTCGGTGCGCCCTGGGTCGAACTGCACACAGGCGCGTATGCCAATGCCTATCACACCGCCGCTCACACCAAGGAATTTACCCGCCTGCGGGTCGGCGCTGGCCTCGCGCACGAACTCGGCCTCGTGGTCAACGCCGGCCACGGCATCAACTACGTCAATATCGCCGAAATCCGAACCATTCCACATCTCCACGAACTCAACATCGGTCACAGCATCCTGAGCCGCGCGCTGTTCACCGGCATCGAAGAAGCCGTGCGCGAAATGAAAACGCGCATGAACGCATGAGCCTGGGATCGCTTTTACAGGAGCGAACAGAGGTAACGGAGAAAAGCCATGCATCCACTTTTCAGCAAAGCCAACAGTTTGACCGAGCATATCATCGCTGGTGCAATAGAAGTTCATAAGGACAAAGGACCGGGCCTGGTGGAATCTGTCTACGAGTGGTGTTTGTCCCGCGAACTCGAACTCAGGCAATTGCCATTCGTGAATCAGAAACTGGTCAAGATTTGCTACAAAGGATTTGTGCGGGACGAGCCTCTGCGTTTTGACGTTCTGGTGAGTGACTGCGTGCTTGTGGAAATTAAGGTCGTGGAGCGCGTTCTTCCTATCCACAAAGCACAGCTTTTGAGTTACATGAAACTGCTCGATATTCCACTCGGACTCCTGATCAACTTCCATGAGGTCAAACTCACTGACGGCGTCTCACGCCTTATTCTTCCCGGTGCCAATTTCTAACCTCCTCTGTTGCCTCCGTTCTCTCCTGTAAAGTCTCTGATGAATTTTAATCTTCCGCCCGGCGGCATCCTCATCGGCCTCGGCGCCGACATCGTCGACGTCGACCGCATTCGCGGCGTGCTCGACCGGCAGGGCGACCGTTTTCTCAACCGCGTTTTCACCGACGAAGAGCGTGCGTACTGTTTCGGTATGAAACATCCGCACAAACATCTGGCGGCACGTTTCGCCGCGAAAGAAGCGGTCTCGAAGGCGTTCACCACGGGCATCGGCGCGGAGATCGGCTGGAAATCGATTTCGGTTTACCACGGCGAACGCAAAGAACCGCTCGTGCGGCTCGATGAAAAAGGCCAGACCCTGCTTGCCCAAGTCGGGGCGACCAACGTCTTGCTCACACTCTCGCACACCGACTCTGCGGCCATGGCCGTCGCTGCGCTCGTCAAAGCCTAAACGTCCCGCTCATGGCCGAAACCAATCCGAAGACACCCCACCCCACGCTTTCAAAAACGCCGTCGTGGATCATGGTTGGTTTTATCGCTGGCGCCTTGTTCGCCTACGGTGTGCGACGCGAAGTCGCCCGGCAAGACGAGGTCAAAGCCCCCGCGCGTCCCGCTCCTGCTCCCGTGCAAACCGAGCCGCAGCACTCCAGCGCGACGCTCAAGGACCATGCGAGCCTGACTGCGATCGAGAATATTTTCACCCAATACGAGGGCCAGGCCGTGTGGCACAACGACCTGACCGAGGTTGCGCTCTGGAGTGCCGAGACAGGCAAATACTCCGAGTTTTTCGAGGTGATGCGCAGCGGCGAATATTTCTATTTTCGCACAATCCCGCACCTCACTCGCGCCGTGCTCCGCCAAAACGTCGACCCCAATGCCCCCCTTCGTTTCACCGAACCGGTCGAGGTGCAACTAAAGCGATTAAAAGAAACCTCCTCGGTCTGGCTTCCTCCTTCGACTGAACCCTGATGGAAACTGCCTTCAGTCATCCGGTGCTCGCCCTCGAAGACGCAAAACGCTTCGAGGAAATGTTGTTTGCCAGCGACGAAGCAAAGGAATGGCCTGCGATGCAAAGCGCCGGGCGTGCGGTCGCAGAAGCGGCGCTGAACGATTTTCGCGAGCTCAGCGAATTTCCGCGTGAAGGCCGAATCCTCGTGCTCGTTGGCAAAGGTCACAACGGCGGCGACGCGTTGCTGGCAGCGCAGTCAATTCTCGAACGACACCCCGAAACGCACGCGCACATCTGGCTGCTTTTGGGCGACCGCGCCTTGCGTCCACTCACGGCCCGGGCCTATCGCGAATTGGTCCAGTCCGCTTCGAAGCGCGTCCGTTTGATTTCGCACGTCGACGACCTGGCCAAAAGCTACGATCTTTCGCTCGATGGTGTATTCGGTTTTCAATTTCGTCCGCCGCTCAAGCCGGAGCAGAAGACCGTTTTCTCCCGGTTGAACGATCATCCGATTCGTCTGCGCGCCGCAGTCGATCTACCGAGCGGCCTTGGCGATACCCATGCGTTGCGGGCCGATTTCACCTACGCGACAGGTAGCGTGAAGGTACCGGTGGTCGACGCAACCAACCTGTCCGTCGTCGGACGACTGCGTTATCTGGATCTCGGGTTTTTCAAAACCACGACGCTACCCGAAATCAGCGAACGCGTGCTGATCGCGTCCGTGCTGGCGCCACTGCGCAAACTGCGACCAGCCGCCTCAGACAAGCGCACTAACGGCCATGTCTTCATCCTCGGCGGCTCAAGAAGCTATCCCGGCGCGGTGTTAATGAGTGTGCTCGCCGCGGTCCGCAGCGGCGCAGGATTACTCACGGCCTTTGCCCCTGAATCATTGGTTACGGCTTACGCCGCGCGCGTACCGGAAGCCATCTGGATTGGCTGGCCGGAAACGCCGTCAGGCGGACTCGCGCTTGAAGGTTTTCATTTGTTGCGGGAGAGGATTGAGCGCGCCGATGCACTTCTGCTAGGCCCCGGAATTGCGCGTGAGCCAGAGACGCTGGCGCTGATTGCCGACATCGTGAGGACGTCGACCGTGCCGCTCGTGATCGACGCCGATGCACTTCAACCCGAGATCGTGCGCGCGGGCTCAGCCCCGCGCATCCTCACGCCTCATGCCGGGGAGTTTGCCCGCCTTGCCGATGGCAAGTCGTTGGTTGATTTTTCGAGTGAGACATATGCTGTAACCGTGCTCAAGGGTCCGCTCACTTGCATCAGCAATGGCGATGAAGTTTTCCACAGTTGTCACGGCGGCCCGGTTTTGGCCCGCGGCGGCAGCGGTGATATTTTGGCCGGCTTAATCGGCGGTTTGCTCGCACAACATCCGACTGATCCTTTGCTCGCGGCGTGTCGCGGCGTCGTCTGGCAAGGCATTGCCGCCGATCTGCTGGCGCGCGCCCACGGCCAAGTGGCAGTACAGACAACCCAGATTCTCGATTACCTGGCGGCGGCCTTGCGGAACGAGGGAGCATGACAAACGAGACTTTGACCGAGCAACAGGCATTCCTGATTTTGAACGCTCTGCCCAACATCGGGCCGATCACGCTCAACCGACTGCTCGAAGAACTCGGCGGCGATCCACGCATCCTTTTTTCCACTTCGGTCAAACGGCTCGAATCGGTCAAAGGCGTGGGACCGGCGATCAGCAGCACGATCGCAAACTGGCGCGAGCATTTCGACCTGGAGCGCGAGGAAGAACGCATGGCGAAGAGCGGCGCCTCCTTCATTACGCCAAACGACGTCGGCTACCCGAAACTCTTAAAAGAGATAAATGATCCACCGATCGGGTTGTATCGGAAAGGCGGGTACACCTTTGACCAGCCTTGCATCGCGATTGTCGGCAGCCGGCGCACGACCTTGTACGGCCAAGGTGTGGCCAAAAAATTTGGCGCAGAACTGGCGCGCCTCGGATTTTGCGTGGTGAGCGGGCTGGCCCGCGGAATCGATACCGCTGCACACGAAGGCGCGCTTTCGGTGGGCGGCAAAACCGCTGCGGTGCTCGGCTGCGGCATCGATATCGTTTATCCACCGGAGAACCTAGCGCTTTACCGGCAGATCGAAGAGCGAGGAGCTATTGTCTCTGAGTTTTCGTTCGGTCGCCGGGCGGACCGTCAGTCATTCCCGATGCGCAACCGCGTGGTTGCCGGCATGTGCGAAGCCGTGGTGGTGGTTGAGACTGATGTGAGCGGCGGCTCGATGATCACCGCGCGTTTTGCCGGCGAACAAGGTCGACTGATTTTCGCAGTGCCTGGCCGCATCGATCAAGCGACGAGTCAGGGCTGCCATCAGTTGATTCGCGACGGCGCGACTTTGCTCACCAGCGTCGACGATATTCTATCGGAGTTGAATTATCTCGATGGGCTGCGGCCGCAACCGATTCCCCAGAAGAATGGCGACGCGGCTCCGTCGTTCGACTTCGCTGGCCTAAACGAGGTCGAAGCCGCCGTGCTCGAGCAGTTCCGCGGCGGCGCGATGCTCACGCTCGACGCGCTCACTGCACAAACCGGTCGACCAACGGCAGAACTTTCTGCGACGCTCATGATGCTCGAACTCAAGCGCCGGATCGCCAAACGCGCCGACGGCACCTTCGAGGCGCGGAGCAGCTGACGCATTCAAACTATAGCGTATTAAATATACCTACGCTGTAGCCGCTGCCATTGAGCAGCGGTGGTAGCAAAGGAGCACGAAATGCCGCGTCTTAAATGACGCGGCTACGACACTTTTCAAAATGCGCTATCTGGCCAGTGCGCCACCTTTTTTCACTTCCTCGGAATGGCGAATGTCTTTGGCCTGCATGAGAAAAATCATCTCTTCGGCGATATTCGTGGCGTGATCCGCTATGCGCTCGATGGATTTGGAGATAAACATGAGTTCGAGCGCGCGGGAAATCGTGTCGGGCTTTTCGATCATGTAGCTCGTGAGCTCTCGATAGAGCTGCTTGTTGATCACGTCGACCTCGCTGTCTCGTTGCACGACGGCCATGGCCTTGTTCGCGTCGCCGTTGAGAAAACAGTCCAGCGAATCGCGCAACATTTCGAGCGCGATGTCAGACATGCGCGGGATGTCGACATAAGGTTTGAGTGGTGGTTCGGCACTCAGGCGAACGGCACGGCGGGCGATGTTGGTGGCTTCATCGCCCACCCGCTCGAGGTCGTGCGATGCCTTCATGCCCACGATCACGAGGCGAAGTTCCGTCGCAATCGGTGCACGCAGGTTCATGTAACGGATAGCCTCGTCGTCGATTTCGACCTCAAGCTTGTCGATCTCGTCATCGGCGGCGATGACTTGGTCAGCGAGCGAGATGTTGCCGTCGATCAGCGCTTTGAGGGCGCGACGGACCTGCTCCATCGACTTTTCTCCCATCAAGATCAAGTGCGATCGGAAGCTCTCCAGCTCGGCATCAAAAAAACGTTTCATCGGTGTGTTCACGCAAAAAAGAGGGATTGAGATAAATAATCAACCAAATCGACCGGAGACGTAGGCCTCAGTCTGTGGGTTGGAGGGATTCATGAATATCGTGCGGGTATCGGCGTATTCGATCAGTTTACCCATGTAGAAAAAGGCGGTCTTGTCGGAACAGCGCGCCGCTTGCTGCATACTGTGGGTGACAATCACGATCGTGTAACGCGTTTTCAGTTCGTGGATGAGCTCTTCGACTTTGGCGGTGGCAATCGGATCGAGCGCTGAGCACGGTTCGTCCATTAGGATGATCTCGGGCTCCACCGCGATGGCGCGCGCGATGCAAA
>Ga0302321_100006727_pt1 | contig 10124 bp, 7 predicted proteins | sample Fen_T0_1_FD_202505 | JGI IMG/M metagenome (GOLD analysis project Ga0302321, IMG submission 202505) | Peat permafrost microbial communities from Stordalen Mire near Abisko, Sweden - Fen_T0_1 | ecosystem: Environmental > Terrestrial > Soil > Wetlands > Permafrost | place: Sweden: Abisko... | reverse complement strand
CAAAATTAAAAAATTGAACCCCAATAACATCCCGCCAACCAAAGAGCAATGCTATCAATGCTATAAAAGCCAGCTTAACCATGAGTGCACCCAATATTCCTAAAGCAAGAATTAGCCACTGCCCCAGGTACCTGCCAGTGGTTGTAAAGTAAGGATAGGTTAAAAAGGAAAGGCCTTCGTGCGCAAAATACAAGGCGGTAATAAGTGCCAGTGAGGCCAACAGGCTGCAGAACAAATAAAACAGCAAGTTGACACTCGAGGTAATTCGCAGAGTAATCTGGTTTTCTTCCCGGTCTCTCAAGTAAAAAAGTTTAGACAGATTGAGGTAATCCTGAGTCAATTGGGGGTTTGTGCGAAAAAGCGCTGTGAAAAAAATGATAAGGATGAGCGAAGAAACAAGAATAAAATTTGAGAAAACAAGCAATGGACGTTTTGGGTTATACAGTTCATCGTGTGGTTGTAAAACTGTCCATTTTATCGAGAGGTCATTAGTGCCATTCTTTTGATAAAGGCTAAGAAATATTGAGCTTGAGTACTTCTGTCGAAGGCTGTCTGCACTCAGTCTTATCAACCCACTCTGCTTGAGAACAAAGGTAGAATTGATGAATAGATAAAAGATTTTTTTACTTTCAATGAGTAGGTAATGTCCGCGATGTTGCGAGAGATCTAAAGTTAAATGTGCAGCTCGACTATTTTCACCCAAGTTTTCTTTTAAAACACTTTCTTTGAATGTTTTTAAATCCTCTGAAATTTGAAATTCTTTTTCTGACCCGGCTTGGAAAGCTGAGATAAAAAGAAAAGTTGATAAAATAAATTGACTGATGACCATGTTAAAATCGGAATTCAAAATTACCTATTAAAACCTTATTTCAACTCCACTTGAAGAATTTGTAATGGCTGGCTTATATATCCATATTCCATTTTGTAAGCAGGCTTGCTATTATTGCGATTTTCACTTTTCCACTTCTCAGGATCTTAAAGACGATTTGATCAGTGCTTTGCACTTAGAGATGGAACTGCAAAAAAAATATTTGGAAAGTGAAAGCCTTGATTCAATTTATTTTGGTGGAGGTACGCCATCATTGCTTTCAAAGAGTCACTTGCAAAATTTATTTAATACTATTCATAAGAATTTTTCAACAAATACCCCTGAAGTGACACTCGAGGCCAATCCCGATGATCTTTCAAAGGAAAATCTGATGATGCTCAAAGAGGTTGGTATAAATCGGTTGAGTATCGGTATTCAATCTTTCGATGATGCAATCTTAAAATTTCTCAATCGTGCACATTCCTCTTCTGACGCCTTGAATTGCTTGGACTCAGCCCGAGAAGTTGGCTTTAAAAATATTAGCATCGATCTGATTTATGCAATACCTGGCCAGGACAATGATTTGCTGCAAAAAAATATTGAGAGAGCAATCTCCATCGCTCCTGATCACATTTCAGCTTATTCGTTAACCATTGAAGAGCGAACCGTTTTCGGATACCGACAGAAAAAAGGAATGTTCCCACTCGAACCGGAAGAAGTTGCCGCCGCTCAAATGGAGGTTCTTATGGATAAATTAGGTAATGCTGGTTTTGACCAATATGAAATTTCTAATTTTTGCAAGCCTGGATTCTACTCACGGCACAACAGCAGTTATTGGCAACAAAAAAAATATCTAGGCATTGGGCCCAGTGCACATTCGTATGATGGATTGAGTCGTCAATCCAACATCAGCAACAATCCTCTTTACATTCAATCAATAATACAGGGCAAGATCCCTTGTCATGTGGAGGTGTTAAGCAGAGCCAACAAAATCAATGAATACCTATTTACCACATTGCGAACAACTTGGGGATGCAATCTCAATTATCTCATAACCCAACAGGATTATGATTTACTAAAAGAAAATCGTCAGGCCATTAACATGTTGTTAAAACATGAATTGATCATTTTAGAGAATGATCTTATGAAGCTCACACGAAAGGGAAAATTTCTCGCTGATAAAATTGCGTCCGATCTTTTTATCAGGGAATAGTTTATCCATTGAAAATTATTATTTTTCAGTCATGAGCGAAGAAGAAAAGAAAGTGTACATGTTGGTAAAAGCGGTAATTTTTCATTACCACGGGTTAGATGAAATCGAAAAACTAGATTTGGAAAACACTTCACAGCGACTGGATGCTGCCGATGCGCTCCAATGGGCGCTAGATTTTATTGCCAAGGATTATATCTCTGCCTTTGAGAGAGCCCGCACTTATCTCAACGAAATTATAGGCGACTACCCAAAAAACAAACGAACAGAATTGATCAACATGGTATGGGAGGCGAATAATTTGAAAGGCTTCATTACTGAAATGGAAGCCACGGCTATGCTTAAGTTAGCGAAGGATTGGGGAGTAGAGAAAGAGTTGACCAATTTAGTTCTGAAATAATTCTATCAATTTCCAATCAGATTTTTTCTCAGCGAGAAAGAGCTTCTCCGAAGTGATATAACTTAACCGATCATAGATCATCGGAACGGAACTAAGACCGTGATCAGTAATAGCTCCGCACTTCTCATCACTACACGTAATCAGCAGATTGTTGCCAGCTTCTTCTAGTGAATTAAACCGCGGCTCCACTAAAACATTTCCTTTATTATCTGCAAGTCCTTGTAAAGAAGAGAAGACGATCAAGAATTTACCACTTGGCAATCTACTAACATGATCGTAGCGAAGCGGCAAAATTACATTGCCTGATTTTTCGATCAACCCGAATTTTTTATTACGAGAAACAATTGCTAATCCATTTAAGAATAAACCGATGTTATCATAGTTAGGATTTATGGCAATTTGATCGCTCGTGTTCACAAAGCCCCACTTGCCTATAAGTTTAACAGCGGCAAGCCCCTCATGAAAATCGCCTATACTGTCGTACCGATTCGCAATCCGCAATCGACCTCGGTCATCTACAAATCCATATCGACCATCTTTCTTTATTCCTCGCAAACTTTCTCGCTCAGGAAAAATCTCCTCCACGCCTTCAGGCATTTCAGTTCGCCAAAGAATCTCACCATCATAGCTGATGATCTTCTCAGTTCCATCGGGCAAAAACTCTTTAAAATTTTTTTTGTCGAATTTAACTGGATAAGGAGTGAAGTATAAAATTTCTCCATCAAAAGACTTTATGAAATTATTTTCGGGTTGTTTTTGCAGATACCGTTGTTGGTTAATCACACATAAGGGATAAGGCTGGGGAGCCACCAACCAATCTTCATTAGCATTAATAATCCCATACTTGCCTTTGAATTTTACCGTCATCAATCCATCAATGGGTTGTGCAACTGAATCAAATACGCAGTGAATAAATTCACGTCCTTCAAAATTCACAATCCCTGAAAAGCCTTTACTGATGGCCGGAAAACCAAGTTGGTTAGCAGTCGATAATTTTTCGTAATATTTTTCTGTTAATTTCTTTCCAGGCTTCGTGAGCAATTGCCATCCAAAATTTTTACTATACGCACGGTAATAACTCGCTTCGTTGACTAATGAATCAAATGAAAATGGAATAATGATGTCTCCATTTTCCTTGATCACACCCATTTTGCCATTTTGTTTAGCACTGTATTTTCCATACTCGATCTCGTTCAAGTTTGAGTACCTGATTGGAACGATCGTTTTTAATTCTTGATCTGCTACTCCTGAAGCCTTTCCTTTCGTAACAATAAAACGTTTTCCACTAGTTGGCTTTACATCATCGGCAACCAGCAGCTTAATCGTTTCATTTCTATCACTTATAAAAACCCATTCGTTAGGAAGTTGCGCCAACACCTTACCTTCTTCATTTATTTTTATTGAGTTATACTTTGCCTCCAGCTTCACCACGCCACTTCGATCAATCAACCCCTGCAAATGATTCTGATAGATGGTAGCAAAGCCTCTGTAAAAAAGCGAAAGGCTGTCAATAGAAAAATCGGTTACCGGTCTCCCTTCGTCACCAAACAAAGCGATTTTATTTTCCGAATTTTCAACGGCAAAGCGAAGGGTGCCGAGCGGTCTGATATTTTTATAAATGACCGGGATCAAAATTTTGTTGTCGAGATCAGCCAATCCAAAGTAGTAACGTGGACCACTGAGATTAAAAACGATGGCACGAAGACCTTGCACAGAGATACCATCGTAGATGAAAGGAATTCTAATTTCACCTTTTAAATTGATGCACCCAGTTTTTCTAATCACCGGGTTAATCTTTTTTCTAGCTACAATACAATCGCCACCACTATACACCAAACTTTCGTAGTCGGCCGTTGTGATAAATTTTTTCTTCAGGTTGATAATGCCCCATGATCCTTGCAAACGGTAGCCCGTTACTTCTCCAATAACCGAAAAATTACCATCCGACCAACCGAGCGCCTCGAATGAAGGCGGCAACACAATATTACCGGAGTCATCTTTCATTCCAACTTTGCCGTTTTCTTCAAATGTCTGGTAGCTCTTGGCAAAGAGAGGAATCGCCATCACCCAACACAACAATAAACCCATCCACCGATTCATACCGCAAATGTAAAGGAGAATATTAACAGATGGGAATTTTTAAGACCTTTGTGTGGTTAAGTCCTAATATTTGAATTATGTACATCGAGCAATTATATACCAACTGTCTTGCGGAAGCCGCGTACTACATCGAGTCAAATGGTGAAGCTGCAATCATTGATCCTATCCGTGAAACGGAACCTTATCTTGAGTTAGCCGCAAAACGAGGGGCAACCATAAAATATATTTTCGAAACACATTTCCATGCCGATTTTGTTAGTGGCCACATTGACTTAAGTAAAAAAACAGGCGCCACAATTATATACGGGCCGATGGCAGAAACCAAATACAAAGTGGTGAACGCGAAGGATGGAGAAATTTTTTCGTTAGGAAAACTAAAAATCAAAACGCTTCACACCCCAGGCCACACCCCTGAGTCTTCATGCTATCTATTGTTCGATGAAAATGGGAAAGAATATTCTGTCTTCACTGGCGATACTTTGTTTGTTGGTGATGTTGGCCGTCCGGATTTATTAGATGGAAAAATGAGCAGCGAGGAACTCGCCAGCATGCTTTATGATTCGCTGAACGCAAAAATCAAAACGTTGCCCGATGAAGTAATCGTTTACCCTGCTCATGGTGCCGGATCATCATGCGGAAAAAATATTGGCAAAGAAACTTTTTCCACGATAGGTGAACAGAAGAAGTTTAATTATGCATTAAAGGCTTCTACCCGTGAGCTATTTATCAAAGAAGTAACGGAAGGAATTTTACCACCGCCACATTATTTCTTCGAAGATGCCCGAATCAATAAGGATGGATACGATTCAGTTGATAGTGTGATGAAGAAAAGTAATCGATCTCTTACTACCGAGCAGTTTGAAGAAGCAATAAAAAAAGGTGCCTTGGTCTTAGATACCCGCAGGGCTGACGAATTTGAAAAAGGATTTATTCCTGGGTCCATAAATGTGGGCCTCAATGGACAGTATGCGATTTGGGTTGGAACCCTAATAGACATTCAACAACCGCTGATCTTAGTCTTAGATCCTGGCACAGAGCATGAATCCATTTTGCGACTGGCGCGAGTAGGTTATGAAAATGTGTGGGGTTACTTGGCAGAAGGAATCCATGGGTGGAAAAAAGAATTGGAAGTCGTCAGATCCATTCAGCCTGATGCGATCAAGCAAGAAATTAAAAAAGGCGCTGAAGTAATCGATGTTCGCAAACCAAGTGAGTGGAGTATAAGCCACGTGAAAGACGCTACTTTTTTGCCGTTATCCGGAATGCCTGGTAGTCTCGTCGCAAAAGATAAAACCAAACCTTATCTCGTTCATTGCGGTGGCGGCTATCGGTCAATGACTGCCATTTCATTGATGAAGCGTTATGGCTTTACAAATCTTACCAATATTTATGGGGGCTTCAGTGCTATACTCAACGTTGGTGTTGAGGTAGTAGCTGAAGAAATTCCCGCCTGATTTAAATTTCTAAATTCAATAATCCTTTATGCACGCACAAACTAAACTCGGCCCGAACGCCGCCAACCTCATTGGAACTTTACCTGCAGTGGGCTCCTCTGCTCCTAACTTTCAACTCACAGCAAATGACATGAGCGATAAGAGCCTCAAAGACTTTGCCGGAAAGAATATTATTCTCAATGTTTTTCCAAGTGTAGACACTGGAGTTTGCGCTACATCAACACGCAAATTCAATCAGTATCTCGCAACGCTGCAAAACACAGTGGTGCTTTGCATCTCCAAAGATCTGCCCTTCGCACAAAAACGTTTTTGCGGAACGGAAGGAATTGACAAAGCCATTACGCTCTCTGATTTTCGAGGTCGTGGGTTTGGTAAAGATTACGGAGTTGAATTGACGGACAGTTCCTTTGTTGGATTATTTGCAAGGGCCATTGTTGTCATCGATCCTTCCGGAAAAGTAAAATACACCGAGTTGGTTCCTCAGATTGGCGAAGAACCCAATTACGATTCAGCATTGAAAGCAATCTAAAATTGAAATTTTCAAACTGTTCAAACCCTTTCTTTACCGAGGAGGGGTTTTTTGTTTTGTTCTCATTCCATTTTCGGTTAACTTTTAACTCTTAATATTTAGATAACATTGTACCTTAGAGTATGAATAGAAAGCAAGCCCTCAAAACGATTGCAGCAACCACACTCAGCTCAGTTGCACTGCCACAATTTGCAAAATCCATGAACGCCCTTCCTGCTGATCTCAAAGGAAATATCAATCACAGTGTATGTCAATGGTGCTATAACGATATTCCTTTAGAAAAACTTTGCGAGGCTGCCAAAGGAATAGGGATAAAGTCAATCGACTTATTGAATTCTTCGCAATGGGCAACTGCGACAAAATATAATCTTACTTGTGCCATGGCTTATGCCAGTGATCTGGGGTTGACCAAAGGGTTTAACGATTTATCACTCCATGAAAAATTAATTCAAGATTATTCCACCAACATTCCAAAAGCTGCTGATGCAGGATTAAAAAATGTAATTTGTTTTAGTGGAAATGCAAAAGGTCTCTCATCGGAACAAGGACTTGAAAATTGCGCTAAAGGCCTTGACCCGGTTTTAAAAATAGCGGCAAAATATAATATGACGGTAAGCATGGAATTGCTTAACAGTAAAGTCGATCATAAAGATTATCAATGCGACCATTCGGAATGGGGCGTGAAGCTCTGTGAAAAATTAGGTTCAGAGAATTTCAAATTGCTCTATGATATATACCACATGCAAATCATGGAGGGAGACGTAATTGCTACCATCACCAAACACATCAAATACATTTCTCATTTTCATACAGGGGGTGTGCCCGGTCGTCATGAAATTGATGAAACGCAAGAGCTTTATTATCCGGCTATTATGCAGGCCATAGTAAAAACAGGGTTCAAGGGATTTGTGGCACAAGAGTTTATTCCCTCAAGACAAAATAAGCTCACTTCTCTCGAACAAGGAATAACGATTTGTGATATTTAATTTTGTGCTTTAGGCGCTCTCAACATAAATTTCCTCAAATAGTTTTCGAACGGCAACACGAGTAAGGCCATTCCTACCTGTATAAAGAAATCAATCACAGGCGTTGTCTTTATGGTGAGTTGCGCATTCACCGCTGCCTGCACTAACTGAATAACCATGATTACTGTCAGGAGGGAAAGTAGTTGGCTTATAATACGGTACCGGGCATTGCCAGCACTCAACCGCATCGATAAAAATACCATCGCACTAAAGAAAATTACTTCAATCAGATAAAACCAAGGTCGCCTCCAATATGGGGGCTCCACCTCCAAAGCAATTTCTTCCACTTTTGAAATTTTCCCCATCAAATCACGTGTTTGAACCTCCACCTTATATTGGCCGGTAGGGAGGTAAGAAAAATTTACGATATTGTTTGTAGAAGCCCACAATGTCCAATCTTTGCTTAATCCTTTTACTTGGTAGCGGTATTCCACGGCCTTCATTCCAAGAAAATCGGGTTGGATAAATTCAAAGTCAACTGTACTTTCTAACTGACTGACTTTTATAGAATGAGCCGGTAAAATTTTGTTTTGTTGGCCGCGCACTTCGCGTAAAAAAAGAGGGTAATCATTTTGGTATTGCTTGGCCGCACCACTTGAAAATTTATACAGTTCATTGTTAGCCGTTATTACCCACAGATTTTCCTTATCGGAAGGTGCGATATAACGGATGTTCGAAAAAAGGCCGAGCCATTCCAACTTAAATGCTGCCTGCATTCTCGGATCAACAGTGCGCCATCGATGGCCATTGTTAAACCAAAAGTACCCGGCCGACGCAAAATATTTTTTGGGGCCTGGCAATGAATCGTATTTCTTAAAAACATTGTCTTTGAGATCATAGCGGTGAAAACTCCCGCCAGTAGCCACATACACTTCGTTGCCATAAGCAAGGCCAACACTTTCATCAATGGTGGGATTAGAGAAGGGCACTCGCTCAACTGCAGTAATCTGTCCGTCAACCGTTTCAACTTTGATTGCGTCCGTTCGCCCGCAGAGCCAAATGTTTTGAAATTTGTCTTCAAAAATATAACTGACATAATCCGTAAGGGTATCGAGCAAATTAGTTTCCTTCCAACCTTTCGCTTTTGGAACAAAGGATTTTATTTCATCCTCCAATGTACTTGCAAGCAACTCTCCTAAAGAATTTGAAATGTAAACCGAACGCACAGGCGCCAACGTAATAGGTGTTGATTTAGTCGCTTCAATAGTAGACACCCCAAAAATTCCAGCCGCCAGTAACTGATTATTGTATTCAATTAACTGCGTCACCTTTCCATCAATCCCGGCCACTCGCTTATATACATACCCAGCCAATTTTAATGCATACTTTCCACCCTTTTTCTTGGCTCCCGATTCCTCCACGGTGTTCTTTCTCAGGAAAGAGAAAAGTCCTTTCTTCTTTCTTGATCCATTGTTTTTCGAACTAGTTGATTGATTGATGAAAACTTCTTGGGTTACATCTTGTTTCACCAACATGAACAGTCCAAGCGTTGTGCCTACGTACGTTTCTCCGTGAAAAGTCTTTGCGCATAGTAAACTTCCTTCCAATCCCGGATAATGACTGAACGAACTGAATGGCAGGAAAGGTGCAACACGAGTGAACCCATAGTCATGCGCAACCCAAAGTCCCTGGTTGCGATCCACCATCATGGCATAAACCTCATTATCAGGAAGGCCAGTATAAAAATTAGTTACTTCCTGTGTAACTCCCGTTTGAGGGTTTAGAAAAATTATTCCTCCGCGTAAAGTGCCTATGGCTACTAATTCATCCGTCAACCAATTTGCTGCGATGGGTATGTTGTGAACAAGAAAGTCTTTATCCGCAACATTGATTTCTTTTATTCCATTGGCGCTCGCTAAAAAAAGACGACCTCCCGATACGTTGAGCAAGGTGACATGAGATGTTGGTGATGTGGCACTAAACTCTATCGTCAAATTATCTGTCCATGGAAAATTGGATGGAATTAGTTTATCTCCTTCAATCTTTAGAAGCCCACTAGTCGACTTAACATAAACACTGCCGGTAACTTCAAGCAGACCAGCAAACTCTTCCGGCACTTTCGCCTTGATAATAGATTCAACGGCTCCACTGGCCGGGGACACTACATATACTATGTGGGAATTCGCAAAGTAAACCTTGCCATTGATTGAGAGGCTTGAAAAAATCTGTTTGGCCTCCGGCTGATTTTGTGAAAGTAGTTGGTGCGATTGAGTATTGTCTGCACCGATGGTAATTTTACCAAAGCCATTGAGCCCCCCTAAAAAAACATCCTGACCGGAAGTTGTTATGGTAAACACGGGGCCAGATGTGGCTATTAATTTCCAGTTGCGTCCATCGAATTCAAGTACACCATTCTTGTTTGCAAAATAAATTACGCCCTTGGAGTCTTGGGCCATTCCAAAAGTGAGGTAGTCTATTCGCTCATCGGAAGGCGAAAAATGCGATAGAAAATAATTTCCCTGTTGAGAGAACGCCACCGTTGAAATAATAAGAAGGAGAGTGGTCTTTATGAACTTGTGCATGGATGACTTTATCGGTTTATTCAAAAGTAATTGATATTACCATCTAAATTTAAAACAGTATGTCAGTAATTAATAT
>Ga0302321_100006721_pt1 | contig 10128 bp, 6 predicted proteins | sample Fen_T0_1_FD_202505 | JGI IMG/M metagenome (GOLD analysis project Ga0302321, IMG submission 202505) | Peat permafrost microbial communities from Stordalen Mire near Abisko, Sweden - Fen_T0_1 | ecosystem: Environmental > Terrestrial > Soil > Wetlands > Permafrost | place: Sweden: Abisko... | reverse complement strand
GATGCAGTCGCATTGAATGGTTTTTTTGTGAGACCCAGAACCCTTGCCTAGTAAACAAAAGAAACACTAAGCCCAAGTGCACTGACGCGCATCCTTTCGTCACATTCCTCCCCTTCATGTGAAAAATCAGATCTCTCTGCGATTCGATTCACACAGAAGGAATACGCTTATGACCACAGCACATTCGATACCCAATCCCCGCAAGAACTCAGCAACAACACTGCTATCCACTTCGATCAACCCTCCCTCGCCCGAGGGCACACGGCTTTGGACAAAGCCCGTCACGACAGCGATGACCGCCTGGGCTGTCGGCATGCTCAATAGCCCTGGCGCCTATCCCATCTTCTCATCGGCGACCAGGGAATTCGGCTCGGATAACGTTATGGCACGCGTCGAATGGCACCCTTGGACTTGGCGCAATGGGGTCAAGGTCGCAGGGCAATTCCGTGGGATCACGCTCTATGAAGTTATTGCGACACTTGCTCCGTTCGTCGAAGGCATCGACGTCTCTTGGTACCAGAAGAAAATCGATTGGAAGGAAGTGGCCCTCTCGAAGGTATTCACGTTCATCAAAGCCACCGAGGGCGCATCGCTTGAAGACAAGCTCTTCGTGTCGCACTGGTCGGCAGCACGGAGCGCCGGGATGCTCCGCGGCGCGTACCACTTCTTTCACCCGGGCGTGGATCCGATTAAACAAGCCGAGTTCTTCCTGTCGAGAGTCATCTCGTGCGAGCTCCCGCCCGTGATCGACGTGGAAGCATCTGACAATGTCCCGAGTGGCAGACTCGTTGCCGGAGTGAACGCCTGGGTCGAGTACATCGCGGCGCGAATACGCCGGCCGCTCGTCTATGCTTCGCCTTCCTTTTGGGCCCGCATACCGGCTGCGGAAATCGAAACCAAAGCCGATCTCTGGATCGCCGAGTGGGAATGCGAACACCCCGGGAAGATGGGCAACTGGCAAGGCTGGTCCTTCTGGCAATACACCTCACGGGGCGAGGTACCGGGCATCTTGGGTAGCGTCGATTTGAATCGGTTCAACGGCACTATCGATGACTTGCATGCATTCTTGACTCGCACGTCCGACAGCGGCGTGGTGAAGCCTGGGCCATTCGATTTGGATGCGGTGCTCGGCGTACAACGGGCCTTGAATGTCCTGAAAGTGGTGACGCCGCCGTTGATAGAGGATGGTGTCAATGGGCCGAAGACGCGTGCGGCTGTGCGCGAGTTTCAGCGGAGCCGTGAGCTCATTGTTGATGGGGCGGTAGGGGAAAATACTCGCGCTGCGCTGAAGGAAGTTTTGGGCAGCGTGAGGCCTTAGACAGAAAGCCGTAGTCTATACTCATCGCGCCGAGAGCACGCACCTGGTCACGATTCGTCGAATTGAACCAGTTGCGAGTTACGCTGAAGGACCAGCCCGCGAATGAAGGCCATGAAGGCCAAGAGGTTCTCCTTCTGTTGCTCGTCTTCAAAGCTTGCGTGCTCCAGTTTGTCTTGATCAAGCCAGCTGAGCGTGTCGTCAAACTGCCCGAGTTGACGTGCAATCTCGCCAGCCATCAGTCGATGGCTCGCCTTGGACTTGTCGAGGAGCACCAATAGAAGTTCTAAATTGGAAGTGGCTGCGGCGTTCCGCTCCAAATAGGGCACCCATGCCTTCGAACCATCCCGATAGTCGTCGTTGCCCGCGTGCCAGGCTGCTATTCGCAACAAGATCTCCTCGTCAGGAGTGCGCGCAAGGCCGCCGCCCAAGGCGCTGAAGATTTCGATTTCGTTCAAGGAAAGCAAGTCTGGTGCCGTAGCCCACTCTTGCGGCACGGGCTCTGTAGAAGTGCGGCACGGCATTCTCGCCACTGATAGGCCAAGCTCTTCGTACTTGGCCGTGAGCTTGTTGACTGTCGCAGCGTCGACGTCCTTCGCCAGCTCAATGGGCAGCTTCTGCAGCATGCGCTGAGCGCCATCAATGCTGCAACCGAACTCGGCGGCCCACCTTCTGGCTACGAGTTCTTCCTCATCCCAGATGTCGTCAATGGAGACATTGAAACTCAGGGGCTCGCGCTGGGGAGAGTTGCTCCAAGGAGAGTAGCTCCCAATCTGCGGCATGTCCGACACCCAACAGAATGTGCCGCACGCGGAGCACTTCGTGAACGCCGGCTCCTCGGGCATCATCGGTGCAATCATTTTCCCATCGGACCACACCTTCGCACCGAAGGTGTTTCCACTTTCGAGAGTACCACTACGGTGTGGAGCTGAACATTTCGGACAGGCGAGAATTAACGTCGGACCGGGCAGCATGATGTTTCCCCTTACGACATAAGATACGCGACGCTTCCCGCGTGACAACTCTTGCTAGGTCACGGAATGTCACACCTGAAGTGGCCATCGTCTCCACTCTAAGTTAAGCTCTGATGGTATGCATGCGTGGTTCACGAACGAGCCTCGCCGGTTGTTCAGGAGGTGATGGGATGACCCCATTCGTAATGGCAGCACTGCTACTCGGTTGGATGTGAATGCGGTACCCCTATGCTTCGCAAGTGACGTCAAACAACTCGCGGTCGGGAACACTCGTATGCGGCTCGAATCGGCACTCGGGTCACTTTACGAAGCGCAAGCGGGAATTCGGCTTGCCCTCGTTTGGGGCTACGTTACGCAAGCGGCTGCGAATGAAGCGCTCGCCTCTATGAATCGGCTTGGGGGGAGGCTGTTTGGGTGGCTTAGGAAGTAGGTGGGTGGCGGGTTTGTAAACCGAAAGTCACGGGTTCGACACCTGTCGGGGGGCGCCGTCGTTATTCTCGAAACTAACACATAGAAACGGCTGCGTTCAGCGCTGACCTGGTAAGACGCTGGCACCCTCCCGAAGTAAGAGTGCCGTTGGGTCGTCGCGCCGCGACGAAATAGCCGTTTTCGGTTCTATCTGCGGCCAGAGAAGTTGCGCGCGCAACGGTACAGCCGATGCAGAGCTAGCAAAGCTGCGACCGCTGCGTCGGCTGTTTCAGTCGATTTGCCAACGGTCATTAATGACACTGTCTATTTCGACAACAAGCGAAGCACCTTCTCCATCATTGGCAGAACATGCTTCTCACCGTAGAGATACGTTCCACCTTCTGGACGGTACTAAGCCAATGCGAGAGCGAACGACGCGTAAGGTTCCTCATCGCCGAACGCCTGTTCGAGACCGACCTCAATCTGACCGGCAATTGCGAGACCGCGATCATCGCCTCGCACGAATTTTCCGGTGAGGCGTCTCAGGGCGAGCCACCGTGGAAAGACGCCAACCACCCTCGAGCCGCACTTTCGTGGGCACGTGATCGTCATTGAGCTCCTGAGCAATCTTGGTAATCGCCTTACGTTCAATGAACGATCGCACCCCGTCTCCAAGGGGAGTTAACTCAGGGCAGGCGTAGACACCTGCCTTGAAGCGCAATTGTATGGTTAATTGCCAAGGAACAGCGCATATTTTACACTGTTTTTACGCGAGCGGATCCATAGTTACTGCGTAGGAACCAACCATGCCCGTGCCGGGCCAGAGGTGCCACTTAACCGCATCATGACCAAGGCGGCCGCAGGTTGTTGACGTAAAGGAATTCATTGAGGCTCACCCCATTCAAACCGCCTCATTCTTGAGGCCCAATTCATAGAAAGTGCGACCATGAAGAAGCTCGTAAGTTTATCGGTTTTTGGAATCCTCAGTGTTGCAACCACGGGCGCTTTTGCCGGCCCCCCAGCTCGCACCACTTCGACCCCCGAAGGGGCCCATTGTCCGTCAACGTGCGTGGCACACCTCGCACCAAACTTAACTCGCGCCTCATTGTTCGGAACCGAGGTGCCGCGTTGCTATCAAAAGACATCGACGGCAGCGCGCTGGGGTAACTCGCCTGAACCTTGCCCACAGCGCCCCCTGATTGCGCGATGCAATTGAGTGAATGCGACCGCGTCAGCGGATACCAGTCAAGCGGTGTTTACTGGGAACCAGCGGGTTTCCGGAAGGCACTGCTTGACTCGTCTTGTTCCATAGTCACCTGCTGCAGGGCCGCCAAGTTCTCCTGACATAGAAGCACTATTCTGTGCTTTTGAGTCAAGGAGCTAGCGAGGGTTCGCACGTTCGTATTTTCGCGAGATAGCGCCAAAGTGTTTGTCTTGACGGCCCTGAACTGGCCAAAGCTCGATGCGGCGATGGCCAGCCCTGGATCATGGGCACTACCAGGGAATACTCCTCCGTCCCACTGCCTGGTGCACCTGTTCGACGGCATTGAGGTAGTCAGCAACTGCCTGCCGGTAGGCGAGCTGCGTTTGGCGATAGCTTCGCTCAGAGTCGAGAAAGTCCAGTAGGCTCGCTGCGCCCCGTTCATACGAGTATTGGCTCATCTCGCGGCTTCTTAGTGACACCTCCAGATAACCAGACAAAAAGTACTGCATGATGCGTTCGCTCGCGAGAAGGCCATCGTATGCACGTTTGACGTCAGTCATTACTTGGCCCAATGCCTCGACCTGCTGCTCCTGCGCTTGGCTTATGGCGTGGTAAGATTTGGCAACCTCGCCTTGATTGCGATCGAAGACCGGCAGAGGAATACTGAGCCCAACTGCCGCAGCATGCACGCCACCGGAAAATAGCCAATCAACCGATGCGGTAATGTTTGGGACCCCATTGGCCTTGGCCAGTGCGTGCTGGCTGTTCGCGGCCGCCACGCTCTGTATCGCAGCGCGCAAATCTGGTCGGTTCTGCAGGGCCTGCCCTTGCAGCGCTTCAAGAGTGACCGTAAACCGCCTATATTCGAACTCGCCCTGTACGTCGTAATCTGAGGAGACCGATTCGTAACCTAATGATTGTCTAAGATCTGTGAGTGCCTGAGCCTTGTCGAGCTCCGCCTGCTTGAGGTCGGTTTCGAACTGCAGCAGTTCCAACTTGATCTTTAGATAGTCATTCTCACTAATCCCGCCTGACTTGAAGCGGATAGCGGAGATGTCCACGGCTTGTTTGAAGCTCTCAAGGTTTGCATGCGCGAGCTCGACCGTTGATTCGGCGAGCTGTACGTTGATGAACTGGGATACCACTTGCAATGTAAGGTCGCGTTCGCTCTGATTCACCTGTGAACGTGTTACGGCTGTCGCGTCCTTGGCTGCCCGTATGCGGCGGCCCCTCCTGCCGAGCTCGAACTCGTAGCTGAGACCAACGTCCACCTGTGACGAATCGCGAATGTTCGCCCGGTAACCCTCAGGGGGCCTCGGATAGAGTGGTAAGTTGCCCCAGGTCGTCGAAAGGGTGGGGTTTGGCCGAAGAGCGGCGGTAACCTCGTCGGCTTCACTTTGTGGGATCGTCGTTCGAATGGCCCGCAAGTTATGGTTACGCCGCAGAGCTATCTGAATGGCTTCGTCCATTGTGACCTTTGCCGCTCCGGGAATTGCGTCCGCTTTGGCCGATGTGGCAAGGAGCAAGAACACCGAAATTGCTAGGACGCACGAAGCGATACGACCCAAATGACCCGGCATATTGATAATAAGGGCGTTCATGTGAGCTCCGGTTTTGGAAGCGCGTCGCCTTCTCGAGCAACCCAAACGTAAAGGGTAGGCAATAAGACCCGACTCAGCAGCAGCTCAGTGACTAGTCCACCCACGATGACGATTGCGAATGGTCGCTGCGAGTCGGAGCCAATAGCATGCGAGAGGGCCGCGGGTATCAACCCCACGATCGCTACAATCATTGTCATCATGACCGGTCGGATCCGGCGAACCGCACCCTCGATAGCCGCTTCCTTAATTGGAAGACCTCGGGCACGCAATTGATTGATGTACTCGAGCAGAATGACGCCCGTTTGCACTGACACCCCGAAGAGCGCAAGAAAGCCAACGCCTGAGGACACGCTGAAATGGGTTCCAGTAATGAGAAGCGCCAACACTCCGCCAAAGGGGGCCATCGTCACCACAGACAAGATCAACAGTGCCCATTTGGCTGAATTGAACATGCTGTAGAGAATGATGAATATGACGAGAACGGTCAGTGGTACCACTATTGCGAGGCGTTTCATGGACCGTTGCTGGTTCTCATATTCTCCAGCCCATTGAAGATGATAGCCTGAAGGCAACTTCACGTCGTGATTGACCTTATGGATGGCTTGCTCGACGGTCGAGCCGAGGTCCCGGCCTCGCACGCTGAACGTTACAGCGATATAGCGAGCATTCGCTTCACGGTAAATGTCGTACGCACCGTCCCGCACCTCGACATTAGCCATTTGCCCGAGGGACACCCGCTCACCCGAAGGCGACACGAGACGAATATTCTCGATAGACTCCCGAGTATCTCGGTATGGTTCTTGATAGCGCACCATCAAGTCGTACCGCTGCTCGCCCCTCAGCACCTCGCTCACGGCTTTGCCACCGACGGCAGTCTCCATGGCGTCCTGCACATCGGCGACGTTGATACCAAAGCGAGCGGCCTTCAGGCGGTCGAGCGTGAAATTCAGATTAGGCTGACCAATGACTCGAAACAGCTTGAGATCGGTAATTCCGGGAATACCACGCATCGCATTGGCCACCTGTTCTCCCTTTTCGTCGAGTGTCTTAAGATCAGTCCCGAAGAGCTTCACGGCTAGCTGACCCTTCGTACCACTAACCGTTTCACCGACGTTATCTTCAATGGGTTGCGAGAAGTTCCACACCGCGCCGGGAACTTTGTCAACTTCACGATTCATAGCCGCAATCAGTGCCTCCTTGCTCTGGTGAAAGACGGGTCTCCATTGCTCCTTTGGCTTGAGCTCGCAGAAGAACTCGGTGTTGCCGAAGCCTCCGGTGTCCGTTCCGTCGTCGGGTCGACCCACCTGCGATACAACCTGCGTTACTTCCGGGAATGACGCGAAGACCAATCGCAATTGCTTCGTGAAGCGAGTGCCCTCGCTAAGGCTCGTGCTGGTTGCCAAGGTGCCACGGGCCCAGATAGCGCCCTCGTCCAGGTGAGGCAGGAACTCCGAGCCAATGATACCGCTGAATCCGAGAAAGCAGGCAGCTCCCAGGGCTGCGAGTCCGAGTCCGAGCGTGATCTTCTTGTGCTCGACTGTCCAATGCAGTTGCCGCCGATAGCGATCGGTCAGGAACTCGATGACTGGATTCTTCCATTCGCGTGCTCCTTTGCGGAACACTGCGCCGCAAAGCACGGGGGCTATTAGGATCGAGAACACTAGAGCCCCCAATAGGGCGAATGCAACGGTCCAAGCCATCGGTCTAAAGAGTCGCCCCTCGATTCGCTGCAATGTGAATATGGGCAAATAGGCCGTGATAATGATTGCGATCGCGTAAAATACGGGGCGCTGAACTTCGTGGGCAGCCGAGCGAATAGTCTCTGCTACCGATTTAGTGGTGCCCTCTCCGTTCTTTCGCATACCCATATGCCTGACGATGTTCTCGACCATGACTACGGCACCGTCCACCACCATTCCGAAATCGAGCGCCCCGAGAGAAAGCAAATTGGCGGGGATCTTATTCAAATCGAGCAATATCGAGGCAAAGAGGAGCGAGAACGGGATTGTGATTGCAACAATAAGCGCTGCACGAAGATTGCCAAGCGAGAAGAGAAGAATGAGCGTCACCAGGATCATTCCCTCCCCCAGGTTATGAAGCACCGTATGCAGGGTGAACCCAAGCAAATCGGAACGGTCCAGCATCGGGACGACCTTTACGCCTGGTGGCAAGATCCGTTCATTTAGATCTTTCACCTTCGCGTGCAGTGCTTCCAGTGTTGGCTCTGCTTCAGCTCCCTTACGCATAAGGACGATGGCGTAGATGACATCCTCGTTATCAACGACGACGCCATCGGAGCGGTGAATCGCCTTGGCAATGTGCCCGAGGCGCATCTTCGCACCTTGGGTAACCTCCGCTATGTCTTTGACACGAATGGCCGTGCCACTTTGTGTCTTTAGTACCGTTTGTTCAATGTCACTTAAGTCTTTGAACAAGCCGATCACGCGCACGTTCATCTGCTGCAGGCCCACCTCGATGAATTGCCCGCCGGCGTTGACGTTATTGTTGGAGAGTTGCTGCTCCACTTGGCTGATAGACAGCCCGTATGACACGAGTTTGTTCGGGTCGAGGCGCACCTGATACTCACGGGCGAGCCCCCCGAAGGTACTCACATCAACGATATTGGGAACTGACTTGAATTCCTTGACCAGTGTCCAATCCTGAATGGATCTCAGATCCATCAGGTCTACTTTGGGATTTGTGCTCTTCAGTGTGTACCAGTAGATCTGACCGACGGTGCTCCAATCCGTGCCCATGCTAGGCTGGACGCCATCGGGCAAGTTGACCTGGGCTATTCGCTCGAGGACCCGCTCTCGATTCCAGTCGTTGTCGGACGAGTCATCGAAAATCATAATTACGAACGACAGACCAAAAATGGACTCCGATCTCAGATGGGAGAGATGCGGGATCCCATTCATCACGGTTTCGACTGGAATCGTGATCTGCTGTTCCACCTCCTCTGCAGCTCGACCCGGCCATTGAGTAATGACCGTCACATAATTGTCGGCGATGTCTGGATAGGCCTCCACGGGAAGGTTGTGAAAGGAAAGAGCTCCCCAAGCGATCAATAGCAGGGCGATTGCCATGACCACAAAGCGATTTCGTAACGCGAAATCTACGATGGCGCGTATCATTGATTGTACTGCTTGAATGGGGACCCGTGACTGCACGAGTCTCGTTGCATGTTGGATAGAGCTTTAGCGTTCGACGCAGGTCTTTCGACGCTGGATCGATGGGGTCTGCGTAAATAGTCGCGGACTCGATGCCGTAACCGCGCGACTAATTGCGTTTATTTGTCGATGGCGTGCTCCAGGACTACCGCATTGGCCACCATTTGTTGACCCGGCTCAATCCCAGATTTGATCTCTTGCATTCCGTCCGGGAGAACTTTGCTTGCGACTATTTCCACACGGCGAAACTGCTTATTCGGTGCTGGGACATACGCCCAATCTCGATCGTGCAGGTGAAGAACTGCCGATGCTGGAATGATGCTGTGTGTTTCCTGTGCTTGACCTTTGAATATTGCCGTCGCGAACATGCCAAGCCGCATCAAGCCCGAATTTGTCACCTCGATACGCACCTTTGCAGTCCGGATATTGGGGTCAAGGATGGCGCCGATGTTGCTAATGGTGCCCTTGAACGATTGCCCGGGGTAGGCGTTGAGTCGAATTTCCGCACCATCGCCCAGGCGGACCGTGGAGAGATCATTTTCGTAGACATCGCAAATAATCCAGACGTTGGAGATATCCGAAATCGTAAATGCAGTCGATCCCGAACCCTGCACGGCAGCGCCTACTGTCACTTGCTGATCCGTTATGACGCCTGATTGCGGAGCGGTGACTTCGACGCCAGCTCCGGGGTGGCTGGGGTCATTGCCCAATAGCCTCACGTGCTCCGCCTTGGCTCTAGCGTCAAGTTTGGCCTTACTGTCGGTATTGATTGCCACCTGCAGGTCGTTCATCGATATGGCCCCGTGATTGTAGAGATCCTGCGAGCGTTCCAGCTGGGACTTGGAGAGGGCCTGGTCGGCCATGGCCTTCTGATAATCCGCAAAGGCCCCGGAGACGTCGTCGCTTCGAATACTGAGAAGTTTTTGACCCTTCTTCACGTTATCGCCCACTTTGGCATAAATTGCCGTAACCCGGCCCGCAGCTAGCGAGACGACAGGTACGTTTCGACTAACGTCGGGGCTGACGGTCCCCGTGACGACGAGCTCCGGGTATGTACTTTTTGCGGTGGCCGCAACGAGCGGAAACTGTTCCGGATGATCCACGCTGAATATCGTAACGTCCATGTCGGCAACCACCTTGGTTGGAGGTGGAGCACCTTCGAGGGGATTGGCGTTCGCCTTATTGCAGCCCGAGGTTGCAAGCAGCGGTGGGAATAATAGAGTGAGAAAACCAACCTCTAGAATCGAGATTTTCATTGAATGCTTCCTTCCGGCGCAAACTTGCGCCCTATGTTTGATGAACTAAACGGCCGCTTAGTCGCTCCGCGACGGTTCGTGTTAGGGGCAATCTGCGCATGAGTTGCGGGTGCCTGGGGTGGATCTTGACCGCCGCTGCCGCCCCAAGATCCCGAACGGGTCCAGGCGCCGACGGTATTGGAGTTCACTGAAGATTTCAC
>Ga0302321_100006720_pt1 | contig 10130 bp, 8 predicted proteins | sample Fen_T0_1_FD_202505 | JGI IMG/M metagenome (GOLD analysis project Ga0302321, IMG submission 202505) | Peat permafrost microbial communities from Stordalen Mire near Abisko, Sweden - Fen_T0_1 | ecosystem: Environmental > Terrestrial > Soil > Wetlands > Permafrost | place: Sweden: Abisko... | reverse complement strand
AAACCGTCTCGAGTATCGTCCCCTTGAGGGATTTGTATATACTGTCACTCCTTTCAATTTCACCGCAATAGCCTCAAACCTCAACACCAGCGTTGCACTTATGGGAAACACAACAGTGTGGAAACCGGCTACTACTTCCCTCCTCTCAAATTACTACCTGATGAAAGTATTCGAAGAGGCTGGAATGCCTGCAGGTGTTATAAATTTCGTCCCGGGATCGGGTGCAATGATAAGCAGCGTCGTCTTAAAACACAGGGATCTGGCTGGCATACATTTTACAGGTTCGAATTCAACTTTCAATTCTCTCTGGAAACAGGTATCTGATAATCTGACCTCTTACAAATCATATCCAAAGCTGGTTGGTGAAACCGGAGGTAAAGACTTCATTTTTGCTCATCAGTCAGCCAATCCTCTTGAACTTGCAACAGCAATAGTCAGAGGATCATTTGAGTACCAGGGTCAAAAATGTTCTGCCGCCTCCAGGGCATATATCCCTGATTCATTATGGGAAGAAACAAAAACTGAACTTCTGAAGATGATTTCCGATATTAAAGTCGGAGATGTTGTGGATTTCAAAAGTCCAGTCAACGCTGTGATTGATGAGATCTCATTCGATAAAATAATGTCTTATATTGAGAAAGTAAGATCATCGGATGAGGCAAAAATAATTACAGGCGGGACAGGTGATAAATCGAAAGGGTACTATATCAAACCTACCATCATAGTTACGGATAATCCTCATTATTTTACCATGGAAGAGGAGATCTTCGGCCCGGTAATGACAATACTGGTTTACAATGATGACCTATTTGATGATACCCTGAAAATTTGCGATGAAACATCACCATACGCTCTGACAGGTTCAATCTTCAGTAATGATAAGTATGCTATGATAAAGGCTTGCCGGCTTTTACGCTATGCCGCCGGAAATTTTTATATCAATGACAAACCGACGGGTGCAATGGTGGGACAACAGCCGTTCGGAGGGGCCAGGGCATCAGGGACAAATGACAAGGCAGGAAGCCATCTGAACCTCCTTCGGTGGGTAAGCCCCAGGACAATCAAGGAGACTCTTATCCCGGCTACCGGATTTAAATATCCCTTTATGGAATAACAAAAAATGTTCCGTAAATTTGAGCATGAAACAACCTGCTCGAATAAATACAAGTAAGGCACTCTTTGTTCTGAATCCTACTTCAGGGGTGCCTCCTGTTAACTTCATTGTTTCAAAAGAACTTGAACTCCGTAAGAAAGAACTTACGTTTTGTAAGACGTTGACCAAAGAAGATACGGGTTCGCTTATTAAGGATAACTTTAATAAGTATGAGGTATTTGTCGCTGCAGGCGGAGATGGTACGGTTCACACTGTTGCAACTGAGCTGGTAGGCAGCAAAAAGATCCTCGGCGTACTACCACTGGGGTCGGGTAATGGTTTTGCAAAAGAATTTGGTTTTAAAATGAATGTGCGATCCCTGCTGATCGATATCCGTAAAGCTGAAAGCATGGATATCGACGTGATAGAGATAAACGATAAACTTTGCCTGAATGTTGCAGGTATTGGTCTTGACAGCTTTGTAGCCCATTCATTTAATAACCTGAAATTACGTGGATTTCTTCCATATGTATGGCTCACTCTCAAAACGTTTCTGGCACTACGCCCATTCCACGTAAAAATAAAATGCGGAGGTGAAGAAATTGTTTCTGAAGAATTATTCGTCCTTACAATAGCAAATACCAGGCAATTTGGCAATAATGCTTATATAGCTCCCGAAGCCAGGCCGAACGATGGGTTGATCGATATTGTACTCATCAAGCCATTCCCAAAAATATTAGGATCCCTGTTCATAATCCGGCTTTTCACAAAGAGAATCAACAAATCAAAATATGTCAGGCATATTCAGACCGATAAGGAAATAGAAATTGAAACCAAAGAAACAAGATTCCATATTGATGGTGAACCTGTAGACATTTCCGGAAAAGTAATCATTCGTATCAAAAAAGAGGTTTTAAAAGTGCTGAGAACTTCGGGTTACAAATTCCCCGGTTCCTGAAAATATATATCTGTATCCTTTAATCCCATGCTATTATGAAAAAACTGGTTTTACTATTGCTTTTATTTTCAATTGCATCTGTTTACGGACAGAAACCTGCAATTCAGATTATACCCCAACCCGTTGATATTCAACAGACAGAAGGTACTTTTCTAATTACAAAAAATTCTACTATAGGATATGATGGCATTGAAAGCCGGAAAATAGCAGAAATGCTTGTCAGAAAGCTGAATCCTTCAACCGGATTTTCATTCACACCTCAACAGGGAAAGACAGCATCAATTCAATTCAACCTTAATAAAGTGGCCGTTGCACAAATTGGAATGGAAGGCTACACACTCATTTCCTCTGCAAATGGAGTTGTAATATCAGCAAATAAGCCGGCAGGTCTCTTTTATGGAATGCAGACTCTGCTGCAACTTTTGCCTAAGGAAATAGAAAGCAAAACTGTTGTTAGTATGACCTGGGCAATTCCCGGAGTAAAAATCACTGACTTTCCCCGTTTTGGATGGAGAGGCATAATGCTGGATGTCAGCCGTAATTTTTTCACCAAGGAGGAAGTTAAACTGTATCTCGACCAGATGGCTGAGTTTAAATTTAATACATTCCACTGGCATCTTAGCGATGATAACGGATGGCGGGTTGAGATCAAATCCTTACCAAAACTAACTGAAGTAGGCGCCTGGCGGGTGCCACGTTATGGCCAGTTTGGTGAGCGCAGCGTGCCAAAACCCGGGGAAGTCGCAACTGTAGGAGGTTTTTATACCCAAAATGATATCAAAGAAATAATCCAGTATGCACAGGATCGCAATATTACAATTGTCCCGGAGATTGATATTCCCGGACATAGTATGGCGGCAATAGCTTCTTATCCTGAACTGAGCTGTACCAAAGATCCAAATACAATAGTTAATCCCGGTTCATCTTTCGCTGACTGGTATGGCGACGGTACTTTTAAAATGCGTCTTGATAATAATCTTAATCCATCCGATGAGAAGGTCTATGAATATCTCGATAAGGTATTTACTGAACTGGCAGCATTGTTTCCAAATCCATATATTCATGTCGGAGGGGATGAGTGCTACAAAGGAATCTGGATAAAAGACGCAGGCTGTTTGGCTCTTATGAAAAAAATGAATATGACAAAACCAGAGGAATTACAGGCTTATTTTATGAAACGCGTTGAAGGCATCCTGAAAACAAAAGGAAAAAAAATGATAGGATGGGATGAGATCCTTGAAGGTGGTATCGCACCGGAAGCTACAGTTATGAGCTGGCGCGGGATCAATGGCGGAATTGAAGCCGCCAAAATGGGGCATTATGTTGTTATGACACCTACCACTTTTGCGTATCTCGATTATCAGCAGGGCGAAGAGACAATTGAACCAGCGGTATATGCAAGTTTAAGACTTAATAAAAGCTATAGCTATGAGCCTGTTCCTGAGGGAGTGGATGCAAAGTATATTCTTGGAGGTCAGGGGAATCTCTGGACAGAACAAATAGTAACACTTCATCACGCTGAATATATGACATGGCCACGTGGCTGGGCGCTTGCGGAGGATTTCTGGTCACCGAAGGAATCAAAAAACTGGAATAGCTTTATATCGCGCGTTGAGAACAGATTTATGCGTTCAGATATCGAAGGCATAAATTATTCAACTGCCATATACGATGCAGCTGTAACTGTAAAGGGAAAAGATGGAAAACTAACAGTGGAAATGGATTCTGAAGCACCCGGACTGGAAATTTATTATACTATTGACGGAGCAATGCCAAATACTTATTCAAAAAAGTATTCCAAACCCTTCGTACTCCCGGAAGGCCCTGTTACACTTAGAGTTGTAACCTGCCGTAACGGGAAACAAATAGGCCATCTGATCACTCTCCGGCCGGAGGACCTCAAAAAAAGAGCAAATGAGAATTAGATTATATTATGAAAAAGATGAATGGTTCTTTCAGTAAGCTATCGTTCTTATTCACTGTTATATTACTGAGCATCTGCCTGAATGCTGGAGCTCAGTCAGGAAAAGAACTGGGAACACACGCTGTTACCCTTCCAAATGGCTGGAGATTAACTCCGGTCGGGAAACTTGTTCCGCTTGGAGACCTGCCTCTGAATATTGCAGTTTCACCAACGGGTAAACTAGCAGCTATAACCAATAACGGGGAAAGCGATCAGACAATACAATTGTTTGACATAGAGAAGGAAGTGATTCTTGATTCAGTAATTATTAAAAAATCGTGGCTTGGTTTGACATTCACGGATGATGGAAAGTATATATATGCTTCCGGGGGGAATGATAATATTGTTATCCGGTATGCGGTCACTGACAATCGGTTGGCGGCATTTGACACAATAACCATAGGCAAGGCCTGGCCTGAAAAAATCTCTATTGCAGGAATTGCACTTGATGAGAAGGGAAAAAGGTTATATGCAGTGACGAAAGAAAATAACTCACTTTTCGTAGTCGATACTCAGCTAAAGAAAGTAATCTCTCATTTTTCTCTTGACGGAGAGGGTTATACCTGCCTGCTTTCCCCCGATCATAAACTCCTTTACATAACGTGTTGGGGATGTGATAAAATAATACTTTTTGATACAGATCAGCAGAAAATCAGCGGTTCAATTCCTGTCGGCGATAATCCGAATGACATGTGCATTACATCAAACGGAAAATACCTGTACGTTGCAAATGCCAATGACAACTCCGTGTCTGTCATTGACACCAGACAGCTGAAAGTTATTGAGACACTGAACGCAGCCCTTTATCCTGATTCACGCACTGGTTCTACCACAAACAGTGTGGCTCTGAGCAATGATGAAAAAACTCTTTATATAGCAAATGCCGATAATAACTGCCTTGCAGTATTTGACGTTCATAAGCCGGGAACAAGTGTAAGCAAAGGATTTATCCCTACTGGCTGGTATCCGACATGTGTTAGAACAGTTAAAAATAAGCTACTGGTAAGTAATGGCAAAGGACTGTCGTCCCATGCAAATCCTTATGGCCCCAACCCCACCAGGAAAGGCGAGACAGTAATTTATCAGGCTAATGGCAAGGAACAGGAAATAAAAGAACAATATATAGGTGGACTGTTACGTGGAACACTTCAGGTTATTAATACTCCTGATGCCGCACAGATGGATTTGTATTCACGGGCAGTATATGGTAATACTCCTTACAATAAAAATTTCGAATTAATGTCTGAAGGGGCTGATGGTAATCCCATTCCAATGAAAGTCGGGGATGTTTCTCCTATCAAACATGTATTTTATATTATTAAGGAAAACAGAACTTATGACCAGGTATTGGGAGATATCCCGGAAGGAAACGGAGATCCGAAACTGGTATTGTTTGGTGAAAACATCACTCCTAATCAACATGCAATTGCGCGGGAATTTGTACTTCTTGATAATCTGTATGTTAATGGTGAAGTAAGCGCTGATGGTCACAACTGGACCATGGGAGCTTATGCGACCGACTATCTTGAAAAAAACTGGCCAACCAGTTATGGAGGAAGAGGAGGTTCATATCCGGGAGAGGGTTCGATTGAAATTGCCAACAACAAGGGAGGTTTTTTATGGGATTACTGTAAACGGTACGGTATCAGCTACAGAAACTATGCGGAATTTATGGGAGATAATGAACCCAATATCTCTTCATTATATGGTCATTTCTGCCCCGGGTATACGCCATGGAATTTGTCCGTACGTGATACTGTAAGATTCAGGCAATGGAAGCATGATTTTGATTCGCTGATGAAAGCCGATGCTCTTCCCCAATTAACAACCCTTCGTTTTGGAAATGATCATACCGAAGGTCTTCAACTTAACAAACCCACACCCTTTGCTCATGTTGCTGACAATGATCTGGCTGTTGGCATGTTCGTTGATTATCTCAGTCATTCTTCTATATGGAAAAACAGCCTGGTAATAATTGTTGAAGATGATGCCCAGAACGGTCCTGACCATGTGGATGCTCACCGAAGTACCGCTTATCTGGCAGGGGGCTATGTAAAGAAAGGTTTTGTTGATCACACGGCATATACAACCACCTCACTTCTGCGAACTATTGAGCTGATACTGGGCTTGCCTCCAATGAGCCAGTATGATGCGGCTGCAGTTCCGGTTTGGAGAAGCATGAATACCACTCCTGATCATCCTGCCTTTAATGTGAAGCCTTGCCTGATTAATTTGGATGAAAAAAATCTGGCCGAAAACAAATGGCAGAAGAAAAGCGAGAAATTTAATTTTGCAAAGGAGGATATGATTAGCGATGCTGAATTCAATGAAGTGCTGTGGAAGGCGGTAAAGGGAATTGATTCTCCATGTCCGGCTACTGTGCATGCGGCATTTTATATGCCTTCGATCAAACGTTAATGTCATAAAATAATGTAGGGAACGGTCGCGACCGTTCCCTACCACAAACCTTATGGAATTATAAATAGTTAATTTAATTTAAATTCTACCGGGACACGGACTTGCACGTCAACACCTTTTCCTCCCTGTGTTGCCGGTTTCCAGTCAGGCATACTACTTACCACCCTGACGGCTTCGGTGCTTAACGTTGGGCTGGTTGATTTAACAACAATTACATCTTTAACTTTACCGGAAGCTGAAACCAGGAAATTTACTATTACTTTGCCTTCAATCTTATTCTTTACAGCCTCTGCAGGATATTTAAGATTATTTGAAATCCACACAACCATTGCGTCTTTACCTCCGCCTGGAAATTCAGGTAATGTCTCAACTTCAACAAATGGTTTTTTGTCGTCATTGTTTACCATGTCAACATCTGCCGGAGGTGGAGGAGGTGGCGGTGGGGGTGCAACTTCAGGCAGTGGATTGGAAGATCCTTTGGAGGCCTTTTTTGAAGTAAGCAAAACCACTCCGTTTTTTCCTTCATCACCATATTTTTCTGTTGCCATTTTTTGGGTTGGTGATTTATCCTTCAGGATGACAATTGATTCAATAGTATTTGGATCAATCTTTTTGATTTCAGCTTTTGTCATCTTTACTCCGTCGACTATAAAAAGAGGCTGAGGGCCATCCTCATTGAACATCTCGGAAATTGGGGGTGGTGGCGGAGGAGGTGGTGGTGCTGTGATATTTCCCTGTTCGTATATGACTGTGTCCCTGACCATCTCTATTTTCATAGGAGCCGTGAACACTGGTTTTAAAACCTTGGATTTAAATCCTACGAAACTCACAACAAGTTGTCCGTCATCAGGCACATTGCCAATCAGGAAGGAACCCTTACTATCAGCTATGGTCCCAATTGTAGTTGCTCTTAATGTGATTATTGCACCAGGCAATGGTTGACCATCCTGCTGTACAATAACGCCCTTTACTTCATGCTGAACCTGGGAAGCCATGGTATTCTTATTTCCGGAATTATCGTCCGGTAATTTATATTTGTAATCAGGTTTTGCAAACGCGAATAACACAACAGCAAATACAGGAAGAATAAGAAGAATCTTCATTTTCCTGTAAGGTGAACTTATAATATTTTTCATCATTTTAAATCTTTTAGAGTTTAATGAGTAATTGAAGGAATTAGCCAAACTGACGACAGGAGCGCCGACAATCTGATTTAACAAAGCTGCCTTGTAGATTGCCGGATCGGATGTTCGCTGCAGCGCCACCTCATCGGCAAGATATTCATGGTTCTGCCGCATGAACCGGATATAGATCCAGACAACCGGGTTGAACCATTGCATAACACAAAGCATTTCAACTAGCACCAGGTCTAACCAGTGCTTCTGCCTGACATGTACCAGTTCATGATTCATTATCTCCCTTGATTCAGCGTCTGTAATTGAAGGATTGACAAACACATAGGAAAAAAATGAAAATGCAGAGGTATAATCAGTGGTTTTGATAAGTTTTATGGGATGTATATTGATTACAGATGATTTTCTGACAGTTCTTAGAACAGAGATTGCCTGCCTTATAACCATCATTAATACAAAGAATGCTCCCAGGCAATAAAAAACCAGCAGGATTAATTTTAATTCAGATAAAAAGCTGATCCCGGTGCTATGAACTGCACTGACAACTGCACTACCTGTCTGTAACGATTTGATAACAGGCAGTACTACAGTATAGTGAATTGAAACCAACGGGAAAAGGAAAGATGTAAGAATCCCTGCAATGAGAAATATTCTGTTCAGCAGAAAAAATCTTTCGTTTCTCAGGAAAAGAAGAAAAACAAATGCGAATCCGGCGAGCCAGATAACCGATTTTAGGAGATAAAATGCCAATGCTTCCATTACTTTCTTTTTTTATCTCTTGACAATTCTATTCTTGTATCTTCAAGCAACTCATCGAGTTCCTTAACAGTAAGGTCTTTTTCCCTTGCGAAAAATGAGGCCATCGCAGGAAATGAGTTATTGAAATAACTTTCCATTAGTCCGAATAACTGGCTTTTAGAATAATCACTCTTTGATATCAAAGGATAATATAAATGAACATTGGCGTATGCTTTGTGTCCAACATATCCTTTCTTTTCAAGTACTCTTACTACGGTTGAAACTGTATTTCTGGCCGGTTTCGGATCACTGAAACTGTCGCGGATATCCTTTACGAGGCCCTCTTTAAGGTCCCATAATATCTGCATTACCTGTTCTTCTGCTTTTGTCAGTTGCATTTTATTATATTTAATTGTCATGCTTTGTCAGCCGTTGAGCCGTTTATTGTCAATCCTTCATTACAAAGATATGACTAGTTTTGTAGTCATGCAAATATTTTTCAATAAAAATGACTATGCTTTTAGTCATTATTTTTATATTATTGATAATTAAGCTTATATGTTAGCTGCTGCAATTGATGCTATTTCATGGTTCTGATATTTCAAACTTTTAACTCTATGGAACTCTGTCTAACAAAAAAGACTTACACAGAGGCACACAGATAAGACACAAGAATCACAGAGTGTTTGCACAGTTTTAAATACAGTACATAAACGAATTTATTATTAAATTGCATGAGAATTAAATTTTTAAAAATCATATCATGAAAAGAAACATTATTTTATCATTAACATGTGCTGCCGTACTACTTATTATGCTGCCCTCTTTTGCACAGGCACAGAATACACTTACTGAAAAAGAAAAGAAAGCAGGCTGGGTATTATTATTTAACGGGAAGGATTTTACCGGCTGGCGCCAATACAATGGCACAGCAATGCCAAAAAACTGGGTTCTTGAAAACGGAGCTATGAAGGTCTTCACAGCTGAAGGCAAACCCGCAGGCGAGCCATCAGGCGGAGATATTATTTTTGGTGGAACGAAATTCAAGAATTTTGAATTTTCAGTTGACTGGAAAGCAGGTAAAATGGCTAATTCAGGTATTTTCTATTATGTAAGAGAAGTGCCTGGCAAGCCAATTTACTATGCAGCCCCTGAAGTTCAGATTCTTGATAATGCAGACGCAACTGATAACAAGGTCCCAAGTCACCTTGCGGGATCATTATATGACATGATTGCTGCTGATCCAAAGACGGCACATCCTGCAGGAGAATGGAACACAATGCTGATTTCCATTAAAAATGGTAAAGTATCCCAGACACAGAACGGTGTTAAAGTAGCTGAGTATGAATTATGGTCACCCGCCTGGGATGCCATGGTTGCAAAAAGTAAATTCAAGGATTTCCCGGGATTTACCGAAGGTATTGCAAAAGAAGGCTTCATTGGTCTTCAGGACCATGGATATACGGTATGGTTTAGAAATATAAAAATTCATGAGATAAAATAATCTCTGAAAAAATTATACTTTAATAACCCGGGTAGTTACTGTCCGGGTTTCCTTTTGAGATCGATGCAACATCCGGCACATTTTAAATTTGATGCCAGGATATTTATTATTTTTGTAACAATGGGGATACTTCCGGAACATAAAACAAGCTTCCATTACGTTTATATCCTGTTATGAGTCGTACAAAAACATCAATTGCTCAGATAATCAGAAGGAAGGAACTCTTCCTGTTCCTTATTTTTATAATAGCACTGATATGTTTTATTGGTTGGGGATCAGGTTATCTTATTTTAGCTTCCTGGTCATCGAAATACATTCCTATA
>Ga0302321_100006719_pt1 | contig 10130 bp, 9 predicted proteins | sample Fen_T0_1_FD_202505 | JGI IMG/M metagenome (GOLD analysis project Ga0302321, IMG submission 202505) | Peat permafrost microbial communities from Stordalen Mire near Abisko, Sweden - Fen_T0_1 | ecosystem: Environmental > Terrestrial > Soil > Wetlands > Permafrost | place: Sweden: Abisko... | reverse complement strand
CTACGCCCCGACAACCCCTTCCTCCGCAAGTTCGAGCCCGACCCCCGCCCCAATCTCCGCCAACGACGTCACGGCCCTGCCGGCCGGCCGGCATGCGGCGCAGGTCCTGGGGTCTGGCAGCTACCCCGGCTACATGGTCGATGTGCCGGCAGGCTGGTTCGACCGCCAGGGCTACTTCACCGTGAAGTACCAGGGGCCGGGCCCGGTGCTGGGCATCAGCGTCTGGGACGTGGGGCAGGTATTCCGCGACTCCTGCCACTGGCAGGGCCAGGGATTCGATCCCGGGCCGAGCGTCGACAATCTCGTCGCGGCGCTGGTCGCCCAGTCGGCGCGGCACGCCTCGAAGCCGAAGGACGTGACCCTCGCCGGGTATCCCGGCAAGTACCTCGAGTGGTCGGTCCCGAGCAACATGGTGGTGACCGGGGACGCCGACTTCCAGGGCTGCGACGTCGAGCCAACAGAAGGTCACCGGAACTTCATGAGCTGGCTGGGCAACGGCAAAGGCGAGCGGTACCAGCAGGTCGCGGGCCAGGTCGACCGCTTGTGGGTCCTCGACGTGAACGGGCGGCGCCTGGTCGTCGACGCCACCTACTCCCCCGACACCACGCCCGCCGACCGGAACCAGGAGCAGCAGATCGTGGAATCGCTCCGGTTCGTCAGGCCGTAGGCCGGGCTGTCCGTCTGGGCCACTCCGTCCGGCTCCGGCAGCCTCTGGGCCAGGATCCACACCAACTGCGCTGTCGTCTCGGCCCCAACCTTGGACCGGGCGTTCGCCAGATGGTGCTTCACGGTCGAGTGCGACAGCCGAGCCGGTGGGCGGCGGCCTTCTCCGAGCCGGCGGCCAGGACGGCCTCGGCGACGCCGACCTCGCGGTCGGTGGCGCGCTCGGCGGCCGTCCGGTCAGCCCGGGTCCGGGCCCTCACGCGCTGCGGCCCGCCGCGGCCAGCCACTCATCGCGGCCCTCGATCGGGATCTCGCAGGCTGCAATCGCGCGCCCGACACCTGTCGGGCGCGCCAGTACCACGTCTACGGTCTCGGGTAGCCCATGCCAGGACATGGCGCTTGGCATTTCGGTGAGTTGCAGCTAGATCTCCTTGCAGTCGCTGACGTGGACCTTGTCGTCGACGTCCTGAACGAGCCTCCGAATCCTCCAATTCGAGCATTCATCTAGACTCCAGCGGCGCCCCGAGTCGCGGCATCGCCCAATCGTCGAGGCGCAGAGCGGAGCGACATCGTGACCACGCTCAAGGTGGACGAGACTGGAGGGGGTTCGGAACCTGCAAGCGGATCCGGCACAGGGCACGCAGGACAGGCTTCGACGCCACGCCCGAGCTCCACGGCCGAGATGGATCGGGCACTTGAGGTCCTGACGAACCACAAGACCGCTTGGGCGGCGATGGAGGTCGGGGGCCGGATCGAACTCCTCGATCGGATGAGGCGTGACATCCACTCCATCGAGCAGCGTTGGGTTGCCGCCGGATTGGCCGCCAAGAATGCCCAACCCAGAACCATGGCCGAGGGCGAGGAGTGGTACAGCGTAACCGTGCTGTACCGCACCCTTCGCCTTCTCAAGCGGGCTCTCGAGGAGATCGCCCGGAGCGGACGCCCAAAGATCCCTGGGCCCGTCACGAAGCGGAGCGACGGCAAGCTGACCGCCAGAGTCGTGCCCGGCGACTGGAAGGATCGGATGGCCCTGCTCGGGATGCGAGCCGACGTCTGGTTGGACGATGACGCTGCGGGCGGAAGCCAGGGCATCGAACAGGCGGCGTTCTACCACGCGGCGGAGTCGGCGGGAAGCCTGTGCGTCGTGCTCGGGGCGGGCAACGTCGCCGGACTCGTTCCGGGGGACTTTCTGTGCAAGCTGTTTGTCGAGGGGCAGGTCGTCGCGCTCAAGATGAACCCCGTCAATGCCTACCTGGGTCCGCTATTCGAGGTTGGATTCAGGTCGCTGATCGACGCCGGGTTCCTGCAGATCCTCTACGGCGGCGCTGAGGAAGGCGCCTATCTCGCGCGCAACCGGCTGGTCGACAGCCTGCATATGACGGGCAGCGACCGCACATACGAAGCGATCGTGTTCGGCACTGGGCCGGACGGGGCGGAGCGCAAGAGGACGCGCAAGCCCCTGCTCTCAATCCCGTTCTCGGCCGAGCTCGGCAACATCTCGCCGGTGATCGTCGTGCCAGGTCCGTGGAGCACACGCGATGTCCAGCGCCAGGCCGCCCGGCTGGGTTCCTGGCTCGTCCCCAACTCGTCGTCGAATTGCCTCACGCCGCGGCTCATCGTCCAGCAGGCGGGCTGGAAAGAGCGGGCCGAACTCAACGCGGGTATCGCTCGCTACCTGGACGCAATGCCGACGCGCAAGGCCTACTATCCCGGCGCAGTCGACGTGCACAAGGCCTTCGTCGACGCCCATCCGGAGGCCCAACAGCTCGGCAAGCCGCGCCCGGGCGACCTGCCCTGGACCTTCATCGAGGGCGTGGACCCGACCAACGCCGATGACATCTGCTTCCGACGTGAGCCGTTCTGCAGCCTGTTCTCCGAGACGGCCCTAGAGTCCGACGGAGTCGTCGACTTCCTGCAGAAGGCCGTCGAATTCGTGAACGACCGTGTGTCGGGCACGCTCGTTGTCTCGATCGTCGTGCACCCGGCATCGCTGCGCGACCAGGCTGTTCGCAACGCCCTGAACCAGGCGATCGAGGGCCTGAGATATGGCAGCGTCGTCATAAACAGCTGGGGCGTGCTGCCCCATTACCTGAGCAGCACCCCGTGGGGCGGGTATCCCGGGCACGACGCGTACGACATCCAATCCGGGATTGGATTCGTGAACAACCCGATGATGTTCGAGCGCGTCGTCAAGTCGGTGGTGTGGGCGCCCTTTCAACCGCTCGCGGACCCGTTCCTTGCCGCCCCGTCGAACAACTACCTCTACTACCGACAGGACACGCGATACCAGGACAACCCGTCCATGCTCAACCTGCTGAAGCTTGTCTGGCGCGCCATGACGATCAGGCCGGAGAGACGCAACCAGCCGTAGCGACGCGGTGGTGCTTGGGTAACACGATCGGACGCGCACCCTGGGTGCCGGTCGCCGGGCTGCCGTTGCGCCGAACTGGGCTGATATGCCACCACCGGATCGAAACGAACTTGGCCTTCCGAACCAACAGCGGCACCTTCGTTGCCTTCGTGGATGTCGTCGGGCGAGCTCGCAGTCGGGGAGCAACTGGGGTCCCGGATCCCATCACCGTCATTCGCGGTGGTCTCGGCGCAGTACATCTGCATCGTCAGCATCGCTCCGCCGGGAGGCGTGAACTTGGCGCGGATGTGCTGCGTCCCCGGTCCGGGTACCCGCCGGGAACGATCGTCCGAATCGTGAGCTGGCCGCTCGCGTTGGGGAAACCGGGGCGCTGCCGAAGGAGCTGGCCCTTGCCAGGCAGCCTCACGCCAGCCGCCTCGCGGCGGCCAGCGACTCATCGCGTCCCTCGATCGGGATCTCGCAGGTTGCCCCGCCGCACCCACCTGGATCAAGCGAGTTGTGTGCACTCGTGCGTCACCGACCCCGATGCCAGCCCGCCTGGTCGCTTCCCGATCGGTGCCGGGTTGCGAGAGCCGCTGGTCCAACGGCCAGCCGGCCCTACTTTGCTCCGGTCATGACCCCGAGCGCGATCGCCCCGTCCTCGGCACCCGGAACGCCGCGCCATGCCGGATGGTTCGCTGTGGTGAGGCCCGCCCGCGCCGCGAGGTAGCCGCGCTCCTTCGTGGACAGCTCGGCCCGCGCCGCAACAGGGTTGGCGACCAGGGCGAGGAGCCGCGCAAGGTCACGCTCATGCTTGGCGACGATAACCGGGTTCTGGATGTCGCCGGCCACGCGTGCCTTCATGACGATGGCACCGAGCAGCGAGGGGATCGGGATCTCGAACGGCCCGTCACCCGCATCGACCACGAGCCACCGGCGCCGGTTGAGGGCCGCGCGGCTGCCGATCGCCTCGATGGTCTCGCCGGGCGGCACGGTCACGCGGCTCGCGCGCGGTCCCATGTTGTCCGGCGCAAGCACGTCGACGACGTCGCTGGCCCGGATGAACCGGTACGTGAGGCCGTCGGCATACGGCTGCGGCTCGAAGCCCGCCTCGACCAGGCGCGCCGCCGCCGCCTCGGTGGCGTTCGAGAGCGCCCGGACGTCGAGCACGGTGTCGATGTCACCGGTCGTCCAGGTCGTGATCGCGCCATGCTCGGCCTCGATGACCCGCACCATGAGGCCGCCGACGAGGGTCCACGGCAGGCCGCGCAGGAGCGTGGAGACCTCGCGGAGGAGCCGCCACAGATCGTCCTCGGCCTCGCCGACCGGGACGATGCTGACCGGCGTCACCGCCCGAGGCCCACCAGGAGCTCGGCGCCCACCTGGCGGGCGCGCGGCTCACTGCTCTCGAGCAGGTCGAGGGCGATCGCGGACACGGGAGCGACGTGGCCCAGCGGCCACGCGACGTCGATGGGCGGCACGACGCGCAGCGTCACGTTCGGGTCGCCGCGACTCTCGCGGAGGTGATGGCGATCCACCACGCCATCGAGATCGTCCGCGCCCACGTACGCGTCGACGGACCCTGCGCCGCCGATCAGCCCCAGGCGCATTGCCATCGCCCCGGTCGCACCGGTGAGCATGAGCGCCGTGTCGTCGCGCAGGCCGTCGAGGAGCGAGGGGTGTGCGCGGTACGCCGCGTGCCGGCCCCGATCGACGAGGCGCGACCGGATGTCCGCGAGACGGTGGACCTCGAGGTAGTGTCGCAGCCGCCACCGGGCTCGCCGGTCGAGCCAGGGCACCTCGTCACCATTCGCGAGGAGCAGGAGCGCCCACGCGTTGGCCGGCGCGAGCCGTCGGCCGGCTCCCCACCCGATGTCTCGCCTGGACTCGACGGCCATGTGCGGGATCATCCAGACCGGTCCGGCCTTGATGGCCTTGAGCTCGCCGGTTGCGATGAGCTGGCGCACCTGGTTCGCGCTGACGCCGAGCAGCTGCGCGGCCTGCGCGACCGTCAGGTTCCCCGAGATCCCGTCATGCGTCTTATCAACCATGGCGCTATCACCATAGTTGTGTAGACGCTTGCAGTCAATGCTTTACGGCCGTCAACCTGATTGTGGGCCGCTACTCGTGCGCCTGCGCTCCGCCCTCAGGCTCGGGCAGCCGTGGCGCGACGATCCACACCAGCTGCGCCGTCGTCTCGGCCACCACCTTGGACCGGGCGTTCGCCAGGTGGTGCTTCGCCGTGGACTGGGACAGGCCGAGCCGGTGGGCGGCGGCCTTCTCCAAGCCGGCGACCAGGACGGCTGCCACCACCCCGACCTCGCGGTCGGTGGCGCGCTCGGCGGCGCGGTCCCTCACCCGAGGCGCCTCGCCGCGGCCAGCCACTCGTCCCGGCCCTCGATCGGGATCTCGCACGTCGCCAACGGGCGCCCAGCACCTGTCGGGCGCGCCATAGAACCCCGCCCGGCGCACCCTTCGCGGCCGGGGTGGTCGAGCCGCCCCACTTCTGCGGTTCTCGATGGCGATGAGCGTTCCCGGTCAGGCTGTCGAGATGAAGCCGATTGTGTGCAGTCGACTTACTCAGAGGCTGCGAGCCGGAACTGATGGGGTGGTCCGGTCGGTGGCTTCCCGGACTAGAGATCGATCGTCTGGTGCGAACCGCTTGAGTCGGTCAGCGCCACGCGTGAACGCGGTGCGCGGAAGTCAACGTCGAGCGTGCAGGTCTCGGCTCCGGCTGCCCACGACATGCGGAGCCCGCTTTCGATCGCGACCGCGACAAAGTTGCCGTCGAACGCGGCATGCGAGTTGCGAAGCCGGATCAGCCGTTCAAGGCGCTGGACAACGCTCCGACCCGTCGCCACCCGGATCTCCTCGCGACTGAAGTTGCGCCGATTGACTTCCCGGCCGTCACCCGTCCGCGCGGCCGCCTCCAGGTCGTTCTCGCCGGCGAGGAGGCCCACGTAGTAGATCTGCGGGATGCCGGGGGCAAAGAGCTGGATGGCGCGGGCGGCGATGTAGGCGTCGTCGTCGCGATCGAGCAGCGAGTAATAGGTCCCGCGGATCTGGTGTACATCGAACCCGTCGCGATCCTGGTGCTCCTGCGACACGATGAGGCTCAGGTTGCCGCCGCGCGCTATGCACGTTTCCACGACCCGCCTCACCTCGGCTCCGTCATAGAGGCCGTCCATGTCGGGCTTGACGGGCACCCCGTCATGACAGTCGAGCATCGTGAACTGGCGCGCCGGCCTTGCCGCGAGGTAGGCGGCGAGGCGAACCGGCGAGCGCAGGATGAGTGCCTCGAGGATCCGGTACGGCAGGATGAAGTCGTAGATCCAGGATCCGCGCCCCGCGAGGTCCCGCTGGATCGCCTCGCATGCGTGCACCTCCGGGAGGATCGTCATGTCGTACCACCCGGCCAGCCCGTCGAGCCAGGCCAGGATCTCGTCGGTCTCGGGCTCGACGCAGAAGCAGCTCGTCCCGGCCCGCTTGGCGAGATAGCCGACCGCGTCGAGTCGGACGATCCGGACGCCATTCGAGCTGAACCGCTCGAAGATCCGCTCGATCACCGTCCGAAACCGCGGCGAGCGCCAGTCCATGTCGATCTGCTCGGACGGATCGGTCTTGCCGAACGTCGTCCAGACCGGCAGCGGCGCCGGGGGCGTCCCCACCGGGAACGTGGACCAGGGCCGCGGCCTGCGCAGGAAGATCCGGTCGAGGTCGGCCTGGACGGGCACTCCGTCTGGCCAGACCTTGTCGAGCGTGATGAACAGGTCCGCCCACTCGGAGTCGCGACCCCGCGCCAGGTAGTCGACGAAGTACGGCGAGCGGCTCGAGATGTGGTTGACCATCAGGTCGAGCAGGAGGTCGTGCGACTGCCCGAGCCTCCGGACGTCCTCCCACGTCCCGAACCGGGGGTCAATCTCGTCGTAGCTGAGCGGGGCGAAGCCGCGGTCGCCCGACGATGGGAATGGCGGCAGGATGTGGATCCCGCCTTCGAAGCACCCCGGGAAGTGCTCGTCGAGGACGCCAGCCATGCTTCGCAGGTCACCGCCCAGGCTGTCCGGATACGTGATGAGCTGGACCTTGTTCTTCACCTGCATGAAGTCGGCCTCACGCTGCCCGGATGACGTCGAAGTCGCGCGTCAGCACGAAGTCGGCCAGGGCACGGTGACCGGCGATGATCTTGTGCTCGACCTCGAGCACACCCTCGATGAACGGGTCGGCCGCCTCACTGCCGCGATTGCGCCGTTGACGGTGCTCGAGCGTCTCGAGGCGATTCCGGGCGATGAAGATCCGGCGATCGACATGCCGGAGCAGGGACACGTAGGTGCCCTCGACGATCACAACCGCCACCCCCTCCAGCGAGACCACCTCCATCGCTGCCGAGTTTCGGTCGTAGTCGATCACCGGCTTCTCGATCTCGCTCGCCCCGGCACGCGCCGCGTCGACGTTCGCCTGCAGCAGGTCGAAGCGCACCTCGGCATGCGGCCCGAGCCACTCGGGGTCAGCGCGCCGGCGTTCGTCGTTGGACTTCGGAGGCAGGACGAAGTAGTCGTCCTGGCCGAGGACGACCGAGGCCACGCCGAGCTGGAGCAGCTGATCGGCGAGGGCGGCGGCGGTCTCCGACTTGCCGGATCCGGATTCTCCGGCGACCGTGACGAGGAAGCGCCCGCCCTTGGCGTGGATGGCGTCGACCAGGTCTGCCGCGATCTGCGCTGCCGCTCGTCGGTGATGGGCCTCGATGACCAGTACGTCACCCTTCATGCATGATTCCGCCTGAGCTCGGGTGGTGGTGCGCGGCAAACCCGGCCACGGATGACCTGGCGACCGGGAAGGCCGGGGTCGCGGCGAGGCCCAGGGCGGCCGTCCAACGCGTCGGAGGTGCGTCAGCCATCGAGCACCGTCCGCAGGGCCTCGACGAGTGACCGCGCCCGGGCGTCTCCGTACCCGCCCATCTGGTTGCTTACGTACCCGAAGCTCGCACCGTAGTCCACGTCGGCGAATGCGAGCTGTCCGCCGGCGCCGGTGTGCCCGAAGCTGCCGGGCCCCAGGAGCGGTTGCGCCGGCGCCGAGGAGATCTGGAACCCCGTCCCCCAGCGGGCGCCGTCGTCCGGCTGGCCCGTGAGCTGCGGGCCGGCGGAGAGGACGCGGAGACCATCCGCGATCGATGCGGGAGTGAGCAGCGGCGAGCCGCCATCCACCCCGGTCACGCAGGCCGCGTACAGCTTCGCTAGGGACTCGGCCGAGCTGATGCCGCCCGCGCCGGGGATCTCAGCAGCCTGGATGACCGGGTTGTTGAACGTCACCTGGCCGTCACCACTCGGGAACGCGAACGCCTTGCCCAGCGACATGGTGCGGATGATGCGGGGGTCGTTCCCGAAGCTCGCGAAGCCCTTGGCGAACTCCGAGTCGTCGTCCGGGAGCGGCGGCTCCATCCACGCGACGTGGCGCCGCTCCGCATCCGGGATCCCGATCCACGTGTTCAGGCCCAGCGGATCGCCCAGGGCCCGGCGGAAGTTGGTTCCTGCGCTGAGGCCGGTGATGCGGCGGATCACCTCGCCCAGCAACCAGCCGATGGTGGACGCGTGGTAGGCGTGTCCGTCCGCCGGCGCGTGGTGCGGGGACTGCGCCTCGATCGCGTGGATGACCGGGTCCCACGCCACGACGTCGTCAAGCGTCAGGTCCGTATCGAGGTACGCCAGCCCTGCCCGGTGCGCCATCGCGTCGCGGACCGTGATCCGCTGCTTGCCGGCCTGCGCAAACTCGGGCCAGTAGTGCGCGATCGGCGCGTCGAGGTCCAGCCTCCCCTCCTGGACGAGGAGGTACGCGCAGATGGCCATGATGCCCTTGGTACATGAGAAGATCACCGTCGCGGTGTCGTGCTCGTACGCCCTGCCGGTCCGGCGGTCGGCGATCCCGGCCCAGAGGTCCACGACCGGCCGTCCACCGACATACGCCGTGCAGCCGGCGCCCACGTCCTGGCGCTCCCGGAAGTTCTTCACGAACTCGTCCATGACTGGGCCGAAGCCGTCGTCGACATCGCCGTGCACGGCGAGGCCGTGCGTCTCGTGCGCGTTGGTCACGCGGGACCTCCTTTGGAGTAGAGGCGGCCGGATCAGCCCTTGACCGAGCCCTGGAGCAGGGCCGTGATGACCTGGCGCTGGAAGATCACGAAGACGATCAGCGTGGGCAGCAGGATCAGGATCGACCCAGCACACAGGAGCGGGATGTCCGTCGCCCATTGCCCCTGGAAGGCGCCCAGCGCTCCCGCGACCGTCCGTTGCTTGGGATCGTCGACGAGCACGAGAGCGATCAGGAACTGGTTCCACGTCCAGACCGACATCAGGATCCCGAGCGAGACGATGGCCGGAGTTGCCAGCGGGACGTGGATTCGCCAGAAGAGGTCCCACGTCCCTGCGCCATCGACACGAGCAGCCTCGGAGAGCTCCTTGGGCATGTTGACGAAGTGGGCCCGCATCCAGAACACCGCGAACGGCATGTACAGGCCGATCAGCGGAAGGATGATCGCGAGCCGGGTGTTCAGGATCCCCAGCTGCCGGGCGATGTAGTAGAGCGGGGTGATGATCACCTCGAACGGCAGCGTCAGCCCGAAGATGAACAGCACGAGCAGGAGCCCGCCTCCGGGGATCCGCAGGTGGCCGATCGCGAAACCGGCCATCGTGGAGATCACGAGGGCGATCGGGACCACGCCCAGGACGATCGTCAGGCTCGAGACCATGAGCGTGCCCATGCTGGACTGGTTGAAGGCCTTGACGAAGTTGCCCCACTGGGGATCTGCCGGCCACTCGAGTCCACCCGGCACGGACCCGGACGGATGGAGTGCCGTGGTGAACAGGCTGAGGAACGGCAGCACCGTGACCGCCATGAGGACGACCAGGAGAAGGCGCCCGGTCCACAGCTCGCCGCGCGCGACCTTCACGAGTCACTCTCCCGGATAAGTCGCTGGATCGGCGAGATGACGATGAGGACCAGCACCACCAGGACCATGGCGAGGGCGGAAGCCGTTCCGACATCCCTGGCCACGAAGGACAGGATGTAGATCTTGAGCCCGGGCACCATGGTGGCGAGCCCGGGGCCACCGTTGGTCGAGATGTAG
>Ga0302321_100006718_pt1 | contig 10132 bp, 12 predicted proteins | sample Fen_T0_1_FD_202505 | JGI IMG/M metagenome (GOLD analysis project Ga0302321, IMG submission 202505) | Peat permafrost microbial communities from Stordalen Mire near Abisko, Sweden - Fen_T0_1 | ecosystem: Environmental > Terrestrial > Soil > Wetlands > Permafrost | place: Sweden: Abisko... | reverse complement strand
TTAGCCAAAACCGCACATAAAAAGGGAATTACACGCAAATTTTCAAAAATCGGCTTTTCAGGCTGATTGATGTTAAAGGGCGCTACTGCTTAGCTCTGCTTTACTGTGAGTTTTGCAAGAGGCTCAAATTATAAGTATCAGATACACCCCGCCATTGGTCATGCGATTTTACACCATCTACCAAAACCTCCAGTCAGGTTGAACTATTCAACCATCAGATTTAGATTGATTGTTCCTTGATCCACTCTTTCCAAGGTGGTATCAATTCTAGCCTGCCAACCCCGCCCAGCTTTTTTAAAAGCCACCACAACATCGGGCGATAAGCGTATCGTAATCCACCATTTCGTTACCGTCGATTTTGGCCTTCCAACGTGTCTTAGCTTTGTAACCTCAGTGCCTGATAGCTCATAAAGGCCGTAAGGCGCAATAAGCCATCACTATTGCGGCCTACGAGACTGCAATCTCATCAACTCCTCAACCCTGACCAAATCCTCCGCCGTATCAACCCCAGCAGCCGGAGTTTTCTCTACGATTTTTACCCTAATCGCCTCGCCATGCCAAAGAATGCGAAGTTGTTCCAAGGATTCAACCTTTTCTAGTACTGAAGGCTCCCACTGGCAATAGCGTTGAAGAAAATTAACGGTGTAAGCATACATGCCGATATGGCGGTAATAAGTCGTCCTTTCCGAAACTTGTTTGCCTTTCTGGGCAAAGCCATCCCTGTCCCAGGGGATAGGTGCACGGCTGAAATACAGCGCATATCCAGCCTTGTTTAAAACCACTTTCACTGCATTGGGATTGAATATTTCCTCAAAATCGACGATTTTAGCGGCCAATGTGGCTATCCCCGCTTGCTGTTGGCCGTCCAAAACTGCCGCAAGTTCTTGGATAATTTCTGGAGGAATCAAAGGTTCATCGCCCTGCAAATTAACGATAATTTCATGCCCCGCCCAGCCGCTTTGCTCGACAATCTCGGCAATCCGTTCCGTACCACTTTGGTGATCCGCTCGCGTCATGACGACCCGTACACCCAAATCGGTGACCGTTTGAAATATCCGCTCATCATCGGTGACAACCACAACTTCTTCTGCTCCCGCCTGTTGTGCCCTTGCACAGACATGGGCGATCATGGGCTTACCAGCAATATTGATCAGCGGTTTGCCCGGCAAGCGGGTGGACGCATAGCGAGCTGGAATAACGACCTTAAAGCGTAGCGTCATTTGTATAAGGCATCGGCTTCTTCGGTCGTTAATTCACGGGCTTCATCTTCCAGCATTACAGGAATGTCGTCCTGGATGGGAAAAGCCAAACGGTCAGCCCTGCATATAAGTTCCTGATTGGCCTTGTTATAGATCAATCGGCTTTTGCATAAAGGACAAGCCAGGATATCGAGTAATTTTTTATCTATCATGTTTTTTGTCTAAGTAAGTCTAAAAGTTGTTGCCCGAAAGCAGGTTCAGGAACGGCTTTCACTGGCAGATACCAATGATGTTGTCCGGCAAAGTGGGTGCATTTTACCGCATCCTTTTCGGTCATTAACACGGGTTTATCATCGCCAAATTCAATATCACTACGCTGAAACTGATAATGGTCGGGAAAACTATGCGTTGTACAAATCAAGCCATTCGATTCGAGTAATTTAAAAAACCGTTCTGGATTCCCTATACCTGCTAATGCGTGGCATTCAATTCCTCGAAATTCTTGCAACGGTTTAATCTCACCTGTACTCAGGTTTATAGCCGTATCGCCAACTAACTGCATGGAAAACTCGTTGTCTCCATACTTATTGCCATTAACAACAATGAAGTCAACGCTACTTAATCGTGAAATGGGTTCACGCAAAGGCCCTGCTGGTAAACAGTAGCCGTTACCAAAACGCCGTTCACCATCGACTACTGCAATTTCAATATCCCGATTGAGTTTATAGTGCTGGAGGCCATCATCAGATAACACCACAGTACAATCGAATTTGGTTAACAATTTTTTTGCCGATTCGACTCGTGACGGGCCAACAACCAAAGGCAATCGGGTTTGTTTAGCTATCAATAAGGCTTCATCGCCAACTTTACTGACATCGCTATTCTCATTCACAATTTGCGGCCAGGTCTCAGATTGCCCACCATAACCTCGGCTGATTATGCCTGGTTTGTAACCCGCATTTTTAAGCAATTCGGCTAACCAGATGATTAGTGGCGTTTTACCTGTTCCACCCACCGTTATATTGCCGACGACAATAACCGGAACTGGCAAGGTGAGGCTTTTTAATATGCCACGTCGGTATAAATATCGCCTGATCCTAACAATGTCAGAAAATATATAGGCAAACGGCAACAACAATATGCCAAGAAAGGCATCCTTATACCAAATGTCCTCCGCCCATCGACTCCAAGTTTTTTTCATTCTTCGGTCTTAGCCTCTTGCGTAGCGAAAGTAATATGGCTAAAGCCGACTTGTCCGGCAACATCCAGCACGGTCATCACCGACTGATGGGGTGTTTTAGCATCGGCACTGATAATGAATGGAATGTCTTTTGCTTGGGCGGCAAGTCTTGGTAATTCACGCATTAATGTCTCCCGGCTCTGATCGGGTAATTTACGGCTATGGTCATCGCTTCCCGTCAGATAATAATCGCCTTTGGCATCGATGATTACGGTCACGTTTTTAGGATGGTTTTCAGCTTCGGCTCCGCTGGCTTCCGGGAGCTTGATCTTCACTTCAGTATGCCGGTTAAACGTGGTCGAAACCATGAAAAAAAGCAACAGTACAAATAAAACATCAATCATTGAGATCAATGTTATATCAACTTTTTCTCTCTTTTTTCGCCGAAATTTCATCAGGATGCCTCGTCACGATCCCCGTGTAACACATCGATCAGTTTTAAGGCTTCCTCTTCCATGCTGACAACGAATTCATCCACCAAGCGTTCGAAATAACGATGGAAGATCAAGCTGGGTATGGCAACCGTTAATCCCGCTGCGGTGGTGATCAAGGCGACCGAAATCCCGCCCGCCAAAGAACTGGGGTCGCCAGCGCCGTGCTTCATCATGGAAGAAAATATTTCTATCATACCGAAGACTGTACCCAATAAACCCAACAATGGACCAACGGCCGCAATAGTACCCAACGCATTAAGAAAGCGCTCAAGATCATGGGCAACCTTACGGCCAGCCTCTTCCATGCAATCCTTCATCACTCGTCGTCCGTGGCTGCTATTAGCAAGTCCAGCTGCCAGAACATATCCCAACGGCGAACTGGTTTTTAAACGTCGTAAGGTAGGCTCGTCCATTTTATTTTCCATATACAGTTTCCTAACCTGCGGGAGCAATTCCGGCGGCAGTATTTTTTTTCTTTGCAACGACCAAAAACGTTCGCCGACGATAGCCATCGCGATAACCGAACTCAAAATGATAGGCAGCATCATCCAACCGCCGCTTTTTATGATTTCAAACACTATAATTCCCGAATATTAGAACCTTATATAAGGTACAAGGTGACTGGAGGAAGGTGCAAGTTTTTTTGACACAGCTTTCCTTACCTCAAGTGTAGCAACAATCTTCCCGGCCTACCCAAATATAAGCAATCACAAAAGCAAATCCGCAACTGATTGCGGCGATAGAATAGATAGCATGAGACCCTAATGGTTCCCAATACTGACCACTAAACAGGCTACCTAACATACCACCCAAACCAAAACTGAGGCTATGATACAAAGCCTGCCCCTTAGCTTGATGCTGATGGTCGAAAAAGCGATGCACGAAATGGATAGCCGCAATATGCGTCCCTCCGAACGTGGCGGCATGAAGCAATTGGGCAAATATCAGCAAACCAAGATTTTCGACATAACCACCAATCAATACCCAGCGCAATATGGCAAATATCAAGCTGGTCAACAGGATGCCGCGCAAAGAATAGCGCTTTAATAAGCCCTTCATAAACAAAAACAAAACAATTTCGGCAATAACACCCAAAGACCAAAGTAAGCCAGTTGTCGTCGTCGAATAAAGATGTTCTTTCAAGTAAATCGAATAAAAAACATAATAAGGCGCATGGGCAAATTGGACTAGGATATACACCAATAGGAAGGCCAATACTTCCGGTTTTTTGATGATGCTGGCTATACGAGCTGGATTGTGGTCATGGCTAACACTGCGACTTTCGGGTGTGACTAAGGTTGTCAACCAAGTGAAGGCCAGTAAACCAGTGATCATGATGGGTAACAGCAGTATGGGTTGGCTATCCAGTAACTTACCCACGCCGACTACTGTCAGTATAAATCCAACCGAACCCCATAAGCGGATGCGGCTGTAGCGATGCGCTTCTGCCTGTAAATGCGACAAAGTCGTCGCCTCGTACAGCGGCAATGGCGCATTCCAGAAAAAACTAAAGCCAATCGTTAACCATGCGAATTCCATATAGCTATGGATAGCCAAAAACCCGGCAAACAGGAGCGCCGCAAAAAACGATGTCCAGCGGATGATTCGCAGATTTTTCCGGGTATGGTCGCCAATCCAACCCCACAAATTAGGGGCAATGATTTTGGTGCCCACCAAAAGCGCAGATAACTGGCCTATTTCGGCGGGATTAAAGCCATTTTCCTTGAGGTATAAACTCCAATAAGGGATGAAAGCGCCCAGCGTGGCGAAATAGCAGAGGTAGAAGCTGGAGAGTCGCCAGTAAGGTACTGCCATTTAGAAACCACACTGTAGGGTGCATTTTATGCACCATAAGAAGCTGTTATTCATTTAATCAAGTGCAAAGATTTGCCATCAGATAATGCATTAGCATGGTTTTTAGTGTATGAAATGCACCCTACTTCACTCACCAAAACCTGTTAATTTCTCATCATCAGACACACCCGCCCAATCCGCGCCATAAACGCCTTGTCCGACATAACGATGAAATGTCGAATACGGCCAATCGGACGCTTTTTTAACCAAGCCATGTTTCACCGGATTGTAATGGATGTAATCGATATGTTTTTGAAAATCGCTTTCGTCCCGGATTTGATGCTCCCAAAACCGACGTTGCCAAAAAGTTGATTCCTTTCTTTTTAGCTTTGAGGGTTTCATCCATTCGTCGCGTCTTAATTCCGGGTTACATTGTTTGGTAACAAATCGTTTGATTAACGCCCAACGGATACCAAAATCGGCATCATCAGGCGGTAATGTCCAAATGGTGTGAAGATGGTCGGGCAGCAAAACCCAGGCATCGATGGTAAATGGGTTTGTAAGTTGGGTAGCCTTAATCGCTTCCCGCAATGCGGCACGAACCCGTTCGTTACATAAAATTGCTTGCCGACGATAAGTAACAACCGTAAAAAAATAAGTCCCGCCCTTGGCATTCGCCCGCCGATATTCAGACATCACATCGTAGGGTGCATTTTATGCACCATAAGGCGTTGTTATTATGAGTAAGTGCATAGATTTATCATCAGGGGCAAATATTGGCGTAGTTTTGGTGCATGGAATGCACCCTACAGGGCTACATGGCTTATTCGCCCAATCTATGAGTTTTGTAAACAATGCGTAAAGTCAAAGCAACGGGCGTAAGAATTGCTCGAGCAGCGAATTGTAGCGCTGGATGTTTGCGTACAACTTTAGCGGCAGTAGGGCCATGCTGGTTGTAAAGTTCAATGAAATTGCGGCCAACCTTAAAATTTATCAAAACCTTATCACGATAGGCACGAAATATTTCAACAATTGGATGGTGCGGATCTGTATAGACTGCCGTGGTAACGAAGCATTCCGAAGGACTTTGTCCAAATTCCGTTTTAAATTTATGTCCATTAACAGTGCCCTCAAGTGTGCCATGAGTCACCCGACCTGAGCCAACAATGTTGCATTGATATTTAAAAACTTTAGTATTACCAGAATGGACAACCTTATCTGCTTCTGTAAATGGATTCCCATTCGTACCTACGAGAATATTTCCATCGTTAAAATAGATTGGATAAAGAAGACCGCCATGATAACTGCCTTCTGTATACCCGTATCTCACACTTATGCAATATATTGGGTAAGGACTAGTGTTACGAATAGTAAACGTAACACTTGTATAGCCAAGGCCGTCAGGCTTTGCATTAAAGGAAACAAGAATTTGCTTTGGCTCAAAATTTTGCATATAGCTACTCCGTTTTATACTTAAATTAGCAATTAGAACAGGGTATGGCTCGCTTCACAGATTAAGCGATATAAAATTTATGTTTTTTCATGGTGTCCCCAACATAGGTTAGTGGTGAGAAACGCACTACAACGTAATACCGATTATATGTTAGGGTTCACAGGTTAATCCCATTAACCTACAGGTTTATCTCAAAACCGCCAATCCCGAATCCACCCCAAAACACTGCGCCCGATGCCGTAAATAATGATCCATGAGGATAATCGCCATCATGGCTTCTGCTATTGGCGTGGCGCGGATGCCAACGCAGGGGTCGTGACGGCCTTCGGTGATGACTTCGACCGGCTCGCCATGAATGTTGATGCTGCGCCCGGGCAGGCGCAGGCTGGAGGTGGGTTTTAGGGCAATACTGGCGGTAATCGGCTGGCCGCTGGAAATTCCGCCCAAAATCCCACCCGCATGGTTGCTTAAAAAACCGTCGGGCGTTATTTCATCGCGGAATTCAGTGCCTTTGGTGTTGACACAATCAAAGCCGCCACCAATTTCCACGCCCTTGACGGCATTAATGCTCATTAAGGCATGAGCCAAATCCGCATCCAGGCGGTCGAATATGGGTTCGCCCAATCCTGGCGGCACATTGGTTGCGACGACTTCAATCCGTGCGCCAATGGATTCGCCCTCTTTACGTAAGGCATCCATGTAGGCTTCCATCTGGGCGACTTTATCCGCATCGGGGCAAAAGAATGGATTGCTGTGGATAATATCCCAATCAACGGTTTCAATTTTGATAGGTCCCAACTGCGATAAATAACCGCGAATTTCTATTCCGGCAATTTCACGCAGGTATTTTTTGGCAATGCCCCCCGCCGCCACGCGCATTGCAGTCTCACGCGCTGATGAACGTCCACCACCACGATAATCCCTAAAGCCGTACTTATGTTGGTAGGTGTAATCGGCATGTCCAGGTCGGAAGGTTTCAGCAATTTTGGAATAATCTTTAGAACGTTGATCGGTATTTTCGATTAACAAGCCGATTGGCGTACCCGTGGTAAGGCCTTCAAACACGCCGGAAAGAATTTTGACCGCATCAGCTTCCTTACGTTGGGTAGTGTGCCTTGAAGTGCCGGGTTTCCTGCGATCCAGGTCATTTTGTAGATCGGCTTCAGTCAACGCCATCCCTGGAGGACAACCATCAACTATACAGCCTATCGCAGGGCCGTGACTTTCACCAAACGAGGTGACGGTAAATAATTTTCCTATCGTGTTTCCAGACATATCAATACTTTGTTTTAAATGAGGGCGTTAGCAAAATCTTGATGATATTCATTAACCTGTTCAGCGGTCAGCAAAAAAACGCCATCACCGCCGCGTTCAAAATCCAGCCAGTAAAAAGGCACGGTGGGGAAAGCCTGCTGCAAAGTTTCGGCACTGCTGCCGACTTCGACGACTAATATTCCCTGCGGCGACAAATAATCTTTTGCTTCCACTAATATGCGTACGACAATGTCCAGCCCGGAATCACCCGCAACAAAACCGATTTCTGGTTCGGCATGAAACTCGGCAGGAAGTTGCTGCCATTCTTCAATAGCCACATACGGTGGGTTACTGACAATAATATCGTACTGCACATCCGGTAACGCATCGAACAAATCCGACTGATACAGCATCACGGCATCATTGAGCTGATGTTTGTCTACATTAATTTCGGCAACCGAAAGTGCATCGGTCGATATATCCACCGCATCGACTTCAGCTTCTGGGAAAGCATAAGCACAAGCGATTGCAATACAGGCACTGCCGGTACATAAATCTAAAATCCGGCCCACTTGATCTTCTTCCACCCATGGAGCAAACCGTTGTTCGATGAGTTCGGCAATAGGTGATCGGGGTACTAATACCCGTTCGTCAACATAGAAAGACAATCCGGCAAAGATCGCTTCGTGCGTGAGGTATGCGGCGGGTAAGCATTCTTTTATCCGTTTTTCGAAAATAGTTACAACAGCTTGCCGTTCTTCTATCGTTAGCACCGACTGCAAATAAAATTCGCTTAAATTATAAGGTAAGTGCAATGTATGCAGCACCAGCGCAGCGGCTTCATCCAGCGCTGTTGCAGTACCATGACCAAAATTTAGTTTAGCTTCAGTAAAGCGACTTGCACCCCAGCGGATATAATCACGTAGAGTAGTCAAAGACGACAAAACCTCGGATAATAGTGTATTCATGATTCTGGAAAAACGGACAAATTCAAAGCTGTAAGGCAGCTGATTTTAAACTAAAGCGGGGGGTAATGCCGGAATATTAGCGAATGTCTCTAAGCCGGATTGGGCTTGCCGTCTAATCCGCAAGTTTTCCCGTAGGGTTCAAAGATAGCGTAGCCTAAAAACCTTCGTGACGGAATTAGCCTTCATCCCTGCGTGTGTGATGGATTAAACAGCACTTTCACACCTCGCGCGTGAAACTGCCTTACAGTGTTAAAATTAAATTCGCCAATGATTAATTACATACTAAAAGCAAGAAAGGATATTTATCCAAATCTATCGATAAGAAATATTTACAATTCATTACTTTTTATTTTTAAGTGCTTCCTGCACTTTAGCACCATCGCCGAGTTTATAAAAACAATCAAAATGACTCACTATTCTCATATTTTGTCTGTAAGTCCGAATGTGCTTGGGTTTGTAGTTTGGCCGTATATTCACAATCAATGGCCTACAAAAAAGCGTTTTGAAGCCATATCGACACATTACCAACTGCTCGAAAAGCTGCCTAAATACTTAGGTTCGGCTGATGCTACCCCAATACAACTTATAGATTTAAATCATTACTCTGAAAAGTTATATGTAGTGATAGATAAGCCGGAGTGGTTCATCCGTGAGGGTGAAATTACGGTAAATCTTTTTAAAAATGACTTAAGGGTGATGTCTATTGCTTTTTCTTTTGGGTATTCGGAAAAAGGTTTGACTATATTTATAGGCTGCGTTCAAGGTATTCATTCAGGAGTTTCTTCAGCAGAGTCTTTGGGGATACTTAAAAACCTAACAAAAGACCTTGATGGCCTAAGGCCTAGAAACTTATTAATTCAAGTAGTTCAGATGATAGGGCTTTCAGTAGGCGTTAAGGCAATACGTGGAATTTCGGAAAGCAATAGGCAACATCGCCACAGGTATTTCAAACAATATTTAGCGACAATTTCTTCAGCAAATTATGATGATATTTGGTTAGATATTAAAGGGATAAAGTTAGAAGATGGCTTTTTTGAACTACCTATCAACTCCAAAAGACGCGAATTATCTGATATTTCTTCGAATAAACGCGCGCAATATCGTAGGAGGTATTTGATGCTGGACAACATAAAACAGCAAATTTCCAACCTATCTAAATTGCAAGATAAGTTTTCATAATGACACCACCAACAGAGATCAAGATTACAGCCAGCCATTCGACCTCTTGATTGAGACCTTCTACATCAGGACTCCTGATGAATCTAGCTACACACTCACTTTCACCTCTCTCAGCAGGTCGAGGCAATATACCTCGACCGCAGGGTTTCCCGTATGGTTCAAAGATAGCGCAGTGTCAAAACCTTCGTGACGAGTTACAAACCCTGTCCTGCATGGAGCATCATGTTACCCTTAATGAATCAGGAGTTTTTGCGCTCTTTCTTTTAATCAATTTCCTCAATAAAAGTATTCACAATTGGCACTTGGACATAATGTTTTTTGTCGTCCCAAAAGTAGTAATAACCCTTTTCACTGGAAGTCACCTTACCATTTTTAATCGCCCAAGTTTTAGTTGTTGTGCCATTGGCATAGGTAACTAAATAATCACCATCCATAAACTCAACTACTTTCCTGGATAGTTGATTTTGCTGATCTTGCGTACAACTCGCCAACAACATTAAGCCTATCACGTAAATAATTTTCATAGAGTAACCCTCGAACAATCTGTCTGTATTAAAAGTAATTTTTTAAATGGGAACAATGCCACTACCTGCTTTCTTATAGCCAATCGG
>Ga0302321_100006717_pt1 | contig 10133 bp, 7 predicted proteins | sample Fen_T0_1_FD_202505 | JGI IMG/M metagenome (GOLD analysis project Ga0302321, IMG submission 202505) | Peat permafrost microbial communities from Stordalen Mire near Abisko, Sweden - Fen_T0_1 | ecosystem: Environmental > Terrestrial > Soil > Wetlands > Permafrost | place: Sweden: Abisko... | reverse complement strand
CACGTATCTCAATTCAATTTATTACGGCCGCAGCCTGGTTTCTGTACGTGAAGCTGTTTTGAAAGAGTTGCAAGACGACCAGGAGCGCATGAATCAGGCTATGCTGGATGCGATAAAAATGGCGCAATTGACTTTTGAATCAGCGGATGAAAAAGATGATTATGTGTTGACCGGTGAAACCAATTTAATGGGTTTTTCCGAGTTGTCGGACAGAGATCATTTGAAAAAACTGTTTGATGCCTTTAGTCAGAAGCAGGATGTCATTCATCTTCTGGATCAGTCAATGAAGGCTGAGGGCGTGCAGATTTTTATAGGCGAAGAATCCGGTTATCAGGCATTCGACCATTGCAGTTTGGTTACCTCTTCCTATTCTGTCAATGACGAAATAGTCGGTGTACTCGGCGTAATCGGGCCGACACGTATGGCATACCAGAAAATTATTCCGTTTGTCGATATTACGGCAAAATTATTAGGTGCGGCCTTGAATCCAAAAACAACGACCCCATGATAGGTAACACTATTTTTTGTGCGTTTTTTAGGCACGTTACCACAACTATTTTAAGGAACATTAGAAATGAGTATTGATCAGGAAGCACCTGAGTCACCGGTTGAAGCTGAAGCCGGGATTGAAAATGAAACGGTCAATGAAGAGCTTCCACACACTGAAGTAGGTGAGCATGAGTACACGATTGAAGAGCTGAAGCAAGAATTAGAGGAAGCCAAGCAAAAAGCGCATGACAACTGGGATAAAGCAGTTCGAACCCAGGCGGAAATGGAAAACCTGAAAAGAAGAACACAAAAAGACCTGGAAGATGCCCATAAGTTTGCGTTGACCAGTTTTGCCAAGGAATTATTGCCGGTATATGACAGCCTTGTTCTGGGTTTGCAAGCCGCATCAGGCGATAGCGAGGACGTAAAAAAGTTTCGGGAAGGTAGTGAATTAACTATCAAACAGTTCGAAGCATTGTTTCCAAAATTTAACATCGTTGCTATTGATCCATTGGGACAACCTTTTAACGCTGAACAACATCAAGCGATGCTAATGCAAGCGGTAGAAGGCGCGGAACCCAATACGGTCGTTAATGTGTTTCAAAAAGGTTATATGCTGAATGGACGTTTGTTACGACCGGCTATGGTGGTGGTAGCAAAAGCGGCAGAAAAACCATCAGAAGATAATGCGTAGGCTTGAACACCATAAAACAGCCCCCATATCGAAAACAACTTAAACATTTTTTAAACAAATTCAAGTCTGGAGCATTCAATGGCTAAAATAATTGGCATAGATTTAGGAACCACCAACTCGTGTGTGGCAGTGCTGGAAAACGGCGTGGCCAAAGTAATTGAGAACAGCGAAGGTGCACGTACCACGCCTTCTATTATCGCCTTTAGTAGTGATGATGAAGTGTTAGTGGGACAATCGGCAAAACGTCAGGCGGTCACCAATCCAAAAAATACACTGTTTGCGATTAAACGTTTGATCGGTCGTCGTTTTAAAGATGATGTCGTGCAAAAAGACATCAAAATGGTACCGTACAAAATCATCGAAGCAGAAAACGGTGACGCCTGGGTAGAAGTGCATGGTAAAAAAATGGCTTCGCCGGAAATTTCAGCGCGTATTTTAATGAAGCTGAAAAAAGACGCGGAAGCTTATTTAGGTGAAACGGTCACCGAAGCGGTTATAACCGTACCGGCTTATTTTAACGATTCACAACGTCAAGCGACTAAAGATGCAGGCCGTATTGCAGGTTTGGAAGTCAGACGTATTATTAACGAACCGACGGCCTCCGCGCTGGCATTCGGTATGGATAAGCCTAAAGGTGATACTAAAATCGCAGTCTATGACTTGGGCGGCGGTACCTTTGATATTTCCATTATTGAAATTGCCGAAATAGATGGCGAACACCAGTTTGAAGTATTATCAACTAATGGTGACACCTTCCTGGGTGGGGAAGATTTTGATTCGCGCATTATTGAATTTTTGGCGGCCGAATTTAAAAAAGACAGCGGTGTCGATGTGCACAACGATCCACTTGCACTGCAACGCTTAAAAGAAGCGGCAGAAAAAGCCAAGATCGAATTGTCTTCAAGTCAGCAAACTGATGTCAATTTGCCTTACATCACTGCGGATGCCTCAGGTCCCAAGCATTTAAATGTTAAATTGACCCGTGCCAAACTGGAATCTTTGGTTGAAGAACTGATTAATCGTACTAAAGGCCCTTGTGAAATGGCACTTAAAGACGCAGGTCTTAAAGCCTCTGAAATCAATGATGTGATTTTGGTGGGCGGTCAAACGCGTATGCCAAAAGTGCAGGAAATGGTCAAAAGCATTTTCGGTCAAGAACCCCGTAAAGATGTTAACCCGGATGAAGCGGTTGCTTTAGGTGCGGCGATCCAGGCGGGTGTTTTAGCTGGCGATGTTAAAGATGTGTTGTTGCTGGACGTTATTCCCTTGTCTCTGGGTATAGAAACAATGGGCGGCATTATGACCAAGTTGATTGAAAAAAATACCACCATTCCAACCAATGCGTCACAAGTATTTTCTACCGCCGATGACAATCAAACTGCGGTCACCATTCATGTTCTCCAAGGTGAGCGTGAAAAAGCAGCGGCTAATAAATCACTCGGCCGTTTTGATTTAGCCGATATTCCACCTGCATCGCGTGGTATTCCGCAAATTGAAGTGTCTTTTGATATTGATGCCAACGGTATATTGAACGTATCGGCTAAAGACAAGGCAACCGGTAAGAAGCAATCGATTATTATTAAAGCGTCCAGTGGCTTGTCGGATGATGAAGTAGATCGCATGATTAAAGATGCCGAAGCCCATGCTGATGAAGACCGTAAACTGACTGAATTAGTCCACGCTCGTAATCATGCGGACGGAATGATACATGCCACTGAAAAATCCATGAAAGAATTGGGTGATCAAGTCGGCGCTGATGAAAAAACCAGCATTGAACATGCTATTGAGGCTCTGAAAGAAGCCGTTAAAGGTGATGATAAAGACGCCATTGAAGCTAAAACCAATGACTTGACCGAGTTGTCGGGTAAACTGGCAGAACGCGTTTATGCTCAAAAAGCAGGTGCTGAAGGCGGTGAAGCTCATCATGACAGCGGCTCTTCATCGCATCATGCAGCGGATGACGGCGTTGTTGATGCTGAGTTTGAGGAAGTTAAGGACGACGATAAAAAGTAATACATTAAAAGTAGGGTGGATCGCCTTAAGGTGATTCACCACTACGCTTGAGTTAAATTCTTAGCTAAAAAATAATGTTCACTGGGTTAACAATCTGGCGAAGGTTGAGGCAAATAACAATGGAGATGCCTCCACGACCACCTTTCTTCAGTAGGTTAGGCCTGTTTTTAACAAGTACCAAGCGGTAAATGAGTGGGTGATTTGATTATCGAACTGCCGGAGTGAATTATGAATATCAAAACCCTCTACGAACAAGACTTTTATTCATGGATACAGCATCATGTTGCTTTACTGAAAGACTCGCGTTTCGACGAGATTGATTAGATGAAGATTTTTATCCTGGCAACAAATAAAAAATTTTTACCTGATGATGAAAACAATAAGTAAATTTATTTTCATGGTTTCCACCCCCCTGTTTGGAAACGACGCACATTAAAACCATTCCGTGCCTACCTTGGGTGCGGCTTCTAATAACCCCGCAGCAATGCTTTATCTCCTGAGCAACCATCAGGAGCGGATTGAAACATGGCAACAAAAGAAGACTTTTACAAACTGCTCAACGTGGATAAAAACGCCAGTGACGCAGAGATCAAGAAAAGCTATCGTAGTATGGCAATGAAGTACCATCCCGATAGAAACGCTGACAATCCGGAAGCCGCTGAAGTTAAATTTAAACAAATCAAAGAAGCTTACGAAGTTTTATCAGACCCTAAAAAACGTTCAGCTTATGACCAGTTCGGCCATGCCGGTGTTGATCCGTCTATGGGTGGCCGTCCCGGTGGATTTGGTGGCGCTGAAGGTTTCAGTGATATATTCGGCGATGTGTTTGGTGATATTTTTGGTGGAGGAGGCAGGCAGCGTAGCAATGTCCAACGTGGCTCAGATTTACGCTATAACCTGGAATTATCGCTGGAAGAAGCCGTTGCCGGAACAGAGACAAAAATCCGTATCCCGGTACTGGTTAGCTGCGGCGAGTGTAACGGTTCGGGCGCAAAAAAAGGCTCAAGTCCGATTATATGCACCACTTGTCATGGACATGGCCAAGTCAGGATGCAACAAGGCTTTTTTTCTGTGCAGCAGGCTTGTCCTACTTGTCGTGGAACGGGCAAGCAAATTAAGGATCCCTGTGGCAAATGTCATGGTCAAGGGCGCATTCAGGAAAACAAAACCTTGTCGGCAAAAATTCCTGCGGGTGTCGATACGGGCGATCGTATTCGCCTGGCTGGAGAAGGAGAAGCAGGCGAACGCGGCGGCCCGGCAGGTGACCTGTACATCGAGATCCGGGTAAAAGAACATGACATTTTCACTCGTGACGGTGCAAACTTATATTGCGAAGTACCTATCAGTTTTGCTACCGCCTGTTTAGGTGATGCGATACAAGTACCTACTTTAGATGGCGAAGTAAAGCTAACCATCCCTCCTGAAACGCAAACCGGAAAATCGTTCAGGTTACGCGGTAAAGGTGTCAAGCAGGTCAGGGGTGGGGCCATCGGTGATTTACTCTGCAAGGTGAGAATTGAAACCCCTGTGCAACTGACCAAAGAACAAAAAGCACTGGTTGAAAAATTGGGCGAATCGTTATCAAGTGGCGGCAAACATCACAGTCCCCAGGAACACTCATGGATTGATGGTGTAAAAAACTTTTTTGATAAGCTGACAGGATAAATCATGATACGTATTGCTGTAGCCGGCGCATCCGGTCGAATGGGGCTATGCTTAATCAGGGCAGCGGTGTTGACTGATAAAGCGGCGCTAGTGGTTGCGCTCGCACGTCCGGATAGTGCCGCAGTAGGTAAGGATGCCGGCGAATTAGCGGGTATCGGCGCATTGGGGGTAAAAGTCGTTGATAATTTGTCATCAGTTGTCGATCAGTTTGATGTGCTGATTGATTTTACCCGCCCCGATGCGTCAATGGCATTTATCGAGTTGTGCAGGGAAGCCGGTAAAAAAATAGTCATTGGCACAACCGGCTACAGCGACGCTCAAAAAGCGGTAATTGCCGAGGCCGCTAAAGATGTGGCGATAGTGCTTGCCCCCAATATGAGTATAGGCGTGAATCTGGCGCTCAAATTGCTGGAAATGACCGCCAAAGTCATGGGCGACTATAGCGATATAGAAATAATTGAAGCTCACCATCGGCACAAAGTCGACGCGCCATCAGGTACAGCATTACGCATGGGAGAAGTGATTGCCGGCGCGTTAGGCCGGGATTTAGAAGACTGCGCAATTTATGGCCGGGAAGGTAACACCGGCGAGCGAGACAGAAAAACCATCGGTTTTTCAACGATTCGCGCGGGTGATATCGTCGGTGAACATACGGTGATGTTTGCGGATGAAGGTGAACGCTTGGAAATTACCCATAAAGCTACCAGCCGCATGACCTTTGCCAATGGTGCAGTAAGGGCTGCTACCTGGTTAAAAGACAAATCAAACGGACTTTATGATATGCAGGATGTTTTGGGCCTTTCGTAAAGGAGAGTGAAATGAAGACGTTTCGAATAATTTTATTTGCTGCAATGGTTATGGCTTCCGCACTGGCGGTTGCTGACTGGACTGCTCAAAACGAGAAGGCCTGCGATAATAACAAGGCGGGGCAATTCAAAAACTATACGTTGAGTTTGTCGTGGTCGCCGGAATTCTGCCGTTCGCATCCCGGCAACAAAGAGTCGCAATGTAAAGAACATCGAGAGTTCATCGTCCACGGCTTATGGCCGGAATGCGGAACCGGTAACCCGCAAAACTGCAAGGGTGGTGGGCCAGTCGATGCAATCGATAAGGAGAAAATCTATGCCTATATGCCATCTGATTTTCTGATTCAGCATGAGTGGGACACACATGGCACATGTAGCGGTCTTACCAGGAGCGCTTATTTCGATTTGACCGGGAATCTTTTCGCCAAGCTAAAATTTCCTCAACTTTCGGGCGCCCCTAAAGCTGACAAGATCGAAGCACTGTTTATGGAAAATAACCCTGGACTTGATGCCGATGAGATTTATCTATCCTGCACAGAGAACGGGCCGAAGAAGAGCGGTGATACACTTGACGAAGTGCGGATTTGCTTTGATAAGGACACGCACGAATTCACCCGTTGCGGCGACGTTAAGGACACTTGTCAAAAACTCAAGAAAGTTAAGATTACCCCTGCAAAATAAATCCGTTAGTTATTGAAACTGCTGGTAAGGCATTGAACCTAAATTCTGGGCCTCCTGTTTAAAGCGGGACGATTTTACAGATAACACCCCTTTAAGGGATGTTATCTGTCCCACCTAAAGTTGGTAACTGTAAATTCCGCTCGCATAGTCCTTCCTGATTGGCAAGATGTTTCAGCCAGTGACAAAAACCTGTCATTCCGGCATGGATGCCGGAATCCAGTCACAGGGATGTGAAGCTATGTCAGGCATCTCGCCTAAATAATGCCGTAGCGGTATCGAAAAGTTACCATCCATGGCGCTGGATACTGGCATCCATGCCGGTATGACGGGTAGACCTTGGGCAACGGGCTGTCCTGCCTCGATCTTTTATCCTTCCGCACTAGCAATAGAAGCACCTAAACCAATCCAATATTGCTATAAGTGCATTAAAAACAAAACAAAAGATATTCTTTTGTAATATGGTAAAATTCCCAGCCATCGGAGTCCTCAAACCAAAGTTTATACACTGGAATTCTCTCTGTTTCGCCGCAGCCGCGTAAGCCCTGAAATGATTCTGTGTTGTTTGAGTTTTGGAGTGGAACGATATAGCAAAGGGTGCAACCTCGCTCTCCTTACTTAGGAAGGGTAATTTTATAACTTGAACATTTTTATTCCCATTCCAAAACTTTTGTCTAACCTCATACTTTACAATTCTTATGAACAAACCCAAAAAAGTCGCAATTCTCACCGCCGGCGGTTTGGCTCCCTGCCTGAACTCAGCTATCGGCAGCCTTATCGAACGTTATACCGAAATTGACCCTACCATTGAAATCATCTGCTATCGTAGCGGCTACAAAGGTCTCCTGCTTGGCGATTTTTATACCGTCACGCCGGCAATACGTGAAAAAGCCGGTCTTTTGCACCGTTTCGGCGGCTCGCTGATTGGCAATAGCCGCGTTAAATTGACCAACGTTAAGGACTGCCTAAAACGCGGCCTGGTTCAGGAAGGCCAAGATCCGCAAAAAGTAGCTGCCGATCAATTGGTTAAAGACGGCGTTGATATTCTTCATACTATTGGCGGCGACGACACCAATACTGCTGCCGCTGATCTCGCCGCATTCCTCGCAAGTAACAATTACGGCCTCACCGTTATCGGTTTACCCAAAACAGTTGATAACGATGTTTTTCCAATCAAGCAATCACTGGGCGCCTGGACGGCAGCAGAGCAAGGCGCACGTTACTTTTGGAACGTTGTTGCCGAAAACAACGCCAATCCGCGAATGCTGATTGTCCATGAAGTGATGGGACGCAGTTGCGGCTGGCTCACCGCCGCCACGGCTCAGGAATACCGTAAGCTGCTGGATCGCGCTGAATGGTTGCCTGAGCTGGGACTTGATCGTAATGCGTTTGAAGTCCACGGCATATTCATTCCTGAAATGACCATCGATATTGCTGCCGAAGCCAAACGTCTTCGTGCGGTCATGGACAAAGTAGACTGCGTAAACATCTTTGTTTCCGAAGGTGCCGGCGTGGAATCCATTGTTGCCCAAATGCAGGCCAAAGGCCAGGAAGTACCTCGCGACGCTTTCTGGCACGTGAAACTCGATGCAGTCAACCCCGGCAAATGGTTTGGTGAACAATTTGCGGATATGTTAGGTGCAGAAAAAACCCTGATTCAAAAATCCGGCTATTTTGCCAGAGCCGCCGCTTCTAATGTTGAAGATATCCGTCTGATCAAATCTTGCGCTGATCTGGCTGTCGAATGCGCTTTCCGTCGTGAATCCGGCGTAATAGGTCATGATGAAGATCGTGGCGGAGTTCTGCGTGCGATTGAGTTCCCTCGCATCAAGGGCGGCAAACCGTTTGATCTCGAAACGCCATGGTTCAACCAAACCCTTGCTGAAATTGGTCAGGCCAAGGGCGACAAGGTTGAGGTAGGCCACTAAGAGATTGTGAAAAATCGGACATTTATCTAAAAAAAGTAACTACTCAGCGGTTAGAAAAATAGAACGCTGATGACGCAGATCATTATGATTGAGTAAGATTTTTTGAATTATCATGGAAAAATCATAAGCTCGCCGTTTCACGATTATCAGTGTTTCATCATAATCATCCGCGTCATCTGCGTTCCATTGCATTTGATGACTGAGTAGTTACAAATGTTCTTTTATGGCTTATTTTGGAATTTTTTCACAATCTCTAAGTTATTAGTTTTGGCAAGCGGTGGAGCCGCTTGACAAAACTATCGAAAAAGTATTTAACAACTCTGGAACATCTATGGCTACCTGGCTGGAAACTTGTCAACAACAACTTGCGCGGTTAGAAATAACCTCCGTACTGGCGGATAAATTGGTGACGCTGTGTAACAAAACGAGCGAAGACATTGCACCCGAACTGGTGCAAAAACTCAACGCCGAACACGTGCGCTTAAACCGGCAACTGGAGCGATTACATGCCAACCGTTTTGAAGTCGCTGTTATTGGCCTGGAAAAAGCCGGTAAGAGTGCGTTGCTGAATGCCTGGCTAGGGCAAGAGATTTTACCTTCTGCACGCGAAAGATGTACCTTTACCAGTACAGAAATCTGGTCAGCCCAGACAGAACAGGATCAACTTCTGTCAATCCAATATTACAGCAAGGAAGAGATAAGCAAACTCCAGCAGCAAAGGAAATCGGCACTGGAAGGAACGCTGGGCGATAAAGAAAGGAAAGAAATACTGGAGGATTATGAGGATACAGAAAAAAACCTGAACTCCATTTACGAGTTTGCCAGACTAAAAAATGGCTTTACGCAAAGTTTTATAGATATTAGTGAAATTAATGAACAATTACAGTCCGCCATTTTCAAAAACCGGGCGCAGTCTTTAGCCATTAAGCGCATTCAACTCAAAACAGTACGCTTAAGGAGTGACCGGGACATTATTTTTCATGATGTTCCCGGTTTTAATTCCGGCATCCAGATGCACTCGGAACAAGCGATTGACCGGCTGAAAGGTTGCGATGCCATTATTTATGCCAAGGAGATGAAACAGCCCTCAATTACGGGGCCGGAAAAAGAAATATTGGTCATTGCTGATTCTGAAGATCCCAGCATTAAAGTGTCGGACAAAATTTTTGTTGTGCTCACGCAAGCGGACGCTTTGGATGACCAGATTGATTTTAAGGAAACCCTGGCAAAACATAGAAATTACTGGCCTGCTGTTCCTGAGCGACGCATGATACCCGTTTGCGCGCGTGCTCATCTGGTTGAATTCGGCATACCATCGGAACATACACTGAGACGCACTAGAAGCGCTGACGATAAATTGAAATTAAAAAAACTGGGTATCACAGACGGCATCGTTTTATTAAAAGAGACGATCAATGATTATATCGACCATGAGCGGACAGGGGTGCTGGAAAAACGTTGTGATGCGCTGGTCAGCAATATACGCCAATATGCCACCGATATTATGGGAAAACTTGAACCCATTTATGGCGGGATAGCCGATGGCGATATAGAAGAAGATGATCTGCTGGGGAGTGAATTTAATCAATGGTGGGGACGTGAATGGCAACGCATCAAAAAAGATTTTGATGTGTGGTATGCCGAAAGCATTCAAGGCCGTAAGGAAGCAGATGCACCGGGTGCTGAACATCAGGAACTGGCGGCATTACATGCTGCTTATGATGAAAAAATTGATGCTCTTCTCTCCAATCTTACCACCGGGCAAATGGATGAGTTAAAACGTATTTATACGGCAGGCAGAACAATTTCCATGCCTGATCCGCGCGAAGGCAATTACAAAATTCGCGAAGAACTGTTTAG
>Ga0302321_100006716_pt1 | contig 10133 bp, 6 predicted proteins | sample Fen_T0_1_FD_202505 | JGI IMG/M metagenome (GOLD analysis project Ga0302321, IMG submission 202505) | Peat permafrost microbial communities from Stordalen Mire near Abisko, Sweden - Fen_T0_1 | ecosystem: Environmental > Terrestrial > Soil > Wetlands > Permafrost | place: Sweden: Abisko... | reverse complement strand
AGTGGGTCAACCCCAACGTTAAGTCGACCTGTAGCTGCGGCGAGAGCGTTCAGTTCTAGTGCGCTCATGATCTGTTGGTCATGCCAGAAGGCTGCTGGCGACGGAGTTCTATGCTCGGCTTGCAACGCTGTGCAGCCGCAGGATCCCAAGGCGGATTACTTTCGGGTCCTGGGAGTGCCTTGGGAATTCGCCATCGACCTGGAAGCTCTCGAACGGCGCTACAAAGAGACGACCAAGATTCTGCATCCAGATCGCTTCGCGCGAGCCGACCCCCGGGCGCGCCGAGCGTCGCTCGAGCGTTCGGTCCAACTCAACGAAGCATGGCGGACACTGAAGGATCCGGTTCGGCGGGCGGAGTACCTGCTCTCGCTCCACGGTGTGGATATCGGTGAGATGGCGGCGAGCGGGCGACCTCAGTCGGGCGAGCGTGCAACCCTGCCGGTTCCGCAAGTGTTGCTGATGGAGGTGATGGAGTTGAGGGAAGGCCTGGCGGAGGCACAAGCGAACAAAGCTCTGCGCGAGGTGGATGCATTGATCGCCAAGGTTCGTAGCCGTCTGGAAAAGGTTATGGGCGACGTTGCCGAGGGGTTCGTAGCGTCGCCGCCCGATCTCGGAACCGTCGCGGCGAGACTGGTAACGGTTCGGTACTACCGCCGCTTTCTCGACGGGGCGCGATTGATTTCCGAAGCCATATCGAACGACCAGGGAAAAGGATTGCATGCCAGTTGAGGCCTTGTTCAGTATTTCCGAGCCCGGCGAGTCCAACAGCAAGGAAGTCTGCAAGGGACGCGCGGTCGGGATCGATCTTGGAACGACCAATTCCCTCGTGGCTGTAGTTCAGGCCGGTCAGCCGGTTTGTCTACGCGAAGCGAATGCTGCACTTCTTCCCTCGGTGGTTCACTACGCAAAGGATGGTCGCGTCGTGGTCGGGCAAGAGGCGCGTCGGCTGGCGACGACATCTCCGCGGGACACGATCGCATCCGCGAAGCGCTTCATGGGGCGCGGTCCCGACGACGCCGAAGCCAAGCGAAAATTGCTTCCTTACACCCTCGCGCAAAGTGCGCCGGGCGATACGGTCGTACGGTTTTCCGTGGTTGGCGGTGCTCGCACGGTAACGCCCCTGGAGGTCTCGGCGGAGATCCTGCGCGTCCTCAAGGCTCGCGCCGAAGCGGAGCTTGGTGGAGAGCTGGATGGTGCCGTCATCACGGTGCCTGCCTACTTCGACGATGGTCAGCGCCAGGCTACCCGCGATGCGGGACGCCTGGCGGGTCTAGAAGTCATGCGACTGCTCAACGAGCCCACCGCGGCGGCGCTCGCGTACGGGCTCGATAAACAGGCCGAGGGAACCTTCGCGGTATTCGACCTGGGCGGTGGCACCTTTGACATTTCCATTCTGAAGCTGGAGGGCGGGGTGTTCGAGGTGAAGTCGACCGGTGGCGATTCGGCCTTGGGCGGTGACGACTTCGACAGAGCCATCGCTGCCTATGTGCTCTCGCACCTGGGGTTGGCCGACGATGCAGGCGGCGATCCCGTGGTGATGCGCGCGGTGCTCGACGGTGCGCGGGCTGCCAAGGAGAGTTTGACATCGGCCACGCAAACCTCGGTTGCCTTGCAACTGCCGACGGGGAAGAGCCGGGAAGTCAAACTTTCCCGAGAGCAAGCCGACGCGCTGGTCGCGCCTACGCTCGATCGTTGTCGTGGGCCGGTCCTGCGTGCCTTGCGCGACGCCGGGCTTGATGCGACCGCACTATCCGGTGTGATTTTGGTCGGCGGTGCTACCCGGATGCCGATCGTTCGTCGTTTCGTGGCGGAGCTGTTTGGCAGAGAGCCGCTGGCCGACATCGATCCGGACGAGGTGGTGGCGCTGGGCGCGGCGGTGCAGGCCGATCTTCTCGCCAGCGGAGGCCGCAGCGATGTGGTCCTGATGGACGTGGTGCCCCTATCGTTGGGGCTCGAGATGATGGGCGGCGTGGCGGAGAAGCTGATCTACAGGAACACCACGGTGCCCTGTGGCGCCGTCCAGACCTTCACCACGTACGCCGACAACCAGACCGGCTTCGACCTTCACGTGGTTCAGGGCGAGCGTGAGCTGGTAGCGGACTGCCGTTCGCTGGCCCGATTCAAGTTGGGTGGCATTCCCCCGATGCCCGCAGGCATGGCCCGATTGAAGGTGACCTTCACTGTCGACGCCGATGGAATTCTAAGCGTCGCCGCCCGCGAAGAGCACACCGGGAAAGAGACTTCGATTCGCGTGAAGCCGAGCTATGGGCTGACCGACGACCAGGTAGAGCTGATGATCCGCGATTCCTTCGAGCACGCCGACGACGACATGGGCGCACGCCTGCTCAACGTGGAACGTGTGGAGGCCGACCGTATCCTCAATGCGACCCGGGTCGCGCTGGTGAGCTCGGCTGATGTGTTGGTCCCTGGCGAGCGCGAGGCCATCGAGGTCTCGATGACCGACGTGGAAAGTGCGAGGGCGGGCGACGACCACTTGGCCATCCGGGCCGCCGTGCAAGCGCTCGACGAGGTCAGCAAGGAATTTGCGCGCCGACGGATGAATGTGGCGTTGGCGGAAAACGTTCGTGGCCAGTCGGTCGCAGACGTGGAGAAAAAGGTCACGCGATGACGACAGCGCGGATTCGCTTCGAGCCCGATGGGCTGGAAGTGGAAGTGCCGGTGGGCGCCACCATCCGTGATGCGGCCGAGAAGGTCGGCGCCTGGCTGGGCTCGGCCTGCGGTGGCGTTTGCGCGTGCTCGACCTGTCACGTGTACGCGAAGGAGGGCCTGGACGCGCTGTCGCCTCTCGAAGACAAAGAGGAGGATCAGCTCGACGATGCCTTCGACGTTCGGCCGATCTCCCGCCTGGGTTGCCAGTCACAACTTCTGCAGGCGCGGCAGTACGTGGTCGAGATTTCGCGAGAGAGCCGCAAGGCCTTTCTCGACGAGCACCCCGAGCTACGCAAGACCGTCGAATAGCCGACGTCACTTCGGGCAAGGTGTGCGGCCTGCACCGGGACCGGCCGCACCCCACCGCCACACGAATCTCAGTCGAAATCGTAGTGGAAGTCGCCGTCTTTGACAGATGTGGCGACCTTCGCGACGGGCTTGCTCTCCATCATCCGGGTCAGCAGCTCCTTGCTGATGACGGGCAACAACGTATTCGTCAGGATCGAGTCGATCATGCGCCCGCCGCTCTCGAGCTCGGTGCAGCGGCTGACGATCAGCTTGACCACGGCGTCGTCGAAGGTAAACGGCAGCTTGTGGCTTTCCTTGATCCGCTTGGCAACGCGCCCAAGCTGCAGACGGGCGATGTTGCCGATCATCTCGTCGGACAGCGGGTAGTAGGGGATCACCACCATGCGGCCGAGGAGGGCGGCCGGGAAGGTCTTGAGCAAGGGCTCGCGCAGGGCCTTCGCGATGCCGTCGGGTTCGGGCAGCAGCGACGGATCCTTGCACATATTCATGATGAGCTCGCTACCTACGTTGGTGGTGAGCAGAATCAGCGTGTTCTTGAAGTCGATCACTCGACCTTCGCCGTCTTCCATCCAGCCTTTGTCGAAGACCTGGAAGAAGATCTCGTGCACGTCCGGGTGCGCCTTCTCGACCTCGTCGAGCAGCACCACGCTGTACGGACGCCGGCGCACAGCCTCGGTGAGAATGCCGCCCTCGCCGTAACCTACGTAGCCGGGAGGCGAGCCCTTGAGAGTAGAGACAGTGTGCGCCTCTTGGAACTCGCTCATGTTGATGGTGATGACGTTCTGTTCACCGCCGTAGAGTGCTTCCGCGAGGGCCAAAGCAGTCTCGGTCTTGCCGACGCCGGAGGGGCCGGCCAGCATGAACACGCCGATGGGCTTGTTGGGGTTCTCGATGCCTGCTCGCGAGGTCTGGACGCGCTTGGCGAGCATCTCGAGGGCGTGGCGCTGGCCGATTACGCGTTGATCAAGCGTGTCGGCGAGCTTGAGCACGGTGTCGATCTCGTTCTTCACCATGCGGCCCACCGGAATGCCGGTCCAGTCGCCGACCACCGACGCGACCGCCTGGTTGTCGACGGTTGGGAGGATCAGCGGGTGATCCCCCTGTAGCTTGGCCAGCTCGTCCTGGATGGAAACCAGCTGTTTGAGAAGGGCCGGGCGGTCAACTGGCGCGGCGGGTGCGGCTGGGGCGGCGGCGGGTTCGGTGGCCTTGGCCTTGTCCGCCTTTACCTCGAGCTTGCTGTCGGTTCCTTCGATCTTGTCGAGACCTCCGCGGAGCTGCTTACGCAGGTCGAGGATTTGGTCGACCAGCTTCTTCTCGGCCGTCCAGCGCTCTTCCAGACCGGCAAGTCGCTTTCTTTCGGTGTCGAGCTTCTCCTGCGCCTCGGCTTGGCGCTTCTCGGTGCCGGCAACGCCCACGGCGTCTTCTCGCTTGATGATGTCGATCTCGATGTCGAGGGCTTGGATATGCTTGCGACTGTCCTCCACTTCAGCCGGGACTGCGTGATGGCTAATGGCCACGCGGGCGCACGCCGTGTCGAGCAAGCTTACCGCCTTGTCCGGAAGCTGGCGCGCCGGGATGTAGCGGTGGGACAGCTTGACCGCGGATTCCAACGCCTCGTCGAGGATCTGGATGCGGTGGTGCTTTTCCAAGGTCGAGGCTATTCCGCGCATCATGAGCAGCGCCTTTGCTTCGCTGGGCTCGCCGACCTGCACGACCTGGAAACGGCGGGTGAGGGCGGGATCCTTCTCGATGTGCTTCTTGTATTCGGCCCAGGTCGTCGCCGCGATGGTGCGCAGCTTGCCTCGTGCAAGCGCCGGCTTGAGCAGGTTGGCTGCATCGCCGGTGCCCGCAGCGCCGCCAGCGCCGATCAACGTATGTGCCTCGTCGATGAACAGGATGATGGGCTTGGGCGACGATTGCACTTCGTCGATGACCTGGCGCAGGCGATTTTCGAACTCACCCTTCATGCTGGCACCGGCCTGCAGAAGGCCGATGTCGAGCGAACGCAGGGTGACGTCTTTGAGGGGCGGAGGAACGTCGCCCGCGGCAATCCTCTGTGCGAAACCTTCGACCACCGCGGTCTTTCCGACGCCGGCTTCACCGGTGAGGATGGGGTTGTTCTGGCGACGGCGCATGAGGATGTCGACGATTTGGCGGATCTCCTCGTCGCGGCCTGCGATGGGATCCATGTCGCCGGACTTGGCCCGTTCGGTCAGATCGACGGAGTACTTCTTGAGAGCTTCCTGCTTGCCCATGGCAGCGGGAGCGACCGCGCCACTGGCCTCCCCGGGTGCAGCGCCGCCGCCGGTCTGGAAACCATCGCTGGCTTGCAGGGAATTTTCAGGCGACCCGCCGACGATCTTGGCGAAGTTCTCCGATAACGCCTCGACCTTGATCTTCTCGAACTCCTTCGACATCGACGCCAGGGTGTTTCGTAGCCCTGCGGTCTTCAGCATGCCGACGATTAGGTGCCCGGTGCGGACCTGCGATTCGCCGAACTGCAGCGTGCCGTACACCCATCCACGCTCGACGGCGTCCTCGATGTGCGATGACAAGTCCGAGATGGACGTGGCGCCCCGGGGCAGCCGGTCAAGGGCTGCGGTCATATCGCGTGCGAGGCGGGACGGGTCGATCTGAAACTCGCGGACGATGTGGTGGAGGTCCGAGTCGGGCAGCTGCAGAATCTGGTTCAGCCAGTGGACCAGCTCGACGTAAGGGTTGCCCCGAAGCTTGCAGAAGACAGTGGCGCTTTCGATCGCCTTATAACCGAGGCTGTTCAGTTTTCCGAACAGCGCGACTCGTGAGATCTCAGACATCGTCGGTCTTCCTCCTGTGGCCAACCGGGCCACCCAGCGGGTAGTTGAGGGATAAGGATTACAGTCGGGACGCGATATTACAGGACTGCCCGCGACGCGAAAGACGAATTCTTCACCAGCGTTTCTTGCATGGGGCTGAAGATCAGGTCATCGCGTCCCTCGCCCTCGGGGCAATGGCCAAGCCAGGATGTCCAACCCAGGCGGGTGACGCGGTCCAGGCGGAGTGGCTGGCTCACGCGCTTGTCGAGGAAGAGCCGCACGTCCCAGTTGAGGGAGTCTCCGACGTAGTTGCGAACCAGCGCGATCAGGCGCTTGAGGCGAGGGCTGCCGGGGAGGAGACTTTGAAATTGATCTCGCTTGAGCGGACCGAAAACCAGGCGAAACTTCGTCTGCCTTTGCCACGCGCGCGCACCGAGGATGGTGCTGACCCCAAGGGCGCCAGCGAACGGCGGCCTCGAGATGCGCCAGCGCTCCTCCTCGAGAAGGGGCGTCCACTCTCCGATGAATTCCTCGAGGTCGGTCGGCAGCTTCAGGTATTCGCCGATCATGGCGCGCAAGCCCTCCGCGTTTCTCGTCTGCGCGCCCAGGCGACCGGCGTAGTAGCGCTTGGCGTGGTCGGGAAACTCATCTCGGTTCTGCAGCGCTGGCGATCCGATGCCGAGCATTGAACCCACGTAGGCCATGAACCGGTCCGAGTTCGGCCGGTCGTGGCTCACCGTAGGCTGGGCGTTGGCCCAGGCGCGATAGAACAGCGCCATGGTCCGGTGGTGGAAGAGGTCGAGGAACCGCACCATCGTGGGATCGCCGGCGTTGCGCTCCCGATCGCGTGCGTATTCCGTCAGGTGCAGAGGCAGAGGGCCGTTCGGCCCGAGCATGCCCAGGAAATACACGCCCACGCGAGGTGGTCTTTCGCCCTTGCCCTCTTCGACGTAAGCCAGCGTCGACGGGGCGAATGCCAGCGATGCCTCTTGCCCCAAACGAATCGGCTCGTCGACAGGGCGGGTGGCTTGCCCCAGTCGGGCTCGGTCGGGGGTGACGCACTCGATGGCTCGCAGAAGCGAAAAAAAATCGTACCTGTAGGGGGCCTTCGCGACCTCGTGCAGAAGCTGGTCGAGTCGCATCCGCTCGTCGGCGGAAAGGGAGGGCGATTCCGTTACAGGGCCGGGCGTCGGCCGAGTCTCGCTGGCCATCGCGTAATCTCCTTGCGCTGAACGCTCTTGAGGACGGTCTCCGAGAAGGAATTGATGGAAACGTACTTGGCGAAGAACCGCTCGAGCACGGCCCCGAGAAGGAACACGCCCATTCCTTCGAACGCGGTCTCGTCGAAGGTCAAGGAGACTTCCAGCCCGCGGCCGAAGGCAACCGGGCCTGACACGGGCAGCCGCCGCGTGATCGACACTGACTCGACCGAGCGGACCCCTTCGATCTGCTTTCGTACGATCGGATCACTTGCATCGCCGTACAGTGATAGCAGCTCTCGCAAGGCCGATGCGCCACCGCCGTTGCTGTCGTCGGTGATGGAGAGGTAGTTGAGGGCCAGGTGGCTGACCAGCCGCCAGGTGGGGTCGCCGTCCGCAAAGGATGCCCTGGGTGGCGTGGGGCCGGCCAACGCGCGAACGGCATCGACCGGAGCGCCTGTCTCGAGTGCAAAGTCGCTGCGCTTCTGTCCGACCGGGATATGCAAGCTGAGATCTCGGTTCGTGCATAGCGTGTTGAGCGCGAGTTGTTTGAGCTGCGGGCGAATGGGAGCCTGGGTCGAGTCGACGAGCGCGATGAAGACTTCACTGCCGACGTAGCTGGAACGCGCGCCTTGACTGCGTTGCTTGGCAGAGAGCATGCGCGGTTCGCGAATGATCGTGTAATACGAGGACATCTCCTCCGCGGTCGTGCGATCGTGCATCGCATAGAACGGGAAGAATTCCTGCTTCTGATCGGCGCTGGTTCCGAAGCCCAATACCTCGGTAACCGAATGGATCTCAAAATCCATCGGGCGCGTCCGATCCGGTACGATGTGGTATTCGTTCTCCGCTTCCGTGAGGTGGATGCGATCGGTGCGCTTGGGGAACAGGTTGATGGCAGGCGTGCAGAAGAGCGAAAACTGGGCCGGGCCTACCGCCTTCTCGAGGCGAGCATCCTGGGCGTCGAGAACCACGATGATTTCGAGCTCGGGGGCGGCACATTTCCGAACCGCGGTGGCAAGCCCGCATAGATTTGCGAACAGGAACCGGCTGGGAAACGCGAAGTACTCTTGCAGCAGCCGGTAGCCCTGGAACGAGCGAGCACTATACGGGATGAGGGCTTCGTCGTCTTCAAACCCCTTGGGGCGAACCGGATTGTCGACGACCACCTCGCTCCAAGCTCCGCCGCCCACGGGCCTGACCACCAGCGCGACCGTGTGCGCCAGCATGAGCTCGTAGATGCGGAATGCGATTTCGTCGGCGCCTGGCAGGAACAAGGGGAGGTTGTCCAGGGCCAGCTGATCGAAGTTCAAGCCGGCCGACGCCTGCAGCTTCAACCGAAGGGCCGCTTTGGGCTTGCCGGGGATACGAAGGGTGCCGAGATCGCCCAAGAAGGACGTGTATTCGGCCCCGGTCAACTCGAGCGGCCACAAGGTCACATCATGCGCGGTCCGATACTCGCAAGCAGTTTGCTCGCCGCGCCCGATGACGCTTTTCATGGACGAGCCTCGCGGAACGCGGAAACCGTCGGCCAGCGCCCCCTCGCTGAGGCTGGGCACCATCTGGACCACAGTCATCGACGGGGTGGGGGAGAGGTAGTGCGGATACACCATCTGCAAGAGGTGCTGCGTGAAGCGGGGAAATTCGGCGTCGATCTTCAGCTGGACGCGCGCGGTGAGAAAGGCGAACGACTCGAGGAGTCGCTCGACGTAGGGGTCGGTGCACTCGAGGGTCTCGATGCCGAGTCGCCCGGCGATCTTGGGAAACTCTTTGGCGAACTCCTGGCCAGTCTCGCGAATGTATTGCAGCTCGCGGTTGTAGTAGGTAATCAGTCGCGGATCCATCAACCACCTCCCGCGGCGTTGCCGAGGTCTCGCACGTCAATGGTCCCGCTTTCGAGGTCGATGGCGGTGCGCAGGAACAAGCGCAGCGGCAAGGGCTGAGCCCACAGCTCTGCCTCGATATCGAACGACATGGCGTTGTGATTCATCTGTTTGTCGTCCACCACCAGCTTCACCCGCAGGGTCCTTGCGACCAAGCGGGGCTCGAAATCGATAATAGCCCGACGGATGCTCTGCTCGAGAATGGTTGGGTTGATCGTGGACGTGGTGCGGCCTGCCATGTCGGGTAGGCCGTAATTGATCACCGAGCGCCCGACCAACGGGTAGTCCTCGAGACCCTGCATGGCCTGCAGGTGGCTCGTGTTGAACAGCCACGCCAGATCACGCCGGACACAGTCACGCAACCGGCTTGGCGAAATCACGCGCGTGTCACGCGATTCCTGTTTTCGCTCCGGATCGTTGTCGGTGAGCCGGTCCAGAAGCGAGGGCTGAAGCCGATCTTTCTGGGTAAGCTCAGCCATTGTCCAAAGCCGTCGGTAGGGCCGGCTCGGACGGATGGTCGAACTCGATCGAACGGACCTCGAGGATCGGATGATCGCCTTGGTCCGTGGTCAACATGCGTTGGCCGAGGCCCGTGGCGGTGCCATCCTTGCGCTCTTTCCAGTCGGTCTTTCGGGCCATGCGGATGGCCGGGTCCGAGCTTGTTTCCGAACCAGGGTAGCGGGTGGGAATCAGCGAAACCAGCTGGCCACCGTTGGTGAGGCTGAGGTAGGCCGGGATCCATGCGAGGTCTCGCAGATCAGTCGGCTTCTCGACCGTGATGGCTTGAAGGTTCGTGAATGGAATCCAATAGTACTTGCCGTCCACGATGGCCTCGAGGACGGGGCCGAGTCGCACATCGGCGTCGGCGAGCCACTCGAAGGGCTGGCCGTCGATCTTACCTGACGAGGTCGGGGCTTGCTCGAACGCTTGCGCGTGAAGCGCGTCGGCCTGTTCTTCGTGGCCTTGGCCGGCTACGAGGAGGGCCTCGACCAGCAAGGCTGCCCACTGCTGAGGCTCTCCGAACATGAGCGGCGTCTTCTTGCCAGCGAACACGTTGGCGCGAAGTTGCTCGCAAAGGAGGGCGGTCTGATAGGTCTGCACCATCGGCAGCGCCTGGGAGCTCATATCGCCCAGCACCTTGAGCTGGGTCATGGCCCGGTCCCACTTGCCCATCAACGACAGGATCTGGAAGAGCAGGATTCGGTACTTGGACTCCGCGGGAGCCTTGCGAATGGAAGCCTCCACGGTTGCAAGCGCCTCTTCGAGGTTGCCCTGGC
>Ga0302321_100006715_pt1 | contig 10134 bp, 7 predicted proteins | sample Fen_T0_1_FD_202505 | JGI IMG/M metagenome (GOLD analysis project Ga0302321, IMG submission 202505) | Peat permafrost microbial communities from Stordalen Mire near Abisko, Sweden - Fen_T0_1 | ecosystem: Environmental > Terrestrial > Soil > Wetlands > Permafrost | place: Sweden: Abisko... | reverse complement strand
TGTCGAGTTCGGCCTGCTTCAGGTTGCGGCGCGCATCGAGCAGGTCGAAGACGCCGGTCGCCCCTTTGGAATAGGCAAATTCGGCCGCCCTTGCGACCTCGCGGGCAAGCGGCAACAGCTCTCGTTCGACGCGCAGTGCGCGTCCACGCGCGGAACCCCAGGCATCGGCCGCAAGTCTCGATTCGGCTTGTGCCTGCACCAGCAATCGTTCTGCCAGATCGCGCGCAGTATCGAGGTCCACCAGTGCGCGACGCGCTTCGCCCTCGTTGGCGTGCCGCACGAACAGCGGTATTGAAATCGACAGGCCGACGGAGTTGCCGGTGCCCTGGCCGTTGCTGTCGCTGACGGGCCAGCGTTCGTATTGGGCGCCAACCGATACATCTCGAGTCGATATGGCCTTGGCCAGGTCGCGTGCGAATGTGGCTGCGTCGACGCGGCTTTTTGCGGCCATCACATCCGGCCGCCGCGAACTATCGATGGCAGCCGGCGGGTCGGCCTCCATCGGTGCGGCAGGCACTAGCCGAATGTCGGCCCATTGCGATTCGGCGCCGATGACGCGTGCAAAGTCGCTGCGGGCGCGCTTCAAGTCCGCGTCCGCCACCTTGAGATCGTTGTCGGCGCGGGCCTCGTCTAGGCGAAAGCGATTTGCCTCATTAGGGGCAATGTCGCCCACACCGAGTCGCTTTTCGGCGGCTTTCAGGCTAGCGCGGGAAATCGCCGCGAATTCGCGCGCAAGCTCGGCGCGTTCCTGCTGAAAGGCAAGCTCAAAGTAAGCTGTGCGCAATGCGAGGCGCTGTTGGCGCACGACATCCCGGTAGTCCGCTCGCACGGCCGCCAACAGGGCATCGGCCTGTCGTTCCCGCAATTCGGCCTTGCCGCCGCGCTCGATCAGTTGATCGACACGAAAGATCTGGTCGAAGGTCTTGTCGCGCAGTGCGCCCGCGCCCACACCGGCTTTCGAATTGATATTGGTGGCGCCCAGGGTGAGATTCGGATTGGGACGCTGGCCGGCCGTGATTCGGTCGGCTTCCGCCGCCTCCACCGCTCGCGCGGCGGCAAGCACATCGCGATTGCAATCCGCCAGGCGGCCCTCGGCGGCCGCCAGGGTAAGCGCCGGGAGCAAGGCGCCGGCCAGCGGCATGCAACCAGCCGCCGATGACGTGGCCGAACCTGCCGCCAGGCAAAGTAAAAAAAGCCAGTTTCTGCAATTCAAGAGGCGCATGGTTCTTTCATCTGCGTCCGACCCGGCACTTGGCATTGCCGACAAAGGCGCGAAGTTTATGTTTTCGCTCTTACGCTGGGCTTACAGAAAGGCCACCGACCTCGTGTTTTCAATCCGTTCTGGGCGATAATCGACGTTTTGCACGAATCGTTTATGTCGATGTCCAACGGATCCGATCCCCACGCCAAACCCGGCGCCGCCCCCGAGGGCGCGCACGTCACCAACTTCATTCGAAATATCATCGATGAGGACTTGTCTCGCGGCAAATACGCCGCGCGCACTTGGGCTGGCGCGCCGGGAACGGCCGACATGCAACGCGCGGCGGCTCCCGATCCGGCCAGGATTCGCACGCGGTTTCCGCCCGAGCCGAACGGTTACCTGCACTTCGGCCATGCCAAATCGATCCTGCTGAATTTTGGCCTGGCCAGGGACTACGGTGGTGCCTGTCACCTGCGCTTCGACGATACCAATCCCGAAAAAGAAGAGCAGGAATACGTCGACGGCATCATCGATGCAGTGCATTGGCTGGGCGGAGACTACGACGCGTTCGGCAAATCGCACCTGTATTACGCCAGCGACTATTTCGAGTGGATGGCGGACTTTGCCGTTTGCCTGATCGAGCATTCGCTGGCCTACGTCGATTCCCAGTCGGCCGAGGAAATGCGCGCCAAGCGCGGTACCCTGACCGAACCCGGTGTGGATTCACCGTATCGCAATCGCAGCATCGACGAAAACCTGCGACTATTCCGCGAGATGCGCGACGGCAAGCACGCCGAGGGCACGCATGTACTGCGCGCCAAGATCGACATGGCCTCCGGCAACATCAACCTGCGCGACCCGGCCATTTACCGGATCAAGCACGCCCACCACCATCGCCAGGGCGACAAATGGCACATCTATCCGATGTACGCCTACGCGCACCCGATCGAGGATGCGCTGGAAAACATCACGCATTCGATCTGCACGCTGGAATTTGCCGACCAGCGCCCCTGGTACGACTGGTTGCTGGCAAGGCTCACCGAATTCGGCAAGTTGAACGTGCCGCCGCCGCAGCAGATCGAGTTCTCGCGACTCAACCTTACGTACATCATCATCAGCAAGCGCTATCTCAAGCAATTGGTCGATGAGGGCCACGTGGCAGGCTGGGATGATCCGCGCATGCCGACTCTGGTGGGGGCGCGCCGGCGCGGCTATGCGCCGGAAGGCTTTCAATTGTTTGTGCAGAGAGTCGGAGTTTCGAAAACCGATTCCTGGATCGACTTTGGCCAATTGGAAGACTGCCAGCGCGAAGTCATGAACCAAAGCGCGATGCGGCGCATCGCGGTCTTGCAGCCGCTGAAGCTGGTCATTACGAATTACGAGGAAGGCCGAACCGAACTGTGCCAGGCCCCCAATCATCCGCAGCAACCGGAAATGGGCAAGCGTGACCTGCCGTTTTCGCGTGAACTATGGATCGAGCGCGAGGATTTCGCCGAGACCCCTACCAAGGGATTCTTCCGTTTGTTCGTCGGCAACATGGTGCGGCTTCGCTATGCCTATGTCGTGAAATGTACGGGGTTCGAAAAAGACGCTGCGGGAAATATCGTCACCGTGCTATGCGAACTCCTGCCGGAGACCCGCTCGGGCACGCCCGGCGCCGACAGCGTCAAGGTCAAGGGCAACATCCATTGGCTTTGCGCCCGCGCGGCGGCGAGCGTCGAGGTGCGCTTGTTCGACCGCCTGTTCCGCGCGCCCCATCCCGGCCGCGAGACGGGCCGCTTTCTGGACGACCTCAATCCCGATTCGAAGCGGATCATTCGTGCGTACGTGGAAAAAAGTCTGCTCGATACGCCGCTGGACACGCGATTCCAGTTCGAGCGCCACGGCTATTTCGTGGCCGACCGGGTCGACTCGCGTCCGGGCGAGCCCGTATTCAATCGCGCGGTGACCCTGCGGGACTCCTGGGCCGGTTGACAGCCTGCGTTACGCCCCGGCGATTACTCCTCATGAAAGCGGAAGTTGTTGCGCCCGCTTTCCTTGACCGCATACATCGCCTTGTCCGCCATGCGCAATAACTGCGCAGGATGATCGGAATCGGTGGGGAATACGGCGATACCAATACTGGCGCCGACATTGACGAGATGCGTATCGACGGCAATGGGTGTCAGCAGGCTCGTCAGGATCTTTTCGGCCAGCACAGCGGCATCCCCGTCGCGCTGCTGCCCCTCCATCAGCACCACAAATTCGTCGCCGCCGGTACGCGCCACGGTGTCGGCGCCGCGAACGCTGCTACGCAGGCGTTCACCGACCGTCTGCAACACCCGATCGCCGGCTGCGTGGCCGAATTGGTCGTTGACCGATTTGAAGCCATCCAGGTCCAGCAACATGACCGCCACCTGTTCCCAATTGCGCCGAGCCGTTACCAAGGCATGATCCAGGCGGTCTTCGAGCAGGCGGCGATTGGGCAGGCCGGTCAGCGGATCGTGCATGGCCAGGCGGTGAATTTCGTCCTCGTGCGTCTTGCGGTCGTTGATATCCAGGATGAAGCCGACGAAGCGTGTGGCGCGGTGCCCGTCGTTCCAGGTGGCCTGGCCCGCGCCGCGCACCCAAACATAGCTGTCGTCGTGCCGTCGCAGGCGGAATTCGCACTCCATTCGGGCGCGATGGGTGAGATGGGCCTTGAACGCCTGCCGCACTGACTTGACGTCGTCCGGGTGCAGACGATTGGTGATCGGCATGATGGAGGACGCGTCCGTGGTCGGCGGCATGCCGAGGATTTCATAAAACCTCGCCGAGAAACTGATATCGCCGGCCTCCAGGTCGTAGTCCCAGATGCCGACTTGCGAGGCGCGAATCACCTGCACCAGTTGTTCGCGGCTTTGCCGCAATGCCTCGTCGGCGCGCTTTTGTTCGGTGATGTCGACCAGGATGAACACGGCCGCCCCATCTACGGGATCATCCGGATCAATGGCGCCCCCGCGTACGCGGCACCAGAAGCGGTTGCCGTCGCCGCGCACGAATTCCTCTTCGTACGTATAAGATTCGCCGCGGGCGAAAGCGGCGTACATGTCCTTGCCGCGCAACTCCCAGCGCTCGCGCGAGGTAAACCAGCGACTGGCATCGCGACCGACAATTTCCTCGTAGGGCATGTCCAGCAAGCCACTCATGAATTCGTTGCAATCGGTGATCACGCGCCGGCGGGCCGTGAGGATGCCGGCGGGCGCATTGTGGAAGGTCGCCGCATGAAGCAGCAAGGCGTCGCGCAACGCAATCTCCTGCGCTTTGCGTTGCGTGATGTCGTGCAATATCAGCACAACGCCCTCTTCCGGCCGCCGGGCGATCAGGGTATTCATGGTGGCGTCGCAGACCACGCCCTCGCCTGACTTGTTGCGGAAGCGGAACTCCTTTCGGCTTGCGCCGACCGCACGCAACTTGTCGTAGTCCTCACTTCCGACCTGGTGCCAGGTGGCGTCGTCGAAGTAATAAATGCGCGTCGACTGGCCGATGAGCTCACTTCGCTGGTAACCCAGCGTGTCGGCGAATTGCGAATTGCAGTCGATGACGACGCGATCCCGCAAGAAAGCCACGCCTGCCGTCACCGCCTCGAAGACCAGGCGCTGGTGCTGGTTGAGGCGTTCGATTTCGCGCGCAGAGGCCAGGGAACTCAGCAAGGCACGACGAAACTCGGCGTAGCCGATCAACAGGCCTGCCGCAAAGGTAAGTACCAGAAGGCTGGCGGCATTGAGCAACCCGCTGCCGGCCGCCAGCCAGGCCACAAGTTGCATGCCGATGATCGACGTGACGAAGCAGGCGAACGCGCGAATGCTGGCACCGAGTACGCCGGCGCTGCCCAGCGCCATGCCACCCACCAAAAAGGTCTGGATGACTTGCGCCTGGCCGGATGTCGTCGGTATCCAGGTATAGGTGCCCCAAACAAGCCCCATCAATAGCGCACCTGCCGCGAATTTGTTTTCCCAGCGGAGGATGGAAAACGCCCCGGCTGCTAGGCGCGTAAAGGCACGGTACAAGAGGTAGCGGCCGAGGCAAACGGCACAGACAGCTGCAAGCCAGACTAGCAAATAGTCATGAGCCGCTTCACTCCAAAGCGCCCAAACGCCAATCGCTGCCGCGACGAGCGAAATCGCCGTCGACCGCGGCAGCAGGCGATACAAGATGCGAATACGCGACGGCTCTTCATCCGTCAAAGCTGAAGCCAGCAATGCGTCGGATTGGGTCATGGACGTTTATTCTAAGCTGCGGCGTCGTAAACGCCAAGGTGGAACATTGATGGCACAATGCCTTCTGGATTCGCGCTGCGGGATGAGTACCATGAAGATAAAACTGGCAGTGAGGACACTCTTGGTCATGGCGGCCATGGCGGCGGCTGGACTCGCGCATGCGCAATGGCCGGACCGGCCCGTCAAATGGGTGGTTCCATTCGCCCCGGGGGGCGCCAACGACCTCGTCGCAAGAGCGGCGGCGGAAGCGGTACAGCGTCGACTGGGCCAGCCGATCATCATCGACAACAGGCCGGGCGCCGGCGCCATGATCGGCACCGATTATGTCGCCAAATCCAAGCCGGACGGATATACCTTCCTGGCGGGTGCGGCCGGCACCATCACCAATTCCTTCCTGGCCGAAAAGGTGCCTTACGCCGACAGCGACCTGGTGCCGGTCGGCATGATCGCGGTGAGCCCCTCCGTGATTGTGGTGCACCCCAGTGCGCCCTTCAACACGCTGAAAGAATTCATCGACTACGCCAAGGCGCAAGGCAAGGACGGCGCCAATTTCGCCACCGCCGGCACCGGCTCGACGCCGCACTTCGTCATTGAAATGTTGAAGGACGCCAGCGGCGCCAACTTTACCTCGATCCCGTTCAAGAGCGGCCAGGAGAGTGTGACCGCCGTCCTGGGCAATCAGGTCACCGCGACGTCCGAATCCAGCGTAGTGGTGCTCCCGCACATCAAAGCGGGCAAACTAAAGGCGTTGGCGGCAACGTGGCAAACGCGCATCAGCGCGTATCCGTCCATCCCGACCACCGCCGAGGCCGGCTACAAGACCGTGCTGATCGGCCATTGGGCCGGCCTGTTTGCGCCGAAAGGCACACCGCAGGCCATCATCGATCGCATCAATACCGAGTTGCAGGCAGCGCTACGCAGCAAGGAATTGCAGGATCGCTTCATACCGACCGGCATCGAGCCGGCCCCCGGGAGCGTCGCCGATTTCGTGACGTTCATTTCGGCGGAACGCGAGCGACTCGGAAAAATTGCGCGCAAGGCCGGCATGAAGGCGGAGCACTAGCCACGCTCGAGGCGTTTCCTGCACTCAGTCGGCTTTGACCCCGGTCTGGCGAATGACCTCGGCCCATTTGACAAGCTCCGACTTGATCAGCGCAGAAAAGTCTTCCGGCCGGCTGAATTGCAATTCCATTCCCAGTTCCAATAGCTTGGCCTTTACGTCGGGCAATTTGCCCGCGCGCGCCAATTCCTCGTGCAACCTTTGCACGATGGGCTGCGGTGTGCCGGCCGGCGCCAGGATGCCGTACCAGGTAACGATTTCATATCCCGGCAGCACTTCGCCGATTGCGGGCACTTGCGGCGCCAGCGGCGAACGTTTGCTGCCGGTGACACCCAGTGCGATCAGTTCTCCGCTCTTCGCATGCGGCATCGTCGACGGCAAGGCGTTGAACATCAGTGGAATGTGGCCCGCCAGCAGGTCGTTCATGCCGGGGGCGCTGCCCTTGTAGGGGACCAGCAGAATATTGATCTTGGCCATCGAGGCAAACTGGGCCGCCGCCAGCCCTTGGGTCGACGCCGAGCCGAGCGATACGGCGGCCAGCGCATCCGTCTTCGCCTTGCCCAGCGCAATCAACTCCGCGAGGGTATGAACGCCGAGCGAGCGATTGGCGACCAGCATCATCGGCACCGAGCCGATCAACGTAATCGGCGCAAAGTCTTTCACCGGGTCGAAGGCCAGTTTCGGGTACAGGGACGGTGCCATCACGAACGGCGGCGCCACGAACAAGATCGTGTAGCCGTCAGCCGGCGACTTGGCGACATACTCGGTGCCGATGTTGCCCCCTGCCCCGCCCTTGTTTTCAACCAGTACCGGCTGCCCGATCGAATCGGTCATTTTTTGCGCGAGCAGCCGCGCGATCAGGTCGGTGCCGCCGCCGGGTGGGAAAGTAACAATCAACTTGATCGGCCGGTTCGGGTAGATCGGCTGCGCCGCCGTGTCGGCTTTGGCTGCAACCGACATGGCGGCTGAAATCAATACCCATGCGAATGCGGCACGCCCCAACATCCTGGGCATCATCGCGATTTCTGCAGGATGTCGAATTGCCTGGAGCAGCGATCGACGCTATCCAGCGAGGCTGCCGGATCGATGTAGTGGACCTTGATATTTTTCAATGGCGATTCCATCTTGCGGTTGGGCGACAGGTAATTCATTTTGAGCATCAGCGGCTGCGCTTCGCTGATCATGAATTCGTAGAACAACAGCGCGGCATGCGGGTGCGGTGGCTTGCGCGACACACCGATCCCGTTGGAACGGCCGATCACCGGGTCGATGCCGAACCAGTCGATCGGCGCGCCTTTTTGCTTCGCCTGCTCGGGCATGTAGTTGTAGACCGTCAATGCCAACGGCACTTCGCCCGACACCACCATGTTGTTGAGCAGCGAATGGCCGGAGCGTACCGACCAGCCGTTGCGGGCGACGATATCGCGAAACAGTTGCGCGCCCTTCTCCTCGCCGAGATATTTCATCAGCCCGCAGTACCACTCATTGTCCTTGGCCTCCACCCCCAGCTTGCCCTTCCACTTCGGGTCGAGCAGGTCCTGGTAGGTCTTCGGCAGGCTGTCCTGCTTGATCAGGTTGGTGTTGTACGCCTGCACGAACACCGACAGGTTTTGCGGCGCCCAGCCGCGGTGCGCCGGCAACGTTTCCGGGATCAGGTCGGCATGGTGTGCGGATTTGACCTCCTGCAGCGTCTTCTCCCGGTACATTGCCTCCATTTCAGGCGAGGAAATTTCCGCCACGTCGAAGTCCCAGCGATTGGCGCGCGCTTCGGTGACGACCCGTTGCAATACCTTGGTGGTGGACGCCCGCCAGAGATTGACCTTCACGCCGTATTTCTTTTCAAATTCCGCGACGAGCAGCGGCATGTCCTTTTCGGCAATCGAGGTATAGAACGTCAGCGTTCCTTCCTTGCGCGCCGCTTCCACCAATTTTGGCAGTCGCGCAGGACCGTCGTTTTGCGCAAGTTCGGCAAAAGTCTCAGCGCCGACTGCGCCCGCCAGCGTCAGCGCGGCGGCGGCACAAAGCCGGTAAATACGTTTCATAGCCGTCTCCTCGATGGTTCCCCGACCTGTTTTTGTGGTTGCACTACTGCGGTCGAGTTGGTACTTTAGCAGACTGACTTTGCAGCGCAATCTTGCATTCCTCCATGCGAAACACCTTTCCACGAAATGATTCGAACGCGGCCCCCATCGCCGCCGATTTGACCACCGCTTTGGAAGCGCTGGTACGTGCACGATTCTCGCTGCATGCTGCCGAACCGGTGGTTGTCAGGCAGCAGGCGACGACTTTGCCCGGATTTCCGCCGTTCGAGACCGTTGTCGATTTCTGGACGCAAGACGAGCTGCATCACCATTTCAAGGTCTTCAAGACCGCCGCCGAGGTTGGCGATGAAGACCTGCCGTTTGCCTGGCAGAAAAATACCCTTGTCGTGAACGAGGGCTATTCGTGTGAATGCTGCTGACCCCGTCATTACCCTTTAGCCGAGTCCCCGCCATCATGCCGCTACCCAAGTACAAGACCGTCACCCGCACCCAGGGCAACAATTTGGCCCTGAAGGAAGGCCGCGTCACGCCGCGCACATTCGAATTCGACTTCGTGGATGTACCGGTATTGGTGGACGGTTTTCGGCGCATGGTGCGCGGGCTGGAGTTCGATATCTCCGAAATGGCGCTGACAACCTATATTTGCGCACGCGCCCATGGCAAGCGCTTTACGGCGCTGCCGATCTTCCTGGTGCGGGCATTCCACCATGGCGCCATTGTCGTCAATGCCAAGGCCGGCATTCGCACGCCCAAGGACCTGGAAGGCAATCGGGTCGGCGTCAATCGCGGCTATACGGTCACGACGGGCTTGTGGGCCCGCAGCATTCTTGCGCAACAGTACGGCGTCGACTTGTCCAAAATCACCTGGGTATTGTCCGGCGACGAACATGTTGCGGAATACGTGCCCCCGGCCAACGTGGTGCCGATCGAGACAGGACGCAAGATGGCGGACATGGTGGTGAGTGGCGAGCTGGTGGCGGCGATCGGCGTCGAGATCGATCACCCCGATGTGAAACCGCTGATTCCGAACGCGCTGGAAGCCGGCCTCGGGGCGCTGAAAACCAGCGGACACTACCCGATCAACCATCTGATGGTTGTGAAAGACGACCTGCTGGCCGCTCACCCCGACTTGGCGGCGGACATCTTTGAAACTTTCGCCGCCTCAAAGCGCGACTATTTGCAGCGTCTTGCCGCCGGCGCAATCGAACCCCTCACCGCCGTTGACATGTTGCATCAACGCGTGACGGCGATCACCGGGGGCGACCCCCTGCCCTATGGCATTGAGCCGAACCGACCGATGCTGGAAGAGATCTTGCGCAACGTCGTCTCCCAAGGCATCATCAATCAGCCTTTCGGCATTGACGAACTATTTGCCAGGGGCACCCATCACCTGATCGGCTAACGATCAGGCGCTACGCTGCAGGAACTCCAGTAAGCGGGTGGCGGTCGCGTCTTCGGTTTGCCCGGCGACCGGCACATCCCAGTATTCCGACTTCGGCAGACATTCCTGCAGGAATCGCGCAGCCGAGGTGGCATGCGAGGCATCGTTGCCAGGCACAATCAATGCCGGGATGTCGACCTTGAACAATTCTT
>Ga0302321_100006714_pt1 | contig 10134 bp, 8 predicted proteins | sample Fen_T0_1_FD_202505 | JGI IMG/M metagenome (GOLD analysis project Ga0302321, IMG submission 202505) | Peat permafrost microbial communities from Stordalen Mire near Abisko, Sweden - Fen_T0_1 | ecosystem: Environmental > Terrestrial > Soil > Wetlands > Permafrost | place: Sweden: Abisko... | reverse complement strand
TTATTCCTGTTGGTGACAAAGACCTATGGAACAGGTTAACACCTTACCAGGACCTTGCCAGGATAAAAAAATTCGGTAATTATTTTTATAATCCCGAACTGGCATTGTATATGGATGATGCACAATTTGGTGGTGCGATACCATCATTTGCACCATTAAGGATACAGAAAAAATCATTGGGTGCTTTTGGTTTTGGCAATGGCCAAAATGGTTTGTATGGATTAAAAGGCAGTGCTGCATTAAACGGCACGGCTTTAAGCGAGGCTAATTTTGGCAAACTATTATTGCCCGGCCCCAACAAGCCAAGGTCGGTTGACCTGTGGCCTATATTTAATACCGGTGTGCCTAATTTAGCTCCTTATCAGCTGGCAACAGGAAAGGGGGGTAACCCGCTGGCAGCCGGCAAACCATTCATTAATAATTTTCTTCCTAATGGTGGTGATATGCTTAGATTAAATATGGCAGTGCCCGCTACACCAAGAAACTCCGCCGACTTCAGCTCAGAGGGACTCGTACAGGCAGCAGTGTTAGGTTTACTGGACAGCAGGTATAATGGCGATACCAAAATACAATTCATTCCCAATATGGATGGTTTCCCCAATGGCCGCAGGCTGGAAGATGATGTAACAAAAATTGAATTACAGGCAGTGGGGGGGGTGGTATTGGCAGCAGTCGGCCTTTGGTATGACGACTACGTTCCCGGTACAAGCCCAAGTCCTGTTACACCCAATTTATTAAGTGTGGTAACATACAGCACCGGAGTTGATGCCAACGATGTTGCGTTTAAAACAAGTTTTCCATTTGAACAAACTCCGTGGGCAGGAACGCATAACTGCGATTGTTCTTCATCCAACTTTGCGTCGGCAGGCAGGTCACATGCAGAAGGCAGCATAATGGAACAACCGGTTAGTTTTAATAAAAGCTACAGCAACCTGTTAGCAGTACCTGATGTGGTGATGAAAACATCGCCCAATCCTTTCAGCAATAATACCACTATACAATACCAGTTAAAAACCCCTGCACAAATTACCATTTCGGTATATGATGCACAGGGAAAAGCAGTAAAAGTATTGCTGGACAGGATGCAGCCTTCAGGAAGTTTTACGCAAGACTTTAATGGCAATGGAATGGATGCAGGAGTTTATTTTGTGAAGATAGCTAAAGACGGTGCCATAATGCAAACACTTAAAGTTGTAAAAAACTAAATACAAAGAGGTTGCTGTGCATACCGCATGCTAAATGGCATTGCAACCTCTTTTATTCTTTCTTTAAACCCGCCTGACGATTCAACTTATTTAAATGATGAAAAAAAATTACGATGAAAAAGCAAATTGGTTATATTATACTTACTGCAGTTTTTATTACTGCAGTGGGCTTTGTGGTAATTAAATACAGAAGCAAACAACAGGCAGAAAAAAACGCTGCGTACATATTGTTGCCACGTGGCGGGCAAAGCAATAACCCCGAGTGGACAGCTGCCAAAAAAAACACGGATAATTTGCTGGCTAAAATAAAAATGAACCCTGCCGATACCAAATCATTACTGGCTTTGGCCAACGCTTATATTGTGGAAGCAAGGGCCAGTGGCAATATTGCTTACTATGATAAAGCTGCTTATAAAACAATCGAAAATGTGTTGCAGCAGGATCAGTATAATTATGAGGCACTGATGCTAAAAGCATTGCTGCAATTATCGCAGCACCATTTTGCAGATGGCCTTGCCACTGCAAAAACAGCGGAAGCTGCTAATAACAATAATGCTTTCGTTTATGGCTTGCTGGTAGATGCAAATGTGGAGATTGGTAATTATGATGCAGCGCTGGATGCAGCAAATAAAATGGTTTCTATCAGGCCCGACCTAAGGTCGTACTCAAGAATTGCTTATCTACGGGAGATATATGGCGATTACCCGGGTGCAATTGATGCCATGAAGCTGGCAGTTGCTGCAGGCATACCCGGTGAAGAAGCTACAGAGTGGTGCAGAACGCAACTGGGCAGGCTATATGAGAACAGGGGAGAAGTGGACAACGCAAAATTTCAATACGACTTATCTGTTGCAGCAAGGCCTGGCTATGCGTATGCCCTTGCAGGATTGGCACGCCTTGAGGCCTTTGAAAAAAAATATGATAGTGCAGTATATTATTATCTGCTGGCACAAAGTGTGATCAGCGATATTGGTGTAAAGGAAAACCTGGCTGTTGCTTACGGTAATGCAGGTAACGCAGCCAAAGCTGCAACGCTTAATAAAGAAGTGATTGAAGAGATGAAAAAAAATGCACAGCAAAATATTGATGACCCTGCGATGGGACATTATTCCGACAAAGAACTGGCCTATGCTTACCTTCAGAATAATGATTATGATAAAGCACTTGAACATGCCCTGGCTGAATATAACCGGCGACCAAAAAATATTGATGTAAATGAAACCATGGCCTGGGTGTATTACAAAAGAAACGAAATAGCTAAAGCGTTGCCTTACGTTGCTGCTGCTACCATAACACACAGCATGAACCCGGTATTGTTATGTACTGCAGGTTTGGTGTACACAAAAACAGGTGATGCAGTAAAAGGAAAAAAAATGCTTAGCCTTGGTTTAAAACACAACCCCGTATTGCCGGAGGATATTAAAAAAGAGAGTGCGGAAGCATTACAGAAATTATAAGTAATGCATAAGGATGAAAAATATAAGAAACTTTTAGTGCTGCTGCTGTTAATAGAAATGGAACAGACAGCTGTTGCACACACCATAAATTATGCACTGGAAAATGCTCCTGTGCACCAGGTTGCGTGGTATTATTTTAAACTGGGTTTTACACATATCGTTCCGCAGGGTATCGATCATGTGTTGTTTATCATTGGCATTTGCCTCATCAATACAAAAATACGATCGATCATATACCAGGCATCTGCTTTTACCGTAGCACATACCATTGCACTGGCTTTAAGTATGAAAAATATTGTTGTGGCACCCAGCCCGGTAATTGAACCGGTCATTGCAATGTCAATAGTATTTGTGGCGGTTGAAAATATCGTACTCAGCGAATTAAAACCCTGGCGCATATTGCTGGTATTCCTCTTCGGCCTGGTACATGGCTTGGGCTTTGCCAGCTCGCTCAACGAAATAGGTTTGCCCCCCAATAAATTTATTACTTCTATACTCATGTTCAACGCAGGGGTGGAAGTGTGCCAGGTATTCATCATTACCACAGTGTTTGTATTGCTCATTCGGCCATTTAAAAATAAGACCTGGTATCGATACAGAATCGTATACCCCATATCCGTTGCCATAGCTTTAATAAGCGCCTACTGGACTATTGAAAGAATAGCGGGTTAATAAATATTATCCCTGCAACAAACCCTGCTTTATTATTTTAACAAAAATAAATTTGGTCCATTACGAATTATTCGTAGATTTACGAAAATTTCGTAGAAATGGAAAAATTAACCCATGTTGAAGAAGAAGTAATGCAGGCCATCTGGCGCACCGGCGAAGCCAATGTAAAAACCTTTATGGAAAATTTAGAAGAACCTGCACCTTACACTACCGTAGCCTCCATTGTTAAAAACCTGGAACGCAAAGCGTACATCAGCAGCAGGCTGGTGGGCAATGCCTACCTGTACAAGCCGGCCGTAAGCGAGGCCGACTATAAAAAGAAATTTATGGGCAACGTGGTAAAAGAATACTTTGATAACTCTTATAAGGAGATGGTGAACTTTTTTGTAGAACAAAAGAAGTTATCCGCCAAAGAGCTGAAAGAAATTATCACCATGATAGAAAAAGGAAATAAGTAACCTTAAAATTATTGTATGCATTTTTTACCGGACTATATTCTAAAACTTTCTGTAAGCCTTTCGGTAGTGTATTTATTTTATTATGCAGTTTTGCGTAAGCTTACTTTTTATGATCACAACCGCTGGTATTTGATGGGCTACACCCTGCTGTGTTTTGTAATTCCCTTCATTAATATTTCAGCGGTGTTGCAAAAGAACAACTGGCATAGTAGTGAGGTGATCAATTGGGTACCGGTTATAAATAACAATGCCGTAGTTGATCTGCCTGCAACAGGTGCAGCAGCTTGGGGCCTGCGGGAAATAGTTATTGCAGCAATAGCAGTGGGCATACTGGCGATGCTTAGTCGCTTGTTACTGCAGGTTTTTTCTTTTAAAAAAATGCTGCGCAAAGCAGAACCCGTTAGCACCGATGGTATGAACCTTTACCAGGTAAACGATAATATTATCCCGTTTTCATTTGGCAATTCCATTTTTATCAACCGGCATTTGCATACCGAAAGTGAATTGCAGGAAATTATCCACCATGAATTTGTACATGTAAAACAAAGGCACAGCTTTGATATCATTTGGGCAGAACTGCTTTGTATTGTTAACTGGTACAATCCATTTGTATGGTTATTAAAAAGATCGATACGCCAAAACCTGGAGTTTATTGCGGATAACAAAGTGCTGGAGAACGGCCTTAATAAAATAGAATACCAGTACCTGTTGCTGAAAGTGATGGGGAACAACCAATATAGTATAGCCACACAGTTTAATTTTTCTTCACTTAAAAAAAGAATAGCCATGATGAACAAAACAAAAAGTGCCAGGCGGCAGTTGATACGACTGCTGTTTTTATTACCCGCCACCGCAGTTTTGCTGCTTGCATTCCGTAGTAAATGGAATGCAGCAGGCAAAACCAATACTGCCGATAAAACTGTTGCAGTAGCGGGTCTTGTAGTTGATGCTAAAACACTGCAGCCTTTAGCAAATGCAGGTATCTACTGTAAGGAAAAAAACATTTCCATTCAAACAGACGACAAAGGGTATTACCTTTTGCAATTGCCTTTCGAGAACAAGCCGCTTCAGTTTACATTGCAGGTAACAAAAGAAGGTTACCAGCCATTTCAGCAAACTGAAAATTGGGGTAATTTTTACGACAAACAAACTTATGTTCGGTTTAGCAAGTCTGTCGAACATTTTGGTTTGTCAAAAAGTACAGGCAGGGGTTTTTCATGGCTGGGCAGTGCTACCAGTTTGGAAGGGCTTGGCTATATGGCCGTGGCATCCATGCTGCCGGAAGTTAGTAATTGGAACACCGCGGCTTTGAATTCACCGCAAAGGGATACTAACAGTAAGGGATACCTTATTATTGTGCGGGGCAACACCGTGATAATAAAAAACAAAGACGGTAAAGAAATAAAAAGGGTGCCACTGAAAGAATGGAATGAGAATGCTGAAAAGTATGAAGATACTTACGGCGAACTGCAACCGCCACCTCCGCCTCCTGCACCACCAATTCCTCCACCGCCTCCAACTGCACAACTAGCTCCTCCAACACCAGACATACCTGCACCACCTGCAGCACCAGGAGCACCTGTGGCCCCGCCACCACCTGCTCCACCTGCACCGCCAGCTCCGCCTGCACCACCTAAACTGCCGGCTAATGTAAAAAGAATGGAGATCAATAATAATAAAGTCACAATATGGTTGAAAAACGGCCAGCAGGAAAAATATGATTTGAATATAAAAGAACAAAAAGAAAAATTCGAAAAAAAATATGGTAAGCTGCAGGATACGCCTGCACTACCAGATGCTGCCACAACTGGCACGAAGGTTAGTAAAGGTGCTTATCAAATTACTGCCGCAGAAAGTACGGTGCACGGAGACCAGATATTTGTAAAGCCAACTGTAAACGCTGAAACAAAGAATAGCGTTATCAGTATAGCTGTGCGTAATCCTGAAATTAAAAATAGTGAAAAACTGCTCGTTCTTGATGGGAAAGAACTTGCTACAAATAGTACAAAGTTAACCGGGGTTTTTAGGTTGGTTCCTTTAAGTAAAGAACAGGCCGAAAAAAAGTATGGTACCAGGGGACAAAATGGCGCCATCGAAATTATTACACAACAATAAAAGGAGTAACCACATTCGGCGCAACGCCAGTTTAAGTTAAACAAGCGTTGCGCTGAATAATTTTAAGTAAAACTATAGTCACTCTTCCATCCAGTGCAAGCTGGTCTTCCTGATATCGGTTGCAATATTATCGATAAAATTAAACTGGTCGGCAACAGGCTTAAATTCGGTAAGCATTTTTTGTGTATTACTTTGTAGTATGCCCTGTTGCAATTCATTACGCCTTGCCTGCAGTAATTTTTGTAAGCGTTGCTGAATAATATTGTGGTGCAGTTCATCAGGTGCAACACTATCACCCGGGGTTGCTGCAATTATTCGTTCTGCATCTTCAAGGCGTGCCGTGGTATTATTGATCAACGGCACAAAATCCTGCGACGCAAACTTTTGCGACAGTGGTTTTACATAGTAAGACAGTGTGGCAATATGTGATGTAAGCATATGGTTCTGCACCACAAACTGGTGCAGCTGCGTGCTGTTCTTTTGTTTGTTTTTGGGTTCGGCCAGCATACGGGTAAAGGCATCCGAAAGATTGGCCAAACCCACAAAGGCATTCTTGCGGCTTACTTTGTATTGTGTATTGGTAAACGTATTGCCCGTGAAAGCGCCAGCAATAGTAGTGAAGTAGATTTTATTGCTTCTTATTGCATCCATCATATAGTTATTTACCTGCTCATGCTCCCAAGCCGGTAATAAAATAAGATTGGCTAAAAATGCAATTACCGAACCTATAGCGGTATCGGTTACCCTGTCGATAATGATCGTTTGAAAACTGGCATTACTGAGTAAATGAAAAAGTAATAAAATATACGGTGTCATAAAAATAACACTGATCATGTAGTTGGTGCGCATTAAACTGTATGTGCCAATCATCAGTACCAGCATAATGATAAACAACGCCTGGTTATCATGAATAAAATATAAGATGAGCATACCCAGTGCAGCACCAAGTACTGTACCCACCACTCTTTCGTAATTTCTTTTTTTGGTAAGGCTGTAGGCTGGTTTTAAAATTACTATAATGGTAAGCAGTATCCAGTAACTGTGCCCAACCGGCAGCAGCAGCGAAACAATAAAACCAAGTACAGTAGCAATGCTTATTCTTACCGCATGCCTGAAATTGTTGGATGCAAAAGAAAGGTTGTCACGCAACACTTTCCAGTCAATAACCTGGTGGGTAATAAATTTATCGTAATCAACAGGGTGGGCCGTTTTTTCAAGCAACTCTTTATCGTATGCCGTATACAAATGCAGGGTGTGTATGCGGCCTGCAATATCGCCGATACTGTTAAGGATATGCCGCATGCTGATGAAGCTGTCTACATTTTCTGCAGTACGGTTATTATCCCTGAAAGTATTGAAGTAGTTAGTAGTGCTGGTGATATGCGTTGCAAGTAAACCGTTATCCTCCGATTCACGGCCGCTCTTCACCGCAATACCAATCTCATCCAGTTCATTGGCAAGTTCTAAAATCAGCTGCCGGTATTGTTCCAGTATATCATTGTCGTTAAAAGTATCATGTAGTTTTTTATAGTCATGATACGAGGCCATAGTTCTCTCAAAAAGATCAACGATATCGGTAAACATCATCACCAGTGTTCTGCCGGTGGTAGTAGATTCTTTTATTACATTGCGGCTTTTAAAAAGCAATTCTCTTACCAGGTTTTGTTCGGTATGCACTACTATCTGCAGTTCCATCATTTGCTGGTACGTTTTTTCGTAATCCACTTCCTTGTCATAAAAGGCAGCTCTTATGCGCAGGTAGTTGGCGGTGGCCATAATGCAATCGCCTAAAGCCTGCTGCGCCAGTTTGTAAGGGCGAAAACTGTACAGCAATAAACTCAGTAAGGTATACCAGACTGCGCCGGAAAATATCCAGGCTGCATTAATGAGTATGTCCCAGCCTTTATGGCGTCCCGTCATGTTCAGCACAATCATCAGCAATGCAGAAACGCCGATGGAATTTGCCCTGCTGCCATACACTGCAATCATAGAAAAAGAAAAGCAGGCTATCAACAGCAATGTACCAAGCAATACCGGGTAAGGGGCTGCCAACCCCGTAAGCAAGGCTATGATGGTGTTAACGATGGTACAGGCGACCATCCCGTTTTTGCGATGGTGAATGGGGCCGGGTGTATCAGTAATGCTCACACTCATAGCGCCCAGCGATACCACCAAACCAACGGTTAATAAATCAAAATGATTAAAGATTACTGCAGGTAAAACAATACCTGCAGTAATTCGTATACCATCACTCAAATAATGACTGCTGATAAAACTTTTGTATTCCTTGATGTAATCCATTGGTGAAGAAAAACTATTGTGCAATACAAAGATAGTTTTTCCTGTAGCAGGCTGGGGCAACAATTTAAATGAGAACAGGATACTTTATTTATGCAGTAAAAAATAAAATGCGTGTAATCAGTATATTTGATAACGCATAGGTTAACGCAAAAAGATAACTGCAGCGCAGAAGAAATACAATACATTACGATGCCGGATATTTTATACAGAGAAGCAACACAGAATGACATTCCTTTTTTAGCCGCACTAAGGGCAAAGAATCGGGAGACGGAAATTTTCTGGATCAACAGTATTACCAGCTATATTGAAGGCACCCGTAATCCGCAACAGGCATTGCCATCGCGGGTGCTGTTTGTAGCATACGAAGGTGAACAGATCGTTGGCTTTATAGCCGGCCATTTAACCCGCCGTTATCAATGTGATGGAGAACTGGAATGGATAGATGTTGCAGCAACTCATCGCAGAAAAGGTATCGCATCTGAATTGATACTGGTTTTGGCAAAATGGTTTATCTATCAGCGGGCTTATAAAATATGTATCGACCCTGGTAATGATGTCGCAAGAAAATTTTATTATGCCAATGGTGCTGCTGCATTAAACGATCACTGGATGTTTTGGAATGATATCAGCACAATTATCGGAAAATAAAAATACAGCTCATGGAAAATAATTCACCTCCCACATTTGGCAATGGCAAGATCTGTTATATTGAATTGCCTTCGCATAACGTCACTGAATCAGCCAATTTTTACAAAACAGTTTTTAACTGGCAGATAAGAACCGGTGATGATGGAACAGCATCGTTTGATGATGCCGTAACTGAGGTAAGCGGTACTTTTAGAACCGACAGAAAGCCGGTAAACGAATTGGGTATATTGATACATATTATGGTCTTTAATATAGAAGACACTATAAAAATGATACTTGAACACGGTGGAAAAATTACACAGCACGTGGGACTGGAAGCGCCCGAAATCACCGCAAGGTTTAGCGACCCAACAGGGAATGTGCTGGGATTGTACCAGCATGGAAGATAAAGTTGCATACCGGTTTGTAAAGTCGCCAATCTATCAAACAGCTTTTGATGTAGTATAACTTTTAAAAGATTGGTAAACTTTGTTGCAAAGGTTTGTTTATTTTTGACTGGTTGCAGGTACCATAATTCATTGCGCAATGGCAGAAGAGTTTCCTAAAATATATTTATACCATCGTATTGTACAGGCCAAATTGTTTATCGACAATAATTTTGCCGGCAATATCAACCTGGATGCAATTGCAGATGAAGCCTTCTTTTCTAAATTTCATTTTATCAGGCTGTTTAAAATGGCCTATGGCAAAACACCGCATCAATACCTTACCGCATTACGGATAGAAAAAGCAAAACTGCTATTGCAAACCAATACATCTGTAACTGATACCTGTTTTGCGGTAGGCTTTGAAAGCCTGAGTTCTTTTGCAGGGCTTTTTAAACGTACTACCGGTACAACACCTTCACTATACCAGCAGCAGCAAAAAGAAAGGCAACATGCGATCAGTAAAAATCCGCTGCAATTTATCCCGAATTGTTTTGCAGAAAACAATGGCTGGACAGAAAATCGCAATTTCAAAGAAGTGTTATAAGATTAAATGCTTCACTTTTACTGCATCAAATAATTAAAACAACATACCATGATCACCAAAATCAATCACGTCAGCATCTTTGTGCTTAACCAGGACAGTGCCTATGATTTTTATGTAAATAAACTGGGATTTAAAGTACACACCGATGCAGCCATGGGGCCGGGTATGCGTTGGCTTACTGTTTGCCCGCCCGAACAACCCGGCTTGGAGATCAGCTTAATGGCTATTGCAGATGGCATGATGTTCAACAAAGAATCGGCACAGCAAATGAGGGAGCTTGTAGCAAAAGGTACTTTTGGCTTTGGC
>Ga0302321_100006713_pt1 | contig 10134 bp, 7 predicted proteins | sample Fen_T0_1_FD_202505 | JGI IMG/M metagenome (GOLD analysis project Ga0302321, IMG submission 202505) | Peat permafrost microbial communities from Stordalen Mire near Abisko, Sweden - Fen_T0_1 | ecosystem: Environmental > Terrestrial > Soil > Wetlands > Permafrost | place: Sweden: Abisko... | reverse complement strand
CCCGCCATCCTGCGCGCGCTCGTGGCGTGTGGTTGGTTTGGCATCCAGACCTGGATCGGCGGCGACGCGATCTTCAAAATCCTCACCGTGTTCTTCCCCGCGATGGCGCACGGCACGCTCCTGCCGGTGCTGGACATCACCACCGCCCAGTTCCTCTGCTTCCTGTTCTTCTGGAGCATAAACCTGTGGGTCATCCACCGCGGCATTGATACCATCCGGCTCCTGCTGAACATCAAAGCGCCGCTGCTCCTTGCCCTCGGGTTGATTCTACTCTGGTGGGCGTGGCGTCAAGCCGGCGGTTTTGGTGAGATGTTTGCTCAACCCTCCGCCTTCGCCGCGGGACAACCCAAGGCGGGGCAGTTTTGGAATTACTTTTTCCCCGCACTGACCGGCATGGTGGGCTTTTGGGCCACGCTTTCGTTGAATATTCCGGACTTTTCCCGTTATGCGAAAAGCCAGCGCGATCAAATGCTGGGGCAGGCGCTCGGCCTGCCACTGACCATGGCGCTCTACTCCTTCATCGGGGTGGCCGTCACATCCGCCACGGCGATTATTTTCCATGAGACGCTCTGGAATCCCGTCGATGTTTTGACACGCTTCCATAATCCGGTGGTGCTGGTGGTTTCGCTCGTCGCGCTCTGCCTCGCCACGCTGGCGACGAACATTGCCGCCAACGTGGTCAGCCCCGCGAATGATTTCGCGCACCTCGCCCCGCGCCAAATCTCATTTCGAGTGGGTGGTTACATCACTGGTGTCATCGGCGTGCTGATGATGCCATGGAAGCTGCTGGCGAATCCGGAGAGTTACATTTTTGACTGGCTGGGTGGTTACAGCGCTCTGCTTGGTCCCATTGCCGGCGTCTTGATTGCAGACTACTTCGTCCTCCGCCGGACCAAACTGAATCTGGTCGCGCTCTATCAGCCCAACGGCGAATACCGGTATACGAACGGCTTCAGCCTGCTCGCGATCACGGCCATTGGACTGGGCGCGTTGCCGAGCCTGCCGGGTTTTCTCGTTCAAGTGAAACAGCTCAAGGTCGAAAGCGTTCCGGCGATTCTCGTGAACTTGTTTAGTTATTCCTGGTTCATCGGGCTGGCGGTCGCCTTCGTCGTATATCTCGGCGGGCGAATGATCACCCGGCCGCGTCCGGCAACTCGCAGGCCGTAGTTATCCGTAGATGCTGGCCAACCTGACGCAACATTCCCCGTGCCGGTGGCAGCCAGGCAGCGCGCGGCGCCCGGAAATTCCGGCCGGATGATTTTGTTCCCCGTCCGCCGCTGAGGATGCTTCACGGTGACTCCTTGTGCGGTCTCAAATCTGCCGCGGATCGCCATCGCGGACCAGGTGTTTTGGTTCTACTTCCACGCTGGTCTGGCGGCCCAAAAAGTCGAGCAGCACTGCCACGCGCTGGCGGGCGGCCAGCGGGCGTTCCACCACGGCGAGCAAACCTTGGAAGGGGCCGCTAACCACTTTCACCATGTCGCCAGTCGCCAGCGTATCCGGAATGCAATAAACTTCCTCGCTGCGCCACCGGGCCTGTAGCTCCGCGATGCTGGCGTCTGGAATGGTTGGCCAGCGGTTGCCAAAATGAATGACGCCACTGACGCCCCGCGCGTGCGTCACCCGGCGCAGGTCGTGCATCCAGTCAAAACGGGCGAAAAGATAATTAGGAAACAACGCCTCGGTCACCCAAACGCTGCCCCGCCGCGAGGCGCGGCGGAAGCGGATGCGGGGCAGGAACACTTCCACGCCCGCATCCTTCCGCAGATGGGCGGCGGCGATGTGTTCATGCTTGGGTTGCGAACGCAGTGCGAACCAGGCGGACGATGCGGAGGCGGAAAGATTCATGGGCAAGCCCGGTTGGCGGCAGATATTCCGGCGGGCCCGGCCGTTCTCCCGAATCAGGTAAGGAGGGCCGGAGGTCGGATTTCAGCTCCGTAGCTTTTCGACTTTCTGGGCCGCCTTGGGATACGTCGCGTAATAGTCGTGGTAGCGATAATAGTAATATTCGCCGCCGCTGGGTTCCACGGCGTTGAAGACGAGACCCAGGACTTTGATGCCCCGTTGATACAGAACTTCCAACGCCGCCCGGGCGATCCGGGCCGAAGTGTGTTGGGCCCGGATGACGAACAGGACGCCATCGACCAGCGGGGCCAGACTGGACACGTCGTCCGCCGCCATGACCGGCGGGGTGTCGAGGATGACATAATCATATTGGCTGGCGGCCGCCTGGAGAAACGGGCGCGTCCCGGGTTGGAGGAATAATTCTCCCGAGGCGTGCGTCACCGCCCCGCGCGGCAGCAGAAAAAGTCCGGGCACCTGGGTGGGCTGCACCAGTTGATTCCAGAGGTGGACGCCTGCGAGCGCTTCGCTCAAACCGGCATGGTTTGGCACGCCGAAGCGTTGATGTAACACGCCCTTCCGGAGGTCGGCGTCCACGAGCAGCACCCGGGAGCCGCTGTTGGCCATGGTGACGGCTAGATTGGCGGTGGTGAGGGATTTGCCATCGTTGGGAATGGAACTGGTGAGCAGCAACACGCGCGGCTTGGGTGCGTCGTCGCCGAGGAACAGCAGGGCCGACCGGAAATTGCGATAGGCTTCGACGAAGGCGTGCCGCTCGTCCTGCGGTTGCAGCAGGGGGGAGTCGCCTTTGGCGGCGCGATCCTTGGGGATTTGTCCCACCAACGGCTCGTCGAAGTGATCTTCAAGTTCGCTGAAGGAGTTCATGCGGTCGTCCAGCCGGTCGAGCAGGACGAGCACCCCGATGCCCAAGCCCAGTCCGAACAGCGCGGCCACCAGGAAATTTTTTGCCAGGTTGCTCACGCTGGGATACGCCTCCGAGGCGGGCTGCATGATGTTGACGCTTTCCGGGCTGATGTCCTTGTTCACGTCCACCGTTTGCATGGTGGCCAGCAGGCGATCATACAGGCCCTGCACCCGCTGGTTGTTGGAACGGATTTTCTGGAATTCGGCGATCCGCTTGCTGGCATCCAGGGACTTTGCCTCCCACTCCGTGATCTGCTTCTGCAGGTTTTCCAGTTGCAGCGCCTGCGAACTGCGGCGGCGTTCCAACTGGTCCTGGCTCTGCTGGCGCAGGATGGTGAGCAACTTTTCGCGCCGACTGATATCTTCACTGAGCGCCACCATCTTGGGATGCTTGGGACGGAGGAATTCGCCGAGGTCCTGTTGCTCGACCTTGAGCATCTGGATCTGCTGTTTGGCCGCGAGATACTGGTTGTCGGACTCCGGCGTGGCGGTGGCGGGGCCGGCCTCGCCCGGTACAGTTTTCTGTTTGCGTTCGAGGTTCTGTTCCAGGGTGAGCAGGTTGAGCAACTGCAGTTCGGTCTGCAGGTCGGCCATCTGCCGGTTCAACGTCGCCAGATAACTGCCGGCGCTATTGCCCTGTTCCTGGAGAAACACGACACTGTTCGAGGCTTGGAAATCCACCAGCGCGCCCTCGCCCTCCTGCAACTCGCGCTCCAGCCGGCCCAGTTCCGCGGTAATGCCGGCCAGCGTGCTTTCCGAAGTTTGCGTGCGCATCTCCTTTTTCAGGGCGATGTATTCTTCCATGCAAGCCTGGAGGTACGCCTTGGTGTATGCGGGCTCCTCCCCGGTGGCGCGCAGGACAAAAATTGTGGTCTTGGGAGTGACGCTGACGACTAAGCGCACCAGGCAGGGCTTGAGTTCCGGCCGGGTGTTCTGGAGGCGGAGCGCCACCCGGTCCAGCACACTCGCGCTTTGCATCAAGGCCACCTGCGTGCCGAGGAAGTTGCTCATTTCTTCGTTGTATACCGAGCCTTCGGGGATGCTCAATTTGATGCTGACGATCATCTGGCTCAGGGAAGTATAGCTGGGAGCCTGGCGCTTCATCAGGAAGCCCTGGACGATCACGGCGAGCGCGATGGTCAGGGCGGGGATCCACCAGTGTCGTTGCAGGCGCAAGCGCAGGCGAAGCAAGCGGCTGTGGAATTGCGACGAACGTTTGGCCCGGTCCGGCGGGGTGGGAAAGGCGATCGGCTCGTTCATGGGCTAAAAGTTGATCAACCGGCTCGGGACAATGACAAAGTCATCCTCCTGTACGGTCATGTCCAATTCCATCCGGGCGTTTTCCAGAATCTCCACCATGTTCAATTCGTAGGTCTGCTTTTTCCCATCCGCCGCGGTGCGCACCAGTTTGACCTTCTTCTTGTAGGCAAAATCCGCAAAGCCACCGGCCCGGAGGATGGCCTTGCCGGCCGTAAAGTTCTCCCCGGTGGGAATATCAATTGCCCCTTGGTTGCGCACCTGGCCCCAGATGTAAATCTTGCCGCGCACTTTGCTGGCGGCGTCGAGGCCGATCACCACGCTGGCGCGATAATAGTATTCTTTTTCGAGTTGCGTCTTGAGTTCCAAGGCCAACTGCCGGCAGGTTTTGTCGGCCGCCCGCACCCGGCCGAGATAAGGCACGTCCAACTCCCCCGAATCGGTCACCACGAGGCTTTTGGCAGGATCGCGATCTTCGAGGATCTGAAAGCTGGTCTTGTCACCGGGAGCAAGCTTGTGTTTGTCGTCCAGCAAATTGTCGAGCGCGCCATCGATGGCGGTGGCCGCCACCATTGGCGCGGCGACCGACCGCGACTCCGGCTCCGCTTCGGGCACCGGAGAAAAGCGCGGATCGTCTGACTGAGGCGCGGGGGGAGGCTGGAACACTGCAGGGGCTTTGGAGACCACTTGGCGAACCACGTTCCCGGGCGCGGCGGTCGTCGCAACTGCGAGGGGCGTAACGGTCGGCATGGCGCGGACGGTTGCTACATTGGCAGTCGCAACGGTTGCCGACTCCAAAGGCGCAGTCGCCACGGGTGCAGGCTTCGGTTTGGACAGGAACAGGTCCCAGTTCGGAAGCGAGTTGGTGGTCGGAACATCTTTAGCCGCCCCGCCGCCGGCTGGAGTTTTCGGCAAAGGCGGGACGGCCTGCTCGGGCGGCAGATTCGAACCGTAAATCAACCGTTGCACTTGCTCCAGCGCTCCGCCTTTGGCGCGGGCGGGCGGCGGAGTTTGTGCCGGAGCGGAAACCACGACGCTCAAGGCCAAAACTAGAATGATGTTCCTCATAAACTAGAACGCGTAGTCCCCGTGCAACATCACCCGGTTTTGATGATAACCGCGTCGGGGCAGCTCGGACTCGCGATCCAAAAAGTCATAGCTCAGACTGGCGCTGAGTTTTTTGGTGATGCTCCGCCCGAGGCTGATGCCGGCGCCGTAGCGGGTGATTTTATCGCCGCTTCCCCCGGATTCCTTCCCCCGCTCGTAGGACAAATTGGTGGTCAGGCTAAACTTGCGGATCAATTTCCAGTTGGATTGCAGTCGGACGAAGTACAAATCCAAAATATCCGAGAACAATCCAATCTGGATGTCCCGCCCGGCGTCCAGCGAGTAGGACACGATGCGGTTCAGCCGGTGCTGCACTCCCAGGCTGCCATACATGCCGCGGACATCTTTTCCGCCACCCGCGATTCCCGAGTTGTCCAAACTGTAAATGGTGTAACCCGCGGCAGCATGCGCCGAGATATATTCCGACACCGTGGCTTGGTAGGACAACCCGGCATTGTACTGCACGCCGTCGCTCTGGGTCTGGCGATCAATCAGCGATGTCCCCAGATCCACGCGGAGCACACTGGAGGAATTGGGCCGGATCCCGCCACTGAGATACCAGGCGTGAGTGTTGGCGTCCTGTTGGCTGAATCCGGAGGTGGTGGAGCGGCGCAGCAAATAATCATAGCCGCCGGTCACGATCAGATCGTTCAGATCCCAGGTCGCGCTGACGCCCGAACTGTTGTCAAACGTGCCGATGTTCCCGCTGCCGGCTGCGGCGGGGTTCTGATACGCCTCTTGCGAAACGGAAAACCGGTCGTGCAGGTTGATCACCCAATCACCGACATAAACATCAAAAGCCAGCGCCGAGCCGGGCGTCACGAAGAACCGGTTCAAGCTTCCGTAACGCAGGTAGGCGGAGTAGCCCGCACCGAGCGTCAGGTTGAGGGCATTGTGTTCCGTGAGGGGATAATCGAAGCTGCTGTTGAATTGCGGGCGGAGGATCACATCGCTCTGCGCCCCGTGTTCCGCAAGGTTGACGTTGTCGTTTGCCTCGACATCAACGCCGGAAGTCAGTCGCAACCGCAGATCGCCCAGCTTGAGATTGTAGTATCCGATGGTGGTTGCGGCCTGATGCTTGGCGGCGGCCGCGGCTTCGCCGGCCAGTGAGGCCCGTACCGCCTCTTGAGTCAGGCCGGTCTGGGCCAGAAGCCCGAGCCCGACTCCCACGACTTTCGCCTGCCATGCGCCTCGCCGTCTGGTGGCCGCAGTCCATTGGAGTTGAAGTCGGATCGTCACGCGGGAATTCTTGGGCTTTCCAGGGACAGATTACTGAAATGCCGCCCCGAAACTGTGCCGATTTTACTCAGGTGCGAGGAGCTTGTCTATCCCAGAGTGCGCGCTCCTCGGGACCCCGAGAACGTTGCTTCGGATTTCGATAAAGCGCTGTGACCCGGGTGTTGCAATGCCTCCATGCCCGGCCAGGAAAAGGGAGGTGATTGTCGAGACCGTGCAAACGAAAACCCGTCCCGGTACTTCCCGATTCCACTGGAAGCGGCGGAGCAAAAATGGGAGTGCGATCGGATGACCGAGACAACTGGTGGCAAACCGGGGACTCGGGACGTCCTGAGAGTTGAGGCTGGCCTCGGGACTGGAAGGTCGCCAAAATCCTGCCCCATGGAAATACAACCGCACCGACCACCGCTGGTATTGCGCGGGATCGCGCTGTTTGAAGCGGCGAAGGGGTTGCTCGCATTGGCAGCGGCCTGCGGCATCATTTCGTTGCGGAATACCGACCTGCACACCGTCGCGGACGCTTTCCTGCTGCGGCACGGGATTGATCCGGAGCGGCACTACACCCGGTTGTTTATTGAATCGCTGGCGCGCGCGACGCATCAGGACGTCTTTGAAATCGCCACGCTCGCCCTGGCGTATGCTACCATCCGGCTGGTGGAGGGGTATGGCTTGTGGCGTGGCCGGCATTGGGCGGAATGGTTGGCCGTGATTGCTGCCGGGCTCTATTTGCCGTTTGAATTTCAGCACCTGGCCCGGCATGGCACCTGGTTGACCGCCGGAGTCATCGGTTTCAATATTCTGCTGGTGGTGTACCTGGCCCGGTTGTTGATCCAGCAGCGCGCCGAGCGGCATGCCGCGGCGAAACGCGCGGCCGACCAGACGGCCCGGTGAAATCGAGTGGCCCCGTCAGGCCTATCAGCGCGGTTCGGGCGGTTCGAAGCGGTAGCCGATCTGGCGGATGGTGTGGATGAAGCTGGGGCGCGCGGGATCGGGCTCGATCTTGTTCCGCAACGTGGTGACGAACCGGTCAATGCTGCGGCTGGTGACGACGCAATCATAACCCCAGACCGCGTTCAAGATTTCGTCGCGGGTCAGCGCGCGGCCGGGTTTCTTGACGAAATATTCGAGCAGGCTGAATTCCTTGGGGGACAATTCAATCTCCTTGTTCTTGCGGGTCAGGCGGCGCGCAACGAGGTCGAGCCGCAGTCCGCCGAATTCATAGACGTCTTCGCTTTCCTTTTTGGCGCGCCGGAGAAAGGCCGCGGCCCGGGCGAGCAGTTCTTTGATGCTAAAAGGTTTCGTCACGTAATCATCCGCCCCGAGATTGAGGCCGAGGACGATGTCGGACTCGTCGCCCTTGGCGGTGAGCATGATGATGGGCATCGCGAGTTTTTGTTCCCGCACGAGCCGGCAGATTTCGTAGCCGTTGATCTTGGGCAGCATGATGTCGAGGAGGATCAGGTCGGGCTTTGCGTTCAGCGCGGCGTTCAGACCTTTCTCCCCGTCGGCGGCCGTCACGACCTTGTAGCCTTTGAATTCGAAATTGTCCCGCAACCCGATCAGCATCGTCGGGTCGTCTTCAATGATAAGCACGGTTTCCATGGGTTAACTCCTTTCTTTAATCGCCGTTCTTGTGGCCAATGGGCAGTCGGACGGTGAAGGTGCTGCCGCCCCCCGACTTGCTTTCGACACTGATCTTTCCCTTGTGCGCGTCGACGATGAATTTGACAATGCTCAGACCCAATCCGCAACCCTCGGCTTTGCGCGACAGCGAACTGTCCACCTGGTAGAAGCGGTCGAAAATTTTTCGCAGATGGCGGCGAGCCAGCCCGATGCCATTGTCGGAAACGGCAAAGCAGACGTCGCCGTCATCCGGATAGATGCGGAGCGAGACCTGCTTTTGATCGGTGGTGTATTTGCAGGCGTTGTCGAGCAGGTTGACGAGGACCGTGACCATTGCGTCGTGATCCGCCTGGATGTCCGGCAGGTCAGCAGGGATTTCCTGAGTGAGCTGGCAATCGTGGCTGTCGTACTTGGTCTTGATGGCTTCCACGGCATCGCTGGCGATCACGGCGGGTTTGGCGTCAACGAAGGTAAATGCAACTTTGTTACGTTCCATGCGCGAGAAGGTCAGGAAATTATCAATCATCCGGCTCAGCCGTTCGTTCTCCTTGGCGGTCAACTGGAGATAGTGCTGCACCTGCGCCTCATCTTTGACGCGGCCTTCTAGCAGCGTGTCCACCAGCACCCGCATGGAGGCGAGCGGAGTTTTGAGTTCGTGTGAGACGGTGGCAATGAAGTCGTTCTTCATTTCATTGAGCCGGATTTGCCGGCCCACGGCGCGCGTCGCGAAGCCGCCCACGACGAGGATCAGCAGGATGACCAAAAATCCGGTCCACGCATACACAGCGATCTGGCGGCGGGCCGCCTTTTCAAAAACATCACTGCCGGCAAAATAGAGCTCGGCTTTCCATCCGGGAAAACCCTCCGGCAACGCCACGGTGGCGAAGGGTTTGCTCTGCGGTTCTGGCATACCCGCGACAAACAAGCCCGAGGCATCCAGGATGCGATAGGCGGCGGCGGTACCCTTGAAGGCCTCGTGATAACCGGAAAGCACGGCAGCAATGCCGGCGTCCGACAACAGGACCAGGAGCGTTGCCGATTCCGTCCGGTGCCGCAGGCCGTAACAGGATTTTCCTCCCAGCTCGGTCTGGAACAAACCATCGAACTGACTCGTGAACGGACGGAGTGTTTCGGCGGCGGCCAAGGAGAGTTCCTCGGCGCCGACCAGTTTTTCGAGTTGGGTCTTGGCGGTCTGGTCGGTGAAGGGAAACGAACCACGCAACGCCTCGAGAACTTTCTGCGCGATGAAAAGATTCTGGTTCGCCGGCAACGCGGACTGGTTGCCAACAGAATTATAGAGATCGTTCATCAGCACCGTGATGGTGCGCCGAAACACCTCCTGGTGCTGCTGTGGTTGGGCGGATTGCTTCAGCAGCGAGAGCAACAAGAGGCGGGCATTCTCGATGGTGAGGCGCAGGGCGGGCGGCGCGTTTTCCGGCAAAGCGGCGAAGGCCGCGTTCTCGCATTCCGCGATCGCTTCCTCGCGGCGGTCAAGTTTGGCGAGGGAACGACTTTTGCCAGCCCGGGCCGCGATGGCGGTCGGTAGGTCCCCATCGCCCGTGAGCTGATCATAGCGTTGCACCGCTTCGCGGTAATCTCGTTGGGCAAACTCCGCGTTCCAGGCGCCCGCCAATGGATTCCCGGCGGACACATCGTTTCCCAATGCGGCGGCGGTACGCGGATACCCAATCTCGCCGTCTGCGTTCCAGAGCACCACGCCCTGGCAATTATTCTCCAAGACGAGACGCCGGAACGAAGCGTAAGGATTTGCCTCTGGCGCGAGCCGGGCGACGACGGCAAGCCGATTGCTAAACAGAGCTGCCGTCCTTACCGAAGCCTCGGTGAGCTTGTCCTGATAAAGCGCAGTGAGCTTCTGGCGGACGACGAGGCGCTCGTTGGCGATCACCCGGCTCATGAACCAGAGCAAGCTCACCGTGGGCAGCACCACGGCTAGGCCCAACAGGCCCAGCCATTGCAACTGATTACGTCTGGTGAAAAACTCCGCCACGGCTTTTATCTTTGCGGCGCTATTGTCCAGCCGCAAGCGCCTTGATCTCCTCCGCGGTGAGGGCGTAATTGTAGATCCGGACCTCATCAATCAACCCATCAAAACCACGGTTGGTCTCCTCGGCGTTTTCGCCGATG
>Ga0302321_100006711_pt1 | contig 10134 bp, 7 predicted proteins | sample Fen_T0_1_FD_202505 | JGI IMG/M metagenome (GOLD analysis project Ga0302321, IMG submission 202505) | Peat permafrost microbial communities from Stordalen Mire near Abisko, Sweden - Fen_T0_1 | ecosystem: Environmental > Terrestrial > Soil > Wetlands > Permafrost | place: Sweden: Abisko... | reverse complement strand
GCATCGGGACCGGTTCCTCCCCGTCCGGTCGTGCGACGCGCCCCCATTGTGCCCCGCGCGCCGGTTGCGGGGCGAGTGGTGGTCCGGGTTCGATGACGAACGTCCTGGCGAGTCCTCTGCCGCCTCCTCGGCGCGCGAACCTCGCGGGGTGGGCGGCCGTCCTGGGGGGAGTGATTCTCGCGTCGGTCGGAGCCGGCGCCGCGGGGCTCCCGATCATGGGGATCGCGCTGGCGGCCACGATCGTTACGGGCCTCGCGGTCATCGGTGCGATCGGGATCCTCCTGCTGCTCGGCCTCGCCTGGGCGATCGCGCGCCCGGGCATCGACGGCACCCTTAGGTCGCGGAGGCTCGGCGATGGACTCGCGATGCTCGCGGTGGCGGCCGGCGCGGGCGGGGCCGCCCTGCTGGCAGCGGGAGCGCTGGCGGCCGGCCCCATCGCGGGCCATGCCGGGTTCCCCCTCGAGTCCGCGGCCTCACCTGGGGCCCCGATCGCGGTCGCTGCGTCTGAGCCACCGTCGGGCGGCGCCACGTGCCCGGCCTCGCTGCAGGGGCTCGTGGACGGGGCGGCGGACGGAGCTGTGGTGACGGTCCCGGCCTGCCTCTACCGCGAGACGGTCACGATCGACCACCCGATGACGCTGCGCGCAGAGCCCGGGGCGGAGATCCGCGGGAGCGACCGCTGGACGGGCTGGACGCGATCCGACGGTGGCTGGGACTCGGCGCTGCAGGTGGAGGCCGGAGAGGCACGCGGCACCTGCGCGCGTGGCACGGACCGGTGCCATGTCGCGAACCAGGTCTTCCTTGACGGGGCGGCTCTGCGGTTCGCGTCCGGGGACCGGCCCGGACCCGGGGCGTTCTCGGTGCTGCCGGGCGGCACGATCCGCCTGGGCAACGACCCGGCGGCGCGCGAGGTCGAGGTGTCCACCCGCCAGCTCTGGGTGCACGTCACGGCGTCGGACGTCACGGTCGAGGGCTTCGTCATGCGGCACTCAACGGTCCAGCCCCAGGCCGGCGGGATCACCGTGGGGGGCTTCGGCGCGGCGCCGGTGGACCGCGTCACGATCAGGGGCTGCCACCTGAGCGACGCCCACGGGGCCCTCCTGTCCATCCAGGGTGGCAGTGACCAGGTTGTCGAGGACAACACGCTCGAGCGAGGCGGGCAGCTGGGGCTCCACCTCTCGGGCGAGGAGTCGAGCGGGAACTGGCTGGTGGCGCGCAACGTCATCCGCGACAACGCCACCGACGGCTTCGACATGGGCTGGGAGGCCGGCGGGCTCAAGGCCCTGAACATCGACGGCCTCCGGATCGTCGACAACGAGTTCGCGGGGGGGCCGGACGGCGACAACGGCCGCGGCGCCTGGACGGACACCGGTACCCGGAACATCGTGTTCACAGGCAACCGGATGCACGACAACGGGTACGAGGGCGCGATGTTCGAGTCGAGCCACGGGCTCCGGGTGGAGGACAACGTCGCCTGGGACAACGGCGCCGCTGGGCCGGATTGGGCCTGGGGCGGCGGGATCGTCCTCTCGAGCTCGGACCACGCGCTGGTCCGGAACAACCTGGTCGCATGGAACGCCGACGGGATCTCGGTGGTGAGCCAGGACCGCACAGACGACCTGGCGCACGAGGGGATCGTGATCGAGGACAACACGATCCTCGCGGCGGACCGGCCCGGGGATCCCGAGGCGTACGCGCTCGCCTGGGTCCAGGACTGGGCGGGGTCCTTGTGCGCCCCGGCCTCCGGGAACACGGGATCCGCCAACCGGGTCTGGGCGGCACACGCCGACGCCCGCGCCTTTGCCTGGTGCGGCCCGGCGCTCGACATCGCCGCCTTCGCCGGCGTGCCCGGAGGCGCCGGGACACAGGCGCTGGCGACGGCCGACGCGATGGCCCTCGCGGCGGCGGCGGGCGTGCCGTGGACGCCGGAGGCGCCGGTCGGCATGGGGCCCGCACTGGAGGACGCGGGAACTCGCCTGGCGGGGCTCGGCCTCCTGGTCGCGGCGCTCGTGGGGCTCGTGCGGCGGCGCTCCCGGCCCGGGGACGCGCTGTGGCGCGCGGCCCTCCCGGCGGCCGCGAGCGCCCTCCCGCCGGTACTGCTGGGCGGCCCGGGGACCGCCGTGGCCATCGTCGCAGGTTCGGGATGGGCGGCGGCCGGGGCGGTTGCCATCCTCGCCGGGCGGCGCTCGCGGGAGCTGGCCACGGCTCCCGGACCCGGGGAACAGGTGCCACACTAGGGCCATGACGGACATTGCCGGGGTCCAGTTCGTGCCCCTCCGCCGCATTCCCGACGAGCGCGGCACGATCTACCACATGCTGCGGGCCACCGACCCGCACTTCGTCGCGTTCGGCGAGATCTATTTCACGTCGATCTACCGCGACGTCATCAAGGGCTGGCACCGGCACCGCGACATGACGCTCAACTACGCGTGCATCGAGGGGCGGATCAAGCTGGTTCTCTACGATGATCGCGTGGGGTCGGCCACGCGCGGCGCGCTGGTGGAGCGCTTCCTGGGCCCGGACGACTACGCGCTCGCGATCATCCCGCCCGGGATCTGGGCCGGCTTCAAGGGCATGACGGATGTCGCCATCGTGGCCAACTGCGCCACCCACCCGCACGATCCAAGTCGCACGGACCGGCTGGACCCGCTCGGCCCGGACATTCCCTACGACTGGGCTGTGGTCCACCGGTGACCAACACCGTGGCCTCCGGCGAGCACCCGGTGGGCGTGGCGCCGGGCGACCTGACGATCCTCGTCAACAGTACGGAGGGGTATGCCGACTGCTGGGAGCCGTTCTTCACACTCTTCGAGGCCTACTGGCCGGGCTGCCGCCACGAGATCGTCCTCAACACCGAGACGACCGACTACACCCACCCGCGCCTGAACGTCCGGTCGTCGCGCACATGGCCGGACCCGTCCGCACCGAGGCCCACGTGGGGCGAGAGCATGCAGCGCTGTCTCGAGGGGATCAGCGCGCCGGTGGTGCTGTATCTCCAGGAGGACTACTTCCTCAACGCCCCTGTCCTGGCGGCGGAGGTGGAGCGGTTCGCGCGGATCATGATCGACGAGAAGCGGCCCCACGTCCTGCTGCGGGAGCTCGGCGGTCATCGCTACGACCCCCTTGCGGAACACCCCGAGCTTTGGCGGATCCCCGGACGCTCGGCGTACCTGGTGAGCCTCCAGGCGGGCCTGTGGCTCCGCTCTTCGCTTCTGGAGCTGCTGCGCCCGGCCGAGAACCCGTGGCAGTTCGAACGGAGGGGGACGCTGCGCGCGCGCCGCGCGGGCATGGAGTTCCTGTGCCCGGACCTGGAGCGCTGGGAGTGGGCCGGCAGCCCGGTCATCCCTTACGAACCCACCGGGATCGTGCGCGGCCGCTGGTTCGCGCCGGCGGTCGTCGACCTGTTCGCCGCGCACGGGCTGGCGGTTGACTTCAGCAAGCGTGGCTTCTACGAGGTGGACGGCCGCGAGCGTGCCGTCAGGACCGCCAGGGCATGGGCGCGCAAGGTGGCGATGCGCGTCCTGCCCTGATCTTCCGTCCTCCCCGCTCCGTCAGTGGGCGACGGGGCTGCCCGGCACGCCCGCCGCGGCGAGGCGGCTTGCGAGCTCGCCAGCGGTGAGGTAGCTCGCCCGGGTCCCGGCCGGGGTGGCCGCGAAGGCGGCGAGGGTGCTCTGGTTGCCGTTCCAGGCGTAGCGGGTGGTGCCGCCCTCGGCGCTCCCGTACCAGTAGCGGTTGTCGGCGCCGCGGTTGTTGGAGGCCGGGGTGAACAGCACGCCCGACCAGTCCATCACCCAGCCCGTTGCGAAGGCGTTCGTGTCACCCGACCTGGGCGCCATGGCGATCGTGTTGGCGTGGATGTTGATCTCGACGTGGGGCGCGTCGTCGGTCCGGCTCTGGCTGATGACGGTGATCCCGTCCGCGTTCCAGGCGACGGTGTTGTCGTGGACGTCGGCGTGGTCCGAGGACGAGAGGGTGATCCCGCCGCCCCAGGCCCAGGCCGCGCCGCCGGTGCCCCAGCCGTTCTCCCAGACCGCGTTGTTGACGACCGTGAGGTCGTGGTCCGACTCGAGGAACAGGCCGTTGTTGGCGTTGTCGTGGAGCCGGTTGCCGCTGAACGTGGCGTTGCGCACGTCGGTATCGGTCCAGATCCCGCGGCTGTTGTGGTCGACCTCGTTGTCCGCCATGACCAGGCCGTCGGTGTGGAGCAGCTTGACCCCGCCCGACTCCATGCCCACGTCGAAGTCCTCGGTCGCGTTGCCGTGGACGTGGTTGCCGCTGATGACCCAGTCCGTGCCGCCCGAGCCGCCGATGCCCAGACAGCCCGCGCCGCTCACGTCGTTGCCCGTGATCCGGTGTCCGGTGCCGCCCTCGAGGCTGATGTCGCGCCCGTGGGCGTCGGCGAGGACGTTGTCCGCGATCGTGGCCCGGTTGACGGCGCCGGCCCAGTAGCCGCCGACCTGGAGGCCCCCACCCTGGGCCCAGGTCGCGGCGTGGCGCATCGTGAAGCCGCGCACGGTCACGTCCGAGGCGCCGATCCAGAGCCAGTTCTCGCGCACCGAGACCTCGACCGTGTGGCCGGCGGGGCTGCTGCCGAGCACGACGTGGCGCGAGCCGTCGAGCCGGAACTGCCCGGCGGCGGGCGTCGCGGTGGTGGCGACCTGGAGCTGCGGCTGCCCGTCGAGGAACACCTGCTCGGGCCAGGCGCAGCGGCTGGTGCCGCTGGCGCAGGTGCTGCCCGGGTTGTACAGGACCGGCACCGCGAGCGTGCTCGTCCAGCCGGACCCCGACGCGGTCCAGGCGGTCCACACGTCGCTGCCCCGGATCTCGGCCCCGGGGGAGCCGAGCAGGGTGAGCGGCTTGGTGACCGAGACCCGCTCGCGGTACACGCAGGCGGGAACCGTCACGGTCGAGCCCGCGGCCGCCGCGTCGACCCGGGCCTGGATCGTGCGGCCGCAGTCGGTCGGAGCGGCGGTCGGGCTCGCGGTCGGGCTCGGCGTCGCGCTGGGGCTCGGCGTCGGCGTGGGCGTCGCGGTCGGAGCGGCCGTCGGGGTCGCGGTCGGCGTGGGGGTGGGAGCGACCGTCGGCGCCGAGGTGGGCGTCGCGGTCGGCGTGGGACTCCGGGTAGGCGCCGCGGTCGGCATCGGCGTGGGTGCAGCCACACCCACGACCGTGATGCCCGCTGTCGCGAGCACCGTTCTCGCCCCGGTCAGCCCAGCTCTCTGGGTCGGCACGGCCGCCAGCTGATGCGGCCCGGGCTCGGCGATGGCGGGGATGGTCACGGTGGTCGCGAACGTGCCCCGACGATCGGCCTGGACCAACGGCATGCCTGCCGAGCTCCCGTCCCAGGTCAGCTGGACCTTCACGCGGCTGCCGAACGACCTGCCGGCGACGGACACGGGTGCGCCGGCCGGCGCGCTCGCGACCACCGCGATGGTGGGGGAGGCAGCTGAGGCGGTGCCGGTCATGCCGAGGCTTCCGCTGATGAGGCCGGCGATGGCCAGCGCGGTGAGCTGGAGGGCTGCGGGGCGCGCATGGGACATGGCCGTTCCTCGGGATAGCGCCGACCGGTCCACCGTTGGCGCCGATGGGGGCGAGGCCGTCGATGGAGCGCACTCGCGCCGCATCGCACGAGGGGCCTATCGGAAGGTGACGGCCGGTCGGAACGCATGGCCAACGTAGGCGTGACGCGCTCCGGGGTCTGCGACCCGGAGGTCCCTACGGGATTTCAACCAGGCCCGCCGGCGTCCCGGTGACCTCGCCCGGACCCGAGCGCACCCTACGCCGGGCGGCGTATCGTGCCCCAAGACCCGCGAGCCATGGGAACGGCCCGTTCAACGGCCCGTCCGGGGAGGTGCGCGCACGCACCCGTTTCGACGTCGGCTCCGGAGGGTTTCTGGGCTGACCCGTATAATCGGCCGACTGTTCGAAGTGGGGTTCTTGTCTCTTGGATCTCCGGTCTGTCCTGGCCGTCCTGCGTCGGTCTGCCCGCTACCTCGTCGTCGGTGTGGTCGTCGGTGCGCTGGCCGCGTGGCTCGTCACCGGATTCCTGCCCAAGGTGTATGAGGCCAACGCCACGCTGCTGGTCGGCCAGCAGCTCACGTCCGTCAACCCGGGCATCAACGACCTGCTCACGTCGCAGCAGCTCTCGACCGCCTACGCCGACCTCGCCACGACGCGCACGGTGCGCCAGGCGGTGGTGAGCAAGCTCGGCCTTGCCATCGATCCTGACGCGCTCCTCAAGGTGGTCCGGGTCGAGCGGGTCGGCGACACGTCCCTGCTGGACATCGTGGCCCAGGACGCGTCACCGGAGACGGCGGCCGCGATCGCCAACGCCGTTGCGGACGAGATCATCAGCCTGTCCCCGACGCTCGCCGGGCAGGACGCCGAGATCGTCACCTTCACCAGCGAGCAGCTGGCGGCGACCAAGGCCGACCTCCAGGCGACCGCTGCCGAGCTCGACGCGCTGCGTGCGAAGACCGACCGCACCGCGGCGGAGGACCAGCGCATCGGGGTGCTGCAGGACCGCCTGGCGAGCCTTCGCGCGACCTTCGTGTCGCTCCTCTCCTATGCCGCCACCGCATCCCCGAACACCGTGACCGTCATCGACCGCGCGGCCGCGCCGGAGACGCCGGCGTCGCCGCGCCTCGCCATCTCGCTCGTCGTGGGTGCCCTGGCCGGCCTCCTGCTGGCCCTGATCGTGATCGCCCTGCGCGAGTACCTCCAGGACACCATCAAGGGACGCGAGGACGTGGAGCGGGCCACCGGTCTGTCCACGCTGTCCACCGTCGAGGCGCTGGCGACGCCGGCGAAGGATGAGGTCGGCGCTTCGCTGGTCGCGGCCACCCAGCCCGGCTCGGCGGCCGCCGAGGCGTTCCGCATGCTGCGCACCAACCTCGGGTTCGCCAGCGTGGACACGGGCCTGCAATCCCTGGTCGTGGCGAGCGCCACCCCGGGCGACGGCAAGACGCTGGTGGCCACCAACCTGGCGATCGCCTTCGCGCAGGCCGACCGCAAGGTGATCCTCGTTGACTCGGACCTGCGGCGGCCCAGCATCAGCGAGCTGTTCGGGGCCAAGGACAACTACGGCCTCACGAGCGCCCTGCAGGCCCGCAGCGAGGCCATCGAGTACTACCTGCTGGAGACGGACATGCCGGGCCTCCGCATCCTCCCGGCCGGGCCCACCCCGCCCAACCCGGCCGAGCTGATCGGGTCGGACCGCATGGGCGCCATCATCGGGCGCCTGACGGCGCTGGCCGACGTCGTGATCTTCGACAGCCCGCCACTCTCGATGGTGCCCGACGGGGCCGTGCTGGCGTCCATGGTCGACGGGACCGTGCTGGTCGTACGAACCGGGAAGACGAGCCGGACGGCGGCACAGCAGGCGATGGAGGCCCTGGTGCGGTCCGCCGCCCACGTGTTCGGCGTCGTCGTGAACGGCGTGGAGCCGGTGCGGACGCCGAGCGGGTACGGCTTCTACCGGCATGGCTCCGGCGGGCGGATGCCGCCGCCGCCGCGCGTCGTCCCGTCGACGGGCCAGCCCGTCGACGAGGTGACCCTGGCCGATACGGTCGAGCGACGGACGCCGCGGACCCTGCCCGACGACCTCCCGATCGGCACGGTCCAGGGCCTCGACGGGCAGGCGGTGGCCTCGGTAGCCACATCGTCCGCCGACGCGGCCCATGGCACGACCGACCCGGCGGCAACCAGGCAGCCGCCCGCGAGACGTGCTCCCACCGCCGCCCCGGGAGCCGACACACCGTGAACCAGGTCCCGCGCGGCGGCCCCGATCCTCGTCACCAGGGCGACCGCCGCCGGGCCCTGGTCACGGGCGTCACCGGCCAGGACGGCTCGTACCTCGTCGAGCTCCTGCTCGAGAAGGGCTACGAGGTGCACGGGCTCATCCGCCGGTCGAGCACCTTCTCCACCTCCCGCATCGACCACCTCTACCAGGACCCGCATCACCGGGACCGGCCCCTCTTCCTGTGGTACTCGGACCTCACCGACTCCTCGTCCCTGGTCAACAGCCTGCACCGGATCCGCCCGGACGAGGTCTACAACCTCGGTGCCCAGAGCCACGTGGCCGTCAGCTTCGACATGCCCGAGTTCACCGCCGACGCGACGGCGATGGGCGGGCTGCGGCTGCTGGAGGCCATCCGCCACCTCGACTGGCCAGTGCGCTATTACCAGGCCGGGAGCAGCGAGATGTTCGGCAAGGTGGCGGAGACCCCGCAGTCCGAGAGCACCCCGTTCCATCCCCGCAGCCCGTACGCGGTGAGCAAGGTCTTCGCGCACTGGATGACCCGCCAGTACCGCGACGCGTTCGGGGTCTTCGCCACCAACGGGATCCTGTTCAACCACGAGTCGCCCCGCCGGGGGCCCACGTTCGTCACCCGCAAGGTCACCCGTGGCATCGCCTCGATCCTGGCCGGGACCGAGGACAAGATCTACCTCGGCAACCTCGACGCGCGCCGCGACTGGGGGTATGCGCCCGAGTACGTGGAGGCGATGTGGCGCATGCTCCAGCACAACCACGCGGACGACTTCGTGATCGCGACCGGTGAGATGCACACGGTCCGCGAGTTCGTCGCGCTGGCCTTCGCGCACGTCGGCCGGGACTGGCAGGACTTCGTGGAGTTCGATGCGCGGTACCTGCGCCCGACGGAGGTGGACGAGCTTCTCGGCGACGCGTCGAAGGCCCGCACGGAGCTGGGCTGGACGCCGAAGATCCGCTTCGAGGAGCTGGTGCGGATCATGGTGGAGTCGGATCTCCGGGAGCGCGGCCTGGACGCGGATGCCCTCTTGAGGCCACTCGAGGGCCGAGCGGGATGACCGGGGCCCTGGCCGGCCGGCGGGTCATGGTCACCGGCGGGGGCGGTTTCCTGGGCCGGGTCGTCGTGGACCGGCTGGGTCGCGCCGGCGTCACGGGGATCTTCGTGCCGCGGAGCCGTGACTACGACCTGCGGGAGCGGTCCGGGGTCGATCGCGCGCTCGCCGACGGGCGCCCCGAGGTCGTCATCCACCTCGCCGCCGTTGTGGGCGGCATCGGGGCCAACCGGGAGAACCCCGGCCGGTTCTTCTACGAGAACGCGATCATGGGCATCCAGCTCATGGAGGCCTCGCGCCTCGCCGGGGTGGCCAAGTTCGTCACTGTCGGCACCGTGTGCGCCTACCCGAAGTTCACGCCCGTCCCATTCTCCGAGGACGCGCTGTGGGACGGCTACCCGGAGGAGACGAACGCGCCGTACGGCCTGGCCAAGAAGATGCTCCTCGTGCAGGGCCAGGCGTATCGCGAGCAGTACGGCTTCAACGCGATCTATGTCCTGCCGGTCAACCTGTACGGCCCGGGGGACAACTTCGACGACGCCAGCTCGCACGTCATCCCGGCGCTGATCAAGAAGTGCGTGGAGGCCCGCGAGGCCGGCCGCGGCTGGATCGACGTGTGGGGCACCGGCAGCGCGTCGCGCGAGTTCCTCTACGTCGCCGACGCGGCCGAGGGCATCACGCTCGCCGCGGAGCGCTACGACGGCGCTGACCCGGTCAACCTCGGCGTCGGCGCGGAGATCACCGTCCGGGACCTGGTCACGCTCATCGCGCGCCTGACCCGGTTCGAGGGGGAGATCCGCTGGGACGCCACCAGGCTCGACGGCCAGCCCAGGCGGGCGCTCGACACTCGCCGCGCGCGCGAACGATTCGGGTTCGACGCCGGCACCTCGTTCGAGGACGGCCTGCGCCGGACGATCGAGTGGTACGAGGCCAGGCGGCACCCCGCGGCCGAGGGCTCGCCCGGACCCGCGGGGCAGTGAGCAGGCTGGTCCGAACGTGACCGAGCGCGAGATCCGTGCGAGGTTGTCGAGGCTCCCCGTCCCCGAGGCGGAGGGGCCCCGACGCTTCCGGCCGCGCCTCCCTCGAGCATCGTGGGATGGGCGGCTCCTCGTGGCTGTCATCGTGTTGGCGCTGGTCGGCGGGGCGCTGTCGGCCTTGGCACCGCTCGTGGCGCTCGGCCTCATCGGCGCCGCCGCGATCGTCGGTGGGGTGCTCGCACTCGGCCCGCGCGCGCGGGTGCTTGCGATGGGGTCGCTGCTTGCCGGTCTATGCGGCTATGCGTTTCTGAGCCGGGGATTTTCGTACGTCGGC
>Ga0302321_100006710_pt1 | contig 10134 bp, 6 predicted proteins | sample Fen_T0_1_FD_202505 | JGI IMG/M metagenome (GOLD analysis project Ga0302321, IMG submission 202505) | Peat permafrost microbial communities from Stordalen Mire near Abisko, Sweden - Fen_T0_1 | ecosystem: Environmental > Terrestrial > Soil > Wetlands > Permafrost | place: Sweden: Abisko... | reverse complement strand
GGCGTTCATCGAGCTCACGATCGTGTAGCGCGTCGAGCCCGGCCGCGTCTTCGGGTAGTAGAACGAGAACGTGCGGCTCTCTCCGTGCATCTCCGAGAGCGCCGGCGAGTCGAAGGTCGGGCGCGTCGAGGTGAAGAGCAGGTCGGTCACGAAGGGGATCGAGGTTCCCGCGCGCAAGCCGATGTAGACCTGCGTGCTCGAGTTGTTGAGCCTCACGGCCGCGAGGCCGCGCGCGAACTCCGGCTCGAGGTGCTGCGTGCCGACGAGCGTCTCGGCCGTGGTCTTGAGGCTGGCGTTGCTGATCACGACCTCGCTCGCGATGAAGCGGCCGTGCGCCTCGATGCCGCGCACGCGCCCGTTCTCGACCACGATGCGCTCGACCTGCACGTGGTTCCTGAGCTCGACGCCGTTCTTCAGGAGCTCCGACTGCATCTCCTTCACGAGCCAGTCGGTCCCGCCGCGGAAGGTGTAGACACCCGAGCTCATGAAGTTCGAGAAGACGATGCCGTAGCTGATGGCCGGATCCTCGAGCGTCGAGCCGTTGGCGTAGGTGATCGGCTCCATCAAGAGCCGGTGCACGTCGTTGCGCCCGGGGAAATGGCGTTCGAAGAGCTGCGCCGTGGTCTCGCTCGAGCCGGAGAAGAAGTCCATCTTCGCGAGCTCGGCGTAGAAGCTCTCGACACGCGCGCGATCCTGCCCGAAGCGCTCGACGAGGATGCGCGTGAAGTCCTCGCGCGTGAAGAGCGTCTCGAGCTCGAACTGCGGGTTCGAGAAGCGGATCGACTCCAGGCGCTCGATGCGCGCGGCGATGACCGGGCTCCAGTGGCGCTGGCAGGTCTTCTTCATCGAGGCCGGGAAGCCGTGCAGCGAGACGTCGAAGACGTGTCCGCCCCGGCGCTTGAACCAGGTCGCGAGGCCGCCGTAGTTGTAGTGCTGCTCGAGCACCAGCACCTTGCGCCCGCAGCGCGCGAGCACGTTGGCCGCGGTCAAGCCTCCCAGTCCGCTGCCGACCACGATCGCGTCGTAGCGCGAGCGCACGCCCTCGAGCGGATCGCGCGTGAGCGGCGCCTTGCCGTCGCTCGAGCCCTTGTGGTACTTGGCGCTGGCGCTCATGTGTTCCTGGCGTACAGGCCGTGCTGGTTGGCCATCGTGATCCCGGAGAGCAGCGCGCCCGTGATGCCCACGAGGCCCTGGTCGTTGCCGATCAGGTAGAGCTCGGCGATCCCGCAACGTCCGTCGCGGTGGCGCACGGGACTGCCATAGACCGCACCGCCCGCGTGCGCCGTGTAGTAGCGGATCGTGCGCGGCGTGAAGCTGTCGCGCAGGACCGTTTCCGGCCGCGGATCGGGCACGTGACTCGCGCAGAGCTGCTCGAGCCGCGCGGCGGCCGAGAGCTTGGCGGCCTCGTACTCGGCCTCGGGCAGCGCCGACCAGCGGTCGTGGTTCGCGAGCAGCGTCGCGCGCAGCAATCCATCCGTGGGCGCCTGCTTCGTCGCGTAGTTGTCGCTGCAGCAGATCACGCCCGTCTCGAAGCTCACGAGCTCGGTAGGCGGGCTCCAGCGCGGACGCTCGACCTCTGAGAAGAAGGTGATCGCAGCGTCGTGGCCGCGCGCGCGATGCGGACTCTTCGTGACGCACATGTGCTCGAAAATCGTTACCCAGCCGCGCTCGCTATCGGGCACCGGCGCGCCCGCGAGCGCGCGCGTCTCGACCCAGCCGGCGCTCGAATAGACCTGCTCGGCGAGGATCGTCTCGCCGCTCTCGAGTTCGACGCCGCGCGCGGCGCCGTGCTCGACCAGGATGCGCGTGACGGGCGTATTCGTGCGCAGTTCCGCGCCGCACTCGCGCGCGCGCGCGACGAGCAGGTCGAGCAGCGTCTTGACGCCGCCTTCCGGGCGCGCGAAGCCCTCGAGCAGGATGCTGCGGAAGAGGATCACGAAGTCGTCCCAGGCGAGGTCCTGCGCGAGCGCGCTGCCGTACCACAGGAGCGGCAGCAGCAGCATCTCGACCAGCTCGGGTTCGATGGCGAACTCCGCGAGGCGCGCACGCGTGCTGACGAAGGGCGCCGCGGCATCGAAGGGGTTGGCGGCGCGCACGGCCGCGACGAGAGCCGCGAAGCCGGCGCGCGAAGCGGGGAAGGCGCGCGCGATCTCCGACTCGAGCAGCTCGTTCTCGTTCGAGAACGAGAGCCGCATGTGCGGGAAGGCGATCTCCGAGCGCGTCTGCGGCGCGAGGGCCAGGTCCTCCCAGGAGAGGCGCAGCTGGCGCAGGATCTTCGTCAGCGGCGCGCCCGGCGCACCGCGCTTGGCGTAGTTCGTGAGCGCGTGCAGTCCCGTGTCGAAGCGCCGTCCGCCGCGCTTGTACCAGGAGTTGAGGCCGCCCACGAGCGCATGGCGCTCGAGCAGCAGCACGCGCCGCTCGTATTGCGCGAGACGGATCGCCGCCGCGAGGCCGCTCATCCCGGCCCCGAGAACGATGGCGTCGTAGCGCGGCGCGGGCACGGGGCGGCCTTCGTCGGCTAGACGCCGACCTTGGCCGGGCGGTCCTTCAGGCGCGGATGCAGGTACGCGACGCAACCGTCGAGCGTCGCGAGCTCCTTGTAGTCCTCCTCGGGAACCTGCACGCCGTAGCGCTTGCGCAGCTCCATCACGATGTCGAGGAAGTCCATCGAGTCGAGCGCGATCTGGTCGCGCAGGCGCACGTCGGACTTGAGGCCCGAGAGCTCCTCGTCCGGCGCGATGGTGCGGATGATGTCCTTGATGGATTCGACGATCTCTTCGCGGGTCATGGGGGCGATGGGGGGGATGGGGGCTAGCCTTGGAAACGTCGCAGCACGACGGCCGAGTTGATGCCGAGCATGCCGAAGGAAAGATTGAGGATGTGATCGACCCGCCCGAGCTCCTTCGGCTTGTTGGCGACGAGGTTGCGCACCTCGCAGGCGGGGTCGAGGTTGTCGAGGTTGATCGTCGGGTGCACCCAGCCGTCCTCGAAGGAGGGGATGTTGCCCGCGAGCTCGAGCGCGCCGGCGGCGCCCATGGCGTGGCCGATGAAGCTCTTGGTGTTGTTGACGTGCGTGCGCGCGCTGTCGCCGAAGACGCTGCGCAGCGCCTCGCACTCCTGCTGGTCGCCGAGCGGCGTCGCCGTGGCGTGGCTGGAGACGATGTCGATCTCCTCGGGTGCGAGCTCGGCGCGCTTCAACGCACCGCGCATGCACTCGTTCTGGCGCTCGGCGAGCGGCAGCACGAAGTCGGACGCGTCCGAGTTGACGTGCCAGCCGACGAGCTCGGCGTGGATGCGCGCTCCGCGCGCGAGCGCGTCCTCGAGGCGCTCGAGCACGTACAGGCAGCCGCCCTCGGAGACCACGATGCCGTTGCGGTCGCGGTCGAAGGGCCGCGAGGCCTTTTCGGGGATGGGGTGGCTCGCGAGCGCACCCTGCGCGCGGAAGCTGGCGAAGATGCCGAAGGTGTGGATGCTCTCGGAAACGCCTCCGCCGACGGCCTGGTCGATCTCCCCGAGCTGCAGCAGTTGCGCGCCGTGGATCAGGCCGAGGTTGCCCGCGGCGCAGGCGGCGCCGATGCAGTAGGCCGGACCGGTCAGGCCGAAGGCCAGCGTGACCTCGCCCGCGGGATTGTTGGCCACGGTGCGCGGGTTGTGGTGGTGCGACCAGAAGGAGAGGTCGTAGTCGTACTGCGCGACCTCGTGGATCTGGTTCTCGGTCTCGACGTTGCCGTGCTCGGTCGTGCCGATGTAGACGCCGATGCGCGAGCGCTCGAGCTCGGCGGGCTTCAGGCCCGCGTCGGCGAAGGCCTCGCCGGCGCAGTAGATGCTGATCGAGCCCGCGCGCGTGCCGCGGCGCAGCTCCTTCTTCTTCTGCCAGCGCAGCGCGTCGAATTCGCACACGCCCGCGAGCGTCTCGCCCACGTGGCGGATCGACCACTTGCGCACGCCCGAGCGGCCCGTGAGCAGGCTCTGGCGCATCTGCGCGAGCGAGCTGCCGTTGGGGCTGCAAAGTCCGATGCCCGTGATCACGATGCGCGGCAGGGAATTCATGCGCGCTTCCTCCGGCCGTTGCGCGCCGAGGCGCGCGGCCGCGGGGGTGCCGGGACGATCTCGTCCTCCTCCTCGTCGGGCATGCGCTCGAGGATCGTGCGCGCGAGTTCCGACTGCACCTTCTTGCCGTTCTCGCCGTTCGAGATGATCTTCGTCGGCACTTTCATGCCCATGCGCAGCGTCGCGCCGACCGCGCGCGCGAGCAGGCTGTCGCGGTCGCCCAGCGCGCGCTCGACCGAACTGAATACCAGCTGCATCACGGCGTCGGCGATCTCGCACGAGCTGACGATCGAGCGCAGCGTCAGCACGCGCGGGTCCTTGGCGCCGTAGCGGCTCTGCACGTACGTGAGCGTGCTCTGCGCCGCCTGCTTGAAGCGGCCGAGCACGACCTGCTCGCGGCGGCGGAAGACGGTGGCGACGATCGAGAGCGTGTTGCCCTCGGGGGCGTGCACGTGGGCGCGGCGCTGCGGATCGAAGTGCGTCGCGATGGCGCCCCATTCGGCGAGCTCGTTGATCGTCTCGCTGGTGGCGCCCTGCGAGAGCCCGAGCGCGCCGCAGATCTCGCGCATCGTCAGCGGCTGTCCCGCGAGCACGAGCAGGCCCCAGACTCGTCCGTGCACGCGCTTGAACCCGAAGGTCTTGAAGAACAGCTCGAAGGTCGGCAACTCGGCGAGCAGAGCTTCGTCGAGCCCGGTGAATTCGGGCAGTGCCGGGGGTGCGGTCTTCGAGGGCATCGGGCGCGGGGCTCGTGGAGTTCAGATTTTTCTGAACTGGGCGAGGAGCATGACCGCCGCGGGGCGCCGCTTCAAGTGGCGAATACCTGGATCACCCGAGTCCGAGCATCAGGCAGTGCAGCCCGCTCCCGATCCCGAACAGGCCGGTACGGTCGGAAGGGCCGATGAAGCCCTTTTCCCGGGCCAGGGAGTAGGAGAGGGGCAGCGAGACCGAGCCGATGTTGCCCAGGCTCTCGACCGTCGGGAAATCGCGCGCCGGGTCGATTTCGAGCGTCTCGAAGAGCTTCCTGCGGTGCGCCACGCCGACCTGGTGCGTGACCACGCGCTGCAGCGACTCGCGGCTCCAGCCGAGTTCCTCGAGGAACAGCGGAAACGTGCGCGCCGCGAGCGCGTTGCCGGCCTCGAGCAGCGCCTCGGCGTCGGTCTCCATCAGCGGGCCTGCGGCGCCCTCGACCCGGTCGCCCTGGCAGAGCACGTGGTGCTCGGTCGCGGCGCGCGCGACGCCGCCGAGCAGGCGCGTGGGGCTGGCGGCGACGCGCTCGTGCGCGAGCAGCATCGCGGCTCCTCCGGCGCCGATCGTGAGCGAGGCGTAGGCGCGCTTCAATTCGTTGCGGCCCGCGCGCGGATCCTCGAGCAGCGCGCGCAGCGTGGCCTCGACCAGCGGCCCACCGTCCTCGCCCGAGACGACCAGGCCGGCTTCGATCTCGCGACGTTCGATCATCGATGCGACGAGGCACAACGCGTTGGCGAAGCCCAGGCAGGCGTTGGAGAGATCGAAGACCGTGCAGGCGGGGGAGAGCTTCAGTCGCTCGTGCACCACCGAGGCCGTCGCGGGCTCGAGGAAATCGCGGCACACGCCGGCGTGGATCAGCGCCCCGACGCGTTCGCGCGGGATGCGCGTGCGCGCGAGCGCCTGCTCGCCCGCGGCAGCGGCGATGGCGCTCGGCCGCGTGCCGCGCGGAAAGGCGCGCCGCTCGCGGATGCCGCTCATCAGCTCGAGGCGGCCGGCGTTGAGCTTCAGGCGCTCGTAGAGCGGCGCGAGGCGGCCCTCGAGCTCGGCCGAAGTGAGCACCTCTCCGGGCAGGTGGTGAGCGAAGCTCTCGAGGCGGACGCTTTCGAAGCGCATGGGGGCCGCAAAGGATAGGGGATGCACTGCTTTCCCGCCCCATCGGGATGCGCATTGACGGATGCGCCGATCCGGGGACAATCCTCAGTCCCCATCCCATGAGCGGTCCCCCGCCCACGATCCTGCACGTGGACATGGACGCCTTCTACGCGTCCGTCGAAATCCGCGACAACCCGTCGCTTTCCGGTCTCCCGGTCTGCGTGGGCGGGCCCGCGGAGCAGCGTGGCGTGATCGCCGCCGCGAGCTACAAGGCGCGCGAGTTCGGCGTGCACTCGGCCATGCCGACCGCGGAGGCGCGGCGCCTGTGCCCGAACCTCGTGCTGCTGCCCTGCGACTTCGAGCGCTACACGCAGGCGAGCCGCGAGGTGATGGCGATCTTCCGCTCGTACACGCCGCTCGTCGAACCGCTCTCGCTCGACGAGGCCTTCCTCGACGTCTCCGGTTGCGAACGGCTCTTCGGCAGCGCTCAGGAGATCGGCTTCAAGATCAAGCGCGAGATCCTGCGCGACACGGGACTCGTGGCCTCGGTCGGCGTTGCGCCCTCGAAGTTCCTGGCGAAGCTCGCCAGCGATCTCTCCAAGCCCGACGGCTTCAAGGTGATCGAGGCGCACGAGGTGCGCGCCGTGCTCGATCCGCTGCCGGTCTCGAAGATCTACGGGGTCGGTCCGCGCACCGCGCTGCGCCTCGAGGCGCTGGGCGTGAGGACCGTCGCGGATCTCGCGCGCCGCTCGCGCGAGGAGGTCGCGCGCGAGTTCGGCGCGACCGGTGTCTGGATCCACGACCTCGCGCAGGGCATCGACACGCGCCGCGTGACGCCGCGCCGCGAGGAGAAGTCGCACGGCATGGAGCGCACCTTCCCCGAGGACGTGGGGGACAGGGAGGAGCTGCGCAAGTTCCTGCTCGAGTTCTGCGAGGAGGTCGCGTTCGGATTGCGCGACAAGGGCTTGCGCGGGCGCACGGTGACCTTGAAGGCGCGCTACGCCAACTTCACCACGCTCACGCGCACGAAGACGCTCGAGCACGCGACGAATCTCGGTCCGCGCATCTACAGCGTCGCGCGCGAGCTGCTCGAGCGCATCCCGCCCGGGCCGCTGCGCCTCGTCGGCGTGCAAGTCTCGCAGCTCTCGGACGTGCGCGCGCCCGTGCAGGAGAAGCTCTTCAGCGACGTCGAACTGACCGACAAGGGCCCGGCACCGCGCGCGAACGACACGCGCAACCGCATGGAACGCGTGACCGAGGGCCTCGACAAGCTGCGCCGCAAGTACGCGCAACGCGTCGTCGTCCCCGCCAGCCTGCTCGGCCGCGAAAAATCGATCGGCCGCGACGGAACGAGCGGCAAGCTGACGGTCTGACCGCAATGCGGGACTTGCGATGGGCGCGAAACCCGTGAATACGGTGCCAGTCCAATTCTTCACGGGTTTCCCGCCGGAGCGAAGCAGCTGCCGGCTGCGCTGCGGAAACCCGTGAAGAATTGGACTGGCACCGTATTCACGGGTTTCGCGGGACGCGGCTCAGTGCGCCTCGAGCCAGTTCTTGCCTGAGCCGAAATCGACTTTCAGGGGGACCTTCAGTGGCACCGCGTTCTCCATGCACTCGCGCACGAGGTCGCGCGTCTCGTCGAGTTCGCTGGCGGGGACTTCGAGCAGGAGTTCGTCGTGCACCTGCAGCAAGAGCTGGCCCGCGAGCTTCGTCTTGGCGATGCGGCGCTCGAGTTCGATCATGGCCTTCTTGATGATGTCGGCGGCCGAGCCCTGCACGGGTGTGTTGACGGCGGCGTTCTCGGCGAAGACGCGTGAGCGCGGGTCCTCGGAGTTGATCTCAGGGAACCTGCGGCGGCGGCCGAGGATCGTCTCGACGTAGCCTTCCTTGCGCGCGTGCGCGAGCGTGGCGTCGATCCACTCGCGCACCTTCGGGAAGGTCGCGAAGTAGCGCTCGATGAATTGGCGCGCTTCGACGACGCTGAGCCCCGTGTCGCGGCCGAGGCGCGCCGGGCCCATGCCGTAGAGCAATCCGAAGTTGATCGCCTTGGCGCGCGTGCGCATCTCGCGCGTCACGAGCTCGGGCATGATGTTGAAGATCTTGGCCGCGGTCGAGGCGTGGATGTCCTCGCCGCGCGCGAAAGCCTGCACGAGCGAAGGATCGCCCGAGAGGTGCGCCATCACGCGCAGTTCGACCTGGCTGTAGTCGGCCGAGAGCAAGAGCCACTCGCCGTGCGCATCGGGCAGGCGCGGGACGAAGGCCTTGCGCAGCGCGCGGCCGCGCTCGCTGCGGATCGGAATGTTCTGCAGGTTCGGATCGCTCGAGGCGAGCCGGCCCGTCGCGGCGATCACCTGGCTGAACGAGCAGTGGATGCGGCCCGTCTTCGCGTTGACGTACTCGGGCAACGCGTCGACGTACGTGCCCTTCAGCTTCTGGATCTCGCGGTACTCGAGCAGGTGCTTGACGATCGGGAGCTCGCCGTAGTGCTGCTCGAGTGTCCCCGCGTCGGTGGCCCAGCCGGTCTGCGTCTTCTTCGGGCGCTTGACGCCGGCCGCGTCCTGGATCTTGAGCTTCTCGAAGAGGATCTCGCCCAGCACCTTGGTGCTCTGGACGTTGAACTCCTGGCCCGCGAGCTCGTGGATTTGTTTCTGCTCCTGCGCGAGTTCGGTTTCGAACTGCAGCGAGGCGCTCTGCAGCACCTCGAGATCGACGCGGATGCCGCGCGCTTCCATCGCGGTCAGCACGGGCACGAGCGGCATCTCGAGCTCGCGGAAGAGCTGCTCGCTGCCCGATTCGACGAGCTCCGGCCCGAGCACCTCGTGCAGGCGCCAGGTCACGTCCGCGTCCTCGCAGGCGTACTCGGCGACCTTCTCGACCGGCACCTGCGCCATCGTGATCTGCTTCTGTCCCGTGCCGATCAGCGCGCTGGTCGGGATCTTGACGAGATCGAAGTACACCAGCGCGAGCTCGTCGAGGTTGTGGCGCCGCGTCGCGTTGGCGATGCAGTAGCTCGCGACCATCGTGTCGAAGTGCGGCGGCGGGAGCTTCATCCCGGCCGCGCCGAGCACGAGCCAGTCGTACTTGGTGTTCTGTCCGGAGCGCTCGTACTTGGGGCTCGTGAGCAGCAGGCGCAGCGCCTCGAGGATCGCCTTCGGTCCGCCGGGCAGCACCGGCGGCTCGGCGTTGAAGGGCACGTACCAGGCCTCGTGTGGCTTGCAGGAGAACGAGAGACCGACGATCGTCGCCTCGAGCGGGAAGAGGCTGGTGGTCTCGCTGTCGAGGGCGAAGGAGCCGGCCTTCATCAGCGTGCCGATCATCTCGGCCAGTCCCTTGCCGTCCTTGACCGTGCGGTACTCGCGCTGCTCCTCCTTGGGCGCGTCGTGGGTGACCTTCTTGAGCAGGCTCTGGAAGCCGAGCTCGCGCAAGAGCGCGACGAGCTCGTGCATTTCCGGTTCGGGCGGCCGCAGCGCGTCGAGCCCGGGGTCGAGCGGCACGTTGTCGCGGATCGTGACGAGGTCGAGCGAGAGCAGCAGCAGTTCCTTGTCGCGCGCGATGTGCTCGCGCGCCTTGCCTTTGACCTTGTCGAGGTTCGCGAGCAGGTTCGGGACCGAGCCGAACTCCTCGATCAGCTTGATCGCACCCTTCTCGCCGATGCCGGTCACACCCGGCACGTTGTCCGAGGAGTCGCCCATGATCGCCAGCACGTCGATCACGTGCTCGGGCGTCGTGCCGAACTTCTCCTGGACCGCATCGAAGCTCTCGAGCACGAGCTGCGCATCGGGCTTGAAGACGTTGTAGAGCTGCACGCGCTCGTCGACGAGCTGCATCATGTCCTTGTCGCCCGAGACGATCAGCACCTCCCAGCCCTTCTTCGAGGCGGCGCGCGAGAGCGTGCCGATCACGTCGTCGGCCTCGTAGCCGGGCACCTCGAAGATCGGGATGCCGTGCGCGCGCACGACCTTGCGCAGCCACTCCTGCTGCACGATCAGGTCGTCGGGCATCTTCTGGCGCGTGGCTTTGTACTCCCCGTAGAGCTTGTGGCGGAAGGTGTCGCCGGGCGGGTCGAAGGCGACCGCGATGCGTTCGGGCTGCTCCTGCTCGAGGATGCGCCGCAGCGTCATGGTGAAGCCGTAGGTCGCGCCGACGGGCTTGCCCTCGGGCGTCGAGAGGCCCGAGCGCTGCATCGCGAAGTGCGCGCGGTAGGCGAGAGCCGTTCCGTCGAGGAGGAAAAGGCGCGTCATGCGG
>Ga0302321_100006709_pt1 | contig 10135 bp, 5 predicted proteins | sample Fen_T0_1_FD_202505 | JGI IMG/M metagenome (GOLD analysis project Ga0302321, IMG submission 202505) | Peat permafrost microbial communities from Stordalen Mire near Abisko, Sweden - Fen_T0_1 | ecosystem: Environmental > Terrestrial > Soil > Wetlands > Permafrost | place: Sweden: Abisko... | reverse complement strand
AAAACCGCCCGAATCGGTCAGCACCGGGCGGTCCCAGTTCATGAAGCGATGGATTCCGCCGAATTTCTTGAAAACTTCGGCGCCCGGACGAAGCAGGAGATGATAGGTATTCGCCAGCAAGACGCTGGAGCCCGTTGCTTTGAGCGTATCGACCGTCTGGCTTTTGACCGTGGCCTGCGTGCCGACCGGCATGAAAACGGGCGTCTGGACTTCGCCATGCAGGGTAGTGAATTTCGCCGCCCGTGCCTTGGAGCCGGAAGCGGTTTTTTCGAGAGTGAAGTTCAGACGGGACATCGATTGGTGCTAGTGAACACAGAGGGTGACACGAATTGCACGGATTATCACGGAGAAGACGAGATTGTGGTCCAACGCGATTTCACTTGGGAGGTAAAAGAAAAAAGTACCGTGCGTTGGCCGTGTGGGCTTAATCTGTGCAAATTGGTGAAATTCGTGTCTCTCGGCTTTTTGAATGGAGGTTGAGCCGATCAGTAGGATCAAGTTTTCGCCCGATGCGAAGTCCTTTGTTGGGCTTTTGGCGGGCCGCGGTCCGTCAGGAGACGGACCCTCCAGTTCACAGGTACGGCACGTTGTCCCTAACGCGCCGATAGGATTCGCGGCGGGTTAAGGATAACCCGCCCGACCCTCTGATCACTTCACCGCGGCGAATTCGGCGTTGATCAACTCGCGGGTGCGGGCTTTGGCGTCGGCTAACGGGAGTTCGCCTTTGTCGATCTTCGCGAGGAACACTTTTTGGGCGGCGTAATCCTTGTTCACCACTCCCGCTTTGCTCTGGAGCATGCGCCAAGCTTTGCGGCGCTCGACGGCGAAGAGAACCATCTGGCGGGTCACGGCGTAATAAACCATCTTTCCCTCCTCCTCCGTCTTGATGTAGCAGCCGAAGTTTTTCACGAAGCTGCGGTGCTTGGGATCGAACACGCGGCGGTGGATGACGTCGTCTTGTGTGATGAAGAGGAGCTGGTCGTCGAGCAGCGTGAGCTTGGCGGCTTCCTCGGCCTTGATGGACTTCACGTGCTTGCGGAAACGATTCTCGGTGGTCGCCCAGTGGGCGACGCCGAAAATGTAGTCCTCACCGGTGGACGCGAACTTCGTGTGCCACCAGTCGCGGTCGATGCTGGGGTTGCCCTTGAGGTCGAAGGCATCCTGCGAGGATTCGCCCTTGCGGGGATTGAAGACGAATTCGGGCATGCCGCGACAGTCGCGCACGAGCTTGGCTTGCTCGGCGCTCATGTTGTCGCCGACGCCGTGCTCGGGCTGGCAGGTCGTGTAGGCTTGGAAGAAAGCGGTGCCGCGATATTCGAGGCCGTCGAGCATCGCCTTGTAGAGTTTGGCAGAGTTGGCCATCGAGACCTGCGCAACGAACGGCGAGCCGTGGCCGCTGGTGAAAGCCTCGGCCACATTCTTCTTTTCGATCAGCTTGCCCTGTGAGGCGACGCCGAACTGGTTCATGTCGTAGCCGCCGAGCATCGTCGAGGAATCGGAATTCTGTCCGCCGGTGTTCGAGTATACCTGCGTGTCGAGCATGAGCATCTTCACGTTGGGCCGGTTTTGCAGAATCACTTTGGAAACATTTTGGAAACCGATGTCGCCGAGCGCACCATCGCCGCCGATGACCCATACCTTCGGCAGCTCGCGAATTTCTTGCTCGGTCATCAGCGCATCATCGAGATGCGTGAGCGTGAAATAGTCGGCCTCGGTTGCGATGTTTTCGGTGCGATCAAGCAATGCATCAACCATTCGCTCGGGCGAAACGGAGCGGCGGGCGTGGTTGACGATGAGGGATTCGGCCATGAGCCACGAAATCGTGGCGCCGTCTTGGAAGAGCGAATTCATCCACGGATACGGATGTGGATTCGCGGGCGGCGTGGAGCCGTACACGGTGTTACAGCCGGTGCTCGCGCCCATCATCATCACGGACATGCCGTTCGCGCGGCGTCCGTCGACGGATTGAAGCTCCTTGTGGTTGAAGGCGTCCTGTTCGAGGACTGCGGCAAGTCCGCCGAGGAGCTGCGCATCGGTGATGGGCCCGTTTTTCTTTTCGTAGTTGGCGATGCGCTTGGCGGTGTCGGCATCGTTTTCGCCGCCGAGGCCGACGATGACGTGGGCGTAGGTGGTGCGGAAGAGTTGGTATTCCTTTTCGCTGCGGGCCTTGAGCGCCGCGAGTTTATCGGCGCCTTCCTTGGCGAGTCGCGCCGCTTTGCTGCGGAGGCGGTCGGCTTTCTTGTGATACAGCGGCCGCATGTAGGCTTCGGTGACGGAGGCGACCGAGCGGAGAATGCTCTTCTCGCCGCAGCCGGCGCAGGCGCCGTCGCCTGAGACGAGGGCTTCATAGTTGCGACGTACCATGAGGTGATTGCGCAGCGCGGCTTCACGAGAGCCGGCGGCATCCTCGTCGCTGTAAAGACCGAGGAATTTCTGCGGTGTGTCGGGCAACAGCCGCGAGAAGACCTGGGCGGTGGTGAGGTCGGCGTTGAGCTCCTCCGTTTCGCGCGTCATGCGCAGCGCGTCGTGGTCGCCGCAGACCTGCACGCATTCGCCGCAACCTTTGCAGAGATCGGAGACGTAGATGGAGAAGAGGCCGCCCGCGCCGGGCGTCTTGGTTTCGAGCGAGCGAAAGATCGCGGGGACGTTGTTGTAGGCGAGCGGGAGCTTGGCAATGATGTTGGTGAACTCGGCTTTGGCCTTGGTTGAGATTGTGGTGAGCGCGGTAACTTCTTCGCTGACGATGTCTTTGAACGGCACGCCGGATTTAGCTTTGACGGATTCGTTCATCCTGACGCGGGCGCGCTGCTCGATCCCGGCGATTTCGGTGCCGAAGGCGCGGCGGTCGGCAATATCGCTCACGTAGTTGTTTACCGCCGTCTTGAGGACGGTGGTCACTTCCTGCGCCATGTTGGGCAGGGCGGTATCGGGACATGCGGTGATGCACGCCATGCATTGGGTGCAATTCTCGGCGATAAAAACGGGGGTTTCTCGACGCGCGACGTATTTGGATTGGGTTGCACCCGTACCGGCGCCCATGACGCCAACGGACGCGAGCGCACCGGCGGGCTGGTGATAGCCGAGGCCGGCGCGGAATTCGGAGTCGAACTTAGCGTGCGTCTGGAAGGGAGCGCGCGCGGTCTGCGCTGCGGGCATGGGAATGCTTCCGCAGCCGGATGGGCCGCAACCGGCGGTCGGGGCGAAGTGATGTTCGCCGAAGGGCGCGAGGAGCGGATTGCGCATCGAGGAGCGGTCGGGATCATCGCTCTGGCCGATCTTGATTTCGTGCACGAGGGAGAAGCCCTCGGTCATCACGGTCATGTTCGACTCAACGACGGCGGCGCCGAAGCGGGAGAACTTCTTCTCGTACTGCTTGTGGACGACCTTGTGGAATTGCTCTTCGGAAATTCCGAAGGTCTTCAGGAACGGCGAGACGCGGAAGAAGGCGCCGAGAAAGGAATTTCCCTGCATGCGCAGTTGCAGCTCGGTTTGATGGGTCGCTTTCCGCGCGATGTCGAAGCCGGGGAGAATGAAGACCCGGATTTTATTTTCCTGCACAAACTGCCGGTACTTGGCCGGGATGCGCTGCCAAGCGACCTCTGGAGATTCGCTGGATTCCCAAACGAGCGAGCCGCCCTTCTTGAGGCCTTCGAGCGGATTGGTGTGGGTGAAGGCCTTCGGATCGCAGCACAGGACGACGTCCACGTGGTTCAGCTCGCAATTCACCTTGATCTGCGACGGAGCGACGGTGAGGTAATAGTTCGTCGGGGCACCCTTTTTCTCCGAGCCGTATTTGGGGTTGGCCATCACAAAGAGTTTCTCTTGGAGCGAACCATCGGCGTCGTAGCTGGGGTTCTGTTCGGAAATAAACTGGCCGAAGTCACCGATGATGGAGCCGAGATTCTTGCCCGTCGTAATCATGCCCCAACCACCAATGGAGTGGAAACGCACGGCGATGGCGCCCTCGGGGAGAAGCGAAGGCGTGTCCTTGCTGATCACGGCGTAGGGATGGTTTACTCCGAGGACGAAAAAGGTTTCGCCGTCCGCGGCGGTGCGGCCGTCCTGCCGGGCGGAGGCGCCGGTGGCGAATTCGTAGGCGCCCAGCGTGTGCTCGGGTCGGAAGTCGCGCGAACCGATGCCGTACGCGCCGCGGAAGAGGCGGGGCGTTTCGGCGGGAGTGAGTGCGGGCAGTACGCCGCCAAACTTCGCGACTTCGTGGGCTTTGCCGAAGGCAACGCGGATATCGCGGGCGAGCGGGTTGTCACCGGAAAGGCCTTCGTCGGTGCGCTCGAGAATGATGACGTTTTTCTTGCCGCGCAGGGCGTTGATGACGGCGGCTTCGGGAAATGGGCGGATGACGTTGATGTGAATCGAGCCGACCTTGGCGTTGCGCTGCTCGCGGAGATAATCGCAAGCGGCCTCAATATTTTCGGCGGCGCAACCGAGGGAAACGAAAACAGTGTCGGCGTCGGCGGTCTTGTATTCAGAAATGAAACCGTAGTGGCGCCCCGTGAGGGCGCCGAATTCGGTATAGCATTGTTCGAGGAAGCCGAGAATGGGTTCGTTGAAATTATTCCGGCGCGCGACCACGCCGTTCATGTGGTGCTCCTGGTTCTGCACCGGTCCAAGAAGAACCGGGTTTTTCAGGTCCATCATCTGCGGAACGCGGCGGCGCTTGGGGCCGAAGATTTCGCGCTGCGCAGGAGTGGGACAATCGATCTGGTCATTCGGGTCGCCGAGGAATTCGCGGAGCATGTCCGCCTCCGGGGCGAGATACATGCGTTCGGAGTGGGTCGTGAGCATGCCGTCCTGGATGTTCATGCCCGGGTTGAGCGAGAGTTCGTTGGCCTTGCGAAGAATGATGGCCTGATCGGCGGCTTGCTGGGCGTCTTTGCCCATCAACATCGTCCAGCCGGTATCGAGCACGGCGTTGATGTCATCGTGGCCGCAGTGGACGTTAAGCGCGTGCTTGGTTAGTGCGCGGGCGCCGACCTCGAGAACCATGGTCGAGAGTTTGCCGGGAGCGTGGTAATATTGCTCCATGGCGTAGACGAGGCCTTGGCCCGAAGTGAAATTGACGGTGCGACGGCCCTGCACGGCGTAAGCGGTAGCTCCGCCTTGGGCCGCATGTTCGCCTTCGGTCTCGGCGGCGACTTTCTGTTGGCCCCAGACATTCAATTCACCCTGTGCGAAGGATTGCTGGTAAATTTCGCCGCCTTCCGTGGATGGAGTAATCGGATAAAACACTCCACCCTCGGTAATGCGCGTCTCGACATATTGCGTGACGAGCTGGTTGCCGTTGCAAGTCACGCGGAAGCCCGGGAAGCGCGGTTGGGAGGGGTTGGCGAGCGAGGGCGAGGCAGGGTTGGGGGTTCCGGCAGGGGGAAAGCTCATGATTGGGGGAACTAAGCGTGGTTAACTTCCGAAAAGTAAATAACCCGAGGGCGGTCCAAACTCACAACATGGCTAAACCCGTTAGCCGAATTCCGGGCGGACACAAAGGAAAAGAGCGCCGCGATGGAATTGTCTGCTGTAGGAGCCTGCTCGCAGGCGACTCAAATGTCCGCTGACGGACCACGATCTATGTCGCCTACAAGCAGGCTCCTACAAGTTGTGCCGCACTCGTGAAACGAAACAGTCAGCCTTACCGTACCAGCGTGACCACGCACTCCAGATGTCGGGTTTGCGGGAAAAGGTCGAAGGGTTGCACGGCGGTTAGCTTGTAGCCGGAGGCGAGGAACCCCTTCAGGTCGCGCATCTGGGTAGCCGGATCGCACGAGACATACACGACCGTGCGCGGACCATAGTTGAACAACTGGTGGAGAAAGGATTCATCGCATCCCTTGCGCGGCGGGTCGATGACCACGGCGGTTTCGGCGGGCGGAAACGTCAGCCCGGCAAAAATCTGGGCGGCATCGCCGGCTTGGAAGGCGGCATTAGTGATCCCGTTCGCCTGGGCGTTTTCCGTCGCAAACTTGATGGAGGAAGCGCTGAGCTCGATGCCTGCCACTTTTTCGAAGGCCGGTGCGGCCGTGAGGGAGAAAAGTCCGCTGCCGCAATACGCATCCACGAGGAAACGCGCGCCCGAGCCGGCGGCCTGCTCGCGAACGTAGCTCGTGAATGCGGGCAAAATGAACGGATTGTTCTGGAAGAAATCCCGGGCGAGGAAATGGAGGCGGATCGGCTGGGCCGTTCCGAGCTGAGAGTTGAGAGCTGAGAGTTGAGGGCCAGAGTCGACCCCGGCTGCATTTATCACCTCGTGAATCACGGCATCGTAGTCGGTGACGACGCCTTCTTGGGCGTGACGGAGGAGCAGCGTGGCATCGCGTTTGTACTCACCAGCGGCGAGACGTTGCTGAGTTTTGGCGCGGACTTCGGGCAGCTTGGCGTTGATTTCCGGGGTGGCGATCGGGCATTGCGGGACGTCAATGAGGTCGAAACGGGAGCCTTGTTTGAGGAAACCGATGGGTTGGACTTGGTTCGCTGGAAGGACGGCGTCCCCGCCGTCCGCGGCCCGCCGGGAGTCGGGCCCTCCAAAATACCGGCCGACTTTGAAGTGCGGGGTGATCTTGGAACGATATCCGAATTCGCGCGGTGAAGCAATAACCGGCGAGACCGGAAACTCGACGCCCGCCATGTATTTCAGGACTTCTTCCACCTGCTGGCGCTTCCACTTCAATTGCTCGGCGTACGTGAGATGCTGGTACTGGCAGCCCCCGCAGGTGCCAAACAGCGGGCACTTGGCTTCGATGCGGTGGCGTGAAGGCGTGAGGACGGCAATCAGGTCGGCTTCAGAAAAATTCTTGTGATTGCGATAAACGCGCGCGCGGACTTTTTCGCCTGGCAGGGTGAAAGGGACCATGACCACCCACCCGCCGTCGCTCCGCTCTGCGGAGCTATGGCGCGGCAAGTCCGCCGTAAGCGCTGGCAGAGGCACGCGTCCAAGGCCAACACCGAGGTTGGTCAGCGTGGAGATTTCCAGCTCGATCTCGGTGCGATAGGGGAAGGGTTGGTCGTTGAATTTCTTTTTGCCCACGGAACACACAGAACACACGGAAGGGATAGGTAAAAGGAAATTGCTGCGGAGGTTTTCCGTGTATTCCGTGTGTTCCGTGGTCACTCCTCCTGAAAGAATCACCAGTCTGCAAAATCCCCGGGTCAAACAGCTCGTGAAGCTGCGGGACCGTCGCGACCGCGATGAGGCCGGGCTCTTTCTGGTCGAAGGCTATCGCGAAGTGCGCCGGGCGCTCGAAAAGAAGATCAAGCTCAACGAGCTCTACTTCAGCCCGGAATGGTTTTTGGGAGAGAATGAACCCGCCCTGATCGAGCAGGCCCGGCAAGCCGGGGCGCAGTTGTTTGAATTGTCGAAGGACGCTTTCGCCAAGTGCGCCTATCGCGACCGGCCCGACGGTTTGCTGGCGGTCGCGCCGCAATGGAAGCACGCCTTGACGGATCTCAAGTTGAGCCCCTCGCCCTTCCTGCTGGTGGTCGAGTCCATCGAGAAACCCGGCAATCTCGGCACGATTTTGCGCAGCGCCGACGCGGCGGGCGTCGATGGCGTGATCGTGTGCGATGCCGTCACCGATGTCTTTAATCCGAACGTGGTCCGATCGTCGACGGGCGTGTTATTTTCCGTTCCAATAGTAGTGGCGGAAAGCGCGGCGGTGCATGGATGGCTGGTAGAAAAAGGAATTCGCATCGTTGCCACCACGCCCGACACTCCGAACATTTATACTAAGGTCGATTTATGTGGTCCGTTGGCGATCGTGATGGGCAGCGAGCAATACGGGCTGAGCGATTTCTGGCTGAAGGAAAGCAATCTCCTCGTGCGCATCCCGATGGCTGGCCAGGCTGACTCACTCAACGTGGCTATGGCGACGATCATCGCCCTGTTCGAAGCGGTGCGTCAGCGGAATGGGTGATTGTGTAGGCGCAAGAAGGTCTTAAAGACTGGAACCGTACGTCTTCCCCAATGCCAATCATCAGAAACGTGTTCATTTGCGGCATTACCCTATTGTTGAGCGGCTGTGTGGCAGCTCCGGTTCCTCTGGCGCAAACCGAAATCCAGCATCCTTGGTCAGGCCGTGATGCCCAAGGACACGACCTTAAGATAGAAGCCCACCAGAAAAACTGGTATTTCCCAATATTGGTGAGTGTGGAAGGTTCCGGCAAGGAACCCATCACAACAAAGTGCGACTACCGCTATTTTTTGGTTCGGGATGGGCAGCGAGATCACACAGAGCTTACATTTCTGAGACTCGATGAAGTGGACTACACCGGATGGTTAATCAAAGATCTCCCAGGCACTGATTATTTGATGGCAGAAAGAATCAGTTCCTGGGGAACGACGACAAATACATCGCCACCACCCGAGCTAGTACAGGTCGATCTTGTCGTATTCGAAGGCAGCCAATTGAAGCATCGCCGTACTATTTCCTCGATGCATTGGTCCGGCAGTGGAGGAGGAAATCCAGTTTGGGATCGCTTTAAAGATGAGGGAAATGGTCGATATATAATCTATCGGTCAACTGAAGGAATGAGACGTTACGATGTGTGGGAAAATATTGATGAACCCTGTCAATCTAGATAGGATTTTCGGTGCGCAAGTAATCGATCAGCTCCGCGGTGCCTGCAGCCATCGTGATGCGCGGAACGTAGCCGAGGTCACGACGGGCGGCGGCGATGTTGAACCAGTGGTCGGTGGCCAGTTCCTTGGCGACGAATCGGGTCATCGGCGGCTCGCCGCTGAGAGGTAGCGTGCGCCAGAGAAACTCCATAAGACCGCCGGCGCGATAAGCGCTCTTGAGGGAAACTTGCTTGGTGATTTCGGGGCGACCGAGGCCGCGGAGGAGTTCATTCACCCAGTCCCAAAGCACGACGGGTTCGCCGTTGGTGATGAAGTAGGCTTTGCCGCCGGGAGAAGATGTAGCCGGGGTAGGCGACCCCGGCCCGGGCTCACCGAGCCCGGCTACAGAATACAGTGCCTTTTCGGCGAGGAGGTGGGCGTCGACGACGTTTGTGATATGGGTGACGTCCACTTTGTTTTTTCCCGAGCCGACGATTTTCAACCGGCCCATCCCAGCGAGTGCAAGCAGGCGGGGGACGATGTTCTTGTCGCCCAAGCCCCAGACGAGATGGGGGCGCAGCGAAATGGTAGCAAGGTCGTCGGAGTGGGCCTCGCTGACCAGCTTCTCTGCGGCGGCTTTACTGGGCGGATAGGCGCAGGGAGCGACTTTGCAGAGCGGCGCGGACTCGTCGATCCCCGCTAGGTCGCCACCGCTATAGACGACGCTGGGTGAACTGGTGTAAACCAGCCTTTTGACGCCTGCGGTGTGGCAGGCTGCGATGACGTTGCGGGTGCCTTCCACGTTAACCCGATAAAAATCATCGGCCGGCCCCCACACCCCTACCCGACCGGCAACATGATAGACCGTGCCAGCCCCGTCGCAGCCCTTATACAGTATGGCGGGACTTTCCAGATCGCCCATCACGACTTCGGCACCGAGTCTTTCCAGCTCGGACAACGGCCGGCGGGCGAGCACCCGGACCCGGCGTCCATCAGCGAGCAACCGTTCCGCGATTTGGCCGCCGATGAAACCGCTGGCGCCGGTGATGAAGACGAGATCGTTCACGTGGAAGGTTCGGGCGAATAGGACTTAGCCGTCACGGCCCATTGTGCAAGCGTGAGTCGGTGGATCTTGGCGTTGTGACGGACATCGACCGGAAAATTCGGATGGAAAAAGAACTGGCGGATCACGGCCGTGTGTGGGTGCCGCTGTGCGACCGCATGCAATTCTTGGGCGAAGGCGGACTCATCGGTTATGAGCGCAACAGGTTGAACGACCAGAGCTGGTTCCTGTTGTCCGCGCGGTCCCAATCCGATGAGGGCGCAGCGAGCAATACGAGGATGTCCGCGAAAGACCTGCTCACAGGGTTCGGTGTGGATCGGGCCGTTGACTGTTTGCACGCGTTCCGCGATGCGCCCGCAGAACCAAAGGCGACCAGCGGCGTCGAGATAGCCGGCGTCGCCCATCCGGTGCCAGACCGCGCCGCCAAGCGGCGCGGAAGTGACAAGTTTCAAGGGCGAAGTATCAAGAATCTTGGCGGCTGCAGTCGCCTCGGGCAGCGCGTCGTA
>Ga0302321_100006708_pt1 | contig 10135 bp, 10 predicted proteins | sample Fen_T0_1_FD_202505 | JGI IMG/M metagenome (GOLD analysis project Ga0302321, IMG submission 202505) | Peat permafrost microbial communities from Stordalen Mire near Abisko, Sweden - Fen_T0_1 | ecosystem: Environmental > Terrestrial > Soil > Wetlands > Permafrost | place: Sweden: Abisko... | reverse complement strand
TAACCGTGTTGTTCGCCGCCAAAGGGTCAAAGGATGTTCCGGAGATGGTGACCACAGTACCTGGTGCCCCCAACCCGGGATCAAATTTGGTAATGGAAACAAACGGTGTCTTTGTTAACTTGAAAGCTGTGCCGAGCCCGAACCCACCGCCTTGCTCCGTTAAACCGTAGAGAAAGGTGCCGTCTGAAAGGAGCGAGCGTTGAGGATAACTACTGTAACCAAAATCGTACAGCTTTAAGAAATTCGTACCGTCAGTTTTAATGCTGAAGGCAGCACCATGACCAAGAGCGCCACCGCCACTGGTCAACCCATAAAGTGTAACACCATCGTCAGAGATAAGAGACCCTTTGGGGATTCCTCCAGTGTTCGTTCCATCAAAGTCCAATAGTTTTGTGTAGCCCGATCCATCCGTTTTCACTTTAAAAATGGTTCCATTGCTATTAGCGCCTCCAGCACTCGTTGTTCCGTAAAGAAAAGTGCCATCGGAATAAAGAGCATCATAGGGAGTTGCTCCACTATTCGTGTAGTCAAAATCGATCAATCTTGAGAAGCCAGTTCCGTCTTTATTGATTTTGAAAAGCACACCTTCGTCATTGGCTCCACCGCCTCGGGTGAGGCCATATAGAACTCCTCCGACATCAATCAAGGAGCCATAAGGATTTGATCCATTGGTGGTATAATCCAAATCGATGAGCTTGGTATATCCTGTACCGTTGGGTAAGATTTTGAAGATCGTTCCGTTGCTGGTTGCTCCACCCGAGCTTGTCATTCCGTAAAGATAAGTACCATCGTATAAGAGAGCTCCACGAGGGTCTGCTCCATTGTTGGTGTCGTCAAAGTCGAGCAGATCGACAAAGCCTGTCCCGTCAGGTTTTACTTTGAACAACACACCTACGCCGTAAGAAGCACCACCCTGAGTGGTGGTTCCGTAAAGGTAAGTGCCATCATAGATCAGCTTACCATGAGGAAACTTGCCTTTGTTGGTTCCGTCGAAGTCAAGTATTTTCGTGTAGCCTGTGCCATCAGCATTGACTTTAAAAAGCGTTCCATAGTTATACTGACCTCCTACGAAAGTAGTGCCATACAATGCAGTCCCGATGGCGAGGAACGATCCTTCCGGGCTGTTTCCTCCCACTTCATAATTGTACAACTTCGTGTAATTGCTTCCATCGGTATTGATTTTAAAAATGGTACCGAGATAACTTATACCCGAGACGTTAGTAGAGATACCTGGGCGAACGCCGTACAATGTTGAGCCTTCCAAAAGCAACGTCCCTTGCGGATTAGCTCCATCTCCGTACATATCAACATCCAACAGTTTGGTGTACCCACCACCGTTGGTATCTAATTTAAAGATCGTACCATTGCCACCAATGCTTTGTGTAGTCATGCCATAGAGGTATGATCCGTCATAAACCAAAGAACCGCAAGGGTAAGCGCCTGAAGATCCGATTTGAAGATCTAATATGTTAAGAGCTCCCCCAGTCCCGTCGAGTTTAATTTTAAATATTTGCCCGTAACTAAAGGTTCCGCCATGCCACGTCATGCCATACAAATAGGTACCATCTGAAACCAGTGAACCTTTTGGGCTACTGGCTGTAAAATTAAAATAAGTAGCAAAGCCTGTGCCGTCAGTATTGATGGTGAAGAGAGTCCCGCTATTGTTGGAGCCACCCTGGTTCGTCATTCCATATAGTGTCGAACCAGAAAGATTAAGCGAACCGTAAGGTGCCGATCCATCCGTGTTGGTGAAATTATGAAGGTTGGTATATCCGCTGCCATCAAGCTTTATTTTGAAAATGGTTCCGTATGTGTTTGTACCACCCGAAGTAGTCATCCCAAAAAGATAGGTGCCATCAGAGATAAGCCCGCCTGTAGGATAAGCGCCATTGCTGGTAAAATCAAGATCAAGCAGGTCAACGTATCCTGTGCCGTCGGTTTTGATTTTAAAAAGCAGACCATAGCCATTGGCACCACCATGACTTGTCATACCGTAGAGAAAAGTGCCGTCAAAATACAACGCGCCGTAAGGGCTATCACCATTACTCCCGTCAAAGTCAAGTAATACAGTAAAGCCAGTACCATCTTTTTTGATCTTATAAATCGTACCCGAACTGTAGGCTCCACCATTGACTGTCGTTCCATACAAATAAGTACCGTCGGAGACCGGGGTGCCATAAGGATTTGCACCATTGCCCGTGCTTCCCATATCGAGCAACTTGGTATACTGTGCAATAGAGTTTATCGGTGCAAAATAAATACACACTAACAGTGAAAGACAAAAAAGCCTTTGTCTTAACATTTTGGTAAGAGACGATTTTATTGAATTCATTAATTCTTCAACTTGAAAAAGTTGAAATTAAGGATTTGCCGCCAACATTGAATTGATATGGTGATATTAATTCAGATTTGGTTTCATCCTCCCATAACCTCACATGATTGTGTGATAGTTGTCCGATCTATTTAAATTTTGAAACTAAGAAGACTTCATCACTTCGAGTTCAACTATAGTTGTCGCATGGCAATGTTCCACTTAAGATGAACTAAACTCGAAAAGCCCTCTATTATTTTTTTATAGGTTAAAGAATTCCATGCCAATAATGATTGACATGACGATTATCGCAACTGCCAACAATGCTGCTGCCGTCATAGTCATAACAAAATAGAGAAGATGAGGGCCATTAGAGTGCAGCCCTCTGTGGTGTTGCACATAAACCATTCTCTTTTTCATAATATTTAAATTAAGATGTGTTTGATAATTCAAAATAAATGAATGTTGTACTTGGTATGCTATGAGCAATATCATCCAATCAATGAGCTTTTGTCATTGAGTAAGCGGCTACTTCATTATAATTTCAACTATGATTAAGTGTAGTTTTGATGAAATTTTTGAATTGCCATGAACGATGTTCTAAAAACGATTTACGAACGACGAGCGGTTAGAAGGTATAAAGACCAGCAGGTCGATAAAAAGTTGATTGAACAAATTATTGACGCTGGGAGAATGGCCCCTTCAGCAATGAACCAACAATTGTGGAAATTTTATGTATTGCTTGATAAGGAATTGATTAGATCGTTATCACCTTTCATTGTTAAAGTAGCTAACAAAGTGTTAAGCTGGGCACATGGAGTAGACCAATCAAAAACCACGGATATTATTTTTCACAATGCCCCCGTGGTAATTTTCATTACCGCACCTAAAAAAAATGAGTGGGCTGTATTGGATATCGGTATGTGTTGCCAGAATATGATGCTAGCCGCTAAATCGCTTGGGCTTGACACTTGCCCGATCGGGTTTGCAAAATTTCTTGAGAAGACTAATAAAATTTCAATCCTGGGAATGTCTTCATCCGAGGAGATTAAGCTAGCGATCATTGTTGGGTATGGTGACGAGAATCCACCCGTGCATGAGCGAAAGAGAGATAATGTAAAATTCGTCTAGTTCAAGAAACCCCCTCCGCTTGTTTCTTATCCTGATCTTCCATACTCAGTTTACCATTGCCAATTGTTTCAACCCAATCATCTCCTGATTTCGAATAGACAAGAACAGACAAGCCAAAGTTGTCATTCAACGATTGTTGTAAATCAGCAACCGTCATCGATGGAGAAAGAGTGAGGTCACCTTTGGTGTGCACAACGCGGCAGTCGCCGAGGGTCTTGCTCCTTTCTTTCATAATTTTGCTTGAGGCAGTTCCACCTGCTTTGCTTGGCTTACTCAAAAATGCTAGTCTCAAGTGTGGGAAGAGTAGATTGAACTCCTCCTGAACAGCAAATATTTTGCGATGGTCATTGATGGAGATTTTCATAATACTTTTTTATTGGTTCAAATTTTAAATCTACCCTACTAGTTCTGACTTCGCAGAAGATTCACCATTGTGAGTCTTTGTTGTTTTGACCTTTGCATTGAGTGAACTCATCAACTGCTCAAATTTCTCATCAATGGTCGCATTCAATGCATTAGCAAGATCTTCACCTTTTTTGGAGAGGTTCTTACGTGCACCCGATCCTTTTTCCGGAGCAAATATTACTCCTATTGCTGCGCCTGCCGCAATCCCTGCCAGCACGGCCAATAATGCTTTTCCTGTGCTCATAATCTTGTGTTTTTCTTGTTCATTAAACTTCATAAATCTAGTCTGAATAATATCTAAAACACATGACGTTGGTCATCAAGAACAATGAGTTTTGTCCAGGCAAGTGTGGACAGTTAATTCAAATGACGCTGATAAATGTCATTGATCTATCTAACTCGCGTCATTCCTTCCTATTGTATGGCTAGCTACTTTGGATAAAAATTAAGTATGAAAAAGATTTTAGTTCCCTGCGATTTTTCAGACGAAGCATTACAAGCATACGAGTTTGCCATGAACATTGCGGTTCAATCGGCTGGTGAAGTTTTCGTTTTAAAAGTGATTGACTTACCCGTTTCTTATGAAACCTCGTTTGGTGCTCCGGTCTATTACTTTGATGATTGCGTGTTGAAGGAATTACAAGCACAAGCTCTCGGTGATTTTGAGAGAATGAGGAATAAATCCACTCAAAAGGGAGCTGCAAGTTTTTGCACACTGCACGGGCCAGTTACCCTCATGATCCGGCAATTTATTGATGACAATAAAATTGATCTCGTTGTGATGGGCACAAAAGGCGCAAGCAAATGGAAAGAGTATCTGATAGGTTCTAACACGGAGAAAATTGTAAGGTTCTCCAATGTTCCTGTATTTGCGGTTCGAAAGTCTTTCGAGTTGAAGCAAATTAAAAATATCGTTTTCCCTACCGCACTGCAATTGAATCAACCGGATTTTGTCAATCATGTCAAAGAACTTCAATCGTTCTTCAATGCAACTCTTCATGTTTTGTTGGTGAATACTCCTTATAATTTTAAGCGAACAAAAGATGATAAAGAACTACTGGAGGAATATGCAAAACACTACAACCTGAAAAACTACACACTGAATTTGTACGATGATTACTATGCTGAAGATGGCATTATCAATTTCACGCACAACATCAAAGCTGACATGATTGCCATGGCTACGCATGGGCATAAAGGATTAGCACATATGTTTATCGGGAGTGTTGCCGAGGATGTAGTGAACCACGTTGATTGCCCTATTTGGACTTATTCACTGAAAGAATAAACTCTTTATGCTAAGAATTCTTTGCCCCACCGATTTCTCACAGTCAGCAATCAATGCTATGAGTTATGCAGCCAAGTTTGCACAAACAACCAACGCTGAGATAATACTTCTTAATGTGCAGTCGATCTTTACTCTTACACCCAATGAGTTAGTGCGAGGAAAGGAGCTTACGATAGCAGCTATTAACGAGCAACTCGAAAGTCAATGCAAAGAAATTAGCCGCAACTTCAAAATCTCGTGCTATGCGGAAGTTGAATTGTCGGGTCGCAGCCTTACTTCTGTCATTGATGAAAAATCCATTGGCTTTGATTTGATCTTGATGGGAACAAATGGTGTATCTGACTACATCGAATTTTTTACAGGAAGCGATACTTACAAAGTCATTAAAAGAGCTTCAACACCAGTTTTGCTCATTCCAACAGAATGTGACTACAGTCCAATTTCGAGTATCGTTTATTCAGTTGATTTACAGAAAGGAGAGAACTTTCCATTGCGCGAATTAATCAATTGGGCTAAACTTTTAAAAAACAATGTCTGCGTTCTTCAGGTTGTACAGGGGCATTATAGTCACGAGATTGAAGCTGAATTAAAACGCAGCCAGACTGAGATAAAGGACTTTTATGGAGACGAGGTGCCCCTTCAATTTGATACCATTTGGTCAAACGAAGTCGCCAGCTCCATTCACAGCTACATGTTACGAACCGAGTCCGATGCGTTGGCCTTGTGCAGCAGGCATCACGGATTCATCGAAGGCCTTTTCCACAAAAGTGTTACAAAGGTTCTAAGTTCTATCGCAAGGTATCCTGTATTTGTATTCCATTAATCCTTAAATGTAATTAGTTATGAGACAAGCGAAAACCAATAAAAAACCTATTCATGTTGAACACAGTCACATTTGGTTGATTGTACTTCTGATCATTCTACTGATCTCCCTGGCAATAAAAGTATGGGGTTGATTCTGTTATGACCAATACCTCGGCAACTAGTAAAAGTAGTCTAAGGTCAACGTAAAACCCGTTCGAGCTTCGGCCGGTTAATTATTTTTAGTCCCTCTCCGGATATTTCAATGAGCTCCTCGTCTTTGAAATCCGCCAACGTGCGATTCAAGGATTCGGTTGCCGTGCCTACAATACTGGCAATATCCTTTCGAGTAGTAGTGATGATCGTTTTATTGTATTGATCAAATCGTTCACTGATTTTCAGTAAGGCGTTGGCTACTCGCTGGCGCACTGATTGATAAGCAATTTCCAACAGCCTGTTTTCCATTTCTTCAATATTGTTGGAAAGCATCTTTATGAATTTTTTTGCAAAATCATTGCTTGAATAAACTAATGTGAGAAAATCAAATTTTGGAATAACTGAAATCTTAAGTTCTTCCATCACCTCAGCATTTTCATTGTAGGGCTTGTCTTCCAACAAGGGGACATAACCTAAGAAGTCACCTGCATGATGCATCCCGGTGATCAATTCTTTACCATCATAGTTCAACTTGTAGGTTTTAACTGATCCGCTAATAATGTAAAATAAATCATTAGGTAATTGCCCTTCCAAAAACAGAATGTCCTTTTTCTTGTACGTCTTCACAGGCCGGTTTTCCACCAACTTCTGAAAATCCTTTAGTTCTTTTGCTTTATTAAAAAATGCCCCACCCTTATTATTTCCTAAGGACGATTTTAATAATTCATTTTTCTTAAGCTGGATCTCCACAACCTTGAGCAATTCAGTAGCTTCAAATGGTTTTGTCACGTAATCATCCGCGCCCTGGTTCATGCCAGCCCTGAAATCTAATCGGTCGGCTTTGGCAGTCAAGAATACAAACGGTATGTCGGCCGTATCAGGATCATTCTTGAGAATGTGAACAACACCATACCCGTCCAGTTCAGGCATCATCACATCACATAAAATAAGATCGGGGTGTATTTGCTGCGCCATTTGAACACCGATTTTGCCGTTAGGTGCTACAGTAACTTTGTAATGAGCCAATTGTAAAATCTCTGTGATGTTTTCTCTCATCTCTTCTGTATCTTCTATAAGCAAAATGGAGTGGCTCATCGTTTTGAAACTTAGTACTGTCTTCTTACGCAAAGTATCCGGCCCATCCTTTAAAAAAAATGATTGCTCTCAATATCAGTTATGATTTATATCAGGAAATTGTTGCTCAACTTCGTCGGTTCAAAGAATCGGCTAGAACAATGAAAATATCTCGTTCTTAAAGTTTTTAATCAACGCCTGAATTGCTCTACGGTCGATCAAAAGTTTATGGTGCCCTTCTCTAAAGTTTTCTTCATCACCCAATGGAGGGTTATGATTTCTTTTAAATTTCATCTTCGCTTTCGAACGAAACAGTCGATCTATTCACGTTGTGAATTTTCTCATCTTTGGTTCGTACCATCTGGTGTTTGATGGCATCAATTGCCTTAAGTACAGCCTCTTCAAAAGTTTCACTTGCCTTAGATGAAAAAAAATCATACCCTGGAATAGCCAGCCGTATTTCACAAATTTTATTTTCTTTTTGATCAGACTTATTTAATCGAAGCGTTACTTTACTATCTACAATTCTGTCGCTAAAGGGTTCCAACTTGACCATACTTTCTTCAACAAAGTCAGTGAGTGTTTTACGAGCCTTAAAATCGATTGCTTGAATGATTGTTTTCATAAATTATTTTTTTTGTTCCATATAATCAAAAAGGCGGATATCACTCCGCCTTTCATTCCAACCCAGAAGCCCAGTGTTCCTTTAACCTTTGCTTCCATTGGGTTCAAGAAACAGCAATCTTATGACTCGTTTTAACTGCTGTTTCTTTCATTTTTGGAAGAACTAACTTCAGTACTCCATTTTCGTACTTGGCATCGATACTTCCTTCCTTAACGTTTTCAGGCAAAGTGAAAGAGCGGCTAAAGGAGTTGAACGAATATTCTTTTCTTGAATATTCACCTTTTTCTTCTTTTTTCTCTTCTTCTTTTTCCGCACTGATGGTGAGGATGTTGTTGTTTACCTCGATGTCAAAATCCTTTCTTGCTAACCCGGGTGCTGCCAATTCTAATTTGAACTCCTTGGGAGTTTCCGTGATGTTGGCGGAAGGCAAATTGATACCTAAGCGAGTTGGGAAAAGATCCGGGTCCATGTCAAAAAAATCACGACCCAGAACGCTAGCGGGACTGAAGAAATCCGACAAAAGTGTGGGAAGACTTCCATTTCTTTTTGTGATGGTGTTCATATTTCCTCCTTTTTTTAATTTCAATTCAAAGATATTTCTGAGAGCCTCCATTCACCAATGATCCAAATCATCAAGGGGTAAGATTATTGTTGTGCAAATGATTATTGCTAGTCATAAAATTCGTGGATCAGTCGTTTAATATTTTTGATATCCCTATGGCACTCAGCCTTCAACTGTCTAAGTTCACTTGAGTTTTTATTAACGTTCAACATTGCCACCACAATTTGCTTATCGTGCCACTCCCCGATCATCACCTGAAGTTTATCATAATACGGATCCGGTTTTTTATTTGATTTTTTGGTGATGGGCGATAAGTATAAAATTTCTTTTATTGTCTTTCTTGTCTTGTGCAGTTCGCGTTGATTGAGCTGAGGATACAATTGTCTTTGCAATTCTAGTTTTTTCCGGTTGAGATAATTTCTAAAACACGAGTGCTTGACTTTCTTAAAAGAGTCAGAGAGATTTCTTTGTTTCTCAAGTGAAGAAATGAACGCGGGCAATCCTTTTTGAAAGGATGAAATTAGTTTACGGCTGTCTAAATTGGCTTTTTTCTCAACGATCCGAGGGTTAATTTTATATTTCCGGAATAACTCTTCGAGCACATCTGTCTGCCTGATCTCGCCTGCCTTTCGGAATATTGAGCGAGATGGAAGATAATGTCTATGTGCATTAAATCCATTAACACAGAATTCAGTCACATTAAGAATTGCCTTAATCTTCTTTACTTCAAGGCGAATCTTATGAAGAAACTCTGGTTCTGGACTTTCACCATACTTAACAAGTTGTTCAGATAAGGCGTTGAATCGCTTCTTCGCATAATGCGTAAATCTTTTCATTGATGATAAGCTCTATCCACTAGTTATCTTGTTCACAAAGTCGCTAAAAAAATGTAAACAGAATATGACAATTGTCTTCTATTGACATCAATCATTAAATTCTGCTGATAATCATCATAGTTCAGTGCGTCTAATTGAAATAAGTTTACAAGGATCAACGCTTTAGATTATGAAAGAATCTATCTTATTTTTCGATCAGCTTACCATGGACAAAGTATCTCTGGTAGGTGGGAAAAATGCCTCACTGGGTGAAATGATTCACAACCTATCACCGCATGGCATAAGAGTACCTGACGGCTTTGCTATAACAGTCGATGCTTACAATGAATTTCTAAAATTTAATGGTATAGCAGACAAGCTTCAATCATTGTTGAATCAGGTGAACACAAAGACATTGGATAAGTTAGACTCCGTTGGCAAAGGCTGCAGAAAACTTGTTCTTGATTCAGAGTTACCGGCTTCTGTGAAAGAATCCATAACCAATGCTCACCAACAGTTAATCTTAAAATACAGAACAGATATTTCTCTTGCTGTAAGAAGCAGTGCTACAGCAGAAGACTCTCCTACTGCTAGTTTTGCTGGTCAGCATGACTCGTTTCTAAACATCAAAGATGTTAATGAGTTGCTGCAAGCAGTAAAACAATGTTATGCTTCTTTGTTCAATGATCGAGCAATCAAATACCGGATTGACAATGGCTTTAATCACATGCAAGTGGGCTTGTCTGTTGGTGTGCAAGTGATGGTGCGATCTGACAAAGGAAGTGCCGGTGTTGCATTCACTATAGAACCTGAAAATGGAAATAAAAATTTTATTTACATAACAGGGGCGTGGGGCCTTGGTGAAAGCGTTGTCCAAGGGGCTGTTAATACCGATGAGTTTTATTTTTTCAAGCACGCGATAGCCACAAAGAAAAATGGTCTGGTGTTCAAGCAACTGGGGACCAAA
>Ga0302321_100006707_pt1 | contig 10135 bp, 11 predicted proteins | sample Fen_T0_1_FD_202505 | JGI IMG/M metagenome (GOLD analysis project Ga0302321, IMG submission 202505) | Peat permafrost microbial communities from Stordalen Mire near Abisko, Sweden - Fen_T0_1 | ecosystem: Environmental > Terrestrial > Soil > Wetlands > Permafrost | place: Sweden: Abisko... | reverse complement strand
CCTCGACCATGGCCACCCCGTCCGCGACCTCCGACAGCTCCAGGTTGACCCGGTTCACCGGCCCCAGACCGGTGCTGTCGGCGGGGACGCCCTCGTCGATGAAGCGCCTCGACAGCTCGAGCAGATCAGCCATGGTCCCCCCTGTGTGTGGCGCCCGACGGGCGTGCGTCGAGCCTAGGACCTCGACCTGGGCTCAGCCCTGATCGCCAGGCCCGGCACCGGTGAGAGGGGCTATAGGTCATATGGCCTACATCCGGGTACGGTGTCCCTGTCGAACTCCACGCACCAGTCCCTGTCAGGAGGACGGGCCGATGAGCCTCTCCGAACGCCTCCGGGCCGCCGAACAGCAGCGGAAGCGCGCCGAATCCCCGAGTTCCGACGACGACTCCACCATCGAGCTCACCTCCACCGGGGCTGCGGTGATCGACCTCACCTCCCGCCGCCGTCAGGGCCCTGGGCCCTACCCCGGCGCACGCGTCGACGATGGCACCCTCGAGCCCTATCGCTTCGATCCCACGCCGGACGAGCCGGTGTGGGCGGCCGGCGCCGAAGGCATCAGCTACAACCCCGTGCGCGACGGCGACGCCACCAGTGCCTTCGGTGATCCGTCGCCGCTCCTGGCCGACCGCTCCACCGCCACACCGTGCCCGAGATGCGGGGGCACCACCCAGATCGACCTGTTCGACCAGGTGCACCAGACCACCAGCCTCAGCTGCATCGACTGCTTCCACATGTTCCGGGTGCAAGGCTGACGAACGTTCCCGGACACCGCACCTGCAGCTAGCGCAGCCGCTTCTCGCGGTACATGGCGTGGTCGGCCCGGGTGAGCAGCTCGTCGAAGGTCACCGACGGGTCACGGGTCGACTCCACCCCGATGCTGGCGCTGATGCGGACCGACCCGCCACCCAGCACGAGCGGCACGGCGATGGCGGCCTGGATCCGATCGACGACTTCGCGCACCTCGTCCTCGGGCAGGGCCTCGCAGAACGCCACGAACTCGTCGCCACCGAGCCGGGCGACCGTGTCGACGCTGCGGACGATCTGGCGGAGACGTTGGGCGACCTCGACGAGCACCTGATCGCCGATGGTGTGGCCGTACGTGTCGTTCACGGCCTTGAAGCCGTCGAGGTCGATGAACAACACCGACACCGCGCCACGATCGGGGTTGAGCCGGGCACACGCCTGCTGGAGGCGATCCTCGAGCAGCACGCGGTTGGGCAGCCCGGTGAGCGGGTCGTGGGTGGCCTGGTGGGTGAGCTCGGACTCCGCCCGCCGGCGGTCGGTCACGTCATCGACCGTCGCGATCCATCCGCCCCGCTGGCCGGGTGCGCCGAGCGGCACGAACCGGGCCGTCGCCCAGCGGATGAACAGCCCGGTCTGGATGCGGAACATCACCTGCTGGGGCAACCCTCGCTTGAGCACGGCCTCCATGGCCGAGATCACGTCGGGTCGATCGTCGGGGTGGATCAGCCGCTCCCAGCCGTGGCCGAGGAGCTGCTCGGACGGCAGGTTGAAGATGTGGATCGCCGCCTCGTTGCAGAACACCACCCAGCTGCTCGAGTCGGCGGACAGGATGCCGAGGGGCAGCGCCTCGGCCAGCGAGTGGAACCGCTCGGTGTCCTGATCGGGGGGCGTCTCGCTCCAGACGGCCTCGTCGCTGATGTCTCGCACCCGCACCACCGTGCCGCCGCCGAGCAGCTCGTCGGCCGGCTCGGCGTTGAAGATCGCTGCCTCGAGCACACGCCACGACCCGTCGGCATGGCGTGCCCGCACCCGGATGCGGTCGTGGTAGCCGACGGCGTGACGGGCTCGCTCGATGAGGGCGAAGATCTCCGGCAGGTCGTCGGGGTGGAGGTACTCGGCGATGTGCGTGCCGAGCGACTCGAGCGAGTAGCCCAACATCACATCCTGGGATCCGGCGGTGATCACCGACTCCGCCGACACGAACAACAGGAACTCGGATGAGTATCGGCGCAAAGCGCGCTGCACGTCATCGGAGTTCCCGGTGAGCACGGGTTCGCCACGGTCTTCGTCACGTTCCATGCTCGGCCTCTCTGGGCGGGTGGCACCAATGGATCGCTCCACTGACAGGAGGCGCCACCACACCCGTTGCCAGAGGCATCGGCGCGCGGAACACGGTGCTGCATAGGCCAGCCGACCCGACGACCCGTCACCCGCTGGGTCGATCGGCCCACCACCCGGTCAGAACTGACCGGTGGTTGACCACGGTCGTGCGACTACCGGCCGAACATGGCCAGCCACTGCTGCTCGGTTTCCGGCTTGAACACGTAGTTCCACTTGCGGGTCTCGCCCATGGTGGCCGACGGCTCGGGTGAGTAGAGGTGCCCGGGGAACAGCACGGCGTCATCGGGCACCTTGGCCAGCGTGGTGGTGATGCTGCGGTAGAGCTGAGCCGGATCGCCGCCGGGCAGGTCGGTGCGGCCACAGCCCTCGAGGAAGAGCGTGTCGCCGGCCACCAGCCGATTGTCGACGAGGAAGCACTGACTGCCCGGGGTGTGGCCTGGGGTGTGCAGCAGCTCGATCGGGATCTCGCCGACCATCACCACATCGCCGCCCTCATGCTGCACGAGATCGGTGACCGACGTGTCGGTGACCCGCAGCACCCACGGCGCCTCGTCGGCCTGCACGTGCACCGGCACCGGGGCCAGCTCGAGCAGCTCGTGCACGCCCTGGATGCTGTGGCCCATCATGTCCCCGCCCACGTGGTCGGGGTGATAGTGGGTGGCCAGCGCACCGGTGAGCCGCATGTCGTCAGCGGCCAGCAGGTCGAGGATGCCGGCCACGTCGTAGGCGGCATCGATCACCATCGCCTCGCCCGTGTCGCGGTCGCCGACGAGGTAGACGAAGTTCACCATCTGGCGGGCGATCGGGTCGTTGATGGCGATGTCTCGGCCGGCGAGCAGCTGCCGGAAGTAGAGGCGGTCGTTCGAGTCGGACGTCATGGCGCCCATGCTAGGGACCCGCAGTACGGTGACGGCGATGCGGAGCTACACCGTGGTCGGACTGGGCGCCATCGGCGGCTACTACGGGGCTCGCCTCCACCAGGCCGGCCACCCCGTGCGCTTCCTCGCCCGCAGCGATGCCGCCCACGTGCGCGGGCACGGTCTGCGGGTCGACTCGATCGACGGCGACGCAGTGCTCGAGGTCGACGTGTACGACCACCCGGCGCTCGTGCCGCCCAGCGACTCGATCATCGTCGCCGTGAAGACGACCGCCACCGCGGGGGTCCTCGATCTGCTCGCCCCGCTCGTGGCCTCGGATGGTTCGGTGCTCGTGATGCAGAACGGCCTCGGGGTCGACGCGCTCGTGGCCGACGCGGTGCCCGACGACATCGCCGTGCTCGGGGTCATGTGCTTCATGTGCTGCAACAAGGTCGGCCCGGGCCACATCCACCACCTCGACCAGGGGGCGGTCGCCATGGGCGAGCACCGGGCCGACGGAGCACCCGCCGGGGTGACCCCCGCGGTCGAGGCCGCCGTCGCCGACCTCGGCGCGGCCGGCGTCACCGCCACTGCGCTCGCCGACCTCGAGACCGGACGGTGGCAGAAGCTGGTCTGGAACATGGCCTTCAACGGTCTGTCGGTCACCGCCGACGCCCAGACCGATCAGCTGGTGAACGATCCCGAGCTGCGGGCCCGGGCCATCGAGATCATGGGCGAGGTGGTCGCGGCCGCCGCGGCGGTCGGTCACGGGTTCGACGCCGGGTTCATCGATCGCATGGTCACCACCACCGAGGCCATGACGCCCTACAAGCCCAGCATGAAGCTCGACTTCGAGGCCGGGCGGGCCCTCGAGCTCGATGCGATCTACGCCGCCCCGATCGCTGCCGCCCGGGCCGCCGGCACCGACATGCCCGCCTCCGCCGCCCTGCTCGCCCAGCTCCGCACCCTTGACCCCGCGGGACCTTCCTGACTTTCCTTACTCCAGTGACGAGGTAAGGAATCGCAATTGGACGCGGCTGCCAGGATGACGTCGAAAGGTCAGGTCACCGTGCCCAAAGCTGTTCGGGATGCCCTTGGCATCGAGACCGGAGACGAAGTCGTGTTCCGCGTCGAAGGCGATCGAGCCGTGATGGCGAAGACCGCAGACTTCCTGTCGCTCGCCGGCTCGATCACCGTTCCCGCCAACAAGCGCAACACCGCCTGGGACGACGTGATCCGCAAGACGAGATCCAACCGAGCCGCCAATCGACGATGAGTGCGTTCGTCGACACGAACGTCCTCGTCCGCCACCTCACGGGCGATCCTCCCAAGATGGCGGCGAAGGCCACCGCCTTCCTCGACTCGACCCCGGGTCTCCTGTTGGTCGATCTGGTCGTCGCCGAGACCGTCTACGTGCTGGAGACCTTCTTCGAAGCTCCGCGAGGGCAGATCGCCGATGCCATCCGGGCGCTCATCGCGTTTCGCTCGGTCGTCACCGTCGACCCTGCTCTCCTGCTCCGGGCGGTCGAGGTCTACGAAACCGCGCGGCTCGACTTCGCGGAGGCCTATCTCGTCGCGAATGCGGAGAGCACAGGGGTCAACAAGGTCGCGTCGTTCGACAAGACGATCGACCGGGTCGGCACCGTCGAACGCGTCGAACCCTGAACGAGCCGAAGCGACCCTGCCGAGGCTCGAGCGTCAACCGTCTTGTTGGCGGAACCAGTCGCGCCAGACCGACTTGAAGGCCCGGTCGTAGCGGTCGTACTCGGCGCGGAGATCGTCGCCGGGCCACGAGGGTGGAAGCAGCTCGGGCGGCAGCAGCGGGTCGGCGAGCAGGTGACGCAACACCGCCGCTGACAGCACGAAACCCCGGGCCAGGGCCGCGGTGTCGCCCGACTCGAGCGCCTCGACCAGGTCGGCCATCTCGGCCCGCAGGCCAGCCGTGGTCGCGGCCCACTCGTCCAACGGCCAGAGGCGGGCGGCGAGCTCGGCCGGGTGCTCGTCGTCGGGACGGGCCGTGTAGCGGGTGCACTGGTCGGCCACGATGGCCGCGGCATCGGCGACCCGGGTGGCGTCGAGGTTGTCCGGCCGCAGCCACACGCCCTCGCGCACCTCGGCCAGGCGGAGACGAGCCATGGCGGCCCGGAGATCGGCCCGATCCGACGCCGACCGGCGACCGTCGACGACCAGGGCCATCTCCCACTCGCCCTTCCATCGGCGTCGCTCGGCCGAGCGGCTCGCCGCCTGGCGGGCCTGACGGGCGAGCATCGGCCCGGCCAGCCGGTAGCCGGCGGGTCGGCCGGGGGAACCGGAGCCGTCGTCGCCCGGGTCGGGCTCGAGCTCACCGGCCGCGACCATCCGTGAGAGGGCCACCCGCGTGGTCGGGCCGCTGATGCCGAACAGCTCTCCCGACCGCACGAGCAGCGCCGTGCCGAGCCGGGGCGGATCGATGCCGAGCAGGGTGCTGGCCACGACCGACCGGGCCGTCAGCGGCCGGCGGTCGTCGGCGGGTGCGCTCGTGCGCCTCTGGGTGATCTTACGAGGTTGCGTCATGTGTCAACGAAGTGTAATACTCGGGAGGTGACCGCGAACTCGTCAGCTCTGACCGTGCTGCCGGACCCGTCCATCCTGCCCGACGTGCTGCCCACCGATCGGCTCCAGGCATCCGGCATGCCCAAGCCCCAGATCCGCGACCGGCTTCGCCGCATCCCCAATGGGCGCAACGTCCTCAACGTCACCTCGGTGTGGGTGCAGTCGTTCGGCCTCGTCGCGCTGGCCACGTGGATCGACCATCCGCTCGCCTGGGCCGTCACGTTCCTGCTCATGGGTCGGGCATTCGCCCTGTACGCCATCCTCGGCCACGAGGCCGCCCATCGCCTGCTGTTCTCGAACCGCCGGGCCAACGACCTGATCGGCAAGTGGGGCCTCGCCTACCCGGCGTTCGTGCCGTTCGACCTCTATCGCCGAAGCCACTTCGCCCACCACAAGGACGAGATGGGCCCCAACGAGCCCGACCTCAACCTCTACCTGGGCTACCCGGTCACCCGCGCCTCACTCGGTCGCAAGCTGCGCCGAGACGCGCTCGGCTCCTCGGGGTGGAAGAACCTCAAGGGCCTCGTCCGGGCGTTCACCAGCGAACAGGGTCGCCCGGTCGCGCTCCGCATCCTCGCCGCCCAGATCGTGGTGGCGGCGCTGCTCACGCTGATCACCGGCCAGTGGTGGGCCTACCCCGTGTTGTGGCTCGCCCCCTGGATGACCGTGTGGCGCGTGATCAACCGGCTCCGCGCCATCGCCGAGCACGGCGGCATGACCCGTTCCGGCGATCGGCGACTCACCACCCATGTGGTGCACCAGAGCCTGATCGCCCGCTTCTGGATGGTGCCGTTCAACACCGGCTGGCACCTCGCCCACCACGTCGACATGGGGGTGCCGTTTCGCAACCTGCCGGCCCTGCACGCCGAACTGGTCGAGGCCGGCTGGGTCACACCCGAGCTCGAGTACCCCACCTACCGGGCCCTCTGGCGGGCCCTGTCGTCGGCCCCCGCCGAGACCGCTCGACCAGCAGCCTGATCGTCGGCCGCTACCGGAACCGATCCAGCGCGCCCTCGTGCGGATCAGTCGTCATGGGAGTGCGGGTGGTCGTGATCGTGGGTGTGCTCAGCGTCGTGGCCGTCGTGGAGGTGGCCGATCGGCGTGACTGGGCGGCCGTCGTCGACCGGTGAGCTGATGGCGCTCAGGGTCGGCGGCTCGCCGTCGGGCGCATCGCGCAGGCCGCTGCGCCAGGCCTCCTCGGCGAGCGACACGACCTCCCGCAGCGGAAGCCCGACCTGGCGGGCGACGCGCGCCGCGTCATCGTGTTCGACCTTCAACCGTCCGGCGCTCACCTTCACCCGTATCGCTCGACCTTCGACCTCGACGTGACCGGTCGAGCGGGCCAGGGGCCAACGCTCGAGGGTCTGGCCCCGAACCCCCAGCGAGCCGGTCTCCCGAGTGAGCACGTGCGCCAGCTGCCCGGCCAGCGCCTCGTCGGCCAGGACGCTCACCGTGTACGCCGGCCGACCCTTCTTCATGACGATGGGGGTGAGCCACGCGTCGTGGGCGCCGGCGTCGAGCAGTTCGGAGATGGCGTGGGCCAAGGTCTCGCCGGTGGCGTCGTCGACGTTCGCCTCGAGCAGCACGACCGGTTGCCCCGTGGTCAGATCGGCCGCCCGATCGCCGATCACCACCTGCACCAGGTTGGGTCGCTCGCCGAGATCGGCCGTGCCCGCGCCGAACCCGGAGCGCTCGACGGTGAGCGGAGGCATCGGACCCCACTCGGTGACGAGCGCGGCCAGCAGCGCGGCCCCGGTCGGCGTGGTGAGCTCCATGGGGACGTCGAGCTGATAGGTCGGCGCGCCCTTGAGCAGTTCGACCACCGCCGGCACCGGGATGGGCAGCAGCCCATGAGCGCTGCGAACCATGCCGATGCCCTGGGCCACCGGGCTGGCGTCGATCTCGTCGATCCCGAGCACCTCGAGCGCCGCGCAGGTGCCGACCACGTCGATGATGGCGTCGATGCCGCCGACCTCGTGGAAGTGGACGCTCTCGGGCGGCCGCCGGTGCAGGTGACCCTCGGCCCGGGCCAGGGCATCGAAGGTGGCGAGGGCGCGCAGGCGCACCCGATCGGGCAGCCGAGCCTCTTCGACCATGCCGCTGATGTGCGCCGCGGTGCGCACGACCGTGCTGGCCTCGGCGTGCACGTGGACCTTGACCCCGCCGATGCCGGTGCGCATGGTGGCCTCGCCCTCGAGAGCCCATCCGCTGATCGGCAGCCGCTCGCACAGGCTGCGCACCTCGTCGAGGTCGGCACCGGCGTCGATGAGCGCGCCCATCGCCATGTCCCCGGCGATGCCCGAGAAGCAGTGGAACCACGCGACGCGAGCCGTGGAGGCCGCGGCGGGATCAGGCACGCTCGGTCACCGCGACGCCGGCGTCGTCGCCCGCAGCCTCTCCACTGGCAGACGACCCACTGGCGGACGACCCACTGGCCGACGAGCCGGGCAGGAACAGCCGGGCGATGGCGCATGCCGCGCCGAAGCCGTTGTCGATGCCCACGACCGTCACCCCCGACGCGCACGACGCCAACATCGCCAGCAGCGCGGTGACGCCTTCGAGCGAGGAGCCGTAGCCGGTGCTGGTGGGCACCGCGATCACCGGGGCTCCGGTGAGGCCACCCACCACGCTGACCAGGGCCCCCTCCATGCCGGCCACGACCACCACCGCATCGGCCGCGGCCAGCTCGTCGGCGGCGTCGAGCACGCGGTGCAGGCCGGCCACCCCGACATCGGTGATGCGCAGGGGTCGGAAACCGTGGGCGCCGAGCACCGCCGCGCACTCGTCGGCCACGGGACCGTCGGCGGTGCCGGCGGTGACGACGGCGATGCGCTCGGTGCGCTCGGGTGCCGCCCGCCAGACCAGCGTGGCGCCGTGGCGCCGGCCGCCCGGGTTGGCGGTGAGCGCGGCGTCGGCCTGGGCATCGTCGACCCGCGACACCAGCACGGTCGAGCGACCCGAGGAGGCCAGCAGCTCGGCGACGATGGCCGCGACCTGGGCCGGTTCCTTGCCCGGCCCGAACACGGCCTCGGCCAGGCCCTGCCGCAGCGCCCGATGGTGGTCGACCCGAGCGAACCCGAGGTCGGCGTAGGGCAACCGGCGCAATCGCGTGACGGCTCCGTCGGGGTCGACGCGTCCGGCGCGCACGTCGTCCAACAACTCCCTGAGGGTGGCTTCATCCACGTCACTATCCTGACCCGTCGTGACCAACTCCGCCGCATCCCCCGATGAATCCGATGCCACCCGACCCGCCCGGGCCCACCGGGTCGGCTTCTTCGGACCGGAGGGGACCTTCACCGAGCAGGCGCTGCGCACCCAGCCCGAGCTGGTCACCGGCGAGGTCATCGCCTACCCGTCGATCCGAGACGTCCTCATCGCCACCGAGGAGGGTGACGTCGACCTCGGCTTCATCCCGATCGAGAACGCCATCGAGGGCTCGGTCAACGTCACGCTCGACGCGCTCGTCTTCGACACCGACCTGCTGATCGAGCGGGAGGTCGTCATCCCGATCAGCATGTGCCTCATCGGCCATCCCGGCATGGGCCTCGACGACATCACCACGATCGTGTCGTTCCCCCACGCCATCGCCCAGTGCTACGGGTTCATGGCCAAGAACCTGCCTCGCGGCCTCACCACGGTGGCGGCCAACTCCACCGCCGACGCGGTGCGCGAGCTGGCCGATTCCGGCGACCTCCACACCGCGGCCCTGGGGCCGGCCCGCGCCGCCGAGGTCTACGGGCTCGCCGTGCTGGCCGAGGGCATCGAGGACCACCCCGAGAACGAGACCCGCTTCGTCGCCGTCGCCCCCGCTGGCATCCCTGCCTCCACGGGACACGACAAGACCACCATCGTCGTGTTCCAGCGCGCCGACGCCCCCGGTTCGCTGCTCGCCATCCTGCAGGAGTTCGCGGCGCGGGCGATCAACCTCGTGAAGCTCGAGTCGCGACCCACCAAACGTGGGCTCGGTGACTACTGCTTTCTGATCGATCTCGAGGGCCACATCGACGACGAGCTGGTGGCCGACTGCCTGCGCGACCTCAAGAGCAAGCACGACGTGAAGTTCCTCGGCTCGTACCCCGCGGCCGGAGCGCACGGCCCCGCCGTGCGACGCGAGGCCGACGTCGCGTGGCGGCGAGCCGACGATTGGCTCACCGCCCTTCGAACACAGGTGCAGGCCTGACGTAACCTCTCCCCACCCGGTGCCTCGGCACCGGGTCGCTCGGAGGGATGGCAGAGCGGACGAATGCGACGGTCTTGAAAACCGTTGAGGGGCAACCCTCCGGGGGTTCGAATCCCCCTCCCTCCGCTCTTGTTCGAACCGGACGACGACCGCTTCAGAGCCGACCAGATCGCCAGCGAACCCAGATATACGCGGTGGCATCGGTACATCCTCTGATCGTGACGAAGCATCTCGTGGACATCGACCTTCCGGGGACACTCCGGACTCACTTGGTGGAGGAGAGCCGACCGGTAAGGTCCTCGATCCGGACGAAAGGATCTGGATGCCAAAGGCACTCCTTCCGGGCGGCACCGCCCTCGAGTACGAGACGTTCGGTGAGCCAGCCGACCCGGCCATCCTGCTGATCGCCGGGTTCGGCGCT
>Ga0302321_100006706_pt1 | contig 10135 bp, 6 predicted proteins | sample Fen_T0_1_FD_202505 | JGI IMG/M metagenome (GOLD analysis project Ga0302321, IMG submission 202505) | Peat permafrost microbial communities from Stordalen Mire near Abisko, Sweden - Fen_T0_1 | ecosystem: Environmental > Terrestrial > Soil > Wetlands > Permafrost | place: Sweden: Abisko... | reverse complement strand
CCGCTACGGTTTTCCACGCCTCGCCTGAAACGCCCAGGCGCCCTGCACGCCTTCGGCGAGGCGTGGAAAACCGTAGCGGGCTGAAATGTTCACACCCGCCGAAGTCGTCGCGTCCGCGTGGTCGCGGGTCAGCGCGCCGACTTGTCCTTCTCGAGCGACTGGGCGAGTTCGATCAGCAGCGAGGCCAGTTGCCCGCGGTCGAGCTTGGTCGCCTGGATCTGGCGCGTGCGCTTCTCCGACTCCACGGCCGCTTCCTCGAGCGACTTCTTGACCTCTTCGCGCAGCGCGCGCACCTCGGCCGAGAGCTCGGCCTGCGTCTCGCGCAGCGCCTTGACGAACTGCGCATCCGCCTGGGCGAGCTTCTTGTCGACCGCCTTGGCGATCTCCTGCATCGCGCGCGCGAGTTCCTTGCCAAGCGACTCGCGCTCGGAGGATTCCAGGCGCACGGCCTTGCTGAGCCCGTCGAGCTCGGCGCGGCTGACGCTGTCGAGAGCGTCGAGGCGCTTCTTCGTGTCGCTCCCGAGGGCGGTGAGCTCCTTCACCAGGCGCTCTTCCATCTTCGAGAAGCGCTGGTCGTTCTTGCGCAGCTCCTGCCCGAAGAGGATCTCGCGCACCTTGTCGAGGCTGGTTGCCGTCAGGTCTTCGACGGCCTCGCTGGCCGCCTCACGATCGCGTCGTGCTTCGTTCATGGTTTTTCCTCGCGCGCGTTCCAGGGTCGCCGACTTCCCGCGCGCAGGACCGCGGCCGCGCGCAGGCGCGGGGCGGAGGATGACGGAGCTGCTCGTGCGTCGGATTTGCTTGCGGGATTTCGCGGCCATGGATCTCGTGCTGCTGCTTCCTGTTGCGTAGTTGGCGTGGAATGGAAAGGGGGGAGGAATGGGATACAAAGAGCAGCGCCCGCTTCCAAGACTCGAGCGCCGGAATCGGATAGCATCTGCGCCCTCGCCGGCCCCCCGGCGCGTCCCCGACCACCCCCCCTCGGAGTCATTCACATGGGCATGATGCAGGAGTTCAAGGAGTTCGCCCTCAAGGGCAACGTCGTCGACATGGCAGTCGGCGTGATCATTGGAGGAGCGTTCGGGAAGATCGTGAGCTCGCTCGTCGCGGACGTGCTGATGCCGCCGATCGGATTGCTGATGGGTCACGTGAACTTCTCCGAGCTCTACCTGAACCTCGGCAGCGAGAAGTACGCGTCGCTCGACCTCGCGAACAAGGCCGGCGCTCCCGTCATTCGCTACGGGATGTTCATGCAGACCGTGTTCGACTTCATCATCGTGGCCTTCGTGATCTTCATGGTCATCCGGCAGATGAACAAACTCACGCCGCCGAAGAAGGCCTGAGCCCGGAGGCGAGCGGAAGGCTCGGGGCCGAGGGCGGCCCGAGCGCGCACAAAAAGGCCTCTCCGCGGGCCCTAAACCTCGATTCCGGCGCGGGCGAGAGCGCCCCCGCGCGCCTCGCCTTCCTCTCGGCGGGAACCTAGACTGTTCGCCCCCGCGCCCTGCGCCCTCCGGCCCCCAGAAAAGGCCTCCGGAGGCCGATAAGGTGCGTCCTGCCATGATCGAGCCCAAGCACGTCCACGAGACCCTCAAGCGTCACCAGCTGGCCGACGGTTACCCCGTCGTCTTCGACCTCGACCGCTCGCACGGCTGCTGGCTCTACGACTCCAAGACCGGCACGGAGTACCTCGACGCCTTCACCTGCTTCGCCAGCTGGGCCATCGGCTACAACCACCCCGGCATGCGCGACGAGCGCTTCCGCTCGGAGCTGCTCAAGGCGGCGCTCAACAACCCGGCCAACGCGGACCTCTACACGACGCAGATGGCGGAGTTCGTCGAGACCTTCGCGCGCGATGTCACGCCGGCCGGCTACCCGCACCACTTCTGGATTTCGGGCGGCGCGCTGGCGGTCGAGAACGCGATGAAGGCCGCCTTCGACTGGAAGGCGCGCAAGATCGGACTCGCGAAGATCCAGGACGACGGCGCGAGCCTCGTGATCCTGCACTTCAAGCAGGCCTTCCACGGCCGCTCCGGCTACACGCTCTCGGTCACGAACACGGTCCCCGACAAGACGGCGCTCTTCCCGAAATTCGCCTGGCCGCGCATCCACAACCCCGCGATCGTCTTCGACCTCGATGGGCGCATCGCCAACAACGTCGAGGCCGAGGAAGCGCGCTCGATCGCCGAGATCGAGGCCGCCTTCCGCGGCGAGTTCAAGGCACGCATCGCCGCGATCCTGATCGAGCCGATGCAGAGCGAGGGCGGCGACAACCACTTCCGCCCCGAGTTCCTCGCGCGCCTGCGCACCTTCGCGGACGAGAACGAGGCGCTCTTGATCTTCGACGAAGTCCAGACGGGCTTCTTCGGCTCGGGCAAGCCCTGGTACTGGCAGCACTCCGGCGTGAAGCCCGACGTCGTCGCCTTCGGCAAGAAGACGCAGGTCTGCGGCATCTACTCCAACAAGCGCATCGACGAGGTCGAGGACAACGTCTTCCACAAGGTCAGCCGCATCAACTCCACCTGGGGCGGCAACCTGACCGACATGGTGCGCGCGCGCCGGATCATCGAGATCATCCGCGACGAGAAGCTGATGGAGAACGTCGCGCTCAGCGGCCGGCGCTTCCTCGCGGGCCTGCGCGACATCGCGCGCGAGCATCCCGAGATGACCAACGTGCGCGGGATCGGGTCGCTGGTGTCGTTCACCTTGCCGAATCCCGAGCTGCGCGCCGAGTGGCTCAAGCGCCTGCGCGACCAGCACATGCTGGCGCTGATGTGCGGCGTGAGCTCGGTCCGGTTCCGCCTGCCGTTCGTGATGGGCGAGTACGAGCTCGATGCCGCGCTCGCGCGCGTCGCCGCGGCGGCGAGCGGCGTGCAGGCGAAGGCCAAGGTCTGAGCAAGCCGCGCGTGCAGCGCGTTCCGATCACGGCCACCATGTCACGGAGCCGGTCTGCGTCGCGTTGAACGTGCTCGTCGCTGGACAGCCGGCAGAGACGATCGGATCGCGGTAGTAGACGAGGTACTCGTACGGCTGACCGGGCTGGATCGCGACTCCGAGTTGTGCCGAGCGGGCCGATACGGTCGGATCGTTAGTCGAGAGGTCGGGCGCGATGATGCTGCCGTTCACGGCCGTCTTCACATACATGCGTTCCAGCTGCCCGCCGGCGCAGCGCACGCCTTGGCCGAACACGACTCCATTCGGCACGAGCGCCGTGCCCTGCAGCAGAACGCTCGTAGCCGCGGGGCGCTCGGCGCTGGTGGTGAAGGCGAGGCTGTCGGTCGACAGATAGGCGATGCCGCCCGCCGAGATCGATGCGCCTCCGGTAGAGGATGAGTTGTCACAGCCGCGGCTACGGCCCGAGGGCTGATTCCCGCAGGGGCAGACGATCACTTGGTTCTGGCCAGGGTCGCAGAGGCTCGCGAATCCGCTCGCTTGGCGATCGCGGACAAACACATCCCTGCGCCCGTTCACATCGCCGGAGACGAGATTCGTCGAGAGGCTCAGGAAGGCTACATACCTCGCGTCGCTTGACATCGATCCACGTCCGCCACCGAGGTTCGCTTCGGTTCCGTCGCCAGCGAGGTTCACCCGCTCCGTCGTCGCCAGCAAACGATCGCGGAGGAACACGTCGCTGTTCGCGTTGCCGTCGTTGGGGACGAGATTGGTCGCCGGGCTCCCGAACAGGACGTATCGACCGTCCCCGGACAGTGCGAGGGGAACGGAGTAGTTGTTGGCTTCCGCTCCGTTCGAAGCGAGGCTGACCCGCTCGGTCGTTCCGAGGAGGAAGTCGTGAACGTAGACATCCTCCTGGAGGTTCGTGTCTCCTGCGACGAGGTTCGGATCCCAACTGACGAAGGACACGAAGCGGCCGTCGTCCGAGACCGATCCCTGGTTCGACGGCCCGACGCTTCCGATGCCCGACGACGTGACACTCGCTCGGCGTGTGGTGCCAAGGAGTCGGTCGCGAAGGAACACGTCCTCGGAGAAGAGGACATCCCCGCCGACCAGGTTCGACGCGGCGCTCTCGAACACGACGAACCGTCCATTCGGCGAGATCTCGGGCTTGTAGCTGTCGTCGTTTCCCTGAACCCCCGAGAAGTTGACGCTGATCCGCTCCGTCGTACCCGCCCAGCGGTCACGAACGAACGTGTCCCACTTACCGTTCGTGTCTCCGGGCACGAGGTTGGTCGAATCGCTGGTGAATGCGACGAAGTGGCCGTCGCCAGAGACCGAGGGGTAGAAGCTCGCCCCGTTGCCCTGGACGCCGTTCGAGTCGACAGCAATGAACTCCGTCACGCCTGTCGTGCGGTCGTGAATGAACACCTCCCTAGCCCCATTCGTGTCGCCAGGAACCAGATTGTTGGACGCACTCTCGAACGCCACGAATCGCCCGTCACTGGAGATGGAAAACCCGTACAGTCCGCTGTGCCCGTTCCCCTGCAGCCCGGAACTGTCGATGCTCACCCGCTCGGTCGTACCGTTGAGTCGATCGCGAACGAAGATGTCCCTCAAGCCATTCGTGTCGCCAGGGACCAGATTGTCCGCGTCCGTCCAGAAAACAACGAACCGGCCATCTGCAGAGACGAACTGAGCTGATGGAGGATAGTCCGCGTCGAAGTCCGATTGCGCGCCGCTGGATGAGACGGTTACGAGCTCGGTTACCTGAGCAGCAGCCGGGCCGGCCAGGATCACGCAGGCAAGCGCAATGGACTTCGGATCGAGCATGGTTCGCGGCTCCCGAGCGGAGCGGGGGAGCCCCAGTCTACCCCGCTCGTCAGAAACGAACGGAAACGTTTCTAGGCCCGCGCGTTGCGCAGCCGCAGCTGACCGCAGGCGGAGTCGCTCTCGAGGCCGCGCGACCATCTCACGGTCGCGATGACCCCCTCGGCCTCGAGCTCGGCGCGGAAGAACTCGACCTCGCGCGAGCCGGGGCGCTTGAACGGGCTGCCTTCGACCGGGTTGAAGGGGATCAGGTTGACCGTGCAGCGCCTTCCGCGCAGGCGCGCGGCGAGCCGCTCGGCGTGTTCGACCGAGTCGTTCGACTTTCCGAGCAGTACGTACTCGTAGGTCACCTCGCGCCCGGTCTTCTGGAACCAGTCGTCGCCGGCCGCGAGCACTTCCTCGATCGGCACGCCCTTCATCGCGGGCACGAGTTCGTCGCGCTGCGCCTGGTCGGGCGTGTGCAGCGAGATCGCGAGCTGGAAGCGCGGCTTCTGCGGCGCGAGCTCGCGCAGGCGTTCGGGGAAACCGACGGTCGAGACCGTCACCTTGCGCGAACCAAGTCCCATCTCGTCGTGCACCGCATCGAGTGCGATCGCGAGCGCCTTGTAGTTGAGCAGAGGCTCGCCCATGCCCATCACGACGCTGCGCGCGAGCGGGCCGAGAGCCCTTCCGCGCACGTACTGCTCGAGAATCTCGTGCGCCTCGAGGTTGCGCGCCAAACCGAGCTGTCCCGAAGCGCAGAACGGACACCCGACCGGGCAGCCCGCCTGCGTCGAGACGCACAAGGTCGCGCCCGGCACGTGCTCGCCCTCTTCCGCCGTGTAGAGCGAGGGCATGTGCACCGTCTCGACCGCGACGTCGCGCTCGGACTTGCCGCGCGGAAACGAGATCAAGAGCTTCGTGGTCTTGTCGACCGAGCTGCTGCGCGTCACCTCGTCGCCAGCGAGGATCGGGAGCTCGTGCGCGAGCGCCTCGCGCAGGCTCGCCGGCAGCGAAGTCATCTGCGCGTAATCAAGTTGGCCCTTCCCGAGCACGTTCTCGCGCGCGACCTTGGCGTGGAACGATCTTCCGCCGAGCTCCACGACGCGCTGCTCGAGCTCTTCGCGCGTGAGCGAGAGCAGCGTAGCGCCCGGCTTGCCTTCGCCGGACTTGCTTTCGCCGGACTTGCCTTCGCCGGGCTGGCCCTCGTTGGGCTTGCGCTCATTCGGGCGCGCGTCGTCCGTCCCCTGTGCCGCGGCGTCCATCGCCCGCTCAGCGCGGCTGCAGCGCGCGGCGCAGCTCTTCGGCGATCTCGGCCGCGACGCGGCGCGCGGCCGTCAGGTTCTCGGGGTTGGCACCGCCGACGCTCTTGTGGCCGCCGCCGCCGTAGCGCTCCATGATCGTGCCGATGTGCGCGCCCTCGTGCCCGGCCTTCGAGGGCGCGTTCCAGGGATTCTCGCCAGCCGAGACGTGGAAGCCCGAGCGCGTCGGGATCACGCCGACCGAGTAGAAGATCTCGGGGTGGTGGTAGAAGGCCGCGAAGCGCTCGCGGCGGATGTTGTTCGAGCTCGCGTCGAAGAGCAGCACGCCGTCCTTGTTCCAGGTCACGGTGGGCGGGAACTGCTGCAGCGCGCGGTCGCGGTTGCGGCTGGCGCGCTGGTGCGCCTTCTCGACGTCCTCGCGGCTGGCGACAGTGGCGAGATCCTGCTCGACCATCGCGCCGACGAGGCCGTCGATCCACTCCATCGCGGGCGCCGCCGTCAGCGCGCGCATGATGCGCAGCGCGGGATCGTCGCCGAAGATCGCTTGCTCGACCGAGGTGAAGCGCGCGGCGTCGATCACGTCGGACCACTTGGCCATCTCGGCGAAGCGCGCATCGGTCGTGTAGCCCCAGTGCTTCTCCGCGTGGCGCAGAATCAGCGGCGGGCAGGAGGGCGAGTGCATGTCCCACTCCCAGCGGTCCGAGGGCGCGTACTGCGCGCGCAGCTCCTCGGTCAGGAAGGTGGTCGAGTGGTGGTCGAACCAGTACTCGCAGCGCGGGTGGAAGTGGAAGTCGACGATCGCGAAGCGCTTGCCGGCCTCGAAGTTGGCCCAGTCCGAGCGCTGGTCGTAGTTGACGCTCTTCCACTCCACGCGCTCCCCGGACTTGTCGGCCAGGATGCGCGCGAGGACGGCGGCCGAGACCATGCCGTCGAAGTCGCGGTGGTAGTGGATGGTGAGCGGGTCGGACATCGGGGGGCGAAGAGCATAGTCGATTCGGAGGGGGAGTTGCGACCGCGGGGTTACTCCGTGACACTTCTGCGATAGCCTGCACCCCGCTCCGATGATCCGAATCGCCGCCCTGCTCCTCGCCCTTTGCCTGCCCTTCGCCGCCGCGCAGCAGAAGAAGGGCAACTCGCTCGCCGCGGACAACGAGTTCGTGGACCGCTACTTCGCGGCCGGTGAAGCCGCGATCAAGGCCGGAAAGGCCGACGAGGCGCGAGTGGCCTGGGGCAAGGTGCTCGAACGCGAGGCGCGCCATCTGCCGACGCTGTCAGCGCTCGCGACGCTCGAGAAGGATTCGAACCACCTCGACCTGGCACTCGACTACGCCGGCCGCTTCCTCGACATCTGGCGCTACCTGAAGGAGAAGCCTCAGGGGCAGATGATGCGCCAGCAGGAGCTCTACACGTTCGTGCACGAGGCCGATCCGCTGCGGCGGCGCCTCGATTCGTTGCGGCGCGAGTACGTCTCGCGCCTCCTGAAGCTCGCCAACGAGCAGATGGACCACATCGCCTGGCACTCGGCGCGCGCGATGCTCTCCGAGGCGCAGTTCACGGATCCGGAGCACCCCGAGCTCGCGGCGGGCCTCGAGCGCATCCGCAAGGAAGGCGGCAACGAGCTCGCGGTCGCGGACGAGACCGGCGGGGCCGATCCGCTCGCGGGCGTCACGCCGGAGTGGGTCGCGAAGAACGATCCGCTGCACACCGAGTGGGACAAGGCCTGGGAGCTCGAGACCGAGCACTACAAGGTCAAGACCAACGCGGGCTACCGCGTGCTGATGACGACCGCGCACGCGATGGAGCAGGTGCAGGTCTTCTATCGCATCTTCCATCAATACAAGACGAACAACGAGAAGATCCCGATCGCCAACGTGTGGATCTTCAAGAACCGCGACGAGTACAAGACGCTCGGCCACCAGCCGGTCGACTGGGCCGCGGGACACTGGGACGGTTCGTCGGTCGTCACGTACGATCCGCGCGGCGAAGGCAGCACCGCGGGCTTGACGGATCTGCTCGACGTGCTCTTCCACGAGGCGAGCCACCAGTTCACCTCGCTCGCGGGCGGCGGTTCGGTGCCGGCCTGGTTGAACGAGGGCATGGCGAGCTTCTTCGAGGGCACGCGCCTGCTCTCGAACGGCAAGCTCGACTGGAACCTCGTCGCGAGCGGGCGTCTGTATCCGCTCGTCGACGACATCAAGGCCGACAAGCACAAGCTCGCCGACGTGATCCAGGGCAACGTCGAGGACTACCGCGTCTACTACCCCTGGGGCTGGGGCATCGTCTACTACCTCTTCAACGCCGAGGACGCGCAGGGCCACCTGATCTATCGGGCGAGCATGCGCGACTACTTCCAGAAGTACAATTCGGACCAGCACCTCGCGCGCTTCGTGGAGTTCTTCGTCACGACTCCGAAGGTCGAGGGCGTCGCGACGATCGAGGACTTCGAGAAGCGCTTCCGGCAATGGATCCTCGATCTCGCCGACGAGGACCGCGGCAAGATCGACGTGGCGCGCAAGTTCGAGGAGCGCGGCGACCAGCAAGTGCGCCTCAACGACTGGAAGCGCGCGGTCGAGCTCTACGACCGCTCGCTGCAGCGCGATCCGGATTATCCCGAGGTGCTCTGGAAACTCGCGGCGGCGCTCGAGCAGACCGGCGAGATTGACCGCGCGGCCGGGATCTTGCGCCAGTGGCTCACCGTGCAGGCGCCGGCGCTGCTCGACGGCTCCGCCGATGCGGATACGCTCAAGCGCCGCGCCGATGCGCAGGCGCGCATTCCGAAGCTCGACACGAGCGCCAAGCGCCTCGCGGAGATCCGCGTCAAGTTCCACGGCGACTCGGTGGCACTCGCGGGCGACTACGACAAGGCCGGCCTGCCGCGCATGGCGCTGCGCGTCCTGCGCGGGCCCGCGACCGCCGAGCCGCCGAGCGAGGCCGCGCGCCAGCTGTACTTCGCGATCGCCGACAAGAGCGGCGTCAGCCTCGAGAGCTGGCACCTGATCTTCAACGAGCGCGACCTGAAGGGCTTCTATGGCGGCGGCGAGGGCGACTTCAAGGTCGAGGACGGCGTGCTGGTCGCCTCGATCAAGGAGGACTCCGACAACGCCAACAAGACCGGCCCGACGACCGGCGAAGGCGGCCAGGACAGCGGCCCTTCGAAGGCGCCCGATCTCTTCGCCTTCCGGCGCCTGTTCGTCGACGTCGAACCGGCGGGGGATTGGTCGCTCTCCGCGGAAGTGCTGCTCGACAAGACCTCGACGCTTGCGGGCTTGTGCTTCGGCAAGAAGGCCGACGGGCGGTTCTGCGGTGTGGGCCTGCTTCCGAAGGGCTATGTCGACCTCGCGACGCTCGGTGCGAGCGACGGCAAGCCGTTGACGCGCAACAAGGTCGACCTGCTGCAAGGCTGGAACAAGCTGCGCGTCGACGTCGCCGGCACGCGCGTGGTCGTGACGCTCAACGGCACGGAGGTCGTCGACTACCTCTTCGAGACGCGCGCCGAGATCAAGGGCGGTTTCGGCCTGCTCGCGGGCCTCGGCAAGGCGAGCTTCCGCGAGATCAAGGTGCTGCAGTACGACCCGAGCCTGCCGCGGCGCACGAAGATCGGCTGGCGCAAGCCGGTGCCGGAGTACGACGCCGAGTCGGGCAAGATGAGCGTGCAGCGCTCGCCGCCAGGCAAGCCCAACTATCTCAACCAGGCGCCGCCCAAGCTCGACGTCGAGGGCTGGGTCGGCGACGTGCCCGAGGGTGGCGACCTCGACCGCCTGCTCGGCTGGCCCGTGCTGTTGCTCTTCTGGACGCCGGACCAGGAAAAAGTGCTGCCGCAACTCCCGGGCATCGACGCGATCGCCGACAAGTTCGCCGCGCTCAAGATCCCGATCCTCTTGCTCTGCAACCAGAAGAAGGAGACGGTCGAGGCCTGGGTGAAGGAGCATCCGATGCGCTACCCGGTCTGCTACGACTGGTCGCAGAAGCTCTACAAGAGCTACGCCATCGACAAGGTCCAGCTGCCGCACGCGAAGCTGCTCGGCATGGACGGACTCGTCGCCTGGGAGGGCAATCCCGACTACAAGGCCGAGTTCGGCAGCTACCTCGACGAGCCGATCGCGGATCTCGTCAAGAAGGGCCGGCTCGCGGAGCTCGGGCCGGCGCGCGAGAAGCTCGCGGAGATCGAAGCGCGCCTT
>Ga0302321_100006705_pt1 | contig 10136 bp, 9 predicted proteins | sample Fen_T0_1_FD_202505 | JGI IMG/M metagenome (GOLD analysis project Ga0302321, IMG submission 202505) | Peat permafrost microbial communities from Stordalen Mire near Abisko, Sweden - Fen_T0_1 | ecosystem: Environmental > Terrestrial > Soil > Wetlands > Permafrost | place: Sweden: Abisko... | reverse complement strand
CGGATCGTTCCAGCGCGGCAGCAGCACCATGCTGTTCGGGTTGTATCCGGTGTTCTTCAGCGTATCGATGCTGCCGATCACCATTTCGTCCTTCAGATCGATTACGGTGATCGACCCGTCGCTCATGCCGGGCAGATTGAGCAGCGTGTTCTGCACATAGGCGTAACGGCCGTCCAGCGTGAACGCGATGTGGTGCGCGCCCTCGGCGGTGGCGATGGACTTCAGCAGCTTCGGCTTACCTGCCCCGGCACTCAGGTCGAAGATGTGCATGTGCCCGGGCTTGGCAGTAGTCACATACATGCGGTCGCTCTTCTTGTTAAAGTAGATCTCGAGCGGTACCCCAGCGCCCTGTGCCGAGAAATCGTGCACCTGCTGTACGTCGAAGTCCTTCTTCGCCGCGTTCCATGTCGCGGTCCACAGCGTGCCTTCATACATGTTCGTGACATAGGCCACCGGCGGATTGGCGCCCGGAACGAACAAGATCTCCACCGGCGCATTCCTGGCCGGAGACGGCTTGTTCGAGACCTTGTAGGTGCCCAGCACCTTGCCGCTGCTCGCTTCCACCGCGCTGATGGCTTCGCCGGCGTCGCCCAGGTCGGACGCGCGCACGGTGCTGGAGAGCAGAATTCGATCGATGCCATTGTGGATGGCGATCCCGTGCGGATAGGGCGCGGCCACTTTGATGGTCTTGAGAGGTTCGTCTTTCTTTGCGTCGCCCACGACCATGGATTGCGTGCCCATGCAACTCAGGTACCAATACTTGCCGTCGTCGGAGAAGACGACGTCCTCACCGATGGTGCAGCCCGGCACCGCCACGACTTTGCTGATACTGTATGGTTTCTTCGCCATGTCTATGACGCGCAGTTCCTCCTTGCCGAGCGCCGTGACGTAGGCCTTGGACTGGTCGCGGTTGTAGAAGATATGGTGCGCGACAAGATCGCCGGGCAGCGCAATATCCTGCACAATTGTGCCGAAGGCCTTGGAATTCGGATCGACGTCGATGATCGCGATGCCCTCCTTGCGCGCAGGCGCCGCCACGGGTGATTTGAGAACCTTCAGAGAGTCCGGCGACTTGGTCTCGTAATTGGCCATCGCGAGGATCTCGGCAACAGCGATGGACGGCAGCAGCGCAAGTGCTGTTGCAAAACAGAATGGCACCGATAGTTTCAGCATGGCGGTCTCCCGTTCATACGACATTGCACGGCGACGTGCGGAGTCCAGTCGCGACAGGGAAGTCAACTCCGGCAAGCGCTCGTGGAATCAAGTCTTCGAACTTTTGAAGGTTTTGACTATCCGCCTCTATCCCGCGGCAGTAAAGGGCCCAAGGCATGAATGACCCGGTTCGTCATCGGGGCTTCCCGTGTGCGGCGCAGCAAGAGCCCCCGAATAGGCAAATGTCGCTTGGCTGGCTCGGGCTCTCGGCGTTCGGGCGGTGCGCCGCAGCGGTGCTTCTGGGCGTCGCGCTTCTGGGCGCCGCGTCGGTGGTGCGCGAGTTCGATCTGCGCATTGTTGAGCGTCGCGTCGAAGGCAGCATCTCGACCATCCGCGTCAATCGCGGCGAGACGGTGTTGCTGCGCTGGCGTACCGACGAGGCAGTGTCGCTGCACGTGCATGGATACGACCTGCAGGCCAACCTGTCTCCCGCATCGCCGACCAGCGTAAGTTTCGAGGCCGGCGTCGCAGGTCGCTTCGCGATCACCGCGCATGAATTTGGCGCCGTGGCGGACCAAAGTGTCCCGCCGAAGAAGCACCGCGACATCGTGCTGCTCTACCTCGAAGTACTGCCGCAGTAATGGGGCGCACCGCAACTTCCCCGGTGTGCTCGTCCAGCCGCGCGAACTTCGTATTCATAGTGGCGCTGTGCGCCCTTGTCGCGACCGGACACGCGCAGGCGCACGGCTTCGGTGCGCGTTATGACTTGCCGATCCCGCTATTGCTGTACTTGGCCGGTGCCGGGCTCATCGTGGCGCTGTCGTTCGCCATGCTCGCACTCTTCATGCGCAGCGCGCCGGTGTCGGGCGAATACTGGCGCATCAATCTGACGCGCATGGCTTGCGGGCGCCTGCTCGGTGCACCAGGTGTGCTTCTCGCTTGCCGCACAGTTGCCGTAGCGGTCTTCCTGCTGATAGTTGCCGCGGGTCTGTTCGGCACCCAAAGCCCGCTGAAGAACATTGCCCCGGTGATGGTCTGGGCCATCTGGTGGGTCGGCATGGCCTACATCTCGGCGTTGCTCGGCGACTTGTGGGCGCTCGTCAATCCGCTCGACACGCTGTTCGTCTGGTCAGGGGCCCTTTACACGCGTATGAGGCCCGGGCGCAAGCTTGCGCTCGGACTGCGTTATCCGGAAGGGTTCGGTGCCTGGCCCGCAGTAGTGCTGTTTCTGGCCTTTGTATGGATGGAACTAGTGTGGGAACACAGCGACAGCCCTGCGCACCTGGCGACGGCCATACTTGGGTACTCCGCACTCACATGGCTTGGCATGCTGCTCTTCGGCAGGGCGCAATGGCTATGCCGCGGCGAGGTATTTACGCTGGTGTTCGGATTGCTGGCACGCTTCGCCCCCACCGAGGTGCGCGACTCGAGCGTCGGAGGCAGCGAGCTCAACCTGCGCCCTTACGGGGTCGGACTGCTATCGCGCGAACCCGTCTCCAGCTCGATCCTGGTACTCGTGTTGGCGATGCTCGCTGCGGTGTGTTTCGACGGTTTCATGGAAACAGCACTCTGGGCGGGCATCGTCGATCATTACGCGCCGCCCGCGCAGGCAAGCGATAACGACGTGGCCCGCGCGTGGGTGCAGACAGCAGGCGTGATTGGCGCTCCGCTGCTGTTTGTCGCCGTCTACCTGGTCGTATGCCGCCTGATCGCATGGTGCGGTGATGCACGCGTTCCGGTAGCGCGCGTTGCCGGCCTGTTCGTGCTGACGCTGATACCGATCGCGATTGCCTACCACCTCGCGCACTACCTTTCCTTTCTCGCCATGGCCTGGCAATACCTGATTTCTCTTGTCTCCGATCCTTTCGGCTTCGGTTGGGACCTGTTCGGCACGAAGAACCATTTTGTCAGGATCGGGCTGGTTGACGCTCGCGCCGTTTGGTACATATCGATCGGTGCCATCGTCGTCGGTCACGTGGTTGCGGTCTATCTGGCGCACTGCGTCGCCTTGAAGTTGTATGCCGACCGGCGGATTGCGCTGCGCAGCCAATGGCCGATGATCGCGCTGATGGTTTGCTACACGATGACCAGCCTGTGGATCATCGCGCAGCCGATTGTCACGACACGGTGAAATGATTGTCTGAAGAGTCGGGGCAAGTCCTGTCTCAGGCCGCGTATCATTCAGCGGCGCGGTCTTGGCGTCTGCGCTACAAAAATCATCTGGGAGAAAGCGCATGAATCGTTACAGGAACATGTCGTGGTTTGCGGTAAGCGTCGCGGCGCTGGTGGTCTCGATGGCAGGGTTCGCGCAGGCAGCCGCACCGGCGCGCGCGGACGAGACCGCCACGGCGTGGGACGAGGCCGTGCTGCAGCGCTTGCGTTAGGGGCACGCGGCGGGGGCCGGTGCTACGAGGCGAACGGGCACGACCGAGGGTTCGCGCAAGACGGCCACGTGCTATGGTTTGAGCATGAAGAATCGTCGAAAACTGGTCGTCGCGCTGGGCGCAGGTTCGCTGCTGGCGTCGTTCGGGTCGCTGGCCCAAACCCCGGGAAAGGTCTGGCGCGTCGGCTTTCTGACGCTGCGCAAGCGTCCGGACAATTTCGACGTCAACGTGATCGGGGCCTTCCGGACAGGTATGCGCGAGCTGGGCTACGTCGAGGGTAAGAACCTGATCATCGAATGGCGCTTTGCCGATGGCAAGCCCGAGCGGTTGGCGGGCATGGCGGCGGAACTTGTCCAGCTGAACGTGGATGTCATTGTCACTGCTGCGTCACAACCCACAAGCGCGGCGCAAAAGGCGACCACAACCATACCCATAGTCATGGGATCAGCCGGTGACCCGGTGGCCAGCGGGTTCGTGCAAAGTCTGGCGCGACCGGGAGGCAATATCACTGGCGTGTCGGAAAACGCAGTAGACATCGTCGCCAAACTCCTGGAGGTGTTAGTCACGATTCGACCCAAGCTGTCCCTCGTTGCGGTCTTGACCAACCCCGACAACCCGGCGCTTGCAACACGATTGAAGGTGATCCAGGACGCCGCGAAATCGATTGGAGTCGCGATCTTGCCGACTGAAGCGCGCAACGCCAACGAAATCGGCGACGCGTTTGCGCTGATGGCGCTGAAGAAGGCTGAGGCCGTCATCGTGCCGACCGACCCGGTCTTCATCCAGCAATGGCGCCTGATCGCCGACCTCGCAGCGAAATATCGGCTGCCTTCAACCGGCGGGTCCGGAGAGTATGCGCAGGCGGGTGGTCTGCTCAGCTACGCGCCGAATTTCCTCGACAACTACCGGCGCTCCGCCACTTACGTGGACAAGATTCTCAAGGGTGCGAAGCCCGCCGACCTTCCGGTCGAGCAGCCCTCGAAGTTCGAGCTGGTCATCAATCTGAAAACGGCAAAGGCGCTCGGCCTCGCGATCCCGCCGTCTTTGCTGCTGCGCGCGGATGAGGTGATCCAGTGATCGAGCATTTCGGGTTCGTTCGCGGTAGTTGCGGCACTCACCGCAGTCGTTGGACAACTTGCTTTTTTTGAACGTCCGTGTTGGAGAAGATCGAACGGCTGGTCCGGGTAAGCCGCCCATTCGAAATCTCAAAGCATGCAAGGCGCGCGCGGACGACAACGAATTCAAATGAACTGCATATGCACCAGTGATCACGTGGAAGATCTGTCGGCCCATACGCTGAGGCTTTCGCCACTCAATGGACCGCACATGGCAGTTGCGCGCGCCGGATGCAATCTTCTCTCGTTCGGATCATTGCGGAATCGACTGAGCACGCAATGCATCAACTGGATGAGTCACCCTTCGCATCGGTTTTGTATTGCGCCCGTGATGGATCGGTACGACTTGCTGGCACTGGCGCGGCCTTCCAGCCGGTCGTGTGCACTGCGTGTGCAGTGACTAGTAACGTTACGCTGGGTTTTACTCGTTGCGTGAGGAATTCGTTCGGACATGTGAGAATCGACCCCCAAGTCTGACGGGTGTGGATATCAAAATGGGCCGGATGCGGTTCACGAATGTCTCCGAGGTGCTTTGGCAAGGTCACGACCGCTGGGCCCGTCAGTTCGACATGCGCACGGGACTTGGTGCCATCCTGCCCCGCGCCCGCAGCAGCTGCCCGAGCAGCGACAGCGGAGCACCTTTGAGTTCCGCGGGTTCCAGTGACGCGCCGACAGCCAACGCATGAGCCCTGAACGCAGGCGACTGACGTATGCGCTGCTGCTCTCGCTGCTGATCCACACGTTGCTGTTGAGCATGACTTTCGGTGGCCAGGGACTTTGGTTTCCCGGCTTCGGCTTCCCCTGGCAGGATCGACGGATCGAGGTACCCGATCTGCGCGTCCTGGTCGTTCCGGAGCAGGTCACCGCGGCGGAGCCGGCAGTCACGCCGGTTGCGGAGCCGTCGCAGCAGGCAGGGATCGAGCAGCCTGTTGCCAGTGGGCTTGCGCCGACGCCATCCGTGTCCCGTGCGCCGACCCCGCGGCGGACTGCGGCAGCGATCGTGCCGGAGGCCAATTCGAGGGCAGCGTCCAATCCAGGGACAGACGCCGCGACCGGTGCGGCCACTGCGCAAATGCCTTTGAATGCCGATCGGCCCGGTGACACGGCGCCCCCGCCGATCCCCGCGCCGGCCGTGATCGCCTTGGCACGGACCGACGAGGACACGTGGGTCGTGCCCGCCGCTCCAGCGATGCCAACGCCCGTCATTGCGGCGGCGCCAAGCGCCTCGAACCCGGAGACCGCGATGCCATCGCTTCGAGATGCTGGCGATGCAGAGCGGGCGCGAATCGACCAAGAGACGCGGGAACGAGCCGTTGAGCTGGCCAAGCTCGATCCTTCCAAGCAGGAGGGGCAACGGCAGGCGGAGCAGCTGGAGGCGGCGCGGCAGGACGCTGCGCATCAGGAAGCCGCGCGGGCCGAAGCCGCACGGGTCGAGGCCGCACGGGTCGAAGCCGCACCGGTCGAGTCCGCACGGGTCGAGGCCGCACGAGTCGAAGCCGCACCGGTCGAGGGCGCACGGATCGAAGCCGCACGGATCGAAGCCGCACGGATCGAAGCCGCACGGATCGAAGTTGCGCAAGAGGCGGCCGGAAGTCGGGAAGCGGCGCTTCGGGCGATAGGACGACAGCTGAACGAGGAGGCCGCCCGGCGTGAAGCTGCAACGGCTGCAGCGCGCCTGTCACCCTCGTCGAGCAGCGCACGTCGATACAGGCTCTTCGGTCGCACTGACCCCAACGCGGAACTCATCCTGTACGCGGAAGCCTGGGCCCGGAAGATCCAGCTGAACATGACGTTCGACATGGTCCGCGAAGCGGCGAAGCAGCCTCACACCGATCCCCTCGTGACGGTGGCCATTCGTAGCGACGGGTCGGTGGAGTCGGTGACCTTCGTCAAATCCAGCGGCGTGGCGGCCCTCGACGAAGCGATACGACGCGTCGTGCACAGCCAGACGCCCTACCAGGTGTTCCCGCCGGGCCTGGCCCGCGAATTCGACGTGATCGAGATCCGCCGAACCTGGTACTTCGACATTGCGATCCGGCTGTACTGATGGGAAAGTGACAGGCGTCAGGCGATTCTCAACGCGTTGGTCCGAGTGCCCGACCTGCCCCCCAAGTTGGACCACCGTCATGATCAATGACCGCTCTACGGCAGCCCAATCCGCACCTAGACGGCTGCTTTGGATTGTACTTAGACCGTAGACGATGGGACCGAGTGGACTTCCCCTGGTTTCGTGAGCAGTCCGGACCAAAGATCGGCCAAGACGTGCCATTGACGCTGGCAGCCAAATTCGCCGTAAAGCAGCCGTTGGGGCGACCGCCAGGGCCAGACGCAGCTTTGCTTGAACTGTATTCCTCCGGACGGTTCGTCACGGGAGCACAAGCCTCCTCACTTGAGCGAATCGAGCGGACTCCACATTCGAAATACGGCGTGCCACCGCGACGGTGATCGACTCTGCGTGGGTTGCGTTGCGGACAAGTAAGAAGGTTCGGAGAGTTACCTGACGACGTATGGGAGGAGTCGATCGAACTCAGTCTTGACAACCTGATAGCACTCGCAGCACCGCGCCTCCAGACTTGGGCGATTGAGCACCGTGATCCTGCCTCGGCCGTAACGAATCAACCCTGCGTCCTGCAACTTCCCGGCGGCCTCGGTAACACCTTCGCGGCGCACGCCCAGCATGTTGGCGATCAATTCCTGCGTCATGGAGATTTGGTTGGACTCCAAACGATCCAAGCTCAGCAACAGCCATCGGCACAATTGCTGATCCACCGAGTGGTGCCGATTGCAGACGGCGGTCTGTGCCATCTGGGTGATTAGCGCCTGGGTATAGCGCAGCAGGAGATGCATGGTCGGACCGAATCGCCCGAACTCGGTCTTGAGCAATTCGGCCCTCAGCCGGTAGCCGTGTCCTGCGCTTTGCACAATGGCGCGGCTTGGCGTGGTATCGCCTCCCATGAAAAGGGATATCCCGAGGAGGCCTTCATTGCCTACGACGGCGATTTCGGCTGACGCGCCGTCCTCCATGACGTAAAGCAAAGAAACGATGCACGTGGTTGGGAAATAGACGTACCGCAACTTGGACCCGGATTCATAGAGAACGTCACCGAGTCCCATCGGTATCAGTTCCAGATGAGATGCGACCCGCTCGTAGTCGCCAATCGGCAGGGCGTGAAGAAGATGGTTTTGCCTAGGGGAATGCGGTGAAGACATGTCGGGCGTCTCGTTCCGTCACGGGCGTGTTACCGAAAGGATCAAGGCAAAAAAAGCGGCGCAACAACAAAGATTGATCCCGTAATGGGTGTTCCATATGCACGCTCGTTCCTGAGGGTGCTGTCCGACCGTTCCAGCCGAAATACTTTCCGCCGTCTATTTGAAATGCAACGCCGAAATAGATGTAAGTGCGCTGCCGTACCTGGTTAGCAGTTTGATACTGGAAGGAGAAATGATCAGAACGCTGGCGCGAAGATCGTTCGCATGCTTGCGCCGGATGACGATTCCTTGCTCAATAAGCCTCACCAGTTTGCGGCGTACTGTCGTACGCGAACTGAAATTCAGAAGAAAAAGCTGTTTCAGCGCTAGAGGTTGCCCCTGCTCCTGCGCATATCCGATCTCGACGACGATATCGAAATCGACGACGGTCTTGAGGAAGCGAAGTTGCTGCCTTTCAAACTCCCTAATCCTTTTCAATCCGGTGAATAGCTTCATTTTTCATATCGTTTTCATTATTGATGGCGTTGGCATAGTGTGGCTCAATCATGAAGCTGGCAAGCACAATTGGGTGCCTTTTTGGCACCCATAATATTGCCGATGGCTTTGTGACAATCGACCCGTGCGGCGGCTTTGCGCGGAAAGGAAATTTGGCGTGTTGACCGGGGGACGTAGCTCTTGCGTCACGGAAGGCATTGGGGCGTGGCCCGTCAGACGGCACGTCGCACCAACATGCTCTTGATCATGGTGATCGCCGTGGCATGGTTGAGGTCATTGGGACAGTTATCGACACAATTCATGATCGTGTGGCAACCGATCTATCGGTAAGGGTCCCCAAGGTAGTCGAGCGTCCGGTAACGGCAAGCGCGGTTGTCCGTTTAGCGTTGTGCGCGGCCCTTCGCTCGTGCGCGCATGGACGAAAGTCCGGGCGACCAATGCGGAATCGACTGACATATATCGTATCTACTGAATGAATCCCCTTTCGCATCGATTTTGTAATTCAGCCATGATGGATCGGTACGACTTGGCAGCGCTGGTGCGGCTTTCCAGCCCATCCTGTGCACGCTGTGTGCACACGAAATAACTGCGCGCCAGAGCTAAGGAAAGCGGGACGGGCCAAAGCACGCACGATGATCGTCGTCCTACCGCGGGCGTAGCGCCCCCCGGCCGGAGGTTGACACCTCGGCGTAGCACAATTGTGCTACAATTCATTTTTTACATGGAGCGGCATAATGTCCACAACCACCATTCGTCTGCCACAGGATCTCAAGGAACGCATCGCGCGTGCAGCGGAGCGGGCAGGAACCACCGCGCACAGTTTCATTTTGGAAGCGATCGCGGAAAAGGCTGAACAGGAAGAACGCCGGGGAGAGTTCCAGGATACCGCCGAGCGGCGGTACGCCGGGATTGTGGCGTCCGGCAAGACGGTGCCGTGGAATGAAATGCGTCGGTATCTTGAGCGGCGGCTATCCGGCGATAAGGTTGCCAGACCGAAGCCGCGAACGCTTGCGCGTTAGTTATGTCGCGCATCGAGCTCGCACCGGAGGTCGGAGACGATCTCGATCGCATCCTCGAACACCTTCTTGCGCATCAGGGGACGGACGCGCCATCGCACATTGAAGACATCATCAAGGCTATCGATGTGCTGGAACGCAATCCGCTGATCGGCCGGCCCGCCCGGGCGGACCTTAGAGTACTGGTGATCGGGCGCCGTGCACGCGGTTATGTCGCGCTGTATCGATACGTTGCAGAACTTGATGCGGTGTTTGTGCTCGCTATCCGCGCTCAGAAGGAGGCGGGGTATACATGAACGCAGCTGCCCCGACCAAGGCAGTTTTCCTGAGCTATGCGTCGCAGGACGCCGACGCCGCCCGCCGCATCGGTGAGGCGCTGCGACGCGCCGATATCGAAGTGTGGCTGGACACAAACGAGCTGCGCGGCGGCGACGCCTGGGATGCTGCGATCAGGAAACAGATCAAGGCCTGCGCGTTGTTCTTGCCGATCATCTCGGCGAATACGCGTGCTCGTGCCGAAGGGTATTTCCGCCTCGAATGGAAGCTTGCGGTCGATCGCTCCCATCTTATGGCCTCCGAGCGAGCCTTTCTGCTGCCGGTCGTCATCGACGATACCAGCGACGCCAATGCGCTCGTTCCGGACAAATTCCGCGAGGTGCAGTGGACACACCTCCCGGCGGGCGAGGCCCCAGAGACTTTTGTCCAGCAGGTATCGCGCCTGCTATCGCTGGATGATCACATTTCGTCCACACCCGTTTGGCAAC
>Ga0302321_100006704_pt1 | contig 10137 bp, 2 predicted proteins | sample Fen_T0_1_FD_202505 | JGI IMG/M metagenome (GOLD analysis project Ga0302321, IMG submission 202505) | Peat permafrost microbial communities from Stordalen Mire near Abisko, Sweden - Fen_T0_1 | ecosystem: Environmental > Terrestrial > Soil > Wetlands > Permafrost | place: Sweden: Abisko... | reverse complement strand
TGATGAAGGAATTGGTTCAACTTTATATTTCATCGGTCGACGGAAATGATCCTGCTCTATCACCACTTTCTTTACAATTTAGAGATTTCGCTGCATGGTCTAATGAACAACTTGCTGGAATATCTGCAGATGCACACAAAAGATATTGGCTTGAAAAATTTAATGACGACGTTTCGATAATAGACCTTCCAACTGATTTCAAAAGACCATCCTTGAAAACTTATTCAGGTAGGACGTGGCAATTGAAAATTCCGTCGAAAGAATTCTCTTTGGTAAAATCGATTTCTTCAAAAAACGGCATTACCAATTTTGTATTTTTCAAAACCATTGTTAACCTGTTACTCCATAAATATTCCGGGCAAAATGATATTGTGGTAGGTACTGTGATTAGTAATCGTGTTCACCCGGATATGGAGAATCAGATGGGATTTTACGTAAGTACTGTTCCAATAAGAACTTCTTTTCTTGGAGAGCAGACTTTTTATGATTTGCTCATGCAAATAAAAAATCAGGTGTATGAGGTCTACAAACATCAAGTTTATCCCTTAGACAAAATAATTGATGACTTGAAATTACCAAGAGACCCAAGCCGTACTCCGTTATTTGATGTCCTTTTCGTTTATGAGAACGATGGGATTGTTGATTATGAGATACCCAAATTAAAAATAACGGAGCATGAGTGTGATTTGGAGGTCAGTAAATTCGATCTGACCTTTATCTTTCAAGAAATTGGAGACGCCGTTAATTGTTCAATCAATTATAATTCTGACATCTATGCATCGCAGAGAATTGAACGAATGGGAATGCATTTCTTATCGCTACTAAACACAATTATAAAAGATGTAAATATTAAAGTTAAGGATGTAGAATATCTTCTTGATGGAGAAAAAAGTAAGATCCTTAAGGAATTTAATTGCACGGCCAGCCCTTCTCCGCAGGAGAAAACTATAATTGAAATCTTTGAAGAAAAGGTTTTAGCTGTGCCGGATTCTATAGCACTAGTTAGCGGAGAGGAGACTTATACCTATAGTCAACTAAACACGCAAGCTAACAGATTGGCCAATTATCTTTTGAGTCGGCATGACATCATTCATGACGATATCATTGCGGTTATGTCCGACAGATCTGAAAAAGCAATAATCTCAATACTCGCCATACTGAAAACGGGAGCTGCTTACTTGCCAGTCGATTCAACTTACCCGACCGACAGAATAAAGTACATTTTAAATGACGCTAAAATTAAATGCGTGTTGTGCGTGGAGTCAAAAATTTTAGACCGGATTGGAAGTATTGAAATGCAATTAGAGAATCTGAGTTTGGTGTGGCCTTGTCTGTCTTCATATGATCACGGTAACCTAGACGTGAATGCAACTTCCAGCGACCTTGCCTATGTAATTTATACTTCGGGATCTACGGGACAACCCAAAGGTGTCATGATTGAAAACAGGAGTGTTATCAATATGGCAATTGACCAAATTCGTAGGTTTGAGATAGTTCCTGAGGATAGGGTAGTTCAAGTAGCATCACTTTCATTTGATGCCTCTATTTACGAAATACTCATTGCTCTATTGTCGGGCGCAAGCTTAGCGCTGGTTGAAGAGAAGACGATTAAGGATCCAGAGCTTTTTTTTATACATCTCAGAGAAAAAAAAGTGACGGTCGCGGTACTATTGCCGTCCTACCTTCGATCACTACCTATTGAAAAGCTTAGCTTTCTGCGCATTGTCTGCACTGCAGCTGAGCCACCAATTATGGATGACGCCATTAATTGTTTAAGAAATGCAGATTACTATAATTGTTATGGACCGACAGAATGTTCAGTTTGTGTTTCCAACTATAAAGTTGGACAAGAAACTATTAAGCTGGATGTCATACCAATTGGAAAACCAATTTCCAATGTTTCTATATACATTCTTGATCAATATTTGAAACCAGTTCCGGTAGGACATATTGGAGAAATTTGCGTTGGTGGTGATTGTTTAGCCCGAGGGTATATAGGGCAGAGCGACGTACACAACTCTCGATTTACAGAGGATCCATTTAAACCATTTTCTAAGATCTATCTAACCGGTGACCTCGGCAAACACACACCAAATGGAGACGTTATTTTTTTAGGAAGGAAAGATACCCAGGTAAAAATCCGCGGATTTCGGATCGAATTAGCTGAAATTGAAATTGCACTATTAAAACATCCTCGAATCACACAGGCGGTGGTTGTTATGAGTAGTGGCAACAACAATGCGAAACATTTGGTTGCCTATTTCGGGTCTCGAGATCGAGTAACAATAGATGAAATTAAAAATCATCTAATCAATTTGTTGCCGAATTATATGATTCCAACTTTCATTATCCAATTAGAGGATTTTCCTATGACTACCACCGGAAAAGTCGATAGGAAGAAATTACCTAATACTGTCAATTCTTATCGTTCAGTTGCACAGGAAATTTTAACGCCAGAAAACGAAACCCAAAAACAGTTGCTAGATATCTGGAGGAGGGTGTTGGGAGTTGAGGAGATCAGTACCGTCGACAATTTTTTTGAAATAGGAGGCGATTCCCTAAAAGTGATTTCACTTCACGAACAAATAAACTCTCTTTTTCCAGGGAGAATTTCAATCACCGACCTGTTCGTTTACAACTCAATCGTGTCGCTTGGGGTGTTCTTGCGAGCGAACACTCAGGAAGTGGAGAAAGATATCGAACTATAATTGACTTAAGATTTATGAGCCCCTTAGATAATTCAATTGCCATTATCGGCATGTCTGGAGTGTTCCCTCAAGCCGAAGACATTAACCAGTTTCGTCAAAACTTAAGAAGTGGCAGGGATAGCGTAAGAGAGATTTCGCTTGAGAGGATTGTGAATTCAGGTCTTTCTTATGAAAAATGTTATCAAGTGAGAGCGTTCTTAGATAGGGTAGACTTTTTTGATCATAAATTTTTCAACATCTCGAAGCGAGAGGCAGAATTGATGGAACCTGCCCAAAGGATACTACTTGAATTGACATGTACGGCCATTGAAAATGCGGGATATAGCCTCAAAGAATTTTCAGGCACTAACACAGCAGTTTATTTGGGAGGTGACCCTTATTCGGATTACCCGGAATACGTTACTGACTATGACGCAACAATCTATTCAGGGAATTTACACGCGATGCAGTGTGGAAGAATATCCTATGTGCTCAATCTTACTGGTCCGAGTGTAATGATTGACACTTCATGTTCTTCCTCATTGGTTGCAGTACACGAAGCCTGTCAAAAACTGATTCAAAAGGAAACTGATTGCGCAATAGCCGGAGGCATTTGCATTCGGACTTCTTTTCCTGAAGTTTTGAAAGGTGATGCTGACCTGGGGATTCTCTCGGCGGATGGAAAATCAAAGACTTTTGATGCAAGCGCTGATGGAACGGGAAGCGGCGAAGGTGGTGGAATTGTGATCTTAAAACGCTACGCTGATGCAGTACGAGATCATGATAATATTTTGGCGATAATAAAAGGAAGCGCAATTAATCACGGAGGTTCTCGTTCAAATGGAATTACTGCACCCAGTCCAGTTGCACAAGCAGAGTTATTATTGAAAGCCTGGAACAAAGCTGAGATCACACCCGAGGAGATTAGTTATATAGAAGTGCACGGAACAGGAACAAAGTTGGGAGACCCTATAGAGTTCAAAGGAATAACTGACGCCTTCAAGATATTCACGGATAAAAAGCAATTCTGTGCATTAAGTGCACTCAAAACAAACATCGGACATTTAAATAACGCAGCAGGAATTGCCGGTCTGATTAAATGTGTTTTGTCTTTGAGCAACTCTGAGATATATCCATCATTGCATTTTAAGACTCCCAATCCGTTCATTGACTTTGCAAATTCAGCGGCGTATGTAGCGAACGAACTATTGCCATGGAATGGCTTGACGAGGCTATGTGGTCTAAATTCATTTGGAATTAGTGGAACAAATGCTCATATCGTACTGCAAAACGCTTCCAGACCGACCGGCGAACAATCCCAATTGTGGCACTCTGCATTTCTTAAGATATCGGCGAAGACAGAATCTGCATTAAGAAATTATGCTTTGTCCATTACCGAATTTATAAAGAATTCAACTGCACCTTTAAATGATATTTTACTGACGTTTAATAGAGGAAGAGACGACCATGAATTTCGAATTGCCATACATGTCCAAGACCGGCATCAGTTAGTCGAAGAGCTAACTCAGCATACCAATAATTTGAAAAAGAACCTCTCAGTGGTCACGCAAGAACGGGAAATAACCTTGTTGTTTTCTGAAGAACGCTTGCCCTCAAAAGTAAATTCCAAGTTATACCATTTCGAACCGCTGTTTAGAAGTACTGTTGACGATCTAAGTAAAATCGTCAAAGGGAAGATGTCGGATGGATTGATGATAGTCATTGAACAGATTGCGTTATATAAAATCTTAAAGCAATACGGATTTAGAGTAAGAAATATTATAGCAACGGGAATTGGTCGGATCACAAAAAAAATTATTAAGGACGAAGTTTCTTTAGAGGAGGGTTTAGTAGAATCGGTAAGCGCCACAGTAGGACAGCAACGACCCGACTTTGAAAGATTCAAAAACGCCGTTATGCAAACGGCTGATCAAAATATTTTTGTCGAGGCGGGACAAGGCGGTCTTCTTTTAGCTCAACTAAAAGATTGGAGCCACGAATTGGAAAATTTAAAATGCCTGTCTTTAATTGACGCAGATTCTGATAACACTGGTCTGATAAATTTGTCAACACTATATCTTTTAGGTGCTTCGATCGATTCGAAGGATTTGAGATCAGAGTCTTTTAACAAGATTGCATGCCCCACTTATCCCTTCGACAGAATCAGATGTTGGGGCGGGCCAAAGTCTTTGCCAGTTAATGCCAAGGTTTTGGATTGGTGTTACAATACAACCTGGGGTGAGGAAGATGAGGTTATTTCTTCACCATCGGGAAAAAATATTTTAGTTCTCACTGAATCGTCAATCTTAGCAAATGAACTGAAACAAAAATTGGCTATCAACAACAATGTCCGCTGTTTGTTTTTAACTAATACCATGGAAGAAGTGGTATTAGAGATTGCGGCGTTTGACGCAGACATCATTCTATTTTGTCAATATTCCGTAGAAAATGTTTCAAGGATTGACTTGGCTGTTTCGACTTATGCTACGAATCTATTTGAACTAATAAAAATACATGCAGTCAATCCAAAAATTAGTAACTCTAAATTTGTTCTTGTAACGCGCGGCGCATTTAAAATAACAGAGGCCGACACTAAGATTTTTCCTTGTGGAAGCATGATGGAATCCATGATCAGATCTGCCCTTTGCGATTCACCAAAAGCCAATATCCTTGCGATCGATTTATCTCTAGAAAGTTCAGTAGAAGGAGATGTACAAAGTATAATTAAAACGATTGGAATAGAGAGCACAATAAGATTTATCGGATTACGGAATGGAAAGCGTTATGTCAGAAGTTTATCTAGAGTTGACGCAGATGCGAACATGAACCCTAATTGGATAAAGCCCAATGGAAATTATCTCATTACAGGCGGTGCATCTGGATTGGGGCTTCAAATAAGCAAATTTCTTGTTTCAGCCGAGAAGGTGAATCTTATAATTTTAGGTCGCACCGAGATTCCGTCAAAAGAATACTGGTTGGAATTGAATGAGATTAAATCGGCACACACTCGTGAAAAAGTTACTGAACTTCGACAGCTTGAAAAATCAGGAAGTACGGTAGAATATTTTGCCGTAGATATTGGTGATAGAAATGCTGTTCAAAGTTGTTTCAAGATGCTCCAAGATAGCGGTATAACCCTTGACGGTATTATTCATGCGGCGGGAGTTCCCAACAACGATGTATCGATAGAGAAAAAATCCATTGAAGATTTTAAAGCAACATTGAGGCCTAAGGTGGAAGGCACAATTAATTTATGCGATAAAAGTAAGGTATTGAACCTTGATTTTTTTGTATGCTTCTCCTCCATAAATGCAATTGTTCCACAAAGGCGAAGTATTGACTATGCGGCAGCGAATGCTTTTTTGGATGGATTTGCTGCTGCGAACTTAGGCTCCTCAACAAGATTCGTTTCAATTAACTGGCCAGGATGGATGGAGACGGGTATGGGGCATATTGAAGGACACGGTGATGCCGAACGACAATTAACAAATAAAGAGGGAGTAGAACTTTTCCATTATGTAATGGCGTCAAAAATCAAAAATGTGATTATTAGCAAGGAGAATCTAACAAGCTTTGCTTCAAACCCCTTTTTCTATTTTAAAGCGAACAACGAAAGAAATCTAATAGCACACCTTCGTGATCAATTGACCGAGAAGTTTATCAATGAAACCAATCATGCCACTTCAGAAACTGCTGAACAGAAAGTGATAAGAATATTTAAGGAAGTTCTTAAATCAGATGAAATCAGCGTTGATGATGATTTTTTTGATTGTGGTGGACATTCCTTGAATGCTACTCAGGTGATGAATAGAATATCAAAAGAGTTCGAGACAGTTATTGAATTGGATGATTTTTTTGAACATCCAACTGCGCTTAAACTCGGTGCTTTCATCGGTAGCAGAAAAACTGGAATAAGCCCATCTGAACTTTCGACTGGCAGCATCAATACTGCACGATCATACCCACTGTCCCACGGTCAAAAAAGAATTTGGGTTGAGTCTCAACTTGACGCAAGCGGTCTCGCATACTTGATGAAAATGGTTTATGTTATAAATGGGGAGATACAGCTTTCAATTCTTGAGCAAGCCTTTAAGACTTTGATTGAACGATATGAGATTTTGAGAACTAATTTTACTCTAGTTGATGGAGATGTAAAACAAAAAATATTGCATCCTGACGAAGTGCGTTTTCAGATCCAGTATAAACGCGGTGAGAGTTATGAGAAATTCCTTAAGGAATCAAGTTACCAGGAATTCTTTGGCCCATTTGATATGACCTCGTCGCCACTTTTCCGAGTGAAGCTTTTTCAATCTTCATCTGAACGGTGCTATTTGCTATTTAACATGCATCACATAATATCTGATGGGTGGTCGATGGACCTTTTGCTCAAAAAACTTACAATGCTTTACACCTCTTATGCTGATGGAACTGCTCTGGATTTAAAGCCATTGAACTTTCAATATCGCGATTATGCTACATGGCAGATGAAATACCTGACAGATTCTGAAAATGCCCAAAGATTTCGGACTTATTGGGAGCAGAGGCTCGCGTCTCCAATACCGAAAATTGATTTAGCTACGGATTTTCCGAGACCTCCATTTAAAACTTATTCAGGAGATTCGGTTTCTTTGGAATTAAGCAAGGAAGCAAGTTCAAAGCTTATATCATTAGCCAAGGAACATAATGCTAGCTTGTTTATGGTATTTCTTTCAAGTCTGACTGCACTCCTTTATTTAGAGACTAATCAAAATGATATAATAATTGGCGCCCCAGTTTCAGGTAGGAGCCATCATGATTGGGAAGATCAATTGGGATTATTTATCAATTTGTTGCCTTTGAGGATAAAATTTAATCCTAAAATCACCTTTGCCGAACTTTTGAAAAATGTACGCTCCGTTTGCCTTGAGGCTTTTCGACATCAAGACTATCCATTTGATAAAATCATTGATGATTTGAAATTACCCCGTGACCTTAGTCGGTCACCTTTATTCGATATTCTTTTGGAGGTGCAAGAATTGCCAGACTCTGAACAGGTTACGCTTTTGAATGCCGCAATGATTGAGAACGATACACCAACTGTCATCAGCAAATATGATTTGTCAGTCGCTTTTGTTCGTGATCATGGAGTGATTCGCGGAAGTATAGAATACAATTCAGCACTTTTCAAAGCGGCTCGAATAAAACACTTTAAAGACATGTTGTGTTTGTTGTTGAATAATTTAGGTTCTAATAAAAATTCGGAAATCGCGGATATCTTTTCAGATCAAGTTGAAATCACGGACAACGCATTCGAAGATCTGAATACAAAATAATTTTTTGTATTGAATGAAGGCATATTAATGAAATACCCATTGTAAAATTGGCTGCAATGAACAACAACTTAAAGAGTTATATAGCTCAGAATTTTTATTACAATAAGGTCAAAGAATCTGTAGTTACAGATTTTCCTTTCGCTATGGACGCAGGGTTAACGATGTCGACCCAAACAAATATTGCACAGTTTGAAATTGGAAAAGAATTACAGGAGAAGTTGAATAAAATGTCGCGAAATAATGCCCCGAACGAGTTTGTGATTCTTCAATCCGTTTGTGTTGCTTTGCTTTATAAATATGGAGTTAATAATGCAACGATTCTTTCCCCCGGAATGTGTGGAAAAACAACTGATTCTAAAGAAGGGACGGGAATCTTTGCGACAGTAGTTAAAATGGATGATTCTTTCGGAATAATTGTAGATAATCTCAAGCAGCAGTTTCGTGATACGATAAAACATGAGCTTCACGACCTTTCATCATTAGTTGAACAACTAAGAGTTAACGGATACAAAGAGCATGTTGAACTTTTTAATATTCTTTTTGGATTCGATAGGGTCTGCTCCACACCATTGGCGTCGCAAATCAAATTTAAGATTTACTTCTTCGTATCTACGGAGCATGATGTCTATCGTCTCAAAATACATTATAACTCTTCAGTTTACACTTCGGAGTACGTTGATTTGCTAGGAAATTACTTCGTTTTTATCCTTGAAAAATTATTGACTAATATCAATAATAAGCTCGACTCAATTAAATTAGACGATCCTCAAATAGCAATCATGTAAAAATTCAACAACACGATAGTTCCTCGCTCGACTAATAAAACCGTAATAGATCTATTAGCTGATTCGTGCAGCAAGTATTCGCGAAAGACAGCCTTAAGATTTAGATCAAGCTCAATAGATTTTGAAACACTAGACAAAAGAATTAATTGTGTTAGTGCATCTTTAGGTAGTTATGGAATAACTCGTGGTGATATTGTTGCAGTCATGTTAGATCGCTCCGATTGGTTAGTCCCTGTGATTTTTGGAATACTTAAATCTGGCGCGGCGTATTTGCCGATTGACCCAGATTATCCGACTGATCGAACGACTCACATGATTGAGGATAGCCAGTGTAAAATTATAATAACAAATTCAGAGGTTAGCTCGGCGACATTGAAAGCAAACTGTCGCCCGGTCTGTGTAGAGGAATTTAAATCAGGTAAACAGCCATCGGAGACTACTGATGTTCAATGTTCTGAGTCGGACTTAGCCTATGTCATTTACACATCCGGGTCTACTGGTAAGCCTAAGGGTGTAAAAATTCACCATGACAGCTTGTTGAATTTTGTTTTGTCGATGAACGAAGTGCTTGAGCCCGCTGAAGATGATCACATATTAGCGGTTACATCAATTTCGTTTGATATTTCACTCCTAGAGATCATTTGGACTTTGTGTAATGGAATATCGGTGACACTTAAAGATGATTCCTTATCAGTCAGTAATTTTAATCGGTTCTGCGAAGCTGAAGAAAAAAATGAAATGGATTTCAGCTTGTTTTACTTTTCAAGTGGCGGCTCTAGTTCAGAAGATAAATACCAACTACTTTTTGATTCAGCAAGATTCGCAGATGAAAATGGGTTCTCTGCCTTATGGACACCAGAACGTCACTTTCATGATTTTGGAGGGATATATCCTAATCCTGCAATTACAAGTGCCGCGCTAGCGGTACGTACTAACAATATTTCAATTCGTTCAGGAAGTATAGTACTTCCCATCCATGATGTAGTACGAGTGGCCGAAGATTGGGCGGTAATTGATAATCTCTCGAAGGGAAGGATTGGACTCTCAATTGCATCCGGATGGCATGCGGATGATTTTGTTTTCTTTCCGCAACATTTTGAGTGTCGTTATGACACCATGTATCACCAAATCAATGAGCTAAAGGAGCTTTGGAATGGGAATAGGGTAAAGAGAAAGAACGGACTTGGACGAGAAGTTGAAATAACTGTTTATCCACAGCCTATTCAAAAGGAGCTACCAATATGGATTACTGCGGCCGGAAATATTGAGACTTTTGAGAGCGCCGGAAAAATAGGAGCCAATATTCTAACGCATCTATTAGGTCAAGATATCGAAGACCTTAGCCTGAAAATT
>Ga0302321_100006703_pt1 | contig 10137 bp, 8 predicted proteins | sample Fen_T0_1_FD_202505 | JGI IMG/M metagenome (GOLD analysis project Ga0302321, IMG submission 202505) | Peat permafrost microbial communities from Stordalen Mire near Abisko, Sweden - Fen_T0_1 | ecosystem: Environmental > Terrestrial > Soil > Wetlands > Permafrost | place: Sweden: Abisko... | reverse complement strand
CGAGGGCGGCGCCCGCGGCGAGCGCCAGCAGGTAGGTCTGGCGCAGCCCGGTGACGTAGCTGAACGACGGCACCTGCTCGATCAGGACGGCGTCGACGGCGAGGGCCAGGACGGCGCCGATCCGGACGGCGGCGCTCCCGGCGGGCGGTCGGACCGCCGGACGCAGGCCGCGCACCGCGGACACCGCGAGGACCGCCGCCAACGCGGCATAGGCGAGCACGATCCAGACCTCGTACCGGGGGACGCTGTAGGCCCCCACCGCCGCCCCGCTCACGACGAGCAGCAGGGCGGCCGCGGGGGCCAGGGCCTGGACCTGAAGACGGGGGCCACCTGCGGCGGGACGAAGGCCGTTCCCACCGACGGACGGACGGTGCGCCGTCAGGCTCGGTTCAGGGGCGAGGGCGGAGGGGCCGTCGGGTCGGGACACCGCACCACCCTAGACAAAGGGACAGCATCGGCGGTGCCGGTCAGGGGGTCGGGCAGGGGGTCGCCCCGTTGAGCGGCGCGTTGGCGCCCTGCGAGATACAGGTGGTGGTCTCCTGGAACTTGCTCCGTACCTGAGCTCCGAGCCCGAACACGACCCCCACGATCACCGCGGCGATCGCCGCGACCATGAGTCCGTATTCGACGGCGGAGGCACCACGGTCCTGGGCGCTTCGCTTCATCCGTCGCAGGTAGGCGAGCATGAACGTTCCTCTCCAATGAGTTCGGGGCTGTCCGTTCGGAGCAGTGAGGCTGGTGTCCGACCGGTTCGAGCCAAGAGTTCCAGGGATCACGCTATGTGGTGGACCGACGTCAACAGATCAGGAGAACGGCCGATTCGATGCAGCCGGGTCGTTGCGCGCCGGTCCGCCATTCCGCAGGGCCGGGCGGCCGGCGGGACGGTGTCGCAGAAGGTCACGCCGCGGGAGCCGGTGCCCTGCAAAGCGGAGCCGGGAAAGGCCGCACCGGAGCGGCCCTGCAGGAGCGGCGTCGGAGAATGCCGTCCGCTGGTCGTGCGCGGTGGAAAGCCGGCCCTCAGGGACGCCCGCGGGTGACGTCAGGTGAATCCCGGCCGTTCGACCTCGGAATGTCTGACGGCTACCGGTCAGGGGGCCGGCGTCGTCTGGCAGCTCACCCCGGAGGCCCCGCCCGAGACACAGTCGGTCGTGTTCTGGAAGGCGTCGCGCACGATGCTCGCCAGGCCGAGGACGACGGCCAGCACGACCGCCGCGATCGCCGCCACGAGCAGGGCGTACTCGACGGCGGAGGCGCCCCCCTCCGGGCGGCGCCGGGGCTCGAGGTGCCGAGGGGACATGCGGCGGCGGCCTTCCATGGTCGGTCAACGCTCCGCACCCAGCATGTCACTGCCGGGTGCGCCGGCGCGTCGTGATCCGCGGGAAGCGCCGCGCCACCGGGCCGGCCGGGGCTGGTCGGCCGGAGCAGGTCGGCCGGAGGGGGGCGGCCAGGAGCAGTCGGCCAGGAGCAGTCGGCCAGGGCCGGGCCGGCCCGGCCGGGGCAGGTCGGCCAGAGGGGGCCGACCGGGAGCCCGGCGTCAGTGCGCGAGCGGCCCCGTCTCCGGCACCAGCCCGAGCCGCACCGCGGCCATCACGGCCTGGGCGCGGTTGCCGGCGCCGAGCTTCTCGTAGATGTTCGCCACGTGCGTCTTGGCCGTCGACTCGCTGATGAACAGGCGGCGCGCGATCTGCGAGATGGCCAGGCCGTCGACGAGCAGTTCGAGCACCTCGCGCTCGCGCGGCGACAGCTTGGGACCCGCGGGGGCGTGCATGCGCCGCTGCATCGCGTCGGCCAGGTCGCGGGCCGTGAAGGCTCGCGGGTTGGCGGCGGCGTGCCGGGCGGCTGCGACCACCTCGTCGGCGGGGGCGTCCTTGCCGACGAAGGCGGAGGCCCCGGCGTCCAGGGCGGCGAAGAGCTTGTCGTCGCCCGCGTACATGGTGAGGACGACGACCCCGAGATCCGGCGACGCCTGGCGTGCCTGCTGGGCGAGGGCGATGCCGTCGCCGTCCGGCAGCCGGACGTCGGTGACCACGACGTCCGGGGTGAGCCGGCCGAGCGCGCTCATCGCCTCGGAGACCGATCCGGCCTCGCCCACCACCTGCAGGTCGCCCGCGCGGTCGAACGCCCGGCGCAGCCCTTCGCGGATGAGCTGGTGATCGTCAACCAACAACACGGTGATGCGGGATGCGTCACCCGACACCGGTCACCTCCTGGTCGCGGCCCTGCGCTGGGCCGTCCAATCGCGTCAAGCGGTTGCTGACGCTGCCTTTTAGCACCCTCTGCACACTACCGGTCTACACGGGGTGACGATGTCGAGTCTCCCACGGTTGGCAGCTCGACGGTGGCAACTCCACCGCTCACGCCCAGCCGGGTGGGCTGGTGCTCGGGATCGATGACGATCTCGACCACCGTGCCGCGGACGCCGTCCGTGCGGTTGCGGACGCTGAGCCCGGCCCCGATGCGCCGCGCGCGCTCCTTCATGCCGGTGATGCCCATGCTCTCGGGGCGCCGCCGGCCGAGGCCGTGGCCGTCGTCCTTGACCGTCACCTGGGCGCGCGGCGGGTCGACGGTGACGGTGAGCCAGAGGTTGGTGGCGCCCGCGTGCCGGCGCACGTTGGTGACCGCCTCCTGCACGATGCGCAGCAGCTCGACCTCGGTGGCCACCGGCAGCCGGTGCGGCGACTCGTCGGTCGTCACGGTGACGACGAGCCCCGCCTGCTGCCCGACGCGCGTCACGTAGTCGCCGAGCGTGCGGGCCAGGCCCACGGTCTCGTCGACGCCCGCCCGCAGGTCGAAGATGGACAGCCGCAGCTCGCTCACCAGGCCGCCGAGGTGCTGCCGCAGCCCGGCGAGCCGGTCGGCGACGGCGGGGGTGGCGTCGCTGGCGATGTCGTCGAGCAGGTAGCCGACCGAGGCCATGTCCTGGGCGATCCCGTCGTGGATCTCGCGGGCGAGGCGCATCCGCTCGTCGACGGTCGCGAGCCGCCGCACGTCGTCGAACAGCAGGGCCGACGCGAGCCGGGGTCCCGCCTGGGCGATCGCCTTGCGGCACAGGCGGATCAGCTCGTCGTCCAGGTGGCCGTCGCCCTGCAGGACGACGACGGCGACGACCCGCTCGCCCATGAGCACGGGCAGCGCGGCGACCGTCTGCCCGCCCCGGGTGCGGCGCACGAGCTCGGCGGCGACCCAGGCGTCGGTGACCGCCGTCTCGGCCACGGGCGCGGGCACGTCGCCCACCAGCGGCACGAAGCGGCCGCCGGGGGAGCGGACCAGCACGGTCGAGTGGAAGCCCTCCACCAGGCCCTGCAGCTCGTCGACGAGCGCGGCTGCCAGCGTCTGCGGGTCGAGCCCGAGGCTCAGCTGCCGGGCGACGACGTGCAGCTCGGAGAGCAGGCGGTGGGCGTCGGCGTAGGCGGGGTCCATCGCCGGCATCCCCGACCGGATGACGCGGCGCATCCACGCCGACACCAGCGCCACCGCGAAGAACAGCGCGAACCAGGGGGCGAGGTCCAGGCGCTGGGTGATGTCCTGGGGCACGCTCGCGACGAGCCGCGTCAGCAGGATGACGACGGTCGTCGTCCCCGCCGCCACGAACCCGCTGACCAGGCCGGCGTTGAGCCCCGCCGTCGTCAGCGGCACGAGCAGGTAGGGCAGGAAGTAGTCCGCCCGCCCCGGCAGCGCGCCGACGACGAGGGCCGCGGCGAGCGTCTCGGCCATCGGCTGGAGCCAGGCCGGGACCGAGGCCGGCAGGGGCAGCGTGCCGAGCGCGGCCACGAGCAGCAGCAGCAGGGCCGGGGCCACCGCCTGGCTCTGTGACTGGCCGATCGTGCTCAGGCGCACGGTCGTGAGGATCGCGCACAGGGCCAGCAGGAAGCCTCGCGCCAGCAGCGGCCAGTTCTGGCCGTCAACGCGCAGGCGCACCTCGGGCATCGACGTCATCTCCTACCGGTCGGGCGGCCGCCCTGGGCCGGGCGGTCGGATCGGAGTCGACAGGTGCCCCCGCACGCGTCGTCAGGTTGTGGGGCCGGGCCCGTCCCCTCGGATCGGGCCCCGCGGGAGGCGGGTCAGGTGAAGGGAGCCAGCCGGCGGGCCAGGTCGCGGGTGGCCAGCGCCGCCCGCAGGAACGGCCCGGTCTCGGCCGCGGCGGCGGCCAGCGCCTGCCGGTCGGCCGCGCCGAAGGGGTCTGCGGGCGCGGCGCGCGCCAGCAGGACGACGGACCGCGCCGTCGGGACCGGCCCGCCGAGCAGGTAGCGCCAGTCCGCGAGCGGCAGGCCGCCCGGCCGCCCGCCGGCACCCCCGGGGCCGCCGGGGCCGCCCTCGGTGTCGTCGAGGACGGTCGGGCGGTCCGCGTGCACCAGCGTCCGGGCGATCCAGTGCGACGCGTCCACGGCCAGGTGCCGCTCGGCGTCGCGCAGGCCGAGGCCGGCCACCACCCGCCAGACGCCGCCGTCCGGCACGAGGACGGCGCAGGCCGCCGACCCGGTGGCGGCCAGGGCCCGCTCGGCGACCGCCTGGGCGGCCTGCGGGACGCCGACGAGGTCGCCCGCGCGGTCCAGGAGCACCGCGACCAGGCTGCCGACGTCGGGCGTCACGGACGGCGCGCCGTCGCGCCGCACCTCCAGCCCGGTGGCCGTGACGGCGGGCGCCGCGGCGCGACCGCCGCGGGTGGGTTGGCCGGGCACCTCGACGGTCCGGTTCTCGTCGCCGGTGCCGCCCAGCGCCGTCAGCTCGGCGGACGAGCCGCCCGGGCCGAGACCCGTGGTGTAGGTGCGCCCGCCCAGCCGGCGGCGGAACTCGGCCATGTCGCCGGCGCCGTGTGCGGCCCGGCCGAGCAGCGACCCGCTGATCGCCTCCCTGGCCGCGCCGCGCAGCTCCTGGGAGGGGGTGGGGGGGCCCGGCGGTGGGAGCGGCGTCCCCGGGCGGGGTTCCGCCGGAGGCCAGCCGTGCCGCAGCGAGCGGGCGGGCGCCTGGACCGCCGGCCGCGAGGGCGGGGCGGGCGCGTCGTCGCCGTCATCGTCTTCGTCAGCGGGAGCGGGGCTGAGGTCCGGGCTCGGAGCGGGGACGGGGCCGGCAGACGGAGCGGGGACGGGAGCTGGAGTGGGAGCGGGGGCTGGAGTGGGAGCTGGAGCCGGGCCGGGAGGAACGGCGGGGACGGGTGGGGGCGCCGTGCCGGGATCGCCCGGGCGGCCTCCCCACCAGTCGAACCCGCCGCCGTGCCAGCCGCCGTCCTCGCCCGGCGATCCCCCCGGCGATCCCTCTGCGGGCAACTCTGCGGGCGACTCGGCGGGCGACTCGGCGGGGCGCGGCCCGGCGGGGGCCCGCCGCAGCGGCGGCGTCGACGAGCCGTGATCGGGCAGCGGGATCGGCATCGTCCCGGGCCCGCTCGCGGCGGGCCGCTCGGGGTGCAGGAGCCGGTCGACGCCCTCCAGCAGCGCCGCCCGGGTGACGGGCAGCGGGACGACGACGACGCGCGGCAGCCCGACGGCGGTCAGGCCGGTCCACGCCGGCTGGTACCCCGACACGACGAGCAGCGGGATGCCGTCGCCGTCCGCGCGCAGCCGCTCGACGGTGGCCACCGCGAGCGCCGGGTCGCCGACGTCCAGGACGACCGCGTCGACGTCGGCCGGGGGCACCAGGTCGGCCAGGTGATCGGCCGCCGCCTCGACGACGTCGTGCGTGTCGGCCAGGCGCAGCGCGAGCGCCATCGACCGGGACACCACCAGCAACCGTGCCACGTCAGTGTCCCCGCCCCGAGAAGTTCTGCAACAGGATGATCGCCGCAGGTCCCATCACCACGATGAACAGGCACGGCATGATGCAGAAGATCAACGGGAAGAGGATCTTCACCGGGACCTTCTGCGCCAGCTCCTCGGCCCGCTGGCTGCGCCGCACCCGCATGTCCGCCGCCTGCACGCGCAGCACCGCCGACACCGAGACGCCGAACTGGTCCGCCTGGGCCATCGCCCCCAGGAACGAACGCAGCTCCGCGACGTCGGACCGTTCCCCGAGGGCCTTCATCGCCTCCGCCCGGCCGGTGCCGATGCGCATCTCCTGCAGCACGCGCATGAACTCCTTGGCGAGCGGCCCGCGCGTGCGCAGCGCCACCTGCGACATGGCCGCGTCGAACGCCAGGCCCGCCTCGACCGAGATCGTCATCAGGTCGAGGGCGTCCGGCAGGTCGCGCCGGATCCGGTCGGAGCGGTCGTAGGCCACCTGGTACAGGACGACGCTCGGTAGCGACCAGCCGCCCGTCGCGGCGAGCGCGGCCATCGCCAGCGTCGGCAGCATCCCCAGGCCGAGCAGCGGCGGCACGAGCAGGCCCAGCACGAACCCGAGCAGGCAGGCGAGCGCCTTCGACCCCACCACCCGGTCGGCGTCCCACCCGGCGGGGTTCCCGGCCAGGTCGAGGCGGTGCCGCAGGGCGGTCATCCGCTCGTCCGGGGTGAACCGGCGCCCGACACGGCCGAAGCGGCGCAGCAGCGGGTCGAGCACCCGGTCGACGAACGGGACCTCGAGCTGGGCCTCCCGCAGCCGGGTCGCCGCCGCGGTCGCCCCCATCGCCTTGACGACGGCGAGCGTGCGACCCACCTCGGGGTCGGGGCGCCGGTCGAGGACGCCGAGACCGGCGAGCGCGAGCGGGACGGCGGCGAACAGGGCCGCCAGCCCGAGGAGCAGGACGAGGTTCACGCCCTCACACCTCCACCTTGACGACGCGCGACACCCACAGCGAGCCGACCGCCAGCAGCACGACGGCGACCACGACCAGCACCAGGCCGAGCGGCGTCAGCAGGGGAGCGAGGTAGTCGGGCCGGGTGACCAGCAGGTACGCCGCGAACCCGACGGGCAGGCTGCCCAGGATGATCCCCGAGAGCCGTCCCTCGGCGGAGAGCACCTCGACCTGGCGGCGCAGCCGCTCCCGCTCGCGAAGGGTGTCGGCGACCGTGACGAGCAGCTCGGCCAGGTTGCCGCCGACCTCCCGCTGGATCCGGATCGCCATGACCACCCAGGAGAAGTCGTAGCTGTTGAGCCGCTCGCCGATGTGCTCCAGCGCGTCCTCCATCGGGACGCCGAGCCGGCCCTCGATCAGGGCGCGCTGCAGCTCGGCGGACATCGGCGGCTCGGCCTGCCGGACGACGGTGTCCACGGCCTGGGGCAGCGAGTACCCGGCGCGCAGGCCGCCCGCGAGCAGCTGCAGGGTGTCGGGGAGCTGGGCGAGGAACGCCTTCTCGCGCCGTCCGCGGCGCAGCGAGAGGAACAGCCAGGGCCCGGCGAGGCCGATCACCAGGCCGAGGACGGTCGCCGGCAGGGCGCCCGCGGTCAGCAGGAGCAGCAGGAGCCCGCCGCCGACCGCGCAGCCGACGTGCAGCAGCAGCCACTCCGCCGTCCGCAGCGGCAGGCCCGCGGCCTCCAGCCGGGCGCCGAGCACCTCCTCCAGCCCGCGCCGGACGACGACGCGCTCGGCCAGGTCGAGGGCGGACCGGCCGACGGCGCTGCGTCCCAGCAGGCCGTCGGCGGAGTCCCGCCCGCCCCAGACGCCACGCCGGACCCTCGGGCCGGTGCGACCGTCGTCCGGGTCGCCGTCGCGCCCGTCGCGCCTGTCGCCGGGACGGGTGACCGCGTAAGGAGCGAGGGTGGCACGCATCCGGGCCCCGGGCCGCCGTCCGCGGGTGAGGGCCCCGAGGGCGGACGCCACGAGGACGGCGAGACCGGCGAAGAACGCGGCGAGCGCGAGCAGGACGGCGGGCAGGCGCAGCACGGTCACCGTCCCGGCGTCGGGGCGCCGAGGAGCACGGCGTCGAGGGGGATGCCCGCGGCGGCGAGCTTGGTGTCGAACCGCGGGCGCAACCCGGTGGGGCGCAGGCCGCCGAGGGGGCGCCCCTGGGGGTCGAGCCCCGGGGTGTGGTCGAAGACGAACAGGTCCTGGGTGGTGACGACCTGGCCCTCCATGCCGACCACCTCGGTGAGGTGGGTGATGCGCCGCGACCCGTCGGGGAAGCGGGCCTGGTGCACCACGAGGTCGATCGCGCTCGACACCTGCTCGCGGATGGCGCCGATGGGCAGCTCCATCCCCGCCATCATGACCATGGTCTCCACCCGGGAGAGGACGTCGCGGGGGCTGTTGGCGTGGACGGTGCAGATCGACCCGTCGTGGCCGGTGTTCATCGCCTGCAGCATGTCGAGGGCCGCGGCGTCGCGGATCTCGCCGACGACGATGCGGTCGGGGCGCATACGCAGCGCGTTGCGGACCAGGTCGCGGATGCGCACCTCGCCCTTGCCCTCGATGTTCGCGGGCCGCGACTCCAGCCGGAGGACGTGCTCCTGGGCGAGCTGCAGCTCCGCGGCGTCCTCGATCGTGACGACGCGCTCGCCGGCGGGGATGAAGCTCGACAGCACGTTGAGCGTCGTCGTCTTGCCGGCGCCGGTGCCGCCGCTGACCAGGATGTTCAGCTTGCCGCGCACGCAGGCGGCGAGGAAGTCGGCGACCAGGGGGGTGATCGTCCCGAAGGTCACCAGGTCGGCCACGGTGAGCGGGTCGGCGGCGAACTTGCGGATGGTGAGCAGCGAGCCGTCGACGGCGAGCGGCGGGATGATCGCGTTGACCCGGCTGCCGTCGGGCAGCCGGGCGTCGACCATCGGGCTGGCCTCGTCGACGCGCCGCCCGACCCGACCGACGATCTTGTCGATCGTCCGGCGCAGGTGGGCCTCGTCGGCGAAGCGCCCGTCGACCGGGTGCAGCCGCCCGGACCGCTCGACGAAGATCCGGTCCGGGCCGTTGACCATGATCTCGGTGACGTCGACGTCGCGCAGGTACGGCTCGATCGGCCCGTACCCGAGGATGTCGTCGGAGATCTCCTGGGCCAGGCGCGCCCGGTCAGCGGACGTGAGCGGCACCGTCCCGCCGGCGAGCACCTCCTGCAGGGTCTGGCGCACCTGCTGCTCCAGCTCCGACGGCGTGAGCCGGGCGTCGTAGAGCCGGGGGCCGAGCGTCTCGAGGAGGGAGTGGTGCACCTGCCGCTTGATCTCGAGCGTCGGGTCGACGGCGGGCCGCGCGGGCTGGGTGCGCGCGTCGCCGCGGGCGGCGGCCTCCCGGGGCGACGGCGCCGCCGTCCGGGGTGCCGTCCGGGGGTCGCGGCTCTCGACGGCCGGGCGCGCGTCCTGGACCAGGCGCGCCTGCCGGGCCTCCCGGCGGCTCGCGGGCAGGCCGGTGCCCGCGGCGTGCCCGGCGGTGGGCCCGGCCGGCGGCCCGGCTGTCGGGGAGCTCGTCGGAGCGGTCGGCGGGCGGTCCGTGGGCGTGCCGGGCGGCAGGCCCTGTTCCCGGTCGCGCCGGGCCTGGGCGAGGCGGTCGGCGAGGCTCACGCGCGGGCCCTCCAGCGACGGCGTCCCCGGCGGTCGGGACGCTGGCGGCCCGCGAGGACGGCGTCCAGCGGGCTCTGCCCCGGTGGCCCGACGACGTCCCGCTCGGCGAACGTGCGGATGGCGACGCTCACCGGGTGGCGGGGGTCGTCGAGCACGATGGGGACGCCGCGGTTGATCGCCGCCGGGACGTCGCGCGAGCTGGGGATCTGCACCGAGATCGTGGTGCGGAGGGTCTTCTCCACCTCCGCCACGGACAGGCCCACCTTGGAGTCGGCCCGGTTCATCACGATGCGCCAGCGGTCGCGCGGGTAGTTGAGCAGCTCCATCGTCTCCAGGGTGAGCTTCAGGTTCTTCAGGGCCGGGATGTCGAGGGTGGCGAGCAGGCAGACGATGTCGGACAGGTCGAACGCGGTGAGCACCTGGTCGTCGAAGGCCGGCGGGGTGTCGACGATCACGTAGTCGAACTGGCCCCGCAGCAGCTGCAGGATGTGCCCGACCATGCTCGCCGGGATCGCCTCGGACCCACCCGGCTCCACCGGCGCGACCAGCGTCGTCAGGCCGGGGGAGTGCGGCGTCAGCAGCGACCCGATGGCGGTGAAGTCGACGTTCTCGCCCATCGGGACGGCGTCGGCGATGGTGTGCGCGGGGAAGAGCTGGAGCGAGATCGCGACGTCGCCGAACGCCAGGTCGAGGTCGACGAGGCACACCTCCCGGCGCCCGCGGTCGGCGAGGGCGGCGGCGAGGTTGGTCGCGAGCGTCGTCTTGCCGCACCCGCCCTTGGCG
>Ga0302321_100006702_pt1 | contig 10137 bp, 7 predicted proteins | sample Fen_T0_1_FD_202505 | JGI IMG/M metagenome (GOLD analysis project Ga0302321, IMG submission 202505) | Peat permafrost microbial communities from Stordalen Mire near Abisko, Sweden - Fen_T0_1 | ecosystem: Environmental > Terrestrial > Soil > Wetlands > Permafrost | place: Sweden: Abisko... | reverse complement strand
CATATGGTCCTTGTTGAGGGATGCCGTAAGGTCCTTGTTGGGGATTACCTTGAGGAGCGCCATATGGTCCTTGTTGAGGGTTGCTTTGAGGTTGTGGAGTCCCGACAGGCATTTGTGCTCCGCAACTTCCACAAAATTTGACGCCGGCAGCCACCTGGCTGTGACAACGTGGGCAAATCATCAAGATTCTCCTTACTATCGAGATACTGCTCTGTCGAACTTCAACGAACCCAGGTTTGCATATTAACATTGATAATAGCAGTGTTCGTAGTAATATACAAGAGTGTAAGGGGGTGAGTGAGAGGAGGTCAGGGGCCAAAACGAAGAAACGGGGAGCACATACAGAGGTGCTCCCCTGGAAAAAGAATTATAGAATAAGAGAAGAGAATACTACAATACGAAACTGTCGGCGAGAGGGCTACGCATATTATTGTCGCGTTTCTCTCCATTTAGATTAACCTGTGGCTGCCCATTTGTACCGCGACCATTAGAACCAGCATTATTATTATTATAATTGCCATTAGGTGTTGAAGGAGGCATCGCAGGTGGGGTATTCATACCTTGCAGGCTTTGTAATGCTGCTTGTGATTGCGACTGGTTCGACATGCCCTGCTCGGTAGCGAGTTGGATAGTCTTACCTTCAATCATCACAGCAACACCCACACCACGGCGGAGGTCAGCGAGTTGGCGACGCAACTCACGATTCTCAGCTTCCAATGCATCCATTAATTTTTTTTGTTCAAGCAGCATCTGAGCGATGCCTTCAAAACCAGCGCTAGCAGCACGATCCATCGTGGACTCCTCCTGCGTACTTTCCGTACCCATTAAATCTAGAACAAAATCTCCCGTCACAGCGCCACGTCCTCCAAACTACATTGTGCTAAGCAACGACACAACTCGATCCCAAATTGCCGTCGCAACGCCAATTTTGGACATTACTGGCAAGTCTTCTACTGCCCCATCTGCGTGAAAGATGAGCACTTTATTGGTATCTGTCCCGAAACCGCTATCGGCACGAGAAACATCATTGGCTACGAGTAGATCCAGGCTTTTCGCGTGCAGCTTGGATTGCGCGTAATCGATTAAATGCTGTGTTTCTGCGGCAAAGCCGACGCGGATCAGACGCCGACCAGGCTCACGATGTTTGAGTAGACCATTTCTGGTATCTGCAAGCTCACCAAGAATATCTGGGTTTTGTACCAGATGTATAGAGAGCCCACCTTCATGCTTCTCTTGATCGCTGCTGTCTTTCTTGATTTTCTGTGTAGCAACATCATCAGGACGAAAATCTGCGACAGCTGCGCTCATAACCAGGACATCTGCATTTGTAATGAAGCGATGTACCGCATCACGCATTTGTAGAGCCGTCTCAACCTGATGTACCTCTACCCCATAAGGAGGGGGGAGTGCGACCGGCCCTGATACTAATATAACGTGTGCGCCACGATCTCTCGCATCTGCAGCGAGCGCATAGCCCATTTTTCCTGATGAACGATTGCCTAAAAAGCGAACTGGATCGATCGGTTCATGCGTTCCACCTGCTGTAACAACGACGCTACGACCTCTTAAGTCTCCCTGACGCCCCAGGACGGTTGCGATCGCCCCTAAGAGAGTTGATGTCTCTGGTAATCGTCCTGGACCGATGGCCCCAGAAGCCAGGCGTCCTACCTCTGGTTCCACTATAAGGGTCCCTCGCTCTCGTAACAGAGCAAGGTTTGCCTGCGTGGCTGGATGGACATACATCTCTTTGTACATTGCGGGAGCTAACAAGAGAGGTGCTTTTGTTGCCAATGCAACAGCCGTTAACATATTGTCTGCCATACCATGGGCAAGTTTTGCGATTGTATTGGCTGTTGCTGGGACGATAACCAGTAGCTCTGCCTCTTCTGCCAACGCGATATGTGTCTCCGCCGCTTTCCCCGATGGTTCCCATAGATTGCTAAATATGGGCCTATGACTCATCGTTGCAAATGTGAGTGGGCGGATGAATTCTTCCGCGTGCTCCGTCATGATTACATCTACAATCGCGCCTGCTTGTTGTAACTTGCTAACAAGATCAACTGCTTTATAAGATGCAATTCCCCCACAGATACCGACGATAATGCGCCTATTGAGTAACATTGTTAGCCACTTGTTCCTTTGTATGTAACCAATCTATGGAACACTATTACAATAGCATAGACTGTTGTGCAAGGCAAGGGTGATGCCAAGAAGTACCAGCCTATGCTAATAGCCGCTTTTTCAACTTACTCTGTTTTACCTGCGTACGTCTTTACGCTTCAAAAACCAGCTTATGGCGGCTGCTTGTAGGAGCGTCATGAGAACCAGGATGCCCCAGCACATTAGTAGATGCAGTGTTGCCTGCGGTTGACCTGTACCATTGAGCGTGGGGAAGAGTGTCCCGACGTTTGACCATGCATCGACCCCGAGTTTATCTCCATGTAGCCCAATCGTTGAGCCCATCGCCGCCATAGACCAGCGTGCCACGAAGAATGCTCCGGGTATTTGCAGTGCCTGCGGTTTGTCGAGCGAGAAGAGCACGCCCGCAAAGATAACCTGTGGGATCAAGGGCAATGGGATAAGGCTCATTGCGCGGTCGTTGTTCGGGACGATGGCCGATATCAACAGACCTGTCATCAAGCCGGCCAGGGCAGTAAGGGCCATCGTGATATAGATCTCTAAAAATGGACTGAGCAGGATACTGTGTGTGAAATGTGCTTTCGCGTTCACGATGAAAACCAGTAGCAGGCTTTGTAGCAGGCTAAAGATGCCCAGTACGATGATTTTGGAGAAGAGGTAAGGTGCAAGGCCCAGATTAACAGCGCGCTCACGTTTGTAGATGGCCGCTTCCTTCACGATTTCGCGGGCACCATTGATGCTACCAAACATAATTGCGGCGAAGGCCATAATAAAGAGTGTCTTCTGCGCATCTGCGCCTGAGCCCACTAGAATAGAGTCCTGGAATAATTGTTCCTTCGTTTTACCTCTTTGTTGGGCCGCTAGATCGCCCTGAGGGCCGTTAAGAAACGCTTTTATCTCTCCGCAGTCCAACGAGATCGGACCTGAATTGGTAATAATGTTTCGTGCGTGGGGACAAGCGACGATGCTGGTATCTGTAAATGTACCAGTGCCTGTAAGGCCAAATAATATCAGGCCAATGATAGGTGCCTGGAGAATAAGAATGGCCAGATTCACCTTATCATTGATGAGTAGCTCCAGATAGCGCATTGAGAGCAGGACAAACTGCTTCCAGGGGTTGCCACGTTTGGGCGGTTTGATGGTTGCGGTGTCTTGTAGCCCTGAAGCTCGGCCCGCTGGCCCCTGGCGCAGAGGATCGGCGACATAGCGTGAGAAGTCGACGGATTGTTTAAAGCGTGTTTCGGCATCCTCTGGAATTTTTGGATTTTCTTCAGTTGGCTCCAGGGAAGTGTAAATCTCTGCGAAATCTGTCTTGCCGAAGTATGTTTTTGCGTCATTAGGAGGACCGAAATAGGCCAGGCGACCTCCTTGACAGAGGAAACAGATATAGTCACAGGCGTTAATGTTATTTGTTGCATGCGTGACCAACACGATGGTGTGCCCTTTGTCGGCCAGTTTGCGCAAGAGCAGCATCATTTTGCGATCGAGGCCCGGATCGAGGCCCGACGTGGGTTCATCCAGGAAGAAGACGCTTGGATTTGCCAGGAGCTCCAGGGCAATCGAAACGCGTTTCCTCTGTCCACCGGATAGCTTATTGACTAACAGGCCGCGACGATGGCGCATCTCCACATCGTCCAATACTTCATTGATGCGCTCTTGAATCTGTTTCTCAGTGAAGTCCTGTGGGAGACGCAATCTGGCGGCGTAGTAGAGTGCGCGCTCGACAGACAGCTCACGGTGGATAATATCATCCTGTGGTACATAACCGAGCTGGGTGCTAAAGGCCGCAAGATGAGTATAGTAGTCCTGCCCATTATAGAGCACCGTGCCCTTTTGAGCTGGTCGCAAGCCATTCAGCGTATCCATGAGTGTTGACTTGCCCGCGCCCGAGCCGCCAACGATTGCAACAAACTTACGTGATGGAATAGCGAGAGAGATATCATTAATCAGAACGGTGCTGCGATTGCCCGTCTTCATAAGATGAAGTGCATCGATACGAATACCGTTGCTTTCATCGTGTTGAGTGAGAACGTTGCCTGTGAACGTAAGCTTAAAGGGGCCGATACGTATCTCGTCGCCGATCTTGAGCATCTGATTCGTCACGCGTTGACCATTGACGAAGACATGATTTGTGCTACCCATGTCAATAATGCGGTAGCCACCCTGAGCTTGCTCCATGCGTGCATGGTGGCTGGATACCTGGGGATGATTAAGAACGACGCTATTGTCGTTTGCACGGCCAAAGGAGAGGACGGGCGCTCCAAGTGCAATCGGATGCAACTCCGGCACCGCTTCTTGCACCTGGCCAGAGCCATCGTTATAGGTAAGAGAAACAAACGTGCCGTTCTCATCAGTGATACGAATGATATCACCACGCTTAAGCACCTGCCTGAATTGCTCATTGCCAGCGATGTTTCTTCCGTTGTAGGTCAGGCCATTAAGCGTGTGGCCCTGTTTCGGGTGAGGATGGATAAGTACGAGCTCGTTGCCTTCGCGTACGATCTGAGCATGGAAGCTTGAAACTGTGGGCCTGGGGATAACAATAGTATTTGAGCCATGGCGGCCAATATCAAAAACCGCTTTGTCCGTGGTAAGTGGATAAACCTGCCGTTCACGGTCGGTGTTTGTACTGATTTCCAGCGATGGTGTGCCCAGCATCGTCATTGTGGGTGGCACCCCTGGCATTTCCTGTATTGTATGAAATTCGGGCGATTGGTCTGGCTGTCTGGCTACTGGTAGAGGGGAATAGGGCTGTGGCGGCGTTTGTGGTGGTTGTGCACGTTCAGTTCCATACTGACCGGCTTGCTGTTGAGCTTGAGGTGGTTGCGCACGTTCAGTACCGTATGGACCGACCTGTTGCTGAGCCTGTGATGGCTGTACACGTTCAAATCCGTATGAACCAGGTTGTGATTGTGCTGGCGGCTGCATATTGTATGAAGCATTGGGAGAGAGGGAGGGAGGATTTTTCGCATGGATAACGCTGCTCTCGGTCGCTACTTGCTGAGGGGCAGCACTTTCAACAAGAAAAAGAAAGGTCGTTTCTTGCCCTAGACCAACAGCGTCACGATTGTTCAGAGGTGATTGATGGACTTCACGTTGGTTGATCGATATCTTATTTTGGGGTGTGAGCTTTTGGATCGTCCATACTTGCCCATTCCACATAATCTGTGCGTGATGCCGCGATACAGATGGATCTGATACACATATATCATTGCTCGGTTCTCGGCCAATCGTTGTAATGGGTTTGTTGATAGGAAAGGATTTGCCGGCCAGGGGTCCTGTCAGAAATCTGATTGAACCCAATGTTGAGGCTTTATTTATCGCATCCATGAGAATTGCCAGAGAAGTATGCTGTTGGACACGTTGTGCAGACTCCCGTGGCTCCTCCTTTCTACTTGACCTGATGGCTTAACAGTCATGTGCTCCTCTTCTCAACTACATGTCAATATGCGTATATGCTTTATAAGAGATAGAAGCGATACCTGGGTACAACTCATGCTGCTTATAATCATTGGCGAAGCTTCGCCGTGCAAGGCAATTATACTGTAGTGATTGGATTGTGGCAAGCAGAAGAAGCAAGGAAAACGGAGATTCACGCAGAGATCTGTGTCAGACATATACCCTGACACGGATCTCTGGTGGGGGAATTTATCAGCTACATTTTTACGGCTGTGATCGATGTATCGTAATATTACCTGTGCTGACATCCACAACAAGAGTAGAGTTTGGCTTGATGCTAGAAGCGGCGTCAAGGGGCCCATTGTAGTTCATCGCCCCATTTTCATTTGTTACCGTGATGGGGAAATCGCTAGTGATCTTCCCAACATTGGTATTCGCATCGAGTATAACGCTTGTATTGCCAGGCAATGTCACGTCCACATTATGTTCACTCTGAATAATATAATGTGCCCCCTTCCCATTTTCTGTCAATGGAGCCGCCAGGAAACCATTAAATACAACATTGCCCTGCGCCGTTTCGATATGTGAGCCATCAACAAGTATAGCGTGTTTGACCGTCACATTGCCGGTGCCGCCACGAATGTTGAGCAGGCCACTTAACCCATCCACATTAATATCGCCTATTGGTGCCTCAACATCTACTGGTATAGAAGGGCCATTCGCGTTGGAGAGCACACCAGGAGGAAATGCGATATTCAGATCTACGGAATGATTAAATGAATCGTTATTTGGGAAAAGGACATTGATAGTAAGCGTTGTGTTATCAGCCGCATTTGGTGCTGGCGCGGGACTTGTAGTCGTTGGTGTTATGGCTATAGCAGGTGCATTGGCGGCAGCCGTAGGTGTTACCTGTGATCTGGCACAGGTAAGTGAATGTGTAATAGTATTGGGTGGTTGTGCCTCAACGATAATCTGCTGCAGGGCCTTGTTCGCATCTGCTTGATTCGCGGCCCGTACGGTCTTTTTTGTTGTAAGTGTCGGTTTATCGATTGTGGGATCAACGCGCAGGGTTACATTGCCAACCTGATCGCAGACAAGAATCTGCGAGATCTGGCTAAGAGGTAGCTTTTGTGTTTCGTCCTTAGAGAAAGGCTTCAGCGTAATCATACCAGGGATATTCGCGATCGGGTTACCACTCTGCAAGTTGCGGAGTGCAAAGATCACGATAAGCGCCGCAGCCAGGACAACCAGAAAGACGCCGAGCGCGCAGCCACCAAGCAATGCGGGCCAGAAACTCCGTTTCCGCTGTACTTTATGTGGATAGTGTTGACGAGGCTCACGTATGGGAGGGCGGCTATTGTGTGAACGGCGTGCATTTATACGGCGCGTACCGTGTGAGGGAGGGTAAGGTGTCTCGCTTGCTCGTCTGCGTGGAGGACGCACCTCATATTCATCATCGTCCTCATAGATATAGTCGTCTTCTACATTGGCATCATCGGTATAACGACCCTTGGAACGGCCCTCATAGCCGTTCTCATCCTGTTCGTGATCGCGTGCGTTATATCTCCCTCTACCCATGTGTTGTGCTTGCCTCGCTTTGCTGTTTAGATTGCTCATCGAAATGAGAAGTGTAGACTAAATATAGCTTATTGGCATTCATGTAAAAAAAGTATTACAATAGTTGTTTAATCTCAATACCAGGAACTATCGATACACCAGTACTACGAACGAGATGGTCTCTCGGTTTTTTCTATCAGGAAACGTGCAGGAATGCTATAAGCATAGCATATAACTATAAGCATAGCATACAAAAGCGGCTTAAGAGAATCTCTAAATTAGAGAGAGTAACCTTTTCAATATATGAGATACAAGTTATAATATGGTGAACTATTCATAACCAAATGTAGATTGCTTAGGAGCAATTGTTTATGGCTACTGTTGAGCATTCACGTTTCTTGCTTCGCTTTTGGGGAGTGCGAGGAAGCTATCCTACTCCCGGCTCGCACACGTTGCGCCATGGAGGAAATACAGCCTGTGTCGAAGTGCAAGCGGGGTCACATACGCTAATTTTTGATGCGGGCAGTGGTATTATAGGATTGGGGAAGGATTTGATGCAAGCTGCAAAGAAGCAGACTCATCTCAACATAGCATTGTTTATCACCCATGCGCATGGCGATCATCTCGTTGGCTTCCCTTTTTTTACACCACTCTTCGACCCGCGTACAAACATTCACCTTTTCGGGCCGCGGCTTGCAGGTCAGGATATTGAGCAAATTGTAACCCCACTGATGTCTCCACCGTATTTCCCTGTAGATGTACGCCAATTACCGTCACAACGAACATTTCATACCATCAGAGATGAAAATTATATTATCTGGCCATCAGGTAATAGTGAACCAGAAATATATGAGTACAAGAAGAGAATGGATATAGCTCTGGATGGAGAGTTGCGTGTGCGTGCCAAATTTACACGAAGCCATCCTTTAAATGGGGCAATTGTTTATCGGATCGAGTACGCCGACCGTTGCGTGGTTTATGCGACAGACGTAGAATGGCGTGATGGATATGAGCAGGAATTCCTGGATTTTGTTGAAGGTGCAGATGTGCTTATTCATGATGCACAATATACGGCCACAGATTATCAGCAAGTGAAGCAAGGGTATGGGCATAGTACAGTCTCTATGGCTGTTGGGGTTGCGGCTGCAGCTCATGTGCGCCAGCTGATTCTGTTTCATCACGAGCCCACGTACGATGACAACCTGTTGGATACAATGGAGAAAGAGGCGCGTGCCCATTTCAGGCACACCCGTTCGGCGTGCGAGGGCATGGAAATTGATCTTTTAGCTTGAAGGATTGAGTGAAAATAACATGGGACTAATAGATGTTTTGTTAGCGTTAATGCTAATTGGCTCATTTCTCCTGGCGTTGCCACTGCATGAGTGGGCACATGCACAAATGGCTTCCTGGTTAGGTGATCGTTCACCGCGTGCCGATGGGCGGCAAACGCTAAGAATACGCCCGCATGTTGACCCGGTTGGGCTACTGACCTGCGTGATTCTGGCCTTTCAATCAGGTGTTGGTCTGGGCTGGGGCCGTCCCGTGAAACCTGACCCCTGGAAGATGCGTGTGGGTGCAAATGGAGGCGTGCTGGCCGTGGCCTGTGCAGGACCCATCTTCAGCCTCATTGTCGGACTCGCCATCAGTGTGCTCATCATTTTCGTGCAGCCTTTACTACCTGGTAATGTCTTGATGCTCTTTCTGCTGAAGTTCCTTGTGGCCTTTGGCGTTGTAAATACAGGCCTGGCTATCTTCAATCTGATCCCGCTTTATCCTCTTGATGGTTACCAGATCCTCTATACCCTGCTACCAAGCAGGCAAGCTGTACAATTTTCACGCTCGGCGACGTATGGGCCCTTTATTATTCTTGCGCTCTTCTTCTTCTTGCCATTCCTGGCTCAACTTGCCAATCTGGGCAGCTTCCCTTTGTTTCAATTGCCGACTTATATCAGGCTAGGGGCGTTTAGTTTGATGGCGCTGGTTACAGGTCAACCCTTCGATGAAGGTATGAGACTTTTGGAAACACTTTACGTTTATGGGCTGCATGTATTTTAATAGTGCAAGATGAATATACATACATTAGTGAAGGATGTGTTGTATCGCTTAGGGCAGGTACGTCAGCAGCTTGGTTTCGTTACTCCACTTTCGCATGAGGATTATAGAGAAGTAGAGCACTGGCTTTCTGCAACCGCCCTGGCTCTTTTTCGGACTATGTCGATGGCTGATCAGCGGCATAGTCTACGTGTCTGTCTGGCATTGCAGGCGCGTGGCTGCAAGGAGCATGATATGCTTGCCGCCGCGCTGCTGCATGATGTTGGTAAAGCGGAGGGGCGTGTGCCTTTCTGGACGCGTCCTGTGATTGTATTGGGGAAACGCTTGCATCCAGCATGGCTCCGGCGTGTCACGGTAGCTCCTGAGCTGATCGATCATGCGAAGATCCCGCGCTGGCAACGTGAACTCAGTTATGCCTGGTGGCACGCGGAGGTTGGAGCGCAACTGGCGGAGCGTGCCGGGCTTTCTGAGCAAGCTATCCTCTATATTCGTACGCACCATCTGCCTCAAGGTCCGGCCGCAGAGCTCTATGTCGTCGATGAGGTGTCATAGCGTATGCCTGAACAGGTAAATGTCACCGAGATCACTGCAGCGCAACAAGTGCGCTATGTTGTGCATCTGCCCGTCTTTGATGGCCCCCTGGATCTATTGCTGCACTTGATAGAGAAGCGCCAGATGGAGATCACAAAGGTCTCGCTGGTAGCAGTGACAGATCAATATCTGAGCTATCTGCGGGAGGCTGAAGAGCTCCCATTGGCAAATATGGCCGCCTTTGTATCTATTGCGGCGCGTCTGCTCTTTATCAAATCACAGAGTCTATTGCCTCATGCCCCTCAGGAGCAAGAAGGTGCTGAGCTAGAGAGCGCAGCTGCCATGGCCGATGAACTGCAACGGCACCTCATAGAGTATAAATTAACAAAAGAGATCGCCCAGATTTTACGTCAGCGCGAAGAATCAGGTTTGCAGACGTATGGACGTTCAGGACTACTC